>Ga0164241_10004458_pt1 | contig 13541 bp, 10 predicted proteins | sample OricomyardsoilBY_FD_108780 | JGI IMG/M metagenome (GOLD analysis project Ga0164241, IMG submission 108780) | Backyard soil microbial communities from Emeryville, California, USA - Original compost - Back yard soil (BY) | ecosystem: Environmental > Terrestrial > Soil > Unclassified | place: USA...
CTTAGGGCCCGCGAATGGCTAAGTCGGTCGAAGCTCGTGGTCGAGGCGCCCGGATGGCGAGGCGCGACGAAGGCGCATACTGCAGTAGGTAACTGAGGAGCAACGAAGCCAGGCGGAATGCATCGGCCGCGAGATCGATCGACTTAGCCGTTCGCGGGCCCTTACCATCAGAGGCGGTGGCGGGCCAAGACGGGCCAGCTGATGCTCGGATCGCCGGGCTCGTCTCCGCCCGGCTGGGTGCAAAGCATCACCTCGGCGCCACCGTTGCAGCCCGAGTACGCGGAGCAGCCGTTGCCGTCCACGGGCGAAGCCGTGCCGACGCAGCCGTCGATTTCAGCCCACTTATCGTACGTGGCTTGGGCGCCCAGGAACGTGAGCGGGAGGCCTGGCACGAGCGAGGATCGCCCGCCTTCGTAAGGGACGCGCGAGTCGGCGGCGCCGCGGAAGGAGATGATGGTGACCGGGCGTGGGGGCGAGCAGTCGGCCACATTTTCGGCGAGCAGATCGAACGCGGCCGGCGCGACGGCGGCGAACAGGTCTCCGGCGCGGCAGGCGACATAGTGAGCCATGCCGCCGCCCGTCAGCACCCCCACCGCGTACACCCGCTTGGCGTCAACGCACGCCAACCCTTGGACTTGCGCTACCACCGCGCGCGCGAACGCGACGTCGTCCACGTCCGCGACGCAGCACGGGCCGACGTTCCATGCCGTACCGGCCGGGCCCTTCAAGCCGTCCGGAAACGCCATCACCACGCCTTCGGGGTCGAGAGCGGCCGGGTAGGGGGAGTCGATGCGTTCGCTCTTGCCGGTACCCCCGACACCGTGAAAGTCCACGACTAAGGGCGTGGGCTTCGTGGAGTCGTACGCCGCCGGTACGTGCAAGACGTAGCTTCGCGTCATGCCGTTTACCAGCAGCGTTCGGTCGCTGTCGCCGGGAGTCACGGGGTCACTCGGGCATACGCTGGGCTCACCCGCGTCGCCGCCGTTGCCGTTGCCGTTGCCCGCGCTCGCGCCGCCGCCACTTCCGCCGTTACTCGCCTCGCCACCGTTGCCCGCGGGCTGGGCTCGCGTGATGGGGTAGAGGTCGACGCGGCCGCAGGCCAGCCCGCAGATCATGAGCGTTGCGCTCGCGAGTCGCTCCGTCGACCTGAATCGACTCACGGACGCGCTCCCAGCGTGAGTGCCAGCATCAGGCTCGGATGTCCCGTCTTGGCGACGACGGTGTCGACGACGTGAATCGCGGTGTACGGCTCTGCCAGCTGGGCGTGGGTGGCGACGGTCGAATAGAATCGCTCTGACCACCGCAGGCGGACTCCGACGCTTCCGTCGAACACCAACGCCCACGAATCCTGCTCGTGACCCAGGTTCAGCGCGCTCGGATGGCCTGCGAGGGCGGTGTGAAGCGCGCCCACCGAAAAGGAGAAGACGGGGCTGATGCGCGCACCCGAGGCGGCGCAAACGCAGAGTCCGAGCAGGCCAAACTGTTGGGCGACCTCGACGCTGCCGTCGGCGGCGTCCACGCGCGGCTGCGAGCCAAAGCCGGCAACCGTTGCTTGCAGCGCGAGCCAAGGACGCAAGGCCCAGCCGAAGCGAACGATTGGCAACAGCGCCGGTCCCACGCCGTTGAATGTCGTCAGCACGGCCGCGCCCGCTTCGAGCTCCAGGGGTGAAATTGGTTCGCGCGGCAGGCTCGGTTTCGGCGCGGGTTGGGGCGCGCTGACCGTCGCTCGCGGCTCGCTCTTGGCGGGCCAGTCGAGGACGAGAAAGCTCGAGCGCAGCACCTCGATGGTGCGAAGCGCCAGCGTCGTGGCGGCGTTCTCGGCGTTGGGCTCGAGCGTGACCCGCGACGCCCGCAAGCGCGCGGGTGAACGCTCGCAGATCCAGACATCGACAGCCACGGGCTCGCTTTCTCCGAGCACGTCGATGAACGCGTCGATGCTGCGCTCGCTCGCGGTTCGTTCGAACCACTCGCGCGCCTCCGGCGACGTCGTGTCCCGCACGTCACGGAGCGGTGGACGGTTCGTGATCGCGACCGCGAGGTTTACCGCCAGCAGCTCTCCCTGCAGCCGAAACAAGGCTTCCTTGACGCCGGGAGCGTCGCTTGCCGGTCGCAAGAGCGCGACGGTAGCGGCCTCTGCGCGCCCGACCCAGAACAGCGCGCAGAGCACGACGCACAGCCACTTCAGCCGCTTCATGGCGTGATGCCTACGGGGCTCGAGCGAGCGCACGAGCGGCCGCGGCATAGCTGCCGCTCGGAAAGCGCCGTAGGTATTCGTCGGCAATTGGGCGGGCGCCGTCCGGCCCCTGCTGCTCCTTCACCAAGATCATCTTGCGCCCCAAGGCTTCCGCAGCATACGTGCCTGACGGAGCGCGGGCCAGGTACTCGTCGTAGCGCTTGAGCGCGGCGTCTCGTCCGCCTGCCCGCGACTCTTCGACGCGGCCCAGCAAAAAGACGGCGTCGGAGGCGCGCGACGAATTCGGAAACCGCTCGCGTTGCGTGAGCAGCGCGGAGCGAGCCAGCTCGGGGCGACGCCGGTAGCGGGCGGCGTCGGCGAGCGCGAACAGCTCGTCGCTCGAGAGCGTCGGCAGGCTTGCCTCGACGCCATCACGCTTCACGTCGGCCAAGATGCGATCCCATTGACCCTTGGCCACGGCTTCGCGCCACCGACGCTCGCGACTCACGCTGGCGTTCGCCGAGCCTTGCGCCGACGGCGCCGTCGCGGCGCTCGAGATAGAAGCGACCGGGGCCGAAGCACGGGCGGGGGACGCGCTCTGCGAGCTGGCCGGCGCCGGGATTTCGGGGCGCTCGTCGGTGATTACGGTTTCACGCTTGCCCAGGTTTACCCTCAGGTTTTGTCCGGGCCGGAGGATGAGCTCCTCGCCGAGGACGGGACCGCTGACCGCGACGCGCCCACGGCGGAGCTTCACTTCGAGCTCTTCTCTCGTCGGATCCCAGACCACAGTGAACTCGGTGCCTCGGACCGAGACCAGAAAAGGGCCCGCTTCGACCCACCAGCGACGCTCGACGCTCGGCGTGATCTGAAATGAGGCGGTGCCGTGATCGAGCGCCAAGCGTGCGCCGTCGGTCGTGACCGTTCGCAGCCGTCCGCGCGTGCCCGGCGTCAACACGAACTTACTGCCTTCGCTGAACAGGAGCGAGACGCCGCCGTTGCCGATTTCCGAGAGATACCCGCCTTCGAGGATGGTGCCGCCGTCGACGCGCGTAACGACGACGGATGGCGACGACGGGGGCGAAGGCGCGCGAAAGCGTGGCACCAGCGCGACCGCGAGCGCGACGCAGGCGAGCAGGGCCGAGGCGAGCACGGCCAAGCGCAGGCTGATGCGCGAACGGGTGCGCCCGGCCTCGACCTGCGCTCGAATGCGCCTGAGGCCTCGGTCGAGCTCCACCGCCGTCGGCGGCTTCGCCGCACCTTTTGCGAGCTCCGTGAGCGCGTCGAGTCGGCGCGAATCCGAGCCTTCGTTCCGCGTCATTCGGGCCTCCCGCCGAGCTTGCCGTTGAGGAGGTGAGACATCCCTGGGTTGCCGTCGATCCAATGCGTAAGCCGCTCCGACGCATGGGCGAGCGAGCGCTTGACCGTCGACGGGGCGATGTTCATCGTCTGCGCGATCTCCTCGACCGTCATCGATTCGGCGCGCCGGAACATGAACACGAGTCGATCACGGGGCGACAGCCGGTCGAGCAGCACGTAAAAATTCCGAAGTAGGTCGCGACCTTCGATGTCGGGAGTGGCGTATCGAAGATCGACCAACGTTTCGGGTCCACGGAACGAGAGCCAGGCTCGGAGCCGGCGGTACCTCAGGTGCGACTTGAGAGTCCGCACACCGACCGAGTAGACGAAGCTGCGCAAGCTCTGCGGATCACGCAGCGAGCCGATGTTGCGGAACACGCGCGTGAACACGTCCTGCGCCACGTCCTCGGCATCGCTTTTGGAGCCTAGCGTCCGCTCCGCCATCACCAGCACCATCGGCGCAAAGCGGTGCCACGCTTCGGTGACGGCCCAATCCTCGCGGGCGATAAGACCCACCGCCAGCTCGGAATCGTCCAGGTCCCGCCGGCTACGGCCGACCACGACGGACAGGGAGGCGCGGGAAGGACTCGTCATGGAGGCGGGGGGGCTAGAACAGCAGTGGCACGGACCCCGCGAAACCGGTTCAAAATTCAGGTGGGTCGGTCAGCGGCCCGTCGAGCCGGGTGCCGGTCGGCCTAACTGCTTGCTCTAAATTTCCCTAGATCTTGGGTCGTGCCGCTCCAGCCCCGGCATCTGCTCGCGCAGATTTTTGGCGGCTAGCTCGGCGATCTCTTGCTGGGCTCGGCGCCGACAATCAGCCTCTCGTCCGCTTCTGGCTCGCCGTCGCGCAATGGGTTCAGGTTGCGAAGACGTCGTCGAGTGAAGCGGCGGAGAGTAGACGTTCCGACCAGCATCGCAGCTCCGTCTCGCTTGCGCCTACAATCCGCTCGCGGAGGTGCGGCGGCAGCTCTCCGAACTTCAGCGTCAGCAGTTGCTGGACGAGCTCGGCTTTGCCCTCGGCTTTGCCCTCGGCTTTGCCCTCGGCTTTGCCTTCACGCCATACGACGCCCATGTCCAGCTCGTACGAGATTTGGGCCATCTCACGCTGTTCGGCGCGCATGCGCGCTTCGTCGTCCGCGCTAAGGCGGTCGAGAGCGTCTTTGGCTTGCCTGAGCACCGGGTTTTCCAAGGCTAGCTCCTCCAATTCTTCGTCTGATGTGGACGCCAGGAATTTACCCCAACCCGTCAAGCTTGGCTCGTCGTTTTGGTGCAATGCGGGCCCGAGCTTGGGCAGCTCCAGCACGTGCAGCTCTAGGTGGTCGGTCAGCGCCTCCGCGCTCTGCTCGTCACGAAGCCGAAATGTCGAATGAAAGCGTGGGGTCGCGAGCTCGGCGAAGTCGGTTATCAGAATGACGGCGCAGCGTCTGAGGTCGGAGTACGAAGCGCCGCGGTGCAGCTGGCCCGCATACAGGCGTGCCCAATAGTACAATGCCCGCTGCCGTAGTGCCGGTCGGCGTTGGCTCTGCATCTCGATGTCGACCTGCTCGCCACTCGCGAGTCGCGCGCGCACATCGAGCGCGATGCTCTTGTCGTCCACATACGCTCGCTCGGGCTGGGCGTGAAGAATCTCGGCTGACTCGATGGGGACGGGGGGGCTGAGCACCGCGTTGAGCAGGGAGATCAGCAGCGCACGGTTTTGCTCGGCGCCAAATAGCATCCAAAACACGATGTCCAGCTTCGGATCGAGCGTCGCACGGCGTTCGCCACGGCTTCCCTCCAGCATTGGAGCTTCATCGGTCGTAGTGAGAGCCAGTTGCGTGGGTTCTTGCGCTCTGCTCGCTTCTGCGCCCACGTGCCGCACCGACTCCAAGACGACAGGATAGAGACGGAGCAGGTTCGCTTTCCGGCGCGCTGAACGGCACGCCGTCCCATCACCCGCCGGCTCGCGCGAGTTGGGTCCAGGCTGAGTGACGAGCGCCAGCGAGCCGCTGCACGCCGCACGCTCGCGCGCCCGCCTCTACCGATTACCGCCTACAGCAGCTTCTGCAATTGAAGCTGCGCGGTGGCAGCCCCCCGTCAAATCCAGCCGTGCGCTTTGGCAACGGCTTCGATCTCCGGCACGCGCGCGGCGAGCTCTTCGTTGTCTTTGACGGGCAGAAAGCGTGAGTGCGGCCCGGTGCGGGGCAGGTGCAGGTACTTGGTGGGCAGCGCGGAGGTGACTTCGTTCACGAGGCGTTCGAATTGGATGACGCCTTGGCCGTCGACCTTTTTGGTGACGGTAAAGAAGGTCCACGGCATGTCGAGCTCGAGCAGCGCTTTGGCGTCGAAGTGGAAAACGTTGGTGTTGAACACGCGCACGGTGGCCGGATCGAAGCTGGGCGGAATGCGGAACTCTTCGAGCACGCACGGCTGGTCGTTGACGCGGACGGGGATGCCGCCGCGATCGGAGCCCAGCTTGTCGACCACTTCGGAGGTAACGGGTAGGCCGTGGGCGAGATGGAACCCCAAGATGAGCGGGTCGATCGTGCCGCCGAGGTTGTCGACGTTGCTCATCATGAGCGTCTTGCCGCCGCGCGCGACGAAGCGTTCGAGCAAGCCGCTGCGCTTCAACGCGTCGGGTAAGTCGCCATGGCCGGGCGCGTGCTCGCTGGGCCGACCGTCGGCGCCCAAAAATACGTTGCCGTCGGGCGTGAGCCGAAGTGAGAGCTCTTGGCGAAACGTCGCGACGTCGTCGTCTTGCAGGTGGCGGCCGAGAGCGGTGCGGATTTTTTCGTCCGTCGATTGGCTGGTCATCAACCACAAAGGCGGCCGCGCGCCGTAACGCTGAGCGAGCACCTCGACCTCGCGCAGCCGCAGATCGAGAAAGCTCTTGCCCGGTATGGCGTCGACCAGCGCTTTTACGACCCCGCCCATGCGCGTGGCCATGCCGCCTGCCAACACGACGAGCGCGTATTCACCGCGCCGAAGCGACTCTTCACCGAGCGCCCGAAGCCGAGCGTGCTCGGCTTCGGGCGCTGGTAATTGCACGACGTCCGAGGCGGTGGGCGGCGTGAGCACCCCTTTGACCAAATTGTCGGCGGCGACGCCGTTCTGCAGGGGTTTGGCGAGCTCGACTAGGCGGGCGGCGTTGAAGCCGCATTCGGCGAGGGTCTTTTGAAAGTCGGCCGGTAAGGCAGCGAGCTGGGCTTCGAGCGTGGTCATGGCGGGCCCGGAGCCTAATTCGTAAGTGGCCGAGCGTCGCGCGAAAATCTGGCATAATCCGCGCGTGATTGCTCCCCCGCGCGTGGCGTTTCTGCTGGCGTCGACGCTCACGTCGGTCGCGCTCGGCGCGTGCGCGACCCAGCGTGAGCAGCGTGTCTCGTCGGCCGAAGCGCGCGAGCGGCCCAGCGACGACGCTTGCGAGCCCAAAGGCCAGCCGCCCAAGCCCGGGTGGCGTTGGGCCTGCGGCTATTGGCATTGGGATGCGGTCCGCTACGTCTGGGTCGAAGGCGAGTGGCGGGCTCCGTAGCCGAGCGCGCTTTCTTCACCGCGTGCTACGCTCCGCGCGTCACGCATGCGTCGTCGTTCCGTTTCGTGGGCCTGGGTTTCGGTAGCGCTGTCCAGCGTTGCGGCGGCGGCGTGGGCTCAGTCGTCGCCGGTGTTGCACGAGTACATCGAGCCCAACCCGGCCGAGGACGTCGAGCTCTCGGCGACGACTCCGGACGGCGCCATGCCCGCCGCGCTCGAGACCGAGAGCGGTGTCGTGCCCGCTCCGCAGAGCAGTGACAGCAAGCCCAAGGGCGAGCACGCCTACGGCGGTAATGCCACGCCCGACAGCATCGACGCCAGCTTTCGCGTCGATCGTGACACCACTCGCCCCGACTCGGTGTCGTACGACGAGCCATTCATTCCCGCGGTCGTGCCGTTCAAGCGCCTGTACGCGTACGACGCCGTCGACGAGAGCTTCGAGCTGACCGTCTTCGACAAATCGCTGAGCAAGCTCGAGGTGGGCGGAAAGCCGGGCCCCGCCGACGACCAATTTTACGCCGACTTGTTCGTCGACGTCGCGCCCGGGCTGCCGGTGCGCATTCCCAGCGTGGCCCCCGGCGCACGCGCGCTGGTCGCGCGGACGGATCCGGAATTGCCGTTCATTTTGCAGCGTGATCGCGCCGACAATTGGTTCATGGTGGCCGACGCGCGGCGCCGGGTGCGGTTGATCATGCAGCTGGCGGCTCCGCGCGCGTCGCTCGGCTCCGAAATCGCCGACGCCACCTGGGGCGAGCTGTTGCCGAAGCTGCCGCCCCTGCCGCCGGTGGTGCGTAGCGCGGCGCTCGACGTGGCGCGTGAAATCGGCGTGTCGCAGCGCCAATCACCCCGTCAAGTGACAGCGGCGCTGGTCGCCTATTTTCGCGGCTTTTCACCTTCCGAAGCCGCGCCCAAGGCTTCGCGCGGCGCGCAGCTGTTCAGCGAGCTGGCTTTGTCACGCAAGGGCGTGTGCCGCCATCGTGCGTACGCGTTCACGGTCACGGCGCTGGGTCTCGGCTTGCCGACGCGCATGGTCCGCAACGAAGCGCACGCGTGGGTCGAGGTTTACGACGGCGTGCGTTTTCATCGCATCGACTTGGGCGGTGCCGCCGGACGCATGGAGCTCGAACCGCGCACGGCCGATCACCTGTATCGCCCTCCGCCGGATGCTTTCGGCTGGCCCGAAGGAGCCGAGTCGGGCCAGGGCATGCTGTCGGAGACCTTGGAGGGCACGGGGCGGCCTGCGCCGAGCCCGTCGGCTCCAACTGCATCGTCGGCGCGCCCCACCAGCCCCGCCCCCGGGGCCAGCGCCGCCGTCGATGCGCCGCCCACGCATTTACCGGCGCCCGGCGATGATCGGCCTCGCGCCACGATCGAGCTGAAGCTCGCCAGCTCGGCCGGCCCACGCGGCGGCTCCATTCAGCTTTTCGGCAGCGTGCGCGCGGCGGGGGAGCCGTGCACGTTCTCGCGCGTCGACGTGAGCTTGCGCGACGGTAGCGGCGTCGAAACCTGGCTCGGTGCCTTTCCGACCGACGCCAGCGGCGAGCTGCAAGGTCGCGTTACCCTGCCGTTCGACATCGACGTCGGCGACTACAAAGTAATCGCGAAAACGCCCGGGACTGGCCGCTGTGGCGCGAGTCGCTGACGCCCCGTTCGTTTTGCTCGTCGAGAGTCACCGCGACCCCGAGCAAGAGCGCGCGCGGCTGTTCGAAGCGCCCGAGCGCCTGATCACTTGCCGAGCGCCGCACGAGGTGCCGGCGGCTCTGCAGCTGGTCGAACAGGCGGTGCAAGAGGGGCGCTACGTGGCCGGCTTCATGGCTTACGAGGCGGGCTACGGCCTTTCGCCCAAGTTGGCGCGGTTGGACGTGCCGGCGCTGGACGAGCACGCGCTGTGGTTCGGCGTCTTCGAGCGGCAGCGAGAGCTGCGAGGGCACGCGGTCGGGGCCTGGCTCGCGGAGCGCGCCGGGACCGAGCCGGCCTCGGTTTCGCGCCTGAGCTTCGACCGCGACCGCGAGCAGTATCGCCGAGATTTCGAGCGTATTCAGGCGCACCTGCACGCGGGCGACAGCTACCAGGTGTGTCAGTCGTTGCGGGCACGCTTCGACGTGCACGGGTCGGCAGCGGCCCTGTTTCAGCGGCTGCGGGCGGGCCAGGTAACGCATTATTCGGCGCTGCTCGACACCGGTGAGTATTCGCTGCTCTCGCTGTCGCCCGAGCTATTTTTCCGGAAGCAGCAGGGCAAGGTGGAGCTGAAGCCGATGAAGGGCACCGCCAAACCCGGCAAAGACGCCGCCGCGGACGCGCAGCTGGCCGAGGGCATGCGTCGAGATCCGAAGACGCGCGCCGAGAACGTGATGATCGTCGATTTACTCCGTAACGACATCGGGCGCCTGGCCAAGCCGGGCACCGTGCGCGTGCCGGAGCTGTTCGCGGTCGAGCGCTTCGATTCGGTGCTGCAAATGACCTCGACGATCGAAGCCGAGGTCGACCCGGCCTTGGGCCTGGGTGGTCTGATGCACAGCCTGTTTCCGAGCGGCTCGGTCACCGGCGCACCAAAGCTGCGCAGCATGCAGCTGATCCGCGAGCTGGAGCCGACGGCGCGCGGCATTTTTTGCGGCAGTATCGGTTACGTGACGCCGGACAACGACGCTTGCTTCAACGTGGCCATCCGGACCTTGTTCGTGGATCGCGCGGGCAAGGGCCGGCTAGGGGTCGGCAGCGGCATCGTCGTCGATTCGGACTGCGATGCCGAGCTCGACGAATGCCTGCTCAAAGCGCGCTTCGTCAGCGACGCTCAGCGCCCACGCGACCCGAGGTAACTCCGGTCGACGAGACGGCCATCGACGTCGAAGAACGAGATGCGCATTTCGTCGGCGTCGGCTTGGCCGCCCAGCCACGGTCAGCTGCCGACGGTTTTTCGCACGCGGTCGGTATGGGTGGAGAGATCGCGCAGGGCGCCGTCTTGTTTGCGGGCCGCTTCTTCGATTTGCATGGCGGCGTTGAGCGCGCGCTCCGAGCCGCGGGTCTGCGTGCGCTGCGCCGAGTTGAGCTGGCCGGCGAGGCTATTGATGCTCTCCATGGCCTGCGTGATCTGACGGCTGCCGCGTGATTGCTCCTGGCTGGAGCGTTCCACTTGCTGCGAGATGGTGCGCATTTTCTCACCGCTCTTCATGATGAGCTCGGAGCCGCGCGCTTGTTGGGCGGTTGCAGCGGCGATCTGCTGCACGGTGGCGGCGATGCGGCCGATGGCGTCCGTGACCTGCTTGCTGCCCTTGGCCTGCTCGACGGTCGCGCGCGCGATGGCGCGCACCATGTTCGTGCTCTTCTGCGAGCTCTCCAGAATCTTCTTCAGGGCGCGCTCGGCTTCGTTCGAGACCTCGACGCCGCGGTCGACGTTCTGGGCGCCGCGCTCCACCGCCAAGATCGCGTTCTTGGATTCGCTCTGAATCGTCTTGATCAGATCGGCGATTTCCTTGGTGCTGGCGCCGGCACGCTCGGCCAAGTCTTTGATCTCGTCGGCCACGACCGCGAAGCCTTTGCCGTGCTCGCCGGCCTGGGCGGCGATGATGGCGGCGTTCAGGGCCAAAAGGTTGGTCTGCTCGGCGACGTCGTCGATGACGTTCAGGATTTGACCGATGGCGTCGATGCGCGAACCGAGGTTCGAGATCACGGCTACCGCTTCCTGGCTGGACTCTTTGATGCGGTAAATTTCGCCGATCGTCTTGAGGATGGCTTCCGCGCCGCGCTCGGCGTCTTGCGCCACTTCTTCCGACAAGCGCGCGGTTTCGTTGGCGTTCGATTGCACTTGGTCAATCGAGACGTCCATCTCGTTCATGCTCGAGCTGGTCTCTTCTGCGGTCAGCGAAAGCGCGTCGACGTTTTTGGCGACCTCTTTGATCGAGTAGGCCATCTCTTCGATGGAGGCGACCGTCTCGCGCACGCTCGTGGCAAGATCGACGATGTTGCCCGCCACCTGCTCGTTGGTGGCCGTCATCTGAATGACCGAGGAGCTCGACTCTTCGGCGGACGTGGCGAGGACCTCGACGTGCTCGGCGATCTCACGCTGCGAGCTGGTCATCTCTTTGATGTAGCGCGCGGTCTCGTCGCTGGCGTTGAGCTGTTGAGCCACGCCGTCGGTCAGCATGCGCAGCGCGCTGCCCAAGTTGCCGGCGGCCTCCGCCAGCTCGTCGCGGTCGACTCCGCCCTCCGCGGCTTCCGTGATGGCGACGTGGGCCTCGGCCAGCTCTTCGTACAAGCGCAGCACCGCGGGGGGGGCGTCGCGCGGTGGCTCCGGCTTCCTGCCGTCGACCAAGCGCCGCACCGAGCTGGCGATGGTTTCGACCAGCTCGGTGGAGTTGTCGCCGCCGGAGCTGACGACCAGGTAGCAGGCGACCAGGGCGAAGGCGCCCACCGCCAGCATGGTCGTCTGATTGGCCCCCAGCGCCACGATCACGAGGATGGCGCCAATGACGAGGATCGCCACGGCGATGAGTTGACGTTGGGACACGCGATTCATACGGCTCGACCCTGAGCTTGAAGAAGCCCTGAGCACATGACGAAAGCACAGTTTTTTTCGCTTGTCGCCGTGGCCTTTCGGCGGCTTTTCAATAAGCGACGCCCGGCGGGCGTTTACGGCTCGAGCGTGCTGTCCCGAGGCGCCTCTGGCAACAGCGTCGGGCCGGACAACGGCAGTTTGACCACGAAAGCCGCTCCGCCGCCGGGCGCGTCGCCGGCGCTGATTTCGCCTCCGTGCTCGACCACGATGCGCTCGACGATGGCAAGACCGAGGCCGGTACCTTCGGTTTTGGTGGTGGCGTAAGGCTCGAAGAGGCGGCCGCGCATCTCGGGGGCGATGCCGGGGCCGTTGTCGCTGACGCTGAGCACCAGCTTGTCTTGCTCTCGACCCAGCCGCACGGCGACGCGGCCGTTGGCGCGTCCGGCCAACGCTTGCTGGGCGTTTTGCACCAGGTTCGTCACCACCTGCACGACCTGATCGCGATCGGCGTTCAAGTCGGGGCAAGGCTCGGCTTCGAAGTCGATCGGCGCGCCGGCGGCGCCGTGCAGGGTGACGACCGAGCGCACGGCTTCTTCGACGTTGAACGGCGCGGGCGCAGGCGCGGGCAGGCGCGCGAAGCGCGTGAACTCGCCGACGATGTTGCTGATGCGCGCGACCTCGTCGAGCACCGTGCGCGTGGCCTCGTCGAAGTATTCGTCGAACGCCGGATCGTTCCGAGCGCGCAGGCGTCGTAACGTTTCTACGGAGGCGCGGATCGGCAACAGCGGATTCTTGATCTCGTGGGCCACGCGCCGGGCGATTTCACGGCGGGCCGCGATGCGCTCGGTCACGGCCAGCCGTTTGCGGAGCGCGACCAAATCGGCGATGGCGCGATTGAAGGCGTTGGCGGCCTCGACCAGCTCGCGGGCGCCGGTCGCGACGACCGGATTCGGGTCGCCGTGGATCACGCGCTGGGCCTGCTCGGCCAGCGCGCGGACGGGGCGGGCCAGACCGCGTGACAAGAGCACGGTGATCAAGAGCGCGGAGGCCAGAGTCGCGCTGCCGATCAGCAGTACCGTCAAATCCAACTGCTCGACCGTGGACAGCAGGGCGCGGCGCGAGCGCGTGGCCGTGATCGAGAGGCCCGTCTGCTCGGGCAGGGAGAGCGTGCGCTGCAGCCGGTCATTCGAGGGCAACGGTGGCTCCAGGCTCAGGTCCACCCCCGAGCTCTTGCCGATGCGCGTCAGTACCGCATCGAGGTTGCGCGCCGCGTACACGCCAATCCAAAGCTTGGGGTGCTGGGCGTCCTTTTTGACGCACGCCGCGTCGACGACGAGCCCGTTGCCCGCGCCCTCCAGCCGCGCGTTGGCGGACGTCTTGACCAGGCGCGCCAAGAGCTCGGCGTTGCGCTTGCCGACGTCGCCGGGCGTGGTCGAGCCCAAGATTTCTCCCGCCGACGTCAGCACCACCAGCTGGTCGAGCGAGAAGGCTTTTGCCAGCTTTGGCACGCGCAAGCTGATCGGCAGCCGACGCGCTGCCAAATCGTCGGCGACGAGCCCCACCAGCGCGCTGTCGATCAGCGGATCATCCTGACAAAGCGGCCCTACCAGCTCCGGCAGCTCGGTGATTTCATTTGCCAATTGGTCACGCAACGGCACGAGCGCTCGTGAGAACGCGGTCTCGAAGCTGCGCTCTTCGGCCACGCGCCACGCTTCTCGAACCCCGAGCCCCAGCGCGAGCAGCACGCCCACGGTCAGCGCGAAGATCGCCAAACCAAGCCGCTCTGCCAGACTCACGCCCGCAGCCTACAACATCAATCGCGGCCCGCGTCGCGCCGTGCGAGAAAGTGGTAGGCTGCCGCGGTGCTGCGCTGTTCGACGCTTTTCTTCACGGGTTTGACCGTTATCTCTACCGGCTGTGGCGGCGCGACCGAGACCACGCTGCCGCGTACTCGTCACCCGAACGCGTCGCTGAGCCCAGAGCAAAAGGCGGCGGCCGGCTTGCCGCCCATGA
>Ga0164241_10004459_pt1 | contig 13538 bp, 15 predicted proteins | sample OricomyardsoilBY_FD_108780 | JGI IMG/M metagenome (GOLD analysis project Ga0164241, IMG submission 108780) | Backyard soil microbial communities from Emeryville, California, USA - Original compost - Back yard soil (BY) | ecosystem: Environmental > Terrestrial > Soil > Unclassified | place: USA...
CTCGACTGGGTCGACTGGAACAACGACCGGCACCAGGACGGCTGGCTCGCCTACATGAACCTGGGCTCGGATGCGTGGCGCGAGCATCTCGAAGGGCGGATCGCTGACATGATATCAAGGTACAACGTGGATGCGTATTTCCTGGATATCGTTGGCGGTCACGTGAACAGCACCAACGGCGACATGCACGAAGGGACGCGACGCCTGGTCGAGAGCCTTCGCGCGCGATATCCGCAAGTAGCGTGTGTTGGCGAGATGCCGTACGACGCGTTGCACGGCTTCATCCCGATGTTTCAGGTCGGACTTGGACCGTTGTGGTCGAAGTACAGCCACGCCTATCAGCATCTCAGCAGTCCCGCGCCGGGCCGCGGCAGCAGTGGCGTGCACGAATCCGGTTTCGGTCATTTCAACAACGAGACTCTGTCGCTGTCGCCCAGGAGCATTCCGACTCTGCAGGTCGTGGACGACACATTCACAAAGCATCGCGACGTGATGGCAGCGATCATTCAGCGCGCGAAGCAGCGTGCGGGCATAGCATGATCTCCGGGGGGAGCGTGGTGTCAAAGCTTCGAGCCGAAGTATGCGACGCGAACAAGGAGCTCGCGAACCGCGGGCTTGCGCGATTCACGTTCGGCAACGCGAGCGCGATCGATCGCGACGACGGCGTGGTGGTGATCAAGCCGAGCGGGGTACCGTACTCGGCAATGACACCGGCAGACATGGTGATCGTGGATCTCGATGGCAGGGTCGTAGAGGGAAGGCTTCGCCCGTCTTCGGATCTGGCGACGCATCTCGAATTGTATCGCGCATTCGGCGCGATTGGCGGGGTCGTGCACACGCATTCGCGATACGCCACGCTGTGGGCGCAGGCGCAGCGCGAGATTCCGTGCTTTGGTACGACGCACGCCGACTATTTTCACGGATCCGTCCCCGTAACAGCTCACCTGGAAGCGCGAGATATTCAGACGGAATACGAAGCGAATACCGGTCGCGAGATCGTGCGTCGGTTTGCGGGACTCGATCCACTGGGGATGCCAGCGGTCCTGGTTGCGGGGCACGCGAGTTTCTGTTGGGGAACGACCGTAGGTGCAGCGGTGGAGAGCGCGGACCTGCTCGAGGAGATTGCGTTCATGGCGTATGGAACAGTTGCCTTGAACGCGGAAGCCGCGCCGATACCGGTGGAGTTGCTCGACAAGCATTTCCTGAGAAAGCACGGACCGGCGGCGTATTACGGGCAGAGGGAGGGTTAGCCTCTAAGTTAGCTACTCAGTTGTGCACGGCACCTTTCGGTCAGCCAATTGAGCAGAATCCCGAAATGGTACGCAAGTGAGTTTCAGTGCAGATGCCTGCCAATCTGGTGCATGCTGACTACGTATCGAATGCTAAAGTCTCCCGGCTTTGCAAAGATGTATACGCCCTCAATGCCGATCTGAGCATCTTCGTTTCCTGATAGCTTCACGAACATATCGTCCAGTGTGACGACGCTAAGTTCGACGGCCAGCCATAGAACGACGAACGCATGATGACTCGCTCGGACAGCCCTCGCATTTGCTATTCGACGACCGGCCACACAAACGATGAACAGGAGTCTGGCGAGGCCAGACCGACCATGGCCGGTCCATACTGTCAGGAGTCGAAATGGAATGCCATCGACGCGTGCGTGCAACAATAACGCAAATGGCTGCCAAATAGTTGATGTCAAGTGCTTTCTGTCAATGCGAGATCCAGCCAAACGCGTGCTATTTTGTTGCATTTCAGGTTAGTATCGCATCAAAGCAGTCGCGAGTTGCGCGATGCCAAAGCGTTCGTACATTCTTGCGTTGTAGTCGAATGCATTCGTGTGCTGACGCAACCTGAAGTAGGAGATCGTTATGGCGATTTGCTCAGATGGTGCCGATGTAACGTCGCTTCCACAAGAATTGTCGCGTGAATTCCTTCTGTATCACGGCGTTTGTCCGGTCGCTATTACACCAAGCGGTGCGCTCAGTGTGGCAATCGCCAGCGAGATGTCCGAGCGCCGAATCGCGATAGGTTGCGGTGACCTCTACGACATTTATCATCGTATCGTAGAGCGCGTTCCGCTCGAGATGGCCGCGTTTAGCCAGACGGTCGAGCGTCTGACTGCATCAAGCTCGACGGTGGAGCTCGAACGAAGTGATGACGCACGCGTCGATACAGACGCGCGCGATCTTGCCAACCAACCTCCTGTAATTCGATACGTCAACTTCCTTCTCACGGAAGCGCACGATCGCGGTGCCAGTGACATACACATAGAAGCTGCCGCAGATGGCCCAGTCGTGCGGTTCCGCATTGATGGGGTTCTCGTAAGCGCGCCCGAGGCGCCGCATGGCTTGGGAGATGCGGTCACGTCGCGTATCAAGCTGCTCGCGGGTCTGGACATTGCGGAACGGCGCCGACCGCAGGACGGCCGTATACGGGCGAGGTTGGATGCCCGTGCACTTGACCTCAGAGTATCGACCGTGCCGACGTACTTCGGAGAGAGTGTTGTGATCCGTTTGTTGGATCATGGTAGCGTTACGCCGGAACTGACGTCGTTGGGAATGCCTGATGACATCCTTATCGCGATGAGTGCAATCTCTGCGCGATCGCATGGGCTCATTCTTGTTACTGGGCCAACGGGATCCGGTAAGACGACCACGCTCTATGCTACACTACTCCGGCGGAATCTCGAATCAGAAAAAGTGATAACGGTTGAGGACCCAGTAGAATATCAACTGCGCTCTGTGACCCAAGTACCTGTCAATCGGCTCGCTGGCGTCACGTTTGCGTCGGCCCTGCGGTCGATTCTCCGGCAGGATCCAGATGTTGTCATGATTGGCGAGATGCGCGATACAGAGACTGCAGAGATCGCATTACAAGCCGCTGCAACGGGTCATCTCGTCTTTTCCACCGTTCATACCAATGACGCTGCAGGTGCAGTAATCCGTATTCGCGATCTCGGGATCCCCGGTTTTCTGCTAGCGGCCACACTCGAGCTGGTTATGGCACAGCGATTGGTCCGGGTGATCTGTTCTTCGTGTCGCGAACAGTACGAGCCAGACCCATCTGTGATGTCGATGGCAGCACAACATGGCGTGGTCGAATCGGCGTTGACTCATGGGAGAGGCTGTCGTGAATGCAACGGTACAGGCTACAGAGGACGCGTAGGAGTTTTCGAATTATTGAAAATGACTCCGGAAATTCGAGCCGCCATTACCGCGGATGCGTCTCACGCGGAGTTGACTCGCCTGGCTGCCGCTGCCGGGATGAAGTCGCTTGCATCGAATGCGTGGGCGTTGATAGCTGATGGCATTACGTCGATTGAGGAGGTTACCCGTGCGGTACTCTAAGGCAACACCAGGCTGTGTACCTCACCGCATGGATGGCCGGAACAGGCATCGATCGGGCTTCACGCTACTCGAACTGATCATTGTGATAGCAATAATCGCGATTCTTGCCGCGCTAGTTGGGCCGTCAATATTTCAGAACGTCGGTGATGCCAAGAGCAGTGCGGCAAAGAGCCAGATAGAGATGCTATCGACGGCCCTCGGATCGTACCGGCTCGACAACGATTTTTATCCGACCAGCGATCAGGGGCTCGCCGCATTGCGTCAGATGCCAACTAGTGGCGACACGCCTAGAAACTGGCGTGGACCATATCTGACACGTGAGGTGCCAGTCGATCCATGGGGACGGCCATACTCCTACTCCTCGCCCGGCAAGGCGAATCCCACAAGCTTTGATCTGTATACGCTGGGCCGCGATGGTAAGCTCGGCGGCGAAGGAGAGGATGCCGATATCACATCATGGGGTGGGACCATTACTCCATGAATTCATCGACCTCCACATCTCACACATTTCGTTATAAAGCCCTCCGGATCGACGGCAGCGTCGTCGAGGGAAGTGTAGTTGCTGCAACGGACGAGGGAGCGACCGAATCACTGATGCGGAACGGTCTATACGTTGCGAAGCTTCGCCGTGTCAATACCGTACGACCTCGGCGTTCAAGAGCGTCGCTGGATGATCACGCGACCGCGCTCGAAACTCTGGCGGACCTGCTTGATGCTGGGCTCTCTCCGCTCCGCGCCCTCCAATTGCTTCGAGAGACTGCACCGTCCTCATGGCGTGGCGGATTGGAGAGTGCCTGTATTTCGGTAGAACAAGGTTATAGCGTAGCTGCGTCATTCAGGAGCTCTCCGCTGGGATTGCCACCGATCGTGGATGGACTGATTCAGGCCGGCGAAGCGGGCATGGGGCTCGCAAACGCAACGCGCCGAGCAGCCGCCCTATTGAGACAACGCGCGGAGTTGCGGCAATCTCTGGTCACGGCCCTTGCATACCCCACAATCCTGCTGATCACCGGGGCTGCATCAGTCGCACTGCTGGTCATGGTCGTGCTCCCTAAGTTCGCCGTCATTCTGACAGACATAGGTACCGAATTGCCAATGTCGACACGGCTCATTCTCGCTGTCGGGGCGGCATTTAGAGCGGCAGCGCCAACGATGGCACTAGCGCTGCTGGCCGGTGCATTTGCGTTTCGCCTTTGGAAATCAACCGAAAATGGTGCACTGGAGTGTGACGAGCTCGTTCTTCGCGTACCATTCATTGGAAGGATCGTGCGCTCTCTCTCAGCGTCCCAGGCCGTTCACGCTATGGGATCACTGCTGGCTTCAGGTGTGCCGATGTCCAATGCGATCGAGTACGCAGCGAGCGCTGCTGGAAATAGAGCAGTGGAACATCGAATACTGCGATGCCGAGATGCAGTGCGCAGTGGTGACTCGCTCAGCGCGGCGTTTATTACGTCGAGTGCCGTTCCTCCGTTGGTCACTCGACTTGCGCGAGCTGGTGAAGAGACAGGACGCCTCCCCGACATGCTGATTCAAGGAGCCACCCTTGAACGCCATAAAGCGGAACAGCAGGTATCGACGGCCGTTCGGCTGATTGAACCGTCCCTTATCCTTGCATTTGGCGCGGCTATCGCGCTAGTGGCGTCTGCACTGTTTCAAGCGATGTATGCTGTCAGGCCGGGCATATGACCAGACCCGGATTTTCTCTCCTTGAGTTGATCGTGGTGATTGCGATCCTGGGCCTTCTGGTAGGTATAGTCGCGGTCGCTCCGCTTCGGCGGCAGCCAGCCGCCGATCTGATCCAAATCAGCGTACGGACAGCGCTTTCTTCGGGCCACACGGTCGTCAGCCGCGATTCATTGGACGGAGGAGGAGAAGCCTACGTCTCCGCGTATCCGTCAGGCACGATCGTGATAGACACGATATACATGCAGGAGCATGTAACTACATCTGGCTCAACACAACGATGAACGATGCATCGAGACAGGGATTCGTATTGCTCGAGGTACTGGTCGCGATGACCATTCTCCTCTTTGGATGCGTGGTCGTTCTGGATGCGACTAATGGGATCATTTCGAGCGCTCTACACACATCAGCGACGGAAGCAAGCGTAATGGATGCCGATCAATACATGGTTGCAATATCGCTGTGGCCCCGCAATGAACTCGATCGGCACCTCGGATCGCATCGACGCGGGGATTGGATTCTGTCTATTCAAAGGGTTAGCGCCGCTCTTTATGATGTATCGATCGCAGACAGTACCGCGCGTCGCGAGTGGATTCGCACGACCCTGTACAGGCCGATACCAAAATCGGAGAAATGACTAACACACCGTCAGACCGACCCGGATTCACTCTCATGGAGATCATGGTAGCGTTGCTGATTGGAGCGGCAATAATCACAGTGGGCCGAACACTTTTTGACACGGCTATGAACGCGCAACGTAGCTTGCGGTCGAGGGTCGGGACAACAGGCGCATATCGTGTTGCACGTTACGAAATACAGAGAGCAATCCGAACTGGGCGCGCCTCAGATTCGATTCCGTTCGTTGGATCGGCAAGCAAGGTCTCGTTTGCGGGATGGTGCCCGGACGGATATGGAGGATTAAGTCGATGCGCTGTACGAATCTCCACGCAGCCGTTTCTTTCAATTATCGAGCTGCGGGAAAATGGTAGTGAACATGAGTGGGTGGCGGATTCAGCTGACGGAAGACTCGATTTTGTGGTTGACGCTGGCGGCTTGGAGCCGACTGTCAGTGCCTGGGAGTCCACGTCGATAATGCCCTCTGCGATACGATGGATCTCGCGACCGTCGCGGACAGGGTCCAGCGACACGCTGCTGTTTGCAGTACTGAGGAACGCTCCATGAGGATGAACCCGGTGTTAGACCGTTTCTACGGTGCGCCGCTTCCAGTCAACCGGCAAGAGTTCTGGCGACGTGACGGATTTGCCCTGATGGCTACACTATGGATCGTAGTCGCTATCGCTGCAGTGACCTTCTCGATGGCGGAGTCCGCGCACTTGCTAATGAATGGCGCTCGCAATCGCACGAACGCACGCATCGCAGCATGGCGCGCGATTGGTTGCCTGGCGCGTATCAGAGCCAGTCTTGCGGAAGACTCTGCAACCACCAGTCGCGCACGCATGGTATGGGACAGTCTCGACACATATGCGGTGGCGCAGGATGACGGATGTGTTGATACTGCGTTGGCAGATGGAACAACCATGGACGTGAACCATGTGTCTGCACGAGGAATCAGCACGACGCTGAATGCAGCTGGCGCGGATCCGGCCATGATCCATGGTGTCATTGCGTTAACGGTCGCTGGAGGCCACAGACCTTACGGATCTGAAGAGGAGTTGGAAGCCATCACCGGTGCAGCAATGCGACGTGCTGGTGCCAACGGCCTATTTGGTGTCGATACGGGACGTGTGATTCTGGGACGGGCTCCCCGGCCGGTTCGGATTGGCGTCCTGGCTGATATGCTAGCCGATGGTACACTGTCCAGTGGCGATGTATCGGCGTTGCCATCGTTGCCATCGTTGCGTGACTCGGCGGCTCATACGGTCATTTCGCCGGATGCTTGGTGGTTGCGTATAGAAGCGACACATGGCGATCCGCCGGTCACTGTGCGTCTCGAAGCGCATGTCGTACTGATAGGCGGGTCAGTCGGCGTCGAGGATGTACGGTTGAGATGATGTTTAATCGAGCCATGATCATGATATCCGACGATCGCATCGCTTCCGTAGTGCGGTGTCGCAGGATTTTCGGGTTCGGTTTCATACACTGCGCGGAGGTAATGGTCTCCGAGCACGTCGATTGGCAAGCGGCAATATCGCATTTTTTCGCCGGTGTCCGGAACGACGTTGGGGGAGCACGAATTTCCGTGGTTCTTGCGCTTGCGTCAACCGTCGTGAGGGTAGTCGATGGCCTTCCACTCTCATCAGACACGACGGCACTTCGCGAAATCATCGCATCGTCGCCGTTTCGCTATGTTCCTCGGCGATTCGCAACAATGATATCGGAAGTCGAGCCGTGCGGTGATGGCGGGGTATTAGTGGCGTTTGTCGGCCTGGACATCGTCCTCAGCATTGTAAAGGCATGCGGCGAGGCCGGCCTACACTTGCACGAAATAGCGATCGCAAAGGACGCCATATCGATTTCCCGGAACGTCTCTGCGAATCCTGCAAGCAGCTTCGAGGATATTCTGTCAGATGCTCTGAATCTCCCGAAGAGAGATTGGATATCAACGGTAGGTACGGGAATGTCAATGTGGAGACCGCGGGCGTTCACCATTGTTGCAATTGGTCTGCTGCTCGTGGTTACCGCGTTCGCCCCTGCATGGAGATTGATGGTAGCTCACCGTCAGGCACAAGGGTCCACGCCCAAGGCAACCTACGTTGACGCTGCACTCCGGCGTCGGACGCAGCTTGACTCCTTGCGCATGCCATTGGAGCGCGCAAGGTCGGCAGCATCAAGATCTATTCATCCGTTGATTGTGCTGGATAAACTTGGAATGGCTCTCGGTTCGAATGGAAGGATTCTCTCCTTCGAGGCGGACTCGATGCGGGTACAGGCAACTGTCGTTGCGCCAAGCCTCGTACCGTTCTTGCGCCGATTGGAACGCAATTCCGATGTCCGCGATGTTGCAGTTATTGGTGGGATCTCTCACGATAGTGCTAACGACACTATGATGGAACGCGCACTGGTCAGCTTCAGATATATCGCACACTCTCTGATGGCGCCCGATGTGGAGCATAATCGATGAACCCCATGATCGATGCAACCGCACGTAGGATCGCTCTATCTTGGAAGCGACTGGAGATGCGGCCAACTACTTTGGCTCTGTTGTGCTGCCTATCGGTGCTCGTTGTCGCCAAAGGTGCGGTTCTCTGGTGGCACTGGTCCGACCAGATAGCGATACGTATTGAAAAGGAAAATCGGACTGCAACGAGCGAAGCCGCAATAGTCAATGCGTTCCCTGCGCGTTCTGATTCCATCGCTCGCATCAAGCGCGAGTTGATCGCTGCCACGGACAGCTTCATATTCGCTCCGACTGTCGCTCAAACAACAACGATGACAGCTTCGCTGCTTGCCGACGACGCGAAGCATTCGGGCGTCCGGCTTGGTACGATCGACATCCGTCCGGATTCCACCCTGCGCGATGGCATCCGATTCACGACCGTTGATGGCGATGCATCGGGGTCATATGCGGAGGCGATCTCCTTTATCAGACTGCTTGATCGCGGAAGTCCTTTTTTTGTAAAAACGCTAGCTCTCAGCCCGATGTCAACCAGCGGTCAACCTGATGAGCTATTCCATGTGCGGTTTGGTCTGGTCGTATTCGCACGTCGACCGTTTCAGTTCGAACAATGAGATACCCTCGAATGCGGATTGTCGATGCTCTGTCGCTCGGTATGGTTGCGATACTATGTGCTGCAGCGCTTGGTCGGAGCGCTGTCATACCGTCAGGTCGTGCCATCCTGCCTTCGGGTCGCTCAATATCAGTCGTAGTGTCCTCCGATTCACTCGATTCCGCCGAAGCGCATGTATTGGAGCGGAATGTATTTGGGGCGCCGCAACTCATGTCCGGCACTGCCGCCGCGCAGAACTTCTCGCCTCGCGCACCCATCCTAATTCCGCCCGGCGTATTCAGGGCCAGTCTGATGATACAGGCAATCGCTGGGCCTCCATGGGTGGCAGTGCTGTCCGGTATTCCTGGACATAACGCACAAATCGTCGTGACTGCGGGTGACACGGTTGGGACGTACCGAATTCGCTCGATTTCAACGGACTCCGTGATAATACAAGCACCTGATTCAGTCATTCATCTCACCTTCACAAAAGCTGGCTCCTAGATGCGAATATCGCAGAATGTGACGATGGCCGTGATTCTGATTGTTCTGTCAGCGCTCAATGTATCGGCGCAGGTATCATCATCAACTACCGTCGCCCAGTCGGATACTCTCAGGATTCGCCTTGCCGACGTAGATCTTCGCGCGGCGGTAGAGTTATTGAGTCAGTATCTTGATCGACCGATAGTTGTGGGGGCGTTGACAGGCAGCCATGTAACACTCAACACACCGACCGCTGTTCGTCGCCGAGATGTACCGGAGCTTCTGCGTGCAGTACTCGATGCGCAGAATTACGAATTGATCTCAGACTCTGCGGGACCGTATCGGATTCGACAACGACAGGCGACGGGGACTGGCGGGTTGAATGAGCCGCCGCGTCGCCTTGGTGAGACGGGAGCAGCTACGCAGCTCTTTACAATTCGGCTGAATCACGCCCGTGCACTTGATGTCGCTGCCACGGTCAATGCGCTTTACGGGCGCGCAACAGGTTTTGCTGATAGATCGGCGCCGTCGACAAGCACACTGTCGCAGGAACTTCGTCAGAATCAACAATCGACGCTAGGCGGCCCAGCCGCTGCTGAGCAATCCTTTCCTCGCTCGGGGACCTTGGGAGGTGAGACAATAATCATTCCGGATCCCGGGACAAATAGCCTGCTGATCCGTGGCTCCCCTCAGGATTTCGCACTGATATCGACAGCAGTCAAGCAGATCGACGTGCGTCCGCTGCAGGTGCTCATCGAAGTCGTGATTGCGGAAGTTCAGCGAGATCGATCGCTGTCATTTGGTGTGGATGTCTCGCTTCCTTCGACAAAGCTTCCACACAATCCTGGATCGACCGTCGACGCGACACAGACTGGCTTGAGCAGCGATCTTGGGGATCTGTTGTTCCATGTGATGGGCGTAGGGGGCGACAAAGACCTGCAGGCGACGTTACGGGCAGCTGCCAGTCATGGAGATGTAACTATTGTGAGTCGGCCGACAGTAATAGCTGCTAATAACGAAAAGGCTGAAATACTCGTAGGCAGCCAACGTCCGTTCGTGCAGGTGTCGCGTTCGCTGCCGACGGATACGCCGACACGAGATCAGGTGGTCGAGTACAAGGATGTCGGTACCAAGTTGAGTGTACGACCAACCATCAGTTCAGATGGCTATGTAACTCTTCAGGTGACGCAAGAGGTCAGTGCGGCAACAAATGAATCTGCCTTCGACGCGCCGGTCATATCGACCCGTTCGGTTTCAACGCAGCTGCTGATGAAGAACGGCCAGACAGTCGTAATGGGAGGGCTGACCGACCGTCAGCACCAGGTAACCCAGGCTGGGATACCGTTTCTTTCTTCGATCCCGCTTGTTGGTGGCTTCTTTGGCCACAGTACTCGCGAAACGACTGAGACGGAATTGTTTCTGTTCATTACGCCGCACTTGATCATCACTGACGCTGATGCTGACTCGCTGACCACGCCGCTTCAGCAGCGCGCCAATAAGAATATTCACTGAGGTATGCGTATGACCACAGTATCCAGTCATTGGGGCAACGCTATAACCATGGATTCGTTTGTCGCTACCAGTGATAGCTTTCGACGCGTACTCGATCAAGTAAATCGATTGGCACGGTCCGGTACAGCACCAATTCTACTCGAAGGAGAATCCGGAACCGGCAAGACTTTGCTGGCGCGGTACCTACACGAAGTATCTCCTCGATCGACTCGGCCATTTCATGCGGTCGTGCTATCCACACTTGATGATTCGCTCGCGAGTTCGGATCTGTTCGGTCACGTCGCTGGAGCATTTACGGATGCGCGCAGGTCCAGAACTGGTCATTTCGTCGCGAGTGAGGGGAGCACACTTCTCCTCGATGAAATAGGCAAGTCTTCAAGGCCATTACAGGGAAAGTTGCTTCATGCAATCGAGTACAACGAGGTAACACCCGTTGGATCGGATACTCCTGTCCATGTCGATGTGAGGATCGTTGCCGCGACGAATGTGCCGCTGGATGTTCTGGTCGACCGGGGAGAGTTTCTTCCGGATCTTGCAGCGAGATTTGGATACTTCCGCATTATCGTACCCGCCTTACGAGAGCGGAAGGCGGACATACCGGAGCTTGTGGAACAGTGCGTCGCTCGACACGCGCCACAGTTCGGTTATGCCTCGGCACCGGTTGTTACTACAGATCTTGCCTCCATTCTGACGCTTGCTCAGTGGCCGACGAATCTTCGGGGATTGGATTCAGCCATCCAGTATCTGCTGGCTAACGCCAACGGTGCCCTTCAGTTAACGCCAGACCACTGTGTTGGTTCGCTCGAGCATATCGTTCAGGGTTTACACTCCCACTCCGCTCAATCCGTTGAGGAGACGGCAGAGCTGGTTGCTGAACTCGGCAGCATATCCGCTGCGGCAAAAGCCATGGGCGTCCCCAGATCGACGGTCCAACGAAGATTGAAGAAGACTGACCAAACCGTTGTGGACCAGTTGATTCAAGGGCGATACAAATTGTCAGAAGCAAAGGTCGAGCCGCTAGGATCGATGTAGCCACAAGGCTTGTGCCTGGCGACCCCGCCACGAATTACTGATACTGATCAACCGATCGGTGACGTAGAGGGCGGCAGCAACAAGAGGTGTAGCGCTACAGGATAATCGCGCGCTCGGGGGTGTAGCGCTACACCCCCGGGACAATGCAGGGGATCAGTCGAGGCATTGTCAACTGATTGTCGTGCAACGACTTGGCGCTTTCAGCTCGAAGCGGCAAACGTAATTTGGGTGTGGCATCCGCGTTGCTTTAGGACATTGCGAAAATTCGACTGTGTAGTTTGGGCTCACGTTTCTCATGCCTTCCACTCTGGCACTCTGAGTCTGTAATTCACACGGTCGCGCAATCTAACCATCCTGAGCCGACTGCCATGCATCCCGACATGCGTCACGACACACACCACGACTCGAATGCTCAATACCGTTTCGCCACTTGCCTGATCCGTAGCCTGATCCACGGCGCATTCGGCAAGCGATCGGTTCATTTATCGATTCATCACGCATTACGGCTGGTGGTTTTCGGGACGGCAGGAGTTGTGTGGATGTGTAGTATGCCGACATCGCTCGAGGCTCAACACGTCACAGGTACAGTTGGCACGCAGGCTCCACCCAAGCCCAACGGCCCTGTCGAGCCGCGCATCGACGTCGCGCCGGGTCTCACGTCTCGTTCGCCGGCGTTGCAGGATCCCAGGTTCGCGATCAAGGCGATGGGCCTCAGTGCGGCACAGGAAGCGGGGCTGGCAGCGGTACGTGCACGATACGTGAACGCGATCAAGGGTTACGTTGCGCGGCTCAACGCGCTGGAACAGTCAGTTGCGCAAGGCAGCGCTTCGAAAGACAATCTCGCAGCCACGGAGGACACGCTCAAGGCGATACTAACAGCCGAGCATACGGCGGCAGATTCCCTGATCACGCCGGAGCAGAAGCAGCGGTATCAGAACGCGATACGACAGGTACACGCGGCTGGAGTGGTTAGTCCGGTCGGAGTCAATCGATCTGCAGTGCGATCTGCGGCGCGCAGCAAATCAAACAGTTCATCAAGCAGCTCATCAAGCAGCCCATCGAGCAGTCCATCTCTGGTACCGATCCCATGACGCGCGATCATCGGGTTACAAGGCGCCGGATTGCATGGTGGTTTGGGTTTGTGTTGGGACTTGCGATTATCGCAACACCCGTGAAGTCGCTACACGCGCAGGACTCATGTGCGGCTGTGGATATGACGGTGTCGCCGTGCCTGAGTGGCGAGATTCACGTGAACTACAGCGGCACGGCGGTCTTCAGCGGCTTCAACTACGGATACATAGACGACACGTTCTACGCTCCGGCGATATGCACCGGTGTCGTCTCGACGTGCAGCACGACCGGTGGCAGTTATCACTTCGTTGGTGCGGGGGACCCGGTAGTGATCTCGATGCCGTTCCATCTTGGTGGTCCTGGCGGGACGGGGACCGTTGGGGGCAGGATTTCGAGTACGTACATCGGTGGCTACGTGGACGTGGCGACCACGGTATATAGCCAGCCGTCCATCACGATTGATTCAGCGCAGACCTCTGTATATGGCACGTACCAGAACGTGTCGATGTGCGCGGCTGGTTGTTTCACGGCCGGAGCCAGCATATCGACGGTGCCGTTCTTTACACTGGGTCAGGCTCGCGGCGTGACGCTGGTGTACAACGAGGACCGGGCGCATCCCAAGCCATTCATCTATGCAACGATGAGCCCACCGGCTGACGGGTCGGCGATCAGCAGCTATCAGATGTCGGCGACACTGAATGGTGCAGCGGCGACGTTCACGAACGGCGAGACGACGCTC
>Ga0164241_10004460_pt1 | contig 13537 bp, 10 predicted proteins | sample OricomyardsoilBY_FD_108780 | JGI IMG/M metagenome (GOLD analysis project Ga0164241, IMG submission 108780) | Backyard soil microbial communities from Emeryville, California, USA - Original compost - Back yard soil (BY) | ecosystem: Environmental > Terrestrial > Soil > Unclassified | place: USA...
CGACCGAGTGCGGCTTCGATCCGACCTGTGCGCAAACCGTCTGCGACACGACGCCGGCATGCTGTTGCCAAGAGTGGAGCGCCGCATGTCGTGCAAAGTACGAGGCTCAGTGTCCGGGCTCGTGCCTGTGACGAAGTCGTCGTGTCTTGTGCCAAGCCTTGCCGGACGGTCTCCTTCAAGAGCTCTATCGTGGAGGCTTCAACCGAACGAACGGGTACCGCCTCCGCAGGCCGAGACCTTGCTATCGAGATCCTTCGTCCCATGAACCGACTTCACTGCGCCCTCGCGTTCACGGCTTGCGCTGCGCTCGCCTGCGCCTCGAACGCGCAAGAGGGCAATCGCGCCGACGGCGACGGCGGGGGCAACTTGGGCAGCAGCACCGGCACGGGAGCGCAAGGGCCCGCGGACGGAGAAGGTTTGACCAGCGACGCCACGTGCGCCCCCGACGCGATCGTCGCGTTGCCCGCAGGTCATCGAATGGCGTCGGCGCTCTATGCGATCTCCGCGCTCGAAGCCGGCATCCCGCCCGATCCGGCGCTCCTCCGTCGCGATGATTTTCAGCGCTACTTCGCGCCGCCTCCAGGGAGCACGCCCGGCAGCTACGGACGTTTCACGGCGAACGGCATCTCCACCGACGGGATGCCTCAGGCGTTGCTCGAGGCGGGCGTCGTCTCCGCGGCTCCGGCCACGCCGACCCCGGTGCACCTCATCGCGGTCGTCGACGAGTCGAGCTCGATGCGAGAAGAGATCGCGCTCGCGGCCGATCTCGTCGAGCAAATGACGCTCCCGGGCGCGCTCGGGAGCGCGAAGGACGACCGGCTCACGGTGATCGAGTGGACCGATCAACCCGTCGCGCTGCTCACGAACGCCTCAGCAAAAGACGGCGTCTTCGACACGACGGCACCCGTCGCCGACCTCCGAAAGAGGGCGACGGGGCAGCTCGCAGGAGCGCCGTCGTTCGAACAGCTTCGAGCGGTCGTCGGCGACGCGATCGACGCATCCGAGGCGACGCCACACGTCGTGGTGTTGACCGACGGCGGATTCGATCTCGATACGACCGCCATCGCGACGCTCGAGGGCTGGTCCGCTCGCGGCGCGATCGCGTCGGTCGTCGAGCTCCACGGGCTGGCAGAAATCAGCGACGACGCGATGCCGTACCATCCCGAGCTCGGCGCGGCGTTTTCAGGCGGGCTCGACCTGTTCATCGGCGCGCGCGCGGGCCTCGTGCCTACGGACGAGGCGGTCGTGTTCCACGACAGCTTCGCTCAGCTCTTCCGTCCCTCGACCCAGCGCGCGGTCGCCTCCCTCGCGGCGCCGGGGTTTCGCTTCGAGGCGTTCGACGCCGCAGGCACGCCTGGCGACGGAAGCGTGCGCGTCGCGTGGATCGGCGACGGCGGCTTCACGCCCGTTCGGGCGTCCATGATCGCCTGCTCCGACGCTTTCCCGGACAAGGCCGTCGTCGAGGCGGGCGCGGGTGAGGGCGACCCCGACCGCGCAGCGTTCACCGCGTTTCGCCTCGACGTCCCGCCACCCGATCCGCAGTCCCTCTCGGAGGCGCGTACACTTCGCATGTCGTTCGTCGATCGCCTCGTCAGCGTGCTCGAGTCCAAATGCGACCTCAGCCAAGCGTCCCCCTACGCTCTTCTCGTCGCCGATCTCGACACGACGATGCAGGCAAACGGCCTCGACGGGGACGCGCTCGCGGAGCATCAGGTGATCGTCGGTCGAATGCAGCATTGGCTCGGTCTCTATCCGAGCGCTTGTCAATGAAGGCTCTCGGGCGATAGTTGTCCGACCGTCGGTCGAAGGCCGCATCGAATATGGCAGTCAGGTTTCCTCGCCGTTCAACGCCCCGCGCCATGGCCGCGGTAGGGTTCGTCGCGCTCGCTGGCTCGTTCGTCACCGCGTCGTGTCGTGACGTCGTCGCGGGCGACGCCGACGACGTGTTGGTCAAGCTCTGCGACACCCTGAAGCCTTGCTACGGCGGCGATCCTACGGTCATCACCTGCGCCGATCTCGAGAGCCGATGGGCGGCCACCGACGCTGCGACCGCCAGCTCGTTTCTCTCGTTCGTCAACGCCGACTGCTTCGACACGTGTCCACACGCGCTCGGCTGCACCGACCACGCGCCGTTTTGCCTCGATAGGGGCACCTGCGACGGACGCTCGGACTGCTGCGGCTGGTCACTGGGCAAGCTCGATTGCCAAGCATTGAACGCGGACGACGGTCCGACGTGCTGCATCAGCGAGGGGCGCCCGTGCGATCCCATGGCGGACGACTGCTGCAACCAAGACTGTCGCGGGGCCGACGGCGCTTATTTCTGCGGGGGCTCGGCCTGCACAGAGGTCGGCGAGACCTGCACGAGCAGCTTCGACTGCTGCACGAATCGTTGCGTCCACGGGGCGTGCGAGAAGCTCACCGAGTGTTCGCGCCAGGACGAGCCGTGCGGGAACGACTCCGATTGCTGCACCGACACGAACGTCGGCGCGAACGCGCAGTCGAAGACGCTCGGCTGCGATCTCGAATCCCACACCTGCCGGCCCGCCGCGGCCTGTGGAAGTGGTGACAGTTGCGATCCCGCCGACAGCTGCTGCGGCGACGATCTGCGGTGTTACCCCCTCGCGATCGGCGGCGTCTGTGGGGATCCCAGCTGCGTCCCGGTCGACGCCGACTGCGAATCGGATCTCGATTGCTGCGGCACCTCGGTTTGCAACTACGCACCCACGCCGCACTGCCAGCTGTCGCCGAATCTCGACGGCATGTGTCTGAAGACCGGCGGCGACTGCAGCGGACCCACCCCAGCCGGCGCTCCGGGCAAATGCTGCTCTCTTTCCTGTGACCCCGATGGGCGATGCCGCGAGTTCAGCGAGGCGCCGTGCGGGAGCCCCACGACCTGCCACTCTCCCTGCTCGGTCGGGGGCCCGATGTCGACGTCGTGTGCGTCCGACCCGACTATCTCTGGTTGTATAGACATGGTCGTCACGGACGATCCGGTTTGCGCTTGCGAGATCTGGGACGCGACCTGCGTCGCGGAGTACCTGGCCAAGCCGATGTGCTCTTGCGCCGCGGCGTCGCCCTGAAACCTACATCAGCGGTCGGACCTTTCTGTCGGACTGTGCAAAATTGAGCCGATCGACTTTGCCGATATCGCTCGATTTTGAGGGTTGATGAGGTGGTAGCGAACTTGCTTTGCAGACTCGGCTCCCCCGGAGGTTCCATGCGTCTCAACTTCCTCGTCGCCTCAGGTCTCTTGACGCTTCTGGCTTGTGCCGGGTGCGAGTCGCTGGATTTTGCGTCGAAGCAGGGCAGCGCCGGTGACTTGGGCGGCGGCGACGGGGGCAGCCCCGACGATGGCAACCCCAACAACGGCTCGACGGGCGCAGGCGGCGCGCCGGGCAACGCTCCCGAGGCCACCTACGATCCCGCGCCCGATTCGACCGGCACCACGAATCCGTTCTTGCCGACGGGCGAGGAGGTCCCCCCCTTTCAGTGCAACAACAACGACGCCCCTAGCGAGTTTCAGGGGACGCCGACCGCGTTCAACGGCTTCGCCTCTGCGCAGTTCGCTCGCAACCAAATCCTCGGAGGGCTGCTGCCCTCGAAGGGGACGGTTCGCGAAGCAGACTTCCTCGCGTATTGGGGCGCGCACGACGCGACCGGCCCTGCGTTCATCGAGACGGCGGTCGTCGCCGACCAAGCTGGGGGTGCGGAGGGTACGCTCCACATCCGCGTCGGGACCGGGGCGCCCACCACCGCCCCGGATGGTCACGCCGCCTACGTCATCGTCGCCGACGTCTCTCCGAGCGTGGCTTTGGCCAGCCCGCTCGAGCTCGCCGCGCTGGAGAAGCTCACCGGGGCGCTCCAACCAGGCGATCACGTTTCGTTGATTACCTACGCCGGCACCGCGCGGATCGATCTCGACGACGGGAAGCCTGCCGATCTAGCTCAGCTGCTCGCACCGAACGACGGGACCGCCGTCCTGACGACGCGCGGCGGCGATGATCTCGAGACGGCCATCAAAGAGGCCGCGAATCTCCTGGCCGCCTCCGAGGCCACGTCGAACGACCCGCCGAGCGAGCAGCATCTCATCGTGCTGTCTGACGGAGCGTCCAGCCCGTCGTCGCAGACAGTCTCGGTCCTCGCGGGGCTCTCGAGTGACGTGCGCGTCACCGCGGTCCAGCTCGGCAAGCCGCGAAGCCAGCCCGAGGAAAACATCTTCCACTCTGCGTTCCTCGAGACGATCGCCTCCGGAGCGGGGGACACGCGACTCTTCGTGGGCTCGACGCACGACGTCGACGAGTCCTTCGGTGAGCGGTTCGGCGAGCTGTTTCTGACCGACCCGGCGACCTCCAACGTCGTAGCCAGGCTCCCCGAGGGCTTTACCCCGCTCGATCCCGGAGCCGTCAGCGATCCGAACACGACGATCGTGGGTGGAGCGGCGCTTGGGTTCGGACGCGTGTACGCGTTCGATCAACGCGTCGAGATCTGTTCGGGGGCCGTCACTTACGCAGGGAGCCCGTCCGGAGCTGTGCCCATGGTCCAGAGCTGGGTGATGCCCAATACCGACGTGAAGAGCGAAGTCCCGTTCAACGCCGCGTTCTTCAAGCCGCTGCCTGGAACACTGCTGGACGCTGCGGTGCTCGACGCCGCCCACTTCTTCCGCACGCACGATGAGACGGCCTTCACTGCGGCGCGGTGCGCCTTGAACGCGTTGGTGGTCTGCCCGCAAAACGGAGGCAATCCTTCAAAGGCCACGGTTTGCGCGCCAGCGAGCGATCTGGCTGCGGTGCTCGACGCTGCGTGGGCGATCTACGAGACGAAAGCGCAACCCGCCTGTCCTACCGCTGGCTGACACGGCCGTGCCGGCATCCGGTCGACCGAAGAGCGGCCGTGAGATTCCGACCGACGATCGTACGGCGACAACGCGCTAAGCTCGGCCCGCGATGTCGAAGACCGAGCTCGGAGCCCAGGTGCGCGAGCTGCGCGCGCGGATCGCGGCCGAGCTGCCGACGACGGCAAACCCTCGTCCTCCTGGCGCCTGGGGTCTCGCGCTCGGGAAGCGACTGGCAGCCGAGTACGCCGAGCTCCTCGCCCCAGTGTTCGAGCAGGTCGGCCATGCGCCAGTCGCGCTCGCTGCGGTAGGCGGCTTCGGTCGCGGCGCGGTCGCGCTCGGCAGTGATCTCGACGTACGCATCTTGGCGAAGAGCGCGTCCGACGCAGAGGAGATCGTGGACGCCGTGCTCTATCCGCTCTGGGATGGCGGGCTGCAGATCGGACACCAGATCCTGCTTCTCGGCGACGCCGTCGATCTCGCGCGCTCGGATCTTCCGACGCTGACGGGGCTGCTCGACTGGCGACACCTCGCGGGCGACCGGCGCCTCTCGGATGAGCTGGTCTGGCGCGTCTCGGGCAGCTTGTTCTCCGCGAGCGAGCTCGGTCGTTTCGCAGAACGCCTCGCGGATGAATCGGCGAAGCGGCACGAGCGGTACGGCGACTCGGTCTACCTGCTCGAGCCCGACGTGAAGAATGGCGCGGGCGGCTTGCGGGATCTCGACATCCTGCGCTGGGCCGCAGCGGCGCGCTGCGGCAGCGGCGAGCTCGAGGCGCTCTTGAAGGTCGGCGCGCTCGGCCCCCGCGAAGCAAGCGCGCTCGGCCTGGCCGAAGAGAGGCTCTGGTGCATCCGCCATTTGCTCCACAAGAACGCGGGGCGACGCAGCGATCGACTGACCTTCGACCAACAAGAGGCGATCGCCCCGCTCGTGGGCTACGGAGAAGGCGGCGAAGCGGTCGAGCGCATGATGAGCGATCACTACCGCGCCGCGCGCGTGGTCCTGCGCGGCGTCTCGACGATGCTCGCGCGCGCGACGCACACCGGGCGCAAGCGACCGAAGACCGACGACCTCGGCGACGGGTTTCGCCTCTTCGACGGCGCAGTCACGCTCGCGGACACGTCACGCATCGACGCCGAGCCCGCGCTCGCGCTGCGCCTCATCGCGCTCGCGGTCGAACGCCAGAAGCCGCTTTACGCCTACGCCCAAGAGGCGATCCAGGACCGCGCGCTCGACGGGGCGTGGTGCGAGCGGTTTCGCGCGGACCCGCTCGCACGTCGCCTCTTCGTCGAGCTGGTCGCGAGCCGGCGCGAGACCCCCTTCGAGAAGGGATCGGCGCTCCGAAAGATGCACGAGCTCGGTCTGCTCGTCGCGATGATCCCGGAGTTTTCGCCGGTCGTGGGGCGCGTCCACCACGACGTCTACCACGTGTACACGGTCGACGTTCACAGCGTGGCCGCGGTCGATCGACTCGCGGCCCTCGCGCGCGGACAGCTCGCGGCCGAGCATCCCGTCGCCTCGCGCGTCGCCGCCGAGACGCTGGCGCCGACGATGCTCGCGTTCGCGACTCTCCTTCACGACGTGGGCAAGGCGATCGGTGGCAAGGATCACTCGCAGCGCGGCGCAGAGATGTCGAAGACGATCCTCGCTCGGTTGGGGTTTGCGACCGAAGAGATCGAGGAAGCGAGCCACCTGATCTTCGAGCACCTGAGCCTCTACCGGTTGGCTACGCGACGTGACACCGACGATCCGGCCACGGTCGACGAAGCCTCGCGCGCCGGCCGGACGCGTGAAGGACTTCGCAACCTGTACCTCCTCACCCTCGTCGACGTCGCCACGACGAGCCCGACGTCCATGACGTCGTGGAAGGCGCACCTCTTGGACGACCTCTTCCTCGCCGCCGACGAGCGTCTCTCCGGAACGAGTGGAGAGGTGGGACGCGCCGACCTCTTGCGCAAGGAGATCGTCTCGTTCGCGAACGGCTACTTCGACCCCAAGGAGCGCGACCAAGAGCTCGCGTTTCTCCCGACGTTCCTCGCCTCTATGCCCGATCGCTATCTCCTCTCGAGCTCGGCCGAGGCCGTCGTCGCGCATGGCGCGATCACCCGCAGGCACACGGGGCTCGTCACCGTGGACATCGTCCCCTCTACGCACGCCGACGCGACCGAGCTCTGCATCGTCGCGGCCGATCGGCCTGGTCTGCTCTCGCTCATCGCGGCCGCCCTCGCCATGAGCCGCCTCGAGGTGTTGGCGGCGCAAATTTATTCGCGCGAGACGGATGGCCCTCGGGCGCACGAAGCGGTCGATCTTTTCTGGGTCCAAGGTCGGAGCGAGGGGAAAGAGGCCGTCATTCGCGCGCTCCCGAAGCTGCGCCGCGATCTCGAGGGCCTCGCGTCCGGCGCCGTCGAGCCCAGAATTCAGCTCGGCGCGGCCACAGCACGGCGGGCTGGCCCCAAGATCGCGACCCGCGTGGCGATCGACCAGCGCGCTTCTCCGCGGCACACCTTGCTCGAGGTCACGACGCTCGACCGTCCCGGGGTCCTCTTCGCCATCGCGAACGCGCTCTTCACCCTCGGCCTCACGATCGCGGTCGCAAAAATTGCCACCGAAGGGACGCGTGTCGCCGACGTCTTCTACGTGACGAACGGCGATGGAACGAAGCTCGAGCCCGGGCCCGGCACGGACGCGGTTCGCGACGCCATCCTCGTCGCGTTGGGAGAGGGCCCAAGCCCGGACGTCACAGCGGCGTCAAAGCGTGATATCGCTCCGGACCATGAGGCTCAGGATGGCGTTCCAAGCTAGCTCTTTGCGTCTTCTGTCGGTGCTCGGGCTGCTCGCGTTGGCGGCTTGCGGGGCCACGCCAACCGCCGTCGATCGCCCACTCGACGCCGATCCGCCGCTCACCGACACGCCGCCGGCGGCGAAGAAGAACCCCGAGCTCGACCAGGGCGCGGAGCTCGTCAAGGGCGGCAAGTTCGCAGAGGCGATCCCGCATCTCAAGGCGGCGCTCGACGTCGATCCGAAGAGCGCGAACGCAGCGTTCTACCTCGCGCTCTCGACGGAGCAGACCGGCGGCGACAAGGCAGAAGCCGAGCACCTCTATCGTCAGGCGCTCACGTTCGATCCCGGGCTATCGGAGGCGGCGCAGAACCTCGCCGCGATGTACCTGACGGATCCGGCGCGACCCGACGACGCGATCTCGGTGCTCGAGCCGGCGCTGAAGAGCGCGCCGGACGACGCCGCGCTGAACGCGAACCTCGGCTTCGCCTATGGGCTCAAGGGCGACGTCGATCGGGCGTCGGCCGCGTACGAGCGCTCGCTGAAGAAGGATCCGACGGTCCAGACCGAGTTCGCGTACGGGACGATGCTCTCCGAGAACAAGCGCGCAGATGCTGCCGTCCCGCACCTCTTGAAGGCGGCGGCGGGATTGAACGACGATCCCGCGTCTCTGGCGACGATCGCCCGCATGCTCGGCCCGGGGAAGGCGTTCGACGACTGCGTGCGACTTCTCGATCGGGCCATCACGTTGAAGCCTGGCATCGCCGAGCTGCTCGTCCGCCGCGGCGTCTGCAAGCACGAGCTGAAGAAGGAAAAAGAAGCCGCCGAGGACTTCGCCGCGGCGCTCAAGGCCGATCCGAAGTTCCAGGCCGCGCACTACTACCTCGGCATGAGCCTGCTCGCGCAGAGCAAGAAGACCGAGGGCCGGAAAGAGCTGAAGAAGGCGGTCGATCTGGGGAAAGAGACGCCGATCGGCAAGCAGGCGCAGCAGAAGCTCGACGGAAAATAGAGCGCGGCTGAGTCGACCGCGTGGCTGCGTCGACCGCGCGGCTGAGTCGACCGCGTGGCTGCGTCGACCGCGTGGTTGCGTCGACCGCGTGGTTGCGTCGACCGCGTGGCTGCGTCGACCGCGTGGCTCGCCAGGCTCAGACGCCGAGCATGGCGAGCAAGCGATCGAGCTCGTCGAGCGATCCGTAGTGGACCGCGACTTCTCCGGAGCCGGCGTGATCGCGGACCTCGACGCGCGTGCCGAGTCGGCGCATGAGGCGCGCCTCGAGGTCGCGCACGCTGGCGGACTTGCCGATGGGCTTGTCGGCCGGGCGGTCGTCTTTGCCCCCGTTCTCTGCCCGGCGCTTCGCGGCGCGGACGAGGTCCTCGACCTTGCGAACGGGGAGGCGCCCGCGCACGGTCTTCTGCGCGATGTCCGCGAGCGTCTTGTCGTCCGGCGCGCCCAGGAGCGCGCGCGCGTGGCCTTCCGTGAGCTCGCGCGAGATGACGAGTGAGCGGACGTCGCTCGGGAGCTTCAAGAGTCGAAGCATGTTCGTCACCGTCGACCGATCTCGCCCGACGCGCTCGGCGAGCGACTCGTGCGTGTGCTCGTGCTCCTTGAGCAGGCGGTCGTACGCCTCGGCGACCTCGATCGGGTTGAGATCGGCGCGCTGGATGTTCTCGACGAGCGCGAGCTCGAACGCCGCCTTCGGCGTGACGTCTTTGACGACGACGAGCACCTCTGCGAGGCCGGCGCGCTGCGCCGCACGCCACCGACGCTCTCCCGCGATGAGCTCGTAGCGATCGTTCTGCGGCAGCCCGTCGCGTGACGCGAGCCGCCGGACGACGAGCGGCTCGATGATGCCGTGCTCGAGAATCGACTGCTCGAGATCGCTCAGCTCCTTTTCGTCGAAGTGCTGCCGCGGCTGGCCAGGCTGCGGGACGATGCGCTCGACGGGGCATTGGAAGACGCTCCTGTCGCCGTAGCTCGCGCGCTCCGGCGAGGCCGAGCGGGCAGGGGGCGCCGCGACGGGGAGCAACGCATCGAGGCCTCGGCCGAGCGCGCGCTTCTTGTCGATCACGTCGCGTCCTCGGGCGGCGGCACGGCGGCGCCGCGAGCGGCGGCCTTCGCGTCGGCCTCTTGCGCAGCCAGGCCCTCGAGCAGCTCGCGCGCGAGGCCGAGATACGCCTGCGAGCCTCGCGCTTCGGCGTCGTAGAGCAGCGCGGGCAACCCATGCGACGGCGCCTCTGAAAGGCGGACGTTGCGAGGGATCACCGTCGAGAAGACGCGGAAGTGCTTCTTCACCTCGTCGGCGACCTGGTGCGTCAGTGAGTTGCGTCCGTCGTACATCGTCAGGACCACGCCCTCGACGGTCAGGCCTGCGTTCGCCGACGCCTTGATGCGCCCGATCGTCGTCATCAGGTGCCCGAGCCCCTCGAGCGCGAAGTACTCGCACTGCAGCGGCACGATCACGCGGTCGGCGGCGACGAGCGCGTTCAACGTGAGGATGCCGAGCGACGGCGGGCAGTCGATGAGCACGTAGTCGTAGCCGCGCGCGGCGATGTCGAGGGCGCTGGAGAGACGCGTCGCGCGATCTTCCGCGTCCACGAGCTCGAGCTCCGCCGCGACGAGATCTTGCGTCGTCGGCACGACGAAGAGGTTCGGCAGCTTCGTCGGGAGCGTCGCCTCTTCGATCGACGCTTCGCCGATGAGCACGTCGTAGGTGCTCTTGCCCATCGACGCGCGGTCGACGCCGACGCCGCTCGAAGCGTTTCCTTGCGGGTCGCAATCGATGAGCAACGTGCGCTTCTCTGCCGCCGCCAAGCTCGCGGCCAGGTTCACGCTCGTGGTCGTCTTTCCGACCCCACCTTTTTGGTTCGCGACGGCGAAAATCATCCGAGCACGCGAGACAACGTTGCCCCGTCTACACGGTCCCCGCGGTGCCGTCGAGGAGCGGAGCGCTTCGGCATCGCCTTACCGAAGTGCACGAGATCGCCCGCACGAATTTGGCCAGCGCGCCAGACGAATCTACATTGACCGACATGTCGCCAGATGTAGGTGTGAGTCGGATTGAGCAGCGACCTCGGTCGCTCCGCGCGGCGCTCCGCTGCGCGCTCGATTCCGCCACCTCTGAAGCGCACGACCGAATCTTGGGTCGCGGCTTCTGGCAGCCCGCTGTGCACACGCCCGGCACCGCGACCTCCGTGGTCGCGCTGCTCGGTGCGCGCACACGGCGCTGAGCTCCTGCTCGTCGCGACGCTTCGCTTCCTTCCCGCTTTCGCCCGGATTTCGCCGCGCGATCCGACAACTAGACCCCCGCCCGCCCGCGCCCCGTCGACGGAGGATTCATGTCGTTTCCGAAATCGTTCACGAGCTTTGCCGAGTTCGAACGTGAGATCATTCACCCCGAGCACCGCATCGGCCTCTCCCTCGAGGAGATGGTCGAGGACAACGCCTTCGACGTCGAAGTCGAGAGCGACGATGATCCGTTCAGCGAGATGTCCAAGGACTACTGAGCCGCGAGTCGCCCACGACGGTGGGCGAACGGGGACCGACCTCGCCCAGCGAATGACGCTCGGCGGGGTCCGTTCTTTTGTCGGGCGCAGCGAGCTTCTTGATTCCGCGCGGCGGGGGCTCTAAGCCGCCCGTTCCCCCATGCAAGTAACCGTCGAGAAGCTCTCTCCGGTCGTCGTCGAGTTCGCGATTCAGGTCCCCGCGGACCGGGTCAAGACCGAGGTCGACAAGGCCTACCTCCAGCTAGCGAAGACCGCGCACGTTCGCGGCTACCGCCCCGGCAAGGCGCCGCGTCAGGTGCTCGCGCATCTGTACGCACCGCGCATCCATGCCGACGTGGCGCAGCGTCTCGTCGACGAGACGCTCGATCGCGCGCTCACCGAGCAATCGGTGCAGCCGCTGTCGAAGCCCGCGATCGCTCCGGCCGAGCTCGCGCCCGACGCGGCGTTCTCTTACAAGGCGCGCTTCGAGGTTCGTCCCGACGTCGCCGAGGTGCACTGGGAGAAGCTGCCCGTGAAGCGGCAGAAGCTCGCGATCGATCCGGCCGGCGTGGACGCCGAGCTGGCTCGACTTCAGCGCGAGCACTCCACGCTCTCGACGCCCGAGCCCGAGCGCCCCGCGAAGAAGGGCGACGTCGTCCTCGTGACATTCACGCTCGACGTCGACGGTAGGCCCCACGCCTCTGGCGAGCAGTCGCTCTCGTTCGAGCTCGGCACCGGCGAGACGATGAAGGAGATTGAAGAGGCGCTCGAGGGCGCGTCTTCGGGCGAGAAGAAGGACGTCACGATCTCGTTCCCTCCGACGCACCCCTCCGCGGAGCTGAAGGGGAAGCCCGGGACGTTCCACATCGAGGTCAAGGAGATCAAGGAGCGCGTGCTCCCGGCGATCGACGACGAGCTCGCGAAGGACGTCGGCGAGTACGAGAACCTCGCCGCGCTGAAGACGAAGATCGAGGCCGACCTCGAGGCCGTCCAGAAGCAAAAGCAAAGCGAGGGCGTCGCAGAGCAGCTCGTCGCCGAGCTCTGCAAGGCGAATCCGATCCCGGTCCCGCCGAGCCTCGTGAATCAGCAGGCGGCGATGACCGAGCGTGAGATCACGCAAGCCGCGCGTCGCAGCGGTCAGCGTCTCGACACGGCCGAGCTTCGCGCGCGCATCATCGCCGACAGCGAGCAGAAGGTCCGCGCGGGCCTGCTGATGGCCGAGATCGCGAAGCTCAAGGAGATCAAGGTCGACGGCGACGACATCGAGAAGGGCTACCAAGAGCTCGCCGAGCAGACGGGAAAGAACGTCGCGAAGGTCAAGGCCGAGTACCGCGATCCGAAGAAGCGCGAGATGCTGGTCGCCATGATCCTCGAGGACAAAATTCTCGATCTCCTCGAGGGCGCCGCCACCATCGAAGAGACGGACTGACGCCGGGCACGTTTCCCAGACGCCATCGGCGCCCCCGCGATCGCCAATCGGGGGGGCCTGCGCCGGGCGAGCCCGGGCGGTCGATCTCGATGGCTCGAGAAGCACGTGGTGTGCGGTCGCTAAGCGGCGCGCCGCGTGCTACTCAGTCGGCGAGCCTCAGCAATGTTTTCTGATTCGTGCGGCCGAGCCGTCCGAATACCGGAGAGGACACCCATGCGACACGTCTCGACGCGCACTCAGGCGATGCAGTTCCTCGAGAAGAACGGGGAGCGACTCGTCGCGGAGCAAGAGCCTGAGCTTGCCCACTACATCATCCCGAGCGTCACTGAAGTCACGCACCGCGGCGAGCGCGAGTGGCACATCTTCAGCCGTCTCTTGAAAGACCGCATCGTCTTCCTCGGCACGGAGGTGGACGACTTCGTTGCGAACGCGGTCATCGCACAGCTCCTCTTCCTCGAAAGCGAGGACCCGGACAAGGACGTCCAGATCTACGTCAACAGCCCTGGCGGCGTCGTCACCAGCGGCCTCGCGATGTACGACACGATGCAGTACGTCCGGTGCCCGGTGTCGACGATGTGCATCGGCCAAGCAGCGAGCATGGGTGCGGTGCTCCTCGCGGCCGGCCAGAAGAAGAAGCGCTACAGCCTTCCGAACTCGCGCATCATGATCCACCAGCCGATCGGTGGTGCGCGCGGGCAGGCGACCGACATCGAGATCCAGGCGCGCGAGACGAAGCGCATCAAGGATTTGCTCTGCGACATCCTGACCGACGCCTCGGGCCAGAAGCGCGAGACCATCGCGCGCGACGTCGAGCGCGACTTCTACCTCACGGCCATCGGCGCGAAGGAGTACGGCCTCATCGACGAGGTCGTGCCGAAGCGCGAAAAGTCGGCAAAAGACAAGTGACGCGGCTTCCCCGGCTCGTCGCGATGGCCCCCCGGCTCGTTGCGACGGCAGGGGGTGGGGTCTAGACTGCGTCTGGTTCGCCGAGCGCGAACGAGCGCAGCGAACAAGCGAA
>Ga0164241_10004461_pt1 | contig 13536 bp, 12 predicted proteins | sample OricomyardsoilBY_FD_108780 | JGI IMG/M metagenome (GOLD analysis project Ga0164241, IMG submission 108780) | Backyard soil microbial communities from Emeryville, California, USA - Original compost - Back yard soil (BY) | ecosystem: Environmental > Terrestrial > Soil > Unclassified | place: USA...
CGACAACGAAACCTTCCGGCTCGCCGGCGTCGCGATGGCAGCGCACGACCTTGGCGACGACGCGGACTCCCGGCGCTGCCTGCGGGAACTGCTCGTCGAACACGCGCACAACAGCGCTTACCAGATCGCCGGCGTGCACGCCTGGCGCGACGAACGCGACCAGGCGTTCGACTGGTTGCAACGCGCGGTATCGCAACAGGATGCCGGCCTGCAATACCTCAAGTACGACCCGGCCCTGCGCAACCTGCGCGGCGATCCGCGTTACCGGCAATTGCTGATGCAGCTCGGGTTGCCGCCTTGAGCGGAAGCCCGCCCGCGCGCCGTCAGGATGCTGGCGTCCCCGGCGAGCGCAGCAGGCTGAAGGCGAAGCCCGCGACCACAATCGCGCCCAGCGCCAGCACCGCCCACAGCAGCCACGACTTCCAGTCGTAGACGGGCTGCAACGCGGCATCGCCGGCCAGCGGTCGCGCCGTGCCGAGATAGGCGGGCGATGGCTGCCAGTCGTTGCCGCGCTGGCTGCGCAGTTCGGCGAGCAGTTGCGCGATCGGCGCCTCGGCGCGCAGCGCGCGCGCGCTGCCGGCGGCGAGCGAGTAAGGGCCTGCCCCCTGCGCGAGGAACACCACGGCTTCCGGGCGATAGCCGAGGCGCAGGGTCGGCGTTTCGGCGACCGCGGCGTTCGCGCGCAACCGCCAGTGGCGATCGCGCACGATGCCATCCAGCATCCGCGCCGGCGAATGGCTGCCGCTGCCTGCCGCATCCACGCTGTACGCCATCCATGGCCCTGCGCGCAGGCGCCACGGCGCATCGACATCGTCGCGGCTTTCCAGTCGCCACTCGACCGCGTGGTTGCCGGCCAGGGCGACGTCGGCCTGCCGTACCGGGAAGCGGCCCTCCAGCGCGAATTCGAACGTCGCCGCGCCCGGATCGTCGCGCCGCGCCGTGAGTTCGAGCCATGCGGGCGCAGGCTCGGCCCGCGCCGCTGCAAGCTCGGCGAACACGCCGGTAAGCGCGAGCGGCTGGTCGTCGCGATCCGGAGTCAGGCGCAGGTAGCGCGCCTTCTGGTAGTGCGGCAGCAGGCCATAGAGTTCGATGCGACGGTGCAGCAGGCGCCGGCCTTCGCGCTGCAGGTCGACCATGCGGCCGCGGGTCGCCAGCGTTTGCCAGTGCTCGAGGTCATCGCTGGCCTCGACGCGATAGCCGAGGTCGAGCGCTTCCAGCGGCTGCCACTGCAATTCCAGCGCCACGATCGCCTCGCGCACGCGGCTCACGTCCACCAGCAAGGCGTTGCGCGGCAGCGGCGCCGCGCCCCGGTCCGTGATCCGCGCTTCGACGCGGCGCAGGCGGCCGTCGGCGTCGGCCTGGCTGACCAGTTCCCAACCCTGCAAGCCAGGGTCCGCGCGCGCTGTCGGCAAGGCGAACCACGGCAAGGCGATGCGCTGCGACGGCTTCGCCAGCGCGTCCTGCGGCGCGAACGCGCCGGCCGGCACCGGCGCGCCATCGCGGTTCAGCACGACCAGGTCGCGCAGTTGCGGGTCGCGGGCCTGGCGATACACCGTTTCGTCGAGGACGACGCGATATGCGCCGCCGCCGTCGCGGCCCAGGGTCAGCGGCCATTGCGTCGCGTAGTCTGCGGGCGCGGCGGCGGACGCCGCCAGCGACGCCATCGTCGCCAACAGCAACAGCCGCATCTTTCCGGGGATGCGCGTCATGCCGGCTCTCCGCTCGCGTCGGCTTCGCCGTTTGTGGCGCGCGGCGGCGCCGGCGCGAAATAGCCCACCACCGTGCACAGCAGGCCGTAGGCGATGAACGACCCGATGCCGAGCAGGTTGCCGAGGTGCTGGCGATCCACCAGCACCAGCTTCGCCAGCACCACGCCCATCAGCACCGCGCCGGCCAGCCACAGCATGCGCTGGCCGCGCTTCGAGCCGATCACCCAGCCGAGCACGCCCAGCACGCTCCACACCACGGTCAGGCTGGTCTGCGCCAGGCTGGTCGAAAGCAACTCGTTGTTCCAGGGTGCGCCGCCCCAATGATGCACGGCGTGCAACACCGCGGACGTGATCCAGACGAAGGCCAGCGCCGCCAGCAGCACGATGCGACGCGGCGGCGGCGTGCGCCCGCCGGCCAGTTGCCAGCGCAGTGCCAGCACGAGTGCGGCGAGTTGCGCCAGTTCCAGCGGGTTGAGCAGCGGGATCCACGGCAACGGCGCGGCATCGCCCGCCTCGAACAGCGACGCCAGCCACCACAGGCCCAGCACGACGAACACCACCGCCAGCAAGCGCACGCGCCAGCCATCGAAGCGTTCGCCCAGCGGCATCGACAGCCAGCGCCAGCGGAACAGCGCCAGCGCCACCACCAGCAGCCACGGCAACGCGATCAGGCCCGCCTGCCAGCCATCGCCCAGGCCATCGGCCTGTTCCGGCAACCAGCGCAGCAACAGGCTCGCCACCAAGGGCCATACCAGCCACCAGGCGAACTGCGCTGCGGCGGCGGCGCGATGTTCGCCCTCGCGCAGGCACAGCAGGCTGCGCACGCCCAATGCCGCGTACGCCAGCCATGCCCACAGCCCATTGCCGGCGAACGGCTGCGCATGCGCATCGCTTTGCCAAAGCGCCAACGGCGCCGCCGACGCCAGCGCGGCCAGCGATGTCCACGCCAACGCCGTCGCCGGACGACGGCGATGCGTTTCCGCCGCCAGCCAACCGGTCAACGCGGCGAAGGCGAGCAGCGCATCGGGTTCGTCGCGGTTGCCGAGATGGGTCGCGAACTCGTGCATGCCGTTGCCGACCCACCAGGCCAAACCCCAGCCGTAGTACAACACAGCGATGTTGTCGTCCCTGCGCACATGCCGATACGCCCATGCGCTGGCGAAGCCGGCCAGTGCGATCAGCAACGCGCCCATGAAGCCGGCGTTGGCGAACATGGCGCCGGTTTGCGCGAGCGCCGCCGCAGTGCCGTACGCCTGCCGCGCGGCATCGGCCTGCCCGATCGAATACGCGAACGCCGCGGCCAGTTGCAGGCCGACGCCGGCGAATTGCGGCAGGCGCCGCTGCTGGCGCAAGCCCAGCCACGCCAGCGCCGCGCCTTCCAGCGCGAACACGCAGGCGGTGGCCTGCGCCGACAACGCCAGCGGCACCGCCAGCGTGGCGAAGCCGACGCCGAGCAATGCGTACGACTGCGCCAGCACGTCGTAATCCCGGCGTCGCCGCAACCACCACGCCAGCAACGCATACAACGCACCCAGGCCCAGCGCGCAGAACGCCAACGACATGCGCTGCCCGCGCATCAACCCGGCCTGCATCGAGAACGCCACCAGCGGCATGCCGAATACCAGGCAACCGTCGATCAGGTCGCGCCGGCCCGCCGGCCTGCGCCGCGCGAACAGCAGCGGGATCGCCAGGTAGAACGCGAAGAACAACACGAGGAACGGCTGGGTGCTGGCGTACTTGTGCGACGCGTAGTCGAGCACGCCCCAGACCGTGCCGATTCCGAAGGTGAAGGCGAAGCCCAGCAGGTTCAGCAACCGCCACGACTTGTACCAGGCGATGCCGACGATGGCCGCGTTCAACACCGCGTAGTACGAGAACAGCGCGACATGGTTGCCGCTGCCGGTCGACAGCCAGATCGGCGCGAGGAAACCGGCAAGCAGGGCGAACACCGCCAGCGCCTTCGCATCCTGCAGCACCGCCAGCATGCCGGCGCCCGCGACCAGCACGATGCTCAGCGCGAACGCCGCGCCCGCCGGCACCAAGCCGAACACCTTGAATGCGGCGAACACCACCAGCAGCAGCACGCCGATCGCGCCGCCCTGCAAGCTCAGGGCGAAGATGCGGTTGCTGTCGCGCTTGCGCCAGGCGAACACCAGCGCGCCAAGCGCCACGGCGGCGATGCCCGCCAGCTTGAATTCCGCCGGCAACGTGAGCCAGCCTTCGTCGGAGGCGTACTTCAGCAGCGCGGCGACGCCGGCCAGCAGCACCAGCATGCCGATCTTCACCGGCACGTTGCCGACGGTGAACCAGCGCTGCACCGCACGCAGCGCAACCGTGGCGATGTCCGGGCGCCGCGGCGGCTGCGATGCCGGCGCCGTAGCCGGCGCCGTTTCGACGATCTGCGCGGACGCCGGCGCAACCTCGCGCATCGGCGCGGCCGCCGGCATCGCCCCCGGTTGGGGCGCGGGTCGCGCCGGCATCTGCGGCGCCGCTTCGCGAGGCGGGGGTTCGGCCGTCGCCGGTTCCGCCATGCGTTCGGGAGCGGCGGCATGCCGATCCAGCATCGCCACCTGCGCCTCCAGGGTGGCGACCCGCCCCTTCAGGCCCGACACCGACGCCAGCGCGACGACCAGCAATACCGGCACCGCCAGTACCGCCAGGACCAGCAGCACGATCAAGCCTTCCATCCCCACCCCTCGTCCGGCCGTGGCCGCAGCCTCGGCGATGCACCGCCCATTTGCAACAACGCGCCGCCTCGCCGGCCTCAATCGCAGGCGCGGTTGCGTCCAGCGGCCTTGGCGCGATACAGCGCCGCATCGGCGCGTCGCAGCATGCCTTCCGCCTCGTCGTCGCCGGCCTGCATGGCGGCGACCCCGATGCTCACCGTCATCCGCCCTTCCGGCGCTGCCGCGTGCACGATGTCGGCGTCGCGCACCCGCTGGCAGACCCGTGCGCCGACCTTCATCGCCTGCTCCAGGGTGCTGCCGGGAAGGAATACGATGAATTCCTCGCCGCCCGGCCGCGCCAGCACGTCGTCCGCATGCAGCAGCGCGCTGCTGACCGCGCCGGCGAAGCGACGCAATGCGCCATCGCCCTCGGCATGGCCGTACAGGTCGTTGTAGCGCTTGAAGTGGTCGATATCCAGCGCAAGCACCGCAAGCGGCTGGCCCGCGGCCCGCGCCTCGCGCCACAAGCGGTCCGCGGTTTCCAGGAAGCCGCGGTAATTCAAGCTGCCGGTCAGCGCGTCGGTGCGGCTCAGGCGGTCGAGATCGTGCACCGCCTGGCGCAGCGATTCGGTGCGCTCGGCGATCACCTGCTCGCGCTGGTCGAGCACCCGGCGCAGCTCGTCGAACGCCGCGTTCATGCGCGCCGCGAGTTCGCCGATGCCGCCGGCCAGCGGCTGCAGTTCCTCCGGCATGCGCGAGAGCTGCGCCGGATCCAGGCGTCCGCCCAGCGCATAACCGTGCAGGCTGGCCAGCAGGCGCATCATGTTGGCCGACAACAGCCGGCGCATGCGCCACGCCGCGAACAAGACCCCGAACGTGGTGGCCACCACCAGCGCGGCGAGCAGCCCCAGGCGCGGCAGGAACGGCGCGAGCAGGTTCTGCTTGGGCGCTACCAGCACCAGCACCCAGCCGTTGCGCATGGCCACCGCTTCGACGAAAGCGCTGCCCGGTCCGCGCAGCAGGCCATCGACTTCAAGCGGCCGGGCGGGCGAAACGACCTGCCGGGCACCGGCACGCAGCCGCGTGCCGACGCGGCCGGTGTCGTCGAGCACCTTCCACCGCAGGTCCGGGTCCGCATACACGACGACATTGGCGGTATCGAGCAGGAGCAATTCCAGGTTGCGCCTGGACAGGTTGTCGGAATTCAGCCGCGCGAAGCTTTCCACCGGCACGGAGGCTGCCAGCACTCCCTCGAACCCGCGCGCCCCGTTCAAGGGAGCGGACACCACGGTCACGATCTCGTGGCCCTGGAACGGCGAGCGGTAGACGTCCGCGATGCGCGGGCGCCGCTGCGCGCGGGCGGAACGGAACCAGTTGCTGCCCGCGGCGCTCATGGACCCGACCGGAATGCTCCTGCCGCGGGCATCGATGCCGGCCACCACCCTGCCGCCGGCATCCAGGTGCAGCACGCGCAACATGGCCGGATAGATCCGCAGCAGGTGCGGCAAGTCGAACGCCGGCGGGGCGCCGTCCGGCCTGGCCTGTTCCGCCATCAGCCGTACGCCGGCCAATTGCCCCTCCAGGAAGTCGTCGATGCCGTTCGCGGTCATCCGCGCATTCGCATCCAACCGCACGCTCAACGATGCGTGTTCGCTTTCCCACTGGCTCCACAGCAGCGTCACCACGGACAACAAGGCCGGCAACAACGCAGTGAACAACAGGATCCGCGTCAACTCGTGGCGCAAGCTCCACTGCGGGCGCGGCGTGGCGGGCGTCATCCCGCGACCCTATCCCGACTTGTGTCGGGAAAACATGAATAGGCCGCACGAAAGCGAAGCCCCGCACAGGGCGGGGCTTCGGTCGGCCGAGGGGTGGGCGGCGTTTTACTTCGCCGCGACCACCTTGACCATCTCGAGGCACTTGTTGCTGTAGCCCCATTCGTTGTCGTACCAGCTGACCAGCTTGACGAAGGTGTCGTCGAGCGCGATGCCGGCCTCGGCGTCGAAGATGCTGGTGCGGGCGTCGCCGCGGAAATCGGTGGCGACCACCTTCTCGTCGGTGTAGCCGAGGATGCCCTTCAGCGCGCCTTCCGACTGCGCCTTCATCTCCGCGCAGATCTCCGCGTAGCTCGCCGGCTTCTCCAGCTCGACGGTCAGGTCGACCACCGACACGTCGGAGGTCGGCACGCGGAAGCTCATGCCGGTCAGCTTGCCCTTCAGCTGCGGCAGCACCACGCCCACCGCCTTGGCCGCGCCGGTGGACGACGGGATGATGTTCTCGAGGATGCCGCGGCCGCCGCGCCAGTCCTTGTTGCTCGGGCCGTCGACGGTCTTCTGGGTCGCGGTGGCGGCGTGCACGGTGGTCATCAGGCCGCGCTTGATGCCCCACTTGTCGTCCAGCACCTTGGCCAGCGGGGCCAGGCAGTTGGTGGTGCAGGATGCGTTGCTGATGATCGCCTGGCCGGCGTACGTGCCGCAGTTCACGCCGTGCACGAACATCGGCGTGTCGTCCTTGGACGGCGCCGACATGATCACCTTCTTCGCCCCGGCGGCGAGGTGCTTGCCCGCGCTGTCCTTGTCGAGGAACAGGCCGGTGGACTCGAGCACGATGTCCGCGCCGACCGCATCCCACTTCAGGTTGGCCGGGTCGCGCTCGGCGGTCAGGCGGATGGTCTTGCCGTTGACGACCAAGTGCCCGCCCTCGACCTTCACGTCGCCCTCGAAGCGGCCGTGCACGGAGTCGTAGCGCAGCATGTAGGCCAGGTAGTCCGGCTCCAGCAGGTCGTTGATGCCGACGATCTCGATCTCGTCGCCGAAATTCTGCACCGCCGCGCGGAACACGCAGCGCCCGATGCGCCCGAAACCGTTGATGCCAACCTTGATCGCCATGGGAATCCTGTCAGACGGGTGTGGGGAAAGTCCGTTATTTTAGCGGTTCGTCCCCTTCCCTGCCCGTCGCCATGCACCCTGCCCCCCGCCAACCCGCTCCCGCCAGGCGCGCAGCCGTCTTGCTGCTTGCAGCACTCGCCACCCTCGTCCTGGCCGGCCCGGCCGGCGCCTGGGCCAGGCTCGGCCATGCCCTGGTGGGCGAACTCGCCGAACGCCACATCGACCCGAAGGCGAAGGCCGAAGTCGCGCGCCTGCTGGCCGGCGAGGCCGATCCCACCCTCGGCGGCATCGCCTCCTGGGCCGACGACCTGCGCAACGAAGACCCGGAACGCTTCAAGACGACCTCGCGCTGGCACTACATCAACGCCAAGGGCGGCGGCTGCGCCTTCGACGTCGAACGCGACTGTCCGGACGGCAACTGCGTGGTCGCCGCCATCGAAAGGCAGCGAGCCATCCTGGCCGACCGCAGTCAACCCATCGAGGCGCGGCGCGACGCGCTGAAGTTCATCGTCCACCTGGTCGGCGACGCGCACCAGCCGATGCACGCCGGCAGTCGCACCGACGCCGGCGGCAACGGCTTCCAGGTCAGCCTGCGCACGCCGCTGGAACCGGAGGCCTACGCGCGCAACAAGTACGTGGACGGGGTGATGGGCACCAACCTGCATTCGATCTGGGACTACTACATCTTCGCCAGCCGCGGCCTGGACCTGCGTCAGTACAGCGACCGCCTCGACAGGCTGCCATGGCCGCCGTACCCGGCGCCGTCGCAATACGACGTGATGCCGCTGGCCTGGTCCGGCGAATCCTGCCGGCTGATCGATGCGCGCAACCTCTACCCGCCCGAGGACAGGCACACGATGGACCATGCCTACCTCGATGCCTTCCGCCCGCTGGCGGAACAGCGCGTGCGGCAGGCGGCATGGCGGCTGGCGCAATTGCTGAACGAAACCATCGGCGAGACGGCCGCGCCATGAACCCCGTCGTCCGCCCGTTCTTCCATGCCGCAAGCAATACGTGGAGCTACATCGTCCACGCGGCAGGTGCGACGGACGCGGCGATCATCGATCCCGTGCTGGACTACGACGCGGCCTCCGCGCGCACGTCGACTCACTCCGCGCAGGCCCTGCTCGACCACGTCGCCGCGCACGACCTGCATGTGCGCTGGTTGCTGGAAACCCATGCGCACGCGGACCACCTCAGCGCCGGGCATTGGCTGAAGCAGCATTGCCCCGATGCGATCCTCGCCATCGGCAGCGGCATCCGCGCGGTGCAACGCAGTTTCGCCGGCATCTACAACCTCGGCGCCGGCTTCCCCGTCGATGGCTCGCAATTCGACCACCTGTTCTCCGACGACGAAGCCTTCGCCATCGGCCCATTGCAGGCACGCGTCATCGCCGTGCCCGGCCACACCAGCGACAGTTGCGCGTATCTGATCGGCGATGCGCTGTTCACCGGCGACTCGCTGTTCATGCCGGACGGCGGCAGCGCGCGCTGCGATTTCCCCGGCGGCGACGCGGCGATGCTGTATCGCTCGATCCTGCGCCTGTATGCCTTGCCCGACGCCACCCGCGTGTTCGTCTGCCACGACTACGGCCCGGGCGGGCGCGAGGTCGCCTGCGAAACCACCATCGGCGAACAGAAGCGCGCCAACATCCACGTGCGCAGCGACACCGAAGAGGCCGCCTACGTGCGAATGCGCGAAGCGCGCGACGCCACCCTGGCGATGCCGGCCCTGATGCTGCCCGCGGTGCAGGTCAACATCCGCGCCGGCGCGCTGCCCGAGGTCGAGGACAACGGCGTGCGCTACATGAAGCTGCCGATCGACCGGCTCTGACGGCCATGCCGACGGATTTCACGCCAACGTCCGCCCTGCTGGGCGGCATGTTGATCGGACTGGCGGCCACTTTGCTGTACGCGGGCATCGGCCGCATCGCCGGCATCAGCGGCATCCTCAACAACACCGTCGAACAGCGCGCTGAACGCGGCTGGCGCATCGCCTTCCTGCTCGGCCTGGCGGTCGCGGCGGGCGCGTGGTCGTGGTTCGCGGGGCCGCCCGCGCGCAGCGGTTTTCCGCTCGGCTGGCTGTTGTCGGCCGGCGTGCTGGTCGGCTTCGGCACGCGGCTCGGCAACGGCTGCACCAGCGGCCAAGGCATCTGCGGACTGGCGCGTCTGTCGCCGCGTTCGCTCGCCGCCGTGCTGGCATTCATGGGCAGCGGCATCGGCACCGTCTACCTGCTGCGGCATGCGTTCGGGATGGCGCCATGAAGCGGATCGCGATCGCGCTGGCGGCCGGCGCATTGTTCGGGCTGGGCCTGGCGGCGTCCGGCATGACCAATCCGGACAAGGTTCTGAACTTCCTCGATGTCGCCGGCCGTTGGGATCCCTCGCTGGCACTGGTGATGGCTGGCGCCTTGCTGGTGTCGGCGCCCGGTTTCGCATGGACGCGCAGGCGCGGCCACAGCGCCTGCGGCGATGCACTGCCGGCGCAACCCGCGGCGCGCATCGACGCGCGCCTGCTGGGTGGCAGCGCACTGTTCGGCATCGGCTGGGGCATCGCCGGCTATTGCCCGGGTCCGGCGCTGGCCAACCTGGCGCATGGCGGCGAGGCGATCGCGTTCGTCATCGCGATGCTGGCGGGCTCGCGGCTCGCACGCCTGCTGCAAGCGCGCTGATGCCGGCCGACCTCCTCCTCGCCGCGCTGTTCTGCGCCGTCGCGGTGCTGTATTCGTCGGTCGGCCATGCCGGCGCCAGCGGCTACATCGCCTCGATGGCCCTGCTCGGCTTCGCGCCGGAACAGGTGCGGCCGACCGCGCTGGCGCTGAACCTGCTGGTCGGCGGCATCGGCCTGTTCCGCTGGTGGCGCGGTGGCCACGTCCGCTGGCGCAACGTGCTTCCCTTCGTGCTGGCATCCGCGCCCGCGGCCTTCCTGTCGGCGCAGATCAGGTTGCCCACGGAAAGCTATTCGCTGCTGCTCGGCATCGTCCTGCTGGTCGCGGCCATCGGCGTGTTCCGCCATGCCGCGCGCGCGGAAGCGGAGGACGCGGCGGCACGGGACCGCGAGGTGCCGTGGCTGGCCGGCCTGCTGGTCGGCGCGGCGATCGGCGCGCTGTCCGGCCTGACCGGCACCGGCGGTGCGATCTTCCTCACCCCGCTGCTGCTGTTCGCGCACTGGATGCCCACCCGCGAAGCCAGCGGCACCTCCGTCGCCTTCGTCTGGATCAATTCGCTGACCGGCCTGGCCGGCCTGCTGCATTCCGGGCAGTCGCTGCCGGCGATGTTGCCGCTATGGCTCGCGGCGGTCGCGCTAGGCGCATTGGTCGGTACCCAGATGGGGCTGAAGTGGCTGCCGGTGCGCGGGCTGCGCTATGCGCTGGTCGTGGTGCTGCTGATCGCGTCCGGGAAACTGCTCTTCGCCTGAACGCTAGTCGGCGCCCGCAACGCCCGATTCGACGACGGCACGCCCGTTCACCTGCCTGAAGACGAAGCGATAGTCCTGGGTGAACGGCAACCGCTCGATCCTGTCGCCGGTGATGCGCTTCAGCGGGATGAACGTCCACGTCTTCACCGTGGACAGCACGGCGTCGGCGAAGGCTCGATCATCGCCTGAGGTTTCCACGACCGTGGCGCGCTCCACCGCGCCGGTGCCATCCACCACGAGGCGCGCGACGACGCTCGCCGGCGGCAGCCGTCGCGCAAGCAAGGCGGATGGATAGTCGGGCTTCGCGTTTTCGCGGACCGGCAGCGGATTGAAGTAGGCGCTGCCGGCCACCGCCTGGTAGCGCGCACCTGCAGGCGCATCGACGATCTCCGCGCCGACCTCGCCGTCGGCGGCATAGCCGATGCGCCGCGCGTCCTCATGCGCCACCGACGAACAGCCCGCCATCGTCCAACTGCATGCCGCGAGCAGCAGGAAGCGGCTCGTCATCACCTGCGCACGCCTCCCCATGCCGCGATCAGCATTCGTCTTCCTGCGTCGCCGCCTGCGGTTGCCAGCTCGCGCTCAACGAACGCACCATCCTGTCGTAGCTACCCCAGTCGTTCGCGGCGGCCTTCCTTGCCTGTTCGATGAACGCTGCGCGGGCGGGCTGCACGGGTGCGGCGGCATCGTCCATTTCGAAATCGATGGGCACGCGCACCTGGCTCGCCATCGGCTTGCCGTGCTTCAGCAGCGGCTTGAACTGCCATTGCCGCGCGGCTTCGAGCGCGGCCGCGTCGAGCCTTGCTTCGCCCGCCGAACGATCCACCTTCACCGCGGACACGCTGCCATCGGCGGCGACATCGACGATGAGCACGACCCTGCCGGTGACGCCTTGCTTCGCGAGGTCGGCGGGATAGACCGGCGGCGGCGTCCGCACGACCTCGACCGCGACATTGCCTGATTCTCGCGCGAGCACTGTCGTCGCGCCTTTGTCGCCCGTGCCCGCCTGTTCGCCGCTGGTGGCGACGGCATCTTTTGCCGATGCCGGATCCCCGGGCGATGCGGACGGCTGCGCCGCCCACGCGGCATAGCCCGCGGCCAGCAGCAACACGACAACGGCTGCGCGGCCACCGGCATGGCGCAGGGTGGAAGGAAGCGGTCGCTTGAGCATTTCGATTCTCTCCTTGAGCGGATGGGACTGGCCCCAGTGGCAACCCAGCGGCAGCACTTGCCCGGCCAGTTGGGTCTTGAGCATGGCTTCGCCGTAGGCGCGGCGCTGGCGCGGATTTCGCGCGATCACCCGCGCATCGCAGGCCAGTTCCTGGTCGTCGCGGAAGCGGCGCGCCGCGTGGTGCAGCAACGGGTTGAACCAGAAGATGCAACGCAACGCCACCACGCCGGCATTCGCCAAGAGGTCGCCGTGCGCGATGTGCTCGCGTTCGTGCGCGAGCATCAGGCCACGTTCGTCGGCGTCGTAGCGGGACAGCGCGTCGGCGGGCATCACGATGCGCGGATGCAGCAGGCCCACCACCGCGGGCAGGCCGGCGACGGCTTCGGCCAGCAGCATCCCGTCGCCGCCATCCGCGATGCGCCCGAGTCCGCGCACGAACCGACGTTGCCGCCAACCGAGCCAGGCGACGAACGCTGCGCAACCGCCTAGCCAAGCGACGCAGGCCCGGGCCGCGAAATCCGGCGATGCCCGATGCGGTGCGGCATCGGCCAGCATCGCGACCGGCGCCTGGAGCGCCAGCAGCGGCGCGGCCGGCAATGGCGATGGCAGCGCCGGCAACAGGGTGGCGAACAAGGCCACCGGCACCGCGGCCCATGCCGCGTAGGCCGCACTCGCGCCGAACAATGCGCGCAACGGTCCGCGCAAGGCGAGCGCCAGCAGCAGCGCGATGCTGCCGGCCAGCGTGGCTTCCGCCAGCCAGACGACGAGATCAGCGGCCGCCATCGTCGAGATCCTCCAGCAGCTTGCGCAGTTCGGCGATGTCCTTGCGGCTCAGCTTGCGGTGTTCGCTGAAATGCGCGACCAGCGGCGCCACCCGGCCATCGAACAAACGATCCAGCAGGCCGCGGCTCTCCTCTAGCACCCAGTCCCCGCGCTTGAGCAGCGGCGAATACAGGTAGCGGCGGCCATCCTTCTCCGCGGCGATCGCGCCCTTGTTGAGCAGGCGGTTGAGCAGGGTCTTGATGGTGGCCTCCTGCCAGTCGCGGCTGTCCTCCAGCTCGGCCACGACGTCTTCGGCGCCGAGCGGATGCCTGCGCCACAGCACGTCCATCACCACCGATTCGGCTTCGCTGATCTGCATTTTGTTTACGCGTGTAATTTCAAATGAAAATTACATGTGTAAACGATGATGTCAAGCGCGCGCCGCTGCCGTCCGACGAGCGGATCGGGGAAGGGGATGTCCGCGCGCGCGGCCCGGGAATTCGCCTGCATCGGGGACGGTCGTGGGCTGCGCCTGCCGGACCGCGCCGCCCCGTCGCCGGGATTCACCGCAAGGCTCGACCGGGCTTCATTCGTGCCGCAACGCCGCGATCGGGTCCAGCTGCGCCGCCTGCCGCGCGGGATACACGCCGAAAGCCAGGCCGACCAGCGCGCAGAATCCGGCCGACAGCAGGATGGGCAACGGCGCCCACGCCACCTGCCAACCGGCGAACGCGGCGATCAGGTAGGCCAGCACGGTGCCGAACAGCAGTCCGAGCAGCGCCCCGGCCACGCAGATCAGGGGCGCCTCGCGCAGGAACTGCGCGACCACGTCGCGGCGGCGGGCGCCCAGTGCGCGCAGCAGGCCGATCTCGCGGCGCCGCTCCAGCACGTTGGCGAGCATGATGTTCATGATGCCGATGCC
>Ga0164241_10004462_pt1 | contig 13533 bp, 7 predicted proteins | sample OricomyardsoilBY_FD_108780 | JGI IMG/M metagenome (GOLD analysis project Ga0164241, IMG submission 108780) | Backyard soil microbial communities from Emeryville, California, USA - Original compost - Back yard soil (BY) | ecosystem: Environmental > Terrestrial > Soil > Unclassified | place: USA...
GTCCGAGCAATCGACGCCCGCCGAATTGTCGATGAAGTCGGTGTTGATCCGCCCGCCCTTGCTGGCGAACGCGATGCGCGCGGCCTGAGTGACGCCCAGATTGGCGCCTTCGCCGATCGCCTTGGCGCGGACTTCCTCGGCATTGACGCGCAGCCGGTCGTTGGCGGGATCGCCGACTTCGGCATTATTCTCGGAAGCGGCCTTCACATAAGTCCCAATGCCGCCGAACCAGATCAGGTCGACCCGGGCCTTGAGTATCGCGGTGATCAGGCTGGTCGGGTCGAGTTCCTCGACATCGACGCCCAGCATCTCGCGGACCTGGGGAGTCAGTTTGATGCTCTTCTCGGTGCGCGCGAAGACGCCGCCGCCCTTCGAGATCAGCGCGGGATCATAGTCCGCCCAGCTCGACCGCGGCAGCGCGAACATGCGGTCGCGTTCGGCCCAGCTCTTCGCCGGATCGGGATCGGGATCGAGGAAGATGTGGCGGTGATCGAACGCCGCGACCAGCTTGACTGCCCTGGACAGCAGCATGCCGTTGCCGAACACGTCGCCCGACATATCGCCGCAGCCCGCGACGCGCACCGACTCGGTCTGCACATCGACGCCCATTTCGAGGAAGTGGCGCTGGACGCTGATCCAGCCGCCTCTGGCGGTGATGCCCATCGCCTTGTGGTCGTAACCGTGCGAGCCGCCGCTGGCGAAGGCGTCGCCCAGCCAGAAGCCGCGATCGATCGCGATCTGGTTGGCGACATCGCTGAAAGTCGCGGTGCCCTTGTCGGCGGCTACCACGAAATAGGGATCGTCGCCGTCGAGGATCGTCACGCCCTCGGGATGGACCACCTTGCCCTGGACGATGTTATCAGTGACCGACAGCAAGGCGCGGATGAAGACGCGATAGCTCTCGGTGCCTTCGGCGAACCAGGCGTCGCGGTCGGTGGCGGGCGAGGGGAGCTGCTTGGGATAGAAACCGCCCTTGGCGCCGGTCGGCACGATTACTGCGTTCTTGACGCGCTGCGCCTTCATCAGCCCGAGGATTTCGGTGCGGAAATCGTCGCGCCGGTCGGACCAGCGCAGGCCGCCACGCGCAACGGGGCCGGCGCGGAGGTGGATGCCCTCGACGCGGGGGCTGTATACCCAGATCTCGCGCCAGGGGAGTGGGGCGGGGAGGCCGGGAACCTTGGCCGAGTCCAGCTTGAACGCGAGCGCTTCCTTCGCCGCAGGGGCGAAGGCGTTGGTGCGCAGCGTGGCAAGCACCACGCCCCGGATCGTGCGCAGGATACGGTCGTCGTCGATGGCGGAGACTGCGTCGAGGCCGGCATCGATCGCCTTGACCGCGGCATCGGCGGCCTTGGCATTGGCACGCGCGGGATCGTGCGCGGCGGCGAAACGCTCGATCAGTGCGGCGGCGACGGCGGGCGCGCGGCGAAGCGCGTCGACCACCGTGACCAGCCCGTAGTTCATCCCCGTCTGGCGCAGATAGCGGAACCAGGCGCGGAACAGGACGACCGACTGGGGCTCCATCGCCGCCTCGACGATCAGCTGATTGAATGCGTCATTCTCGGCAGTCCCTTCGAGCACCGCCGCGATCGCGTCCTCGACCAGCGCCGGGTTGCCCGCCAGCGTTTTGGCGCTACCGGCTGACTGCACCTCGAAATCATGGATCACGCTGCCATTGGTCAGCGTGGTCGGGACTTCGTCGATCACGCGGAAGCCGAAATTCTCGAACACCGGCACCGCTTCGGAGAGCGCCAGCGCGCCGCCCATCCGATAGAGCTTGATGCGGTACTCGCCGGCCTTCTCCGAGCCATCTGATTCTTTGGCGGGGCAGATCCGCACCGAACGGTCGCCATCCGATTTGAGCGTGGCGATGCGCAGGATGTCGCGCGCCGCCTCTTCGGGGCTCGCCATGGTCCGATAGGTTTGCGGGAAGGTATTGGCGAAGCGCAGCGCCAGCCGCGTCGCGCCCTGGCCGGCCTGTTCGGCGAGCGCGGCTTCCACCGCGGGCAACCAGCCGCGGACCATCCGCTCCAGCCGCGCGTCGATCGCCATCGCGTCGGGCATGGTGCCGCCCCCGCGCAGGTCGAGCGTGTAGCGCAGCAGGGCGACCACTCCGTCCTCGAGCGCGATCGACCAGTTGATCAGCTTGGCTCTTGAAGCCTCGGCGAGCATCTCGCCGATCGCCACCCGGCGACCGGTCGAAACTTCGTCGCGCGGCAGCCAGACGAACGCGAAAAGGTGGCGCCCAAGCGCGCTGCGCACCAGCACCAGCTTCGCGCGCGGTCGGTCCGCGACCGACATCGAAGTCAGCACCAGCTGCTCCAGCGACGCCGCGTCGAACGCGGTGGTCAGGTCGTGCGGCAGCGCGGTCAGCGCATGCGCCATCGCCTTGCCGGTATGCCCCTTGGGGTTGAAGCCGAACTTCCGTTCGAGCGCCTTGAGCCGCGCCCGCAGCACCGGCACCTCTTCGGGATCGGAGAACAAGGCGGCGCTGGTCCACAGCCCGGCATGGATCGACAGGCCGGTGACTTGCGCGCCGGTCAGGATCGGCACCACCACGATATCGAGCGGCACCCGGCGATGGACCGTCGAGATGCAGTTCGACTTGAGCAGCAATGGCGCGTCGCCACCCTGCTGGAACCATTCGATCGCCGCCTGGCGCGACGCCTCGGCGAGAATCGGGGCTTCCTGCGAATAGCGGGCGATGCCCAGCTGGTTCGAGGTCGTGCCGTCGACGCGCCATTGCTCGTGCGCGAGCAACGTCATCGCGCCGCCCATGAACCAGCGCAGCAGCTCGGTGCCCTCGGCGGTAGGCAAATGGACCGCGTCCGCCGCCATCGCCGATTGCAGCGCGCGCCAATCCTCGACCGCGGCGCGAACCTGGTCGAGCGTCCGTTCCAGCTCCGCGACCAGCGCGCGGCGAGTCTTCGCGTCGCCGCGGTCCATCTCGATATAGACCATCGATTCGGACGGGCCTTCGCCAATGGCTTCCAGATCGCCATGGGGATCGCGCTTCGCGGCGATCACCGGATGCAAGATGCGGTGGATCGCGATGTCGTGCGCGGCAATGGCGCCGGCAATTGAATCGAGCAGGAAGGGCATGTCGTCGTTGACAACCGCCAGCCGCATCCGCCGCCGCGCCTCATCGGCGTAGGTTTCGAGCGCGATCACGGGGGAACCGGGCGGGCGCGTCGCGGCGGTCTGGGCGACGAACTCGGCCGCCTCCCGCCGCTCGCTTTCGTCGAATCCCTCGAGCTCTCCCGGAAGCGCTCCTTCGAGCAGCTTCGCCTCGAACGCCTGTTGCAGCGCCTTTGTGATCTTCGGCATGCGCGGCTCTATGCGCCTGCTCGATGACCTTCTCAAGCCTCGGGGCGCGGCAAAGTAGCAATTGATACTATCGTACGCGGCGCCTCGGCTGAAGCTAATTTTGGATCGTTACGCGGCGGCTTTGCGCACCGCCCGTTCGGTCAGCGCGGCGTCGTCGTCCATCGCCGCGACGATATCGAGGCCGTTTTCGCCTGCGCGGGCAAGCAACACCACGAATTCGCCCGATAGCTCACCATGCGCGGGCAAATCCACATGCGCGAGCGCGGGCCGATTGCGCAGCGCTTCGGCGGCGCGGGCATAGACATCGATCTTGGGCGGTCCCGGGCGGCGCAGGTCGCGTTCGGCCTTGACCACGCCCTTGATCCCGCCCTCGGCGACTTCGAGAAAGGCGTCGAGCCCGCCCTGCGGCACGTCGCAGCGGCGCGCGTGCGTCATCACCGCCGCGAATTCGGTGAGGCGAGTCTTGTCGTAATTCACGCCGAAGACCAGCTTGGCGGCGGGCGTCATCGGCGCGCGCGCCTGGACGCTGAGCCCGGCCTGGTCGAGCAGCGCGGTATAGGTCTCCGGCTCGTCCTCGGCGGCGAGCGCGAAATCATAGGCGCGGGCGAGTGCGCGATAGAGCGCCGAACGGCTGCGCGTATCCGAGGCGCGGGCCGCGGCGGCCGATTCGCGCGCGAGCATCAGCCGGTCGCCCAGCGACGAATCGGCGGGCAGCTCGGCGGCGGGCTCTAGCGGCGTGTCGAAACCGGCGCTGGGGCCATCGGCCCACACCGCGGCGCTGAGCGGCGCGCTCGGCACCGCGCGGCGCGACTCCTCGATCTCGGCATTGAGCTGCGCCTGCGTCTCGGCGTCGACCAGCTCCTTCCAGTTGATGACGCCATAGATGAAGTCGATCGTGTCCTCGTCGGACGAGAAGGGCATCAGGATGCCGCGATACATGGTGTTGTGCCCGCGCGAGCTGACGAATTCGGCTTCGAATCCGATCGGCGCGCGATTGGCGATGATCTGGAGATAGTGGTCGGTCAGCCGCGACAGCAGCGAGCGGCTGGGCACCTGCGCGACATGCGTGATCGTCGAATCGACATCGGTCTCTTCGCGCAGCGCGCGCCCGAGGTAACGGATCGCGGGATTATCGACGCCCTGGCTGAAATCGAGCAGCACCGAATGCGGGCCGAAATCGGCGATCCCCTCGGGATCGAGATCCTCGATCGAGGGATAGGCGCGGCCCTGGAGCAGCGAGACCCAGTGATTATAGGCACGGACATGCATCCGCCGTTCGTCGGTCCCGATATCCAGCGGGCGATCCGAGACGGCCTCGTCCTGCCCATCCTCCAACGATCCGTCGCTCTTCGGCTGCATCGGATCGTTAAAGCCCCGCGACATATCCATGTGTATGCTCCAATGCGGGCCGCCGGGCCCGTTACCTGTCCCCGGCTTTTGCACCGGATGTGGTAAACGACACGTAAAGTCGCGCGGGACTGGCGCGACTTTTCGCGCGGCCGCACAAGATTTTCGCAACGCTTGTCAGCCAGAGAGCATGCTGTTAAGCGCGCCCCTCTTCCGGTCGCTTCTGGCGCCGGGCGAGCCGCCTTAGCTCAGTTGGTAGAGCATCGCATTCGTAATGCGGGGGTCACAGGTTCGAGTCCTGTAGGCGGCACCAGCACCATCCCACCCCCCGCTCAATCCAGCGTCGTACGCGATCGTGCGACCGTCAGGACCGAGACCGCGATCAAGAACGCGCCCAGCGCGAGCAGGTCGGTGCCCATGTCCGCGAGGCTCTGGCCCTTGAGCAGCGAGCCGCGGATGATGCGCAGGAAATGAGTGATCGGCATCACCTCGCCGATCACCTGCGCCCAATGGGGAAGGCCCTGGAATGGGAACATGAAGCCCGACAGAAACAGCGACGGCATCATGTAGAAGAACGAGATCTGCATCGCCTGGAGCTGGCTGCGCACCACGGTGGAGATCAGGTAGCCGAGCGCGAGGTTCCCGGTGATGAACAGGACGATGCCGACCGATAGCGCGAACCAGCCCGCCACGCTCTGCGCCATGGGCACCGCGAACAACAGCCGCGCCAGCGTCAGCACCACGATCGTCTGGAGGATGCCGACCGCGACATAGGGCAGCAGCTTGCCGATCATCACTTCGAACGCGGTCGCGGGCATCGACAACAGGCTTTCCATCGTGCCGCGTTCGACTTCGCGGGTGACGGCCATCGCGGTCATCATCACCAGCGTCATCGACAGGATGATCGCGAGCAGCCCGGGAACGATGTTGAACGAAGTGATCCCCTCCGGATTGTAGAGCCGGTGGATGACGACTTCGAACGGCGGCACGCCCGGCGGTTTCGCCGCCGCGCCGCGCAGTTCGTGCGCCAGCGCATGCGCGGGCATCGCCGCCACCGCCGCCGCGACGCCGCCGGCGGCGGTGGGATCGGTCGCGTCGACTTCGGCGAGCACTTGCGCGCGGTCGCCCTTGAGGACGCGCTCGCTGAAATCGGGCGGGATGGTCAGCGCCAGCGATATCTCGCCCCGGCGCAGCAGCCGGTCCATTTCGGCTTCGGAGGCGGGGAGATATTTGACGTCGACATAGCTGGTTCGCTCGAGCGTCGCGACCAGCGCGTCGGCGAGCCGGCCATGATCGTGCGAGACGACCGCGGCGGGCAAATGCCGGGGATCGTTGTTGATGGCATAGCCGAACAGCAGCAGCTGCATCAGCGGCATGAGCAGGATCATCGCATAGGTGATGCGATCACGCCGGAGCTGCGTGAATTCCTTCACCATGACGGCGGCGACGCGGGGGAGCGACAGCAGCTTCACGATGCGTACCGGTCGTCGGGGGTGCGGCCCATCAGCTGGATGAACACATCCTCCAGCGACGGCGTCACTTCGGTCCAGGTGAAGGGCGCGTGGCGGTGCGGCGCGATCGCCTGTTCCAGCGCCGGCTTGTCGGTGCCGCTGACATGCACCGCCGCGCCGAACGCCGATGCGCTGAGCACGCCCGGGCTATCCTGGAGCGCGGGCGCGATCCTGCCGATATCGGGGCCTTCGCCATTGAAGGTGAAGAGGCCCGAATCGGCGATGATCTCCTGCGCCGTGCCGCGCGCGATCAGGCGGCCGTAGAGGATATAGCCGATATCGTGGCAGCGCTCGGCCTCGTCCATGTAATGCGTCGAGACGAGCACGGTCAGGCCGCCATCCGCGAGCGCGTGGATCTCGTCCCAGAATTCACGCCGCGCCTTGGGATCGACGCCGGCGGTGGGCTCGTCGAGCAGCAGCAGCCGCGGCTGATGCAAGGTGGCGGCGGCGAGCGCGAGGCGCTGCTTCCAGCCGCCCGACAAGGCGCCCGCAAGCTGATCGCGCCGGTCCTGAAGGCCGAGCCGCTCCAGCGCCGCCGTCACCGTGCCGCGCCGATCCTCGAGCCCGTACATGCGCGCGACGAAGGTCAGATTCTCTTCGATCGTCATGTCGTCATAGAGCGAGAAGCGCTGAGTCATATAGCCGGTCTGGCGCTTGATCGCGTCGGTCCGGGTGCGAAAATCGAGCCCGAGCACTTCGCCTTCGCCGCTATCAGGAGTGAGCAGCCCGCACAGCAGCCGCAGCGTCGTCGTCTTGCCCGCGCCGTTGGGTCCAAGAAAACCAGTGATCCGGCCTTCCTCGACGCGGATCGAGACGTCGCGGACGACATGCTTGTCGCCGAAGCTCTTGTTGAGCCCCCGGACGTCGATCGCGGCCGTCATCGCCTGGGCAAGTCGCGCGCGGCCGGGGCAACGTCGATCGGCTGGCCGGGCAGCAGCGCGCGCGGGTCGGACGGGCGCGCCTCGACCAGGAAGACGAGCTTCTCGCGCGCATCGAGGCTGTAGATGACCGGCGGGGTATATTCGGGCGACGAGGCGACGAATTCGACCGTTGCGGTCAGCCCGGTGAGGCAGCCGTCGCAGCCGATCGCGACCTGCCGGCCGGGCCGGTACGCGCTGACCAGCGCCTGGGGGATGTAGAAGCGGACCTTGACCTGCCCATCGGGGACGATCGAGATGACAGGCACGTTTGGGCCCACGGTTTCGCCGGGGCGGAACATCACGTCCTCGACTCTGCCCCCCGACGGGGCGACCGGGGCGAGATCGTCGAGCTCGCGCTGCGCCGAGGTGAGCCCCGCCTGCGACTGCCGGACCTGCGCATGGGCCATCGCGATCGAGGATTCGGCGGCCCTTATCTGGGTGCGTGCCGCGTTGCGTCGCTGAACAGCGCCCTGATAGCTTGCCCGCGCCCGGTCGATGTCGATCTGCGCCACCGAACCCGGCTTTTCGTGCTGCGCGGCGGAAAGGCGCGAGAGTTCGGCGCCGGCGCGATCGACATCGGCCTGCGCGGTGCCGAGATCGGCGCGCGCGCGGGCGAGCCCGGCCTGTTGCTGGCCGAGCTGCGCGACGGTGACGGCGATGCCGGCGCGGGCCTGTTCGGTCTGGGCGGCGCGCACCGTGGGATCGATCCGGAAGAGCGGCGCCCCGGCCTGGACGCGCTGGCCGCGCTGTACCGATACTTCGGTCAGCGTCCCCGCGACGGGCGAGGCCATATAGATGTCGTCGCTGACCACATAACCGGTGAAGACTTCCGGGCTGCGGGTCTCGCCCGGGCGCAGGAACAGCCACAGCGTGAAGGCGGCGGCGGCCAGAACAAGCGCGATCAGGATCGGGCGGACGGGCAGGCGCCGGGCCTTTGCCGGCGGGGTCTCAGCTGCCTCGGCCATTGGGCTCATCCTCCGTCACGCGCCGTTCGTCCCAACCGCCTCCCAGCGCCTTGTAGAGCGCCACGACATCCTGCGCCGCCGCGGCCTCGGCCTGCGACAAGGCGTCGCGCGCGGCGAGCAAGGTGCGGCGCGCCTCGAGCACATCGAGATAGGCCACCAATCCGTTGCGATAACGGACTCCGACCGTGTCCGCCGCGTCCGCTGCCGCAGTGACGGCGGCGCGAAGGCGCGTGACGCGGCGCTGGTCGGCGTCGAGCCGGGTCAGCGCGTCCTCCACGTCCTTGAGCGCGGTCAGGACGCTGGCCTGATAGGCGAGCAGCGCTTCCTGCGCCTGCGCCTCGCGGACCCGCACCGTCGCTCGCTTCGCGCCCTGGCCGAGCAAGGGCAGCGACAGCCGGCCCGCACCGTTCCCAAGGATGCTGTCGCTCTGCAACAGCGTGGCGAGCGACCGCGACGCCAGTTGCAGCGCGCCGGTCAGGCTGAACTTCGGATAGAGATCGGCCTGGGCGACGCCGATATCGGCGGTCGCCGCCGCCAGACGGCGCTCGGCCGCGCGGATATCGGGGCGGCGCTGGAGCAATTCCGACGGCAGCCCCGCCGGAACCTCGATCAGCGCGGCGGCGGGAGGCGGCCCGGCCAGCTCATCGGCCAAGGCGGCGGGGGCGAGGCCCAGCAGGACCGACAGCGTATGGACGCGCCTCCGCGCCTCCGCCGCCAGACCGTCGCGCTGCGCGGCAAGCTGCTCGATATCGCCTTGCTGGCGGCGCTCGTCGAGCGTGGTCACGAGCCCGTTGCCGGTGCGCGCCACGACGAAGCCGAGCAGCTCGCGCGCCGACGCGATCGTCTCGTCCGCGATCGCGATTCGCCGCTGGAGCGCGCAATATTGCTGATAGGCGTTGGCGACTTCGGCCACCAGCATCACCTGAGCGTCGCGCTGCGACCAGATCGCGGCCTCGGTGCGCGCCCCAGCGGCTTCGTTGGCCCGGCGCCGGCCGCCGAACAGGTCGATCTCCCATGAGGCGTCGAAGCCGATCTGGAAGGTCGGATAGCTCTCGCCCGGAAGCCCGATTCCCGATGCGCCCGAAGAACCGCCGCCGCCCAGGCTCGCGAGTCCGGCGGGCAGCGAATTCTCGCTCAGCCGCGTATAGCTGCCCTGCGCGCTCGCATTGACCTGGGGATCGCCGGAACGCCGCGTGGCTATTTCCTGCGCGCGCGCCTGGCGCATCCGCGCGCTGGCCTGCTGGATGTCGAGATTGCCCGCCAGTGCGCGGGCGACGAGTGAATCGAGCTTTGGATCGCCGAACGCCGTCCACCACCGCGCGATATCGGCGGGCGCGACGGCCTGACTCTGAGCCGATGCATAGGCGGGCGGCGCGGCGTTTTGCGGCGGCACATAGGACGGCCCCACGGTGCATGCGCCGAGCAGCATCGAGGCGGAAAGCGAAGTGACCCTTCGACTCGTCATGACCGTAATAATCACCGTTATTGACCCAGTGGTCAATAGTGATAGATTGCGCGTCTCATTGGATCGACGGCAGGAACGCGGAAGACGCATGAGCGATCCACAGATGCACAACGATCAGGCGCCGCGCCGCCGCCAGCGACGCAAGGAGGCGCGGCCGAGCGAGATCATCCAGGCCGCGCGCGAGCTGTTCATCGAACGCGGGTTCGGCGCCACCCGGATCGAGGACGTCGCGCGTCGCGCCGGCGTGGCGAAGGGCACGCTGTTCGTCTATTTCCCCACCAAGCAGGATCTGTTCCGGGCCGTCGCGCAATCGGTGCTGGCGGTCGATCTGGAGCGGTTGCAGCATGTCGCGGCGAACCTCGACCCGCCGATCGCGGACCTTGTCCCTGTGCTGCTGGCACAGGCCGCCTATGTCGGAGAGAGCGGGGTTCCCGCGATCATCCGCCTGCTGATCAGTGAAGCGCGCGCCTTTCCCGATCTCGCCCAGGTCTGGCACGACGAAGTGCTGTCGAAGGTCATGGGCCTGCTGACCTCAGTGATCGCGCGTGCCCAGGCACGAGGCGAACTGCGTCCCGGCGACGCGAGGCTCTATGCATTCTCGATCGCCGGCCCGATGCTGGCCGCGATGCTCTATCGCGAGGTGTTCGGCGCGGGCGATGTACCGCTGCCCGATCTCCACGCGCTGGCGGTGCAGCATGCGCGGACGGTGGTCCACGGCCTGCTGGCCTAGGGCCGCTCGAGCAAGTGGATCACGCCCCCCGGCAGCGCGATCGCGCCGCGGAAGCCCGCGCCCGCCATGGCCAGATCGCCACGCGCGGCATCGACCAGCGCGATCCGCAGGCGGCCGTGGAGGCGCGTGGCATCGCGGATATTGGCCGCGCCGCCAAGCGCTTCGATCAGCGGGGCGGGAAGCGTGACGGCTTCCGCCTTCGCCGGCCCGGCTGAGACGGTCGCGGCGGTGCCGGCGGCATCGCGCATCTCCATCGCCACGGCATCGGCGATAGGTCCGAGCACCACCTGCACTGCCTTGGCCGAGGGTTTGACGATCCCGCGCATGCCCAGCGCCTTGAGCGCGGGTTCGTCGATCAGCGACTGATCGGCGACGATCAGCCGCAACCGCGTGGTGCAGGCGTCGATGCTTTCGAGGTTGGCGCTCCCGCCCAATGCCGCGATGAAGGCAGCGCCGCGCGGTTGCGCCGCTCCGGCCGGGCGCACCGCCACCGTCTCCTCATCCTCGCGACCCGGGGTCTTGAGGTTCAGCTTGCGGATCACGAAGCGGAACAGCGTGTAATAGATCGCGGCATAAGCCGCCCCGACCGGCAGCAGCAGCAGCGGATTGGTCGCCTTGCCGAAGTTCAGCACATAATCGAACAGCCCGGCCGAAAAGCCGAAGCCCAGCTTCACGTTGAGCGCGTTCATCAGCGCCATCGCGATGCCCGTCAGCACCGCGTGGATCGCGAAGAGCAAGGGCGCCAGGAACATGAACGTGAATTCGATCGGCTCGGTCACGCCGGTCAGGAAGCTGGTCAGCGCGAGGCTGAAGAACACGCCTCCCACCAGCTTGCGTCGCTCGGGCTTCGCCTCATGGTACATGGCGAGGCAGGCAGCGGGCAGACCGAACATCATCACCGGAAAGAAGCCCGACATGAACGCGCCCGCGCTGGGATCGCCCGCGAGGAAGCGGCGCACGTCTCCGGTCGCGCCGTGGTATTCGCCGAGCACGAACCAGGGGATATTGTTGAGGATGTGGTGCAGCCCGGTAACGATCAACAGCCGGTTGAGCACGCCGAACACGAACAGCCCGAACCCGCCCGAACCGACCACCGCATGGCTCGCGCTGTCGATGCCGGCGGCGATATATTCGTAGCTCAGCCCGATCAGCACGGCGAGGATGAGCCCCGCGACGCCCGCCGCGATCGGCACGAAGCGCCGCCCTCCGAAAAAGGCGAGATAGTCGGGAAGCCTGATGGTCGAGAAGCGATTGTAGAAATTGCCTCCGATCAGCCCCGACAGGATGCCGATGGGCACTTCCAGCTTCGCGGCGGCGGTGTCCCGATAGGCTGAGGTGGCCGCCTTCACGGCGTCGCCGGTGAGGGCATGGAGCACATCGGGCGGCACGGCGATGAAGAGCTTGAGGCACTGGCCGGTGACGAGGAAGCAGACCACGCCCGCCAGCGCCGCGGCGCCATTGCCGTCCTTCGCGAAGCCGGTCGCGACGCCGATCGCGAACAACAGGCCGAGGTGCGCGAAGATCGCCGCCCCCGCCGCGCCGATAAAGGGCTGGTTGAGCAGATCGGCATCGCCCAGCCGCAGCAGCAGCGCCGCGACGGGCAGCACCGCGATCGGCAGCATCAGCGCGCGGCCGAGCGGCTGGAGCGTTTCGATTGCCTTGCGCATCAGTTCAGCTCCTCGACAAAGGCGCGGGCCAGCGCGCGAATTTCGGATGGCGAATCGAGCCCCAGCGCCTGTGCCGCGAGCGATCGGCAGGCAGTGAGGTCGAGGCGCCGCACCAGCGCCTTGGCTTCGGGGACGAACATCGGCGTGGTCGAAAGCTCGGTGACGCCGAGCCCGAGCAACAGCGGGATGCCGAGCGCGTCCGAAGCGAGCCCGCCGCACACCCCGACGATGCGCTTGCGCGCCGCCGCGCCTTCGCAGCTCATCGCGATCAGCCGCAGCACCGCCGGATGCAGCGCATCGACGCCGCCCGCGACCGCCGCATTCTCGCGGTCCATCGCCAGCGTATACTGCGTCAGGTCATTGGTCCCGATCGACAGGAAATCGGCCTCGATCGCGATCAGGTCGGCGATCATCGCCGCCGCCGGGGTCTCGATCATCACCCCCAGCGGCGCGGGCGGCACCCCCAGATCGGCTGCGGCGCGATCGGCGACCGCGCGAACCGCGCGCAGCTCGGCGAGGCTCGCGATCATCGGCACCATGATCCGGCACTGGCGGGCCGGGTTCACTCGCAGGATCGCGCGGATCTGCGCCTCGAGCAGCTCGGGATGCGCGAGTGAGACGCGGATGCCGCGCTGGCCCAGCATGGGGTTCTTCTCCGCCGCCATCGGCAGCCAGGGCGCGGGCTTGTCGCCACCGATATCGAGCAGCCGGACGATGACCGGGCGGCCCTCCATGGTGTCGGCGATTGCCTGATAGGCTGCGAGCTGTGCGTCTTCGCTCGGCGCGGCGGGGGTATCGAGGAACAGGAATTCGGTGCGGAGCAATCCCGATCCTTCGGCGCCGCGCGAGACCGCGAGCGCCGCATCGTCGCGCGAGCCGAGATTGGCGAACAGCTCGATCCGGGTGCCGTCGGCGGTGCGACAGGCGTCGTGCGCGGTGCCGAGCGCGGTGGCGCGGCGCTCGTTGAGCTGGGCGAGGCGCTGGCGATGATTCGCGAGCGCGGCCTCGTTCGGGGCGATGTGGAGCAGTCCGGCATCGGCATCGAGCACCAGCGCGGTGCCGGGCGCGATCCCCGCTAATGCTTTCCCGCCCGCGACCAGCATCGGCAGATTGCGCGCCGCCGCGAGGATCGCGACGTGCGAGGTCGGCCCGCCGCCCGCCAGCGCCAGCGCGGCGACATTGGTGTCGAGCTCGATCAGCTGCGAGGGCAACAGATCGTCCGCGAGCAGGATGGTGCCCGGGGCAAAGCGCTGCCCCTCGGGCTCGCGGCCCGCCAGCGCGAGCTGGACCTGGCGCTCGAGATCCTCGAGATCACCCGCCCGCTCGGCGAAGCGCGCATCGCCCGAACCGCGCAGCAGCGCGACTTGCGCGCCGATCGCCTCGCGCCAGCCCTGGCCCGCGCTGCGCCCCTCGACGATGTGCGACTGGGCGACGTCGATCAGGCCGGTGTCGGCGAGAAAGGCGAGATGCGCGTCGAGGATATGGCGCTGGGCCTCGCTGCCCTGCGCTGCCGCCGCGGTGATGCGCGCGCGGACGCGGCCGAGCGCGGCATCGAGCGCGGCGATTTCGGTGGCGATGTCCGCGCCGTCGTGCGGGACGGCGAC
>Ga0164241_10004463_pt1 | contig 13530 bp, 13 predicted proteins | sample OricomyardsoilBY_FD_108780 | JGI IMG/M metagenome (GOLD analysis project Ga0164241, IMG submission 108780) | Backyard soil microbial communities from Emeryville, California, USA - Original compost - Back yard soil (BY) | ecosystem: Environmental > Terrestrial > Soil > Unclassified | place: USA...
GCAGCGCGCCGTGCAGCTCCGGATTGGGCAGACGTTTGACGCCGGCCAGCTCCGCCTGCGCGACGCCGAGCGTCTCGGCGGCGGCCTTGGCGCCGCGATTTCTCAGCAACGCGACCCGCGCCGCGGTGTCGGCGGTGAGCGGCCGCGACAACAGCTGGCGCGCGTCGCGGCTCGCTTCCGCCTCGGCGCCGTTGCTCCAGCGCTGGCGCGCGCGAGCGGCGTTCTCGAGCTCGGCGTAATCGACGGGAGCCGCCGCGCAGCCGAGCAGAGAGAGCCCCAACCCCAAGACGGCACGCATCACTTCTTCTCCGTGCGCAGCGTGATACCGTCGCGCGCCAGGTCAGCGGCGCTGGCGCGCTCCGCGACCGTGCCCGGCGGGTGCTGGTAAAAACCGGGGTCGGTGTGGGGGTCGGCCAGCTGCTCACGCACTTTGAGCAGCGTGAACATGCCGCCCATCGTGATGGTGCCGAACGGGCCCTTGCCGCCCAGCATGGGGATGCTGTTTTCGGGCACGGGCATGCTCATGTCGCTCATCGCCGCCATGCCGTCGTGTCCCATCGTCATGTAGCCGGGCAAGAGCGAGCGGGCGCGCGCGTCGACGCCGGCCGGGTCGACGCCGATCATGTTCGGTAAATCGTGGCCCATCTGGTTCATCACGTGGTGGGTCATGTGACAGTGCAGCGGCCAATCACCGGGTGCTTCGGCCCTAAGCTCGACGTCGCGCGTGCTGCCGACGGGCACGAGCAAGCTCGACTCCGGAAACTGCGCGCTGAGCGGAAGTGGCCCGCCGTCGGTCCCAACGACCTTGAAGTAGTGACCGTGCAGGTGGATCGGATGGTGATCCATCGCGCTCAGGTTGCCGAAGCGAATCCGGACCCGATCGCCCTTCTTGCAGACGAGGGGAGCGGTGCCGGGAAACGCCTTGGCATTGATGGTCAGCAGGTTGAAATCGCTCATCTTCGATGGATCGGGCCGGCGCGTCCCTGGTTTGATGAACCACTCGCTCAGCAGCAGCACGAAGTCGCGATCGACCTTGTAGCCTGCGGTCGGGCGGCGCGGATGCACGACGATCATGCCGATCAGCCCCATCGCCATCTGCGTCATCTCGTCGTGATGCGAGTGGTACATGAGGGTGCCGTGCTGGCGAAAGGTCCACTCGTATTTGAACGTCTCACCCGGAGGGATGGAGCGCTGGGTCAAGCCGCCGACGCCGTCCATGCCGTTGGGCAAGAACACGCCATGCCAGTGCACTGTCGTCGGCTCCGGCAGCCGGTTCGTCACGTACACGCGCACCGAGTCGCCTTCGACCGCCTCCAGGGTCGGGCCGTGAACGCGGCCGTTGTAGCCCCAGCACGTCGCCTTCAGCCCCGGCGCAAGCTCGTGCTCGACCTCTTCCGCGATCAGGTGGAACACCTTGACGCCGTCGACGATCTTGAACGGCAAGGTCGCGCCGTTCGGCGTAACCGTCGGTGTGTAGTCGCGGCCCGGCTCGCCCGGCCTCTGTGGCGGCAGGCTGGTGCCGCTGTAGGAAGCGGCCCAACCTTGGCCGGACGCGTCGGCCTGGCTTGCCGGAGCGGTAGCGGCGCGCGACAGCAGCACCGATGCGCCGGCCAATGCGGCGCTTTTACCAATGATGTCTCGACGACTGACCATGTGCGAAGCTCTCCCGCTGGTTGGATCTTCTAGCCGACGCAGGCGCGCTCCACGCATTACACCAAAATCGGCACGGTCAACCGCCGAGTAGCCTGGTCAGGTCGCGAAGTGCCTCGAGCCGGGCGGGGTCCGCCTCGAGCAACAGCAGAGGCTCAGACGACAGCTCACGACGGATGTTTCGAGAGCGCCCGAACATCGCCAGGAACAGTCGCGACGTGTCGTAGCGAAACTCGGGGCTCATTTGCATCAAGCCGCTCAAGGTCGAGGCGAAGTTGCGTCGCTCGGCGGGCGTGAAGCGGCGGGCGACGTCAGGATCGGCTAGGTGCGCGAGCCGCGAGACCTGCTGCGCGTCCAGCCGGTCGACGAGGAAATTGTGGTACAGAAACGCGAGCAGCACGGCGCGGCCGACGAAGTCGAAACCGTAGCGCTCCAGGAGCTCCCCGATCGCTTTCTTCTTCTGCGTGCGGTGCCGGTACGAGCTGATCGAAAAGAACCAGGCGTGCGGCTGGCCACGCACCGCGCAAGCCGCAAAATACTCGGCCGTCATCGCGAACGCTTCGCCCAGCATCAGGGCAATCAGGGCGCTCGGCTCCGAGAAAGCAGCCCTGACGTCCTTGGTGCGGCCGAACAGCGCATGAAACGCGACCGCGTGCGCCGACTCGTGCAGCAAGTAGTTGGGAGCGGGGCGATTGTTCTGCAAATCGGCCAGCGTGAAGAAGCCCGGCCGCAGTTGCTCGAGGTGCTGGAGGGCAGTGAAGCTCGGCCGGTAGGGGATTTCCCGCCGGCTCAAGATCGTGTCGAGGTGGATCAGCGGAAAGCCGTAGTAACTGCCGCCGTCGGTGAGCGAGAAGCGGAAGCCGGCCTTGGCGGTGGCGTCGCGCACCCGCCGAAAGAACGGATTGTTGAGGTAGAGAAAGCCGTCCCCCACGCTTTCGGCGAGCCGGTTCTGGCCGTGACAGCGGCGTTGCAGCGCGAGCAGCTCGGTCAGGCGAAGCGGCGCGCGGCTCATGGCGTGGAGCGTTGAATCTCCCAATACAGCCGGGTCGCGCCCGCGACGCCGACCGGCAGCATCAACAGCCCCAGGCACGGCAGCCAAAACAGGAGCGAAAATGCCGCACCGAAGCCGAGCACGGCAGAAAAGTGCCGGGTCATGAAGCGCAAGCGCTGGGCGACCGGTACGCCGCGTAGCGTGAGCGGGTAGTCGAACAGGCTCCACGCCACGCCCAGCACCCCAATCAAAAGCTTGAGCGGTGTCGTCACGACCAGCAGCGGCGGCAGGACGAGACCCAGCAGCGTCAACCCGACGATCAACGGCAGCGTGAACGCGAGGCTCAGCAGCATTGCCTGCATCCCGCAGCCCAGCTCGGCGAAGAACCCGAGCCGGGCGCGCTCGGGAGCCGCGAGCTCACGCTCGATGATACCGACGATGCCTTCGAGGGCGGGAGCGCTGAGCACGGGCACGAGCAACCAGCCGATCACCAGCAGCAAGGCCAGCACCAGCCAGGCCGCCAAACCTGCGACGAAAGCCCCGTGCTCCGCCAGCCGCCCGCTCACCCCTGCCTTCAGGTAGTGCCACCAACCGAGCCCAACTGCGCCCTCCACCACCACCAGCAAGACGACCGGAACCAGCGCGAGCGGCCAGGCGCGCGGCGCTCGCCACAAGCTGCTGATCGCGCCGAACGGGGCGAGAAAGCCCCGCCCGAACCCGACCAGCGGTCGCGTCACCACCGTCGCAGCCCGTCGAGCCGGACGTCGCCCTGCGCGATGCGTCCGAGCACGTCGACGACGAGACGGCGTTCGTGCTCTTGAACGCGCGCGGCCAGCGTCGCGGCGGTGTCGTCCGCTAGGACGGGGACGCGCACCTGCTCGAGCACCCGCCCGGTGTCGTATTCAGCGTCGACCAGGTGCATGCTCGAGCCCGACTCGGTCTCGCCGGCCGCGAGCACCGCTTCGTGCACGCTCATCCCGTACATGCCGTGGCCGCCGAATTTGGGCAGCAGCGCCGGGTGCGTGTTGAGCACGCGCCCCTGAAAGCGCGCGAGCAGCCCCGCTTGCACCTTTTTCATGTAGCCGGCCAGCATCACCACGTCCACCTCGCGCTCCTCGAGCGCCTGCACGATCGCGCGCTCGAGCGCGTCCGGCTCCGGGTGGGTCTTGCTGGAAAGGTGCAGGGCCGCCGCCCCCGCCGCGCGCGCCCGGCGCAGCGCGCCTGAGCCCCCGTTGTTGCTGATCACGACCGCCACCTCGGCGGCGATCCGAGCCGCCGCGCAAGCGTCCAAGATCGCCTGCAAGGTGCTACCTTCGTGGGAGGCCAAGACGCCGATGCGCAAGGGGCGGGTCACGCTCGGCGTATAGTTCAAGAACCGGCGCGAAAGAACTCGGCGCCGCCGCTGCGCAAAATCGTGGGGGTATTTTTAGGTCGGCGGCCAAGCGCCTCGACCGCCTCCAGATCGAGGTACAGGCCCGGTCCCCAACCTTCGTTGTCGCTCTCTTCGTCGCCGTGGGTGGCGGCTTCGGCGAGCAGCGCTCGCCGGAGCGGCTCACTAGGACGAGACGCGCGAACCAGCTTCACGCTGCCGCAGTCGACTACGTCCGGACGCGGGTCGTCCTCGTCGACCCAGCAGCTGCCGTGCGTCAGCATGGCCGCCGTCGCAAAGTCCTGCTCGGCGAGCGCCGCGCGTAGGTCTCGCAGCCACGCGATCAGGTCGACGTGCTCGTCACCATCGGGCAATTCGACGTAAAAGGCGTGCCCCAGGTCGATGGCACGCACCGCGACACCGGGCGGTTTTTCGGTCAGGCGATCGCGAACGACGGCGGCGAACGTCGTGTAGCGGTCGATGAATTGCTCGCGCTCGCCCTCGTACTCCGCGTCTTCGATGTTGAAGAACGAAACCATGAGGCCGAAGGCATTTTCGTCGATCATCGAGCGTGGGCCATTTAGCGAATCTGCTGCAGGCTTTCTACTCGGCCAACGGGCCGCTTTTGCTTCAAAGTGAGACGTGTCGCGTCAGCTTCGGGGCTCCGACTCGCGCCCCTAAACGCCGACCCGACCGCGACCGTACTGCGGCGGCACCCCCGCTCCCATGGAGAGTCCGCCCAAGAGCCTGCATAAGCCGTTTCGTCCGGCTTCGCTCCATCCTCACGACTTTCCCGGTGATGAGGTGGACAGCGGCGTCTTCCAGATGTCCGATTCTTCGGTGCTGGTGCTGCTCGAGCCGGGGCCCGACGTGGCGCCGTTGCTGCGGGCGCTGGCCGAGGAAGGCTTCACCGCCGTGCCGATCGACGACGCGGCCGTCGCCGAAGCCACCGGCTACGTCCCTCGCCTCGCGGTGCTCGACTCCGCCGCCACCGGCGCGCTGGCGTTCTTGAGCCGCATCAACGCCCACGGGCCGACGCTACAGGCGATCGTGACGATCGCGCCCGGCGAGCGCGAGAGCGACGCCCTCGCCGCCGGCGCGCAGCTGACGTTACAGCGCCCGCTGGTGGCAGCCGACGTGCTGGCGTGTCTGCAACGCTTTCGGTCGCAGCTCGACTTGGTCAGCCGCTCGCGCGACGTTTTCGATCGCGAGCGGCCGAGCGTGCCGCCGCCGCTGATCGAGAGCGTGCTGGCCACCATCGGCCACGAGATTCGCAACCCGCTGGCAGCGGCGCTGGCCAACGTGGAGTGCTTGCGCGAAGCCAAGGTCTCGCCGCTCAGCGACGAGGATCACCAGAGCACGATCGACGACACGGCCATCGCCCTCCGTCGCATTCAGGACGTGATGACGGCGGTCTCGTCGCTGGTCAAGGGAGCGCCGCCCGTCCTCGAGAAGGTCGACCTGTGGAGCGTCGCGGAGCGCGCCGTCGGCTCGGTGCGGTCGCACGACGCTCGCATCGAGATCGCCGGCGAGCACGAGACTCGCGGCTGGGGCAACGGGGCCCTGCTCGAGCAAGTCGTCGCCAACCTGGTGCAAAACGCACTGGACGCGACCAGCGGTCAGGAGCGCCGCAGCGTGCTGGTGCGAGTTTACCTGGCGTCCGGCGAAGCTCGCATCTCGGTGCGCGACAACGGCCCCGGCGTCCCTGCCGCCCTGCGGCAGCGCATCTTCGAGCCATTTTTCACGACCAAGGGCGAGCGCGGTACCGGGCTCGGCTTGGTGCTGGTGCGCCACGCCGTGTCGCGCATGGGCGGCACCCTGAGCCTGGGCCCGAGCGAGCACGGCGCCGTATTTCGCGTGCGACTGCGGGCCGTGTGATCACCAAAACGGCGTGACGCCGAGCGGCGGCAAGCCCGCGCCGTGAATCATCACCTCACCGTCCGGCTCGAGCGAGCCGTCGCGCAGCCGAAAGCGCAGCAGCTGGCCGCGTGACTTGTCGGCGACGATGCAGGGGTCGCCGCAGCCAGTCTCGCAGCTCATCGCCCCGAACGCGATGCCGACGCCGCGGCCGTTGGCGTCGCGGGCCGCGCTCGCCAAAAGCGAGATGTCACCGCGCTCGAGATCGAGAGAAAACAGCCGGTTGTCTTGCTGGGCGCCTTGCGCGGTCTGCGTCTTGAGCAGCACGAGCGCGTCGGAGACGAACTCGACGCTGTCCTGGATCGGTCCCCCGAGCAGCTCGACGGCGCTGAAGCGTCGGCGCTCCACCAGCGGCGACGCCGTCGCGTCGAGCAGCACCAGCCCCGACGTCTCGGGCTCGACGGGGGCGCCTCGCCGATCGATGAGACCTTCACACGCGACCGCCAGCAGCGCCCGGCTCGGCGAAAGCTGGCTCTGGCCGCAATTTTTTAGGCCTTCGAGCGGCAGCCGGTAGCGCACGCGAGCGTCGTCTACTCCCAGCACGACCAGCTCGCCGTCGGCCATGGCACTGTAGTCGGGGCGCCCGTGCTGGAGCGTGACAACCACCTCCGCTCCGACTCGCGTCGGCCCGACCGGCCCCGGAAAGTAACCTTCCTTGCGAGGCATCGGCACGGAGCCCACGATCCGGGGCACGCTCGGATCGACGAGCAACACATCGCTGCCGGCGTCGAATGGCTCGCGACCCGGCCTGGCATTTTGGCCCAGACGCGGCACGAGCGCGTGATGCTCGTCGAGCTCCAGGTACGCCTGGGCGTTGGCTTCGAAGCCGGTGCCGACCGGCAGCTGCGCGCGCACGGCGGCGGTTCGGGTGTCGGCGAACGTGAGCACGTTCGTGCCAAAACGGTCGACGATCGCCAGCTCTCCGGGTCGGCTCGGAGCCGAAGCGACGACGATGTCTCCGGAAAAAGCCGCCGCCAGACCGCTGGCGGTGCTCGACGCGCTCGACAGGAACGCGGAGCTTGCGACGTCACCGCTGGGAGACAACAGCGCCACCTCGCTCGACGCGAAGTCGCTCGACAGCACCGCGAGCCCGCGCGGGCAGTCACCGCGGGCGGGCAAGCTGGCGCCGCCGCTGGTCGACAGCGGGCTGACGTTGCAGCCCACGAGCAGCCCGAGCCACGCGAACGCGCCTCTCGTCATGGGCTGCGCACCTCGAGCGAAGCGTAAACACTTCGTCCCGGCAAAGGGTAGCCGACGATGTCGAAGCGCGCCGCGTCGAGCACGTTGGCCAGGCGCAGCCGACTGATCACCATGCCCGAGAGCCACGTCGCCGCCGCCGTCACCCCGAGCGTGGCTTGCTCTGGAATGACGGTCAGGCCCGCCGCGTCCGCGAACCGGCTCGACGAGTAGACGAGATCGGCGCTCAACTCCCCGCGCTTCAAGGCCTTGTTGTCGAGGTCGCCCGTGGTCAGGAGCACGCGCGGCGCGAGCACGAGTCGCGACATGAACGGGAGCACGTCATTCTGCAGCCGCCGGTCGGGCGTCACGTCGCGCGGCTCGAGCAGCGTCGCGTTGACGCCGAGCTCCACGTGCGACAGCGCCTTGACTCCGACCCCCAGCTCGAGCCCGACCACGCGCGCGCGACCGACGTTGACCGGCACGACGTAGCCCTGGGCGGCACGAGCATAGGTGACGAGATCGCTGGCCGAGCGCACGAACGCGCTCGACTCCGCCCGCAGCTCGAACGCGCCGCGCTTCACCACGCCGCGCCCCCCGACGTCGGCCGAAACCCCCAGCTCGGGCCGGAGCCCCGCGTTGCCGCGGACCAACCCACCGGCGCCGTACAGCTCCCCCAACGTTGGCACGCGCTGGTAGCGGCCCAAGTTCGCGAAAGCCGTCACCCCCCTGGCGCGAAAGCCGGCCCCGACACGCCCCGTCGGCGCCACGTCGTCGCAGCCGGCGGCGCCCGGCTCGGTCGCCCGACATTGCGCCGCCAACAAGCCGAAGAAGCTGAAACGCCCCGGCTGCCACTGCAGGCGCGTGGCTCCGCGCAGCGTGCTGGCTTTGGCGGCGGAGCTGATGTCGCCGTCGACGCGCTGCTGCGTCTCGACCGCCCCGCTGCTCGAAACCGCAAAGCTTACTCGCTCGCCGAGCGGCAGCGCCAGCGCCGCGCGCTGCTCCAGACGCCGGCCGTGGAGGCGGGTCTCCGCCGCCAAGGTGCCCAGCTCGCGCTCGGGGTCGTGCAGCTGCGAGCTGCCGTCGAGCAGCGACGTACCTAGCGTGAGCACCGTCGTACCGCTGCCGCCCAGCCCGAGGCGCGCCGTCAGCGCGGCCAACGTGCGTGACAACTCGGCGCGCGCGGCGTGCGACGGCACCAGCGCCAGCTTCGGCACGCCTTGCTCGCGCGTCACGTGGTTGAGCAGCAGCTCGACCCGCGCCCGTTCGCTCGGCCGCGCGCGGCCGATCACCCAGGCGTCGTAGAGCCGGCTGTCGGCGTTGGCGCGCGCGCGACGCGCGTCGTCGTCGCTCCGAAAGAGCGTGCCGCGATCGTCCTCGAAGCGGTAATCGTTGTCGGCGCGCTCGCCGGACAGCCCGAAGAGCACGGCCGCGCGCGGGCTCGCCAGCGAAAGGTAGCCAAAGCCGGCGTCAGTGCCGAAGCTGCCCAGCGTCGCTCCCGCCGCCGCCTCGCTGCGCCGCGGGCGGCGCGGCTCGAAGAAGATCGCGCCCCCGATGCCGAGCTCGTCGGCTTCGAACGGCGCGTTGCCGCGGTACAGATCGACTCGATCGATCAGCCACAGCGGGATGGTGGAGAGGTCCGCGACGCCGCCGACCTGATCATTGAGCCGCACGCCCCCCAAGTAGATCGGCGTCTGGGCCGCGGTCGCGCCGCGGATCGACGCCGTCGCCGGCGCGCCGAGCCCACCCGACTCCGCGATCTGCACGCCCGCTTCGCCACGCAGCACCTCCGGCGCGCGCATGCCCGGCGTCGTCAAGCGCTCGCCCTGGATTCGACTCGAGGCGACGAACGGCTCACTCGGGATCTCGCCTGGCGGCCGCGCCTCACCTCGAACCGTCATCGTGAGCGGCTCTTCGGCGCGCGCCAGGCCCGCGGCGCAGGAGACCGAGAGTGAAATCAGCAGACCAGAGGTGCGGCGGAGCGACAAGGTCCGGCACCGTCGAGCCCCGCGCCGCGGCCGTCAACCGCCTTTTTCAGGGCCGAATGACTTGAGTGCCGGGGGGAGGCGTGAACGCGAACTCGCCTTGGGGAGGCTTGGTGTTCACTTCGCTGGTGACGAAGTCGAAGCGGTTGCGATTGCCCTGTGCGTCGACGATCAGCACCCGCCGCACCTGATAGGTCTGGGCGTCGACGTAGAAGAACACCTTTTCGTAGGCGGCCGTCGGCTGCAGCGGATCGCCGGCGAGCACGTAGCCGCTCTCGAACTTCATCTGCTTCGAGTCTTGCTTCGTGAACTTGAAGTTCTGCTTGAGCTTGCCCTGCCCGGTCAAGAACGACAGCGCCGCGGGGTACTGCGTCTTACTGAGCTGCTGCTCGTACATCTGCTTGTTCTCTTTTTCGTAGATCTTGATCAGCGTGCCGTCGGATACGACGCGGTTGCCGTTGCTGGTGTAGCGCCAGCTCATCTTGCCCGGCTTCTCGAAGATCACGGAGCCCGCCGAGTCTTTGGTTTTGTCGTACGCCTTGACGATGTAGCGCTGCTTGAAGCCGGCCTTGAAGGTCGTGGTCTTGTCGTAGAACGCCTGCACCCGAGTCACGATCTCGTCGGCGCTCAGGCCCGCGCCGGCGGCGGCAGGCGCCTTGGGCGTTTCGGCCCGCGACGAGGCGGTGACGAGGGGCAGCGCGAGGCTCGCGGCGGCAAGGGCGACGAAATTTCGGCGATTCATGGCGATTCCTACGGCCCGGGCGTGGGCCACGTGTTTCTACGCTTCTAACGCGGCAAAGCTTTGCGCCCCTACACACTACTTTCAAGCCGCCGCGCGCGTGCCCGTAACTATCGGATATGGATGATGTTTCAGCCGCGGCCCTTCAGGCGCGCCGCCGCACCACGACGCGTCGTGGCCGTTTCTTGCCGAGCAGCGCCAGCAGCACCCGCGCCCGGCTCTCCACTTCCGCCCCCGCGCCCGGGCGCTGCCCGGCTTCCTCGAGGGCGTGGAGCAGGCCGCCGAGCCGCAGGTGCGTCATGGCGATGGCGAGCGCGTCGGAGGCGTCGGCGGGGGGCAAGCCGTCGAGCGACAACGCCGCGCGCACCATCGACGCGACCTGGCGTTTGTCGGCCTGACCCGAGCCCGCGATGGTGCGCTTGATCTTGGCCGGCGCATACTCGGCGATCGGGATGCCTTCTCGCGCCAGGCACAGCAGCACCACGCCGCGCGCGTGGCCGAGCTTGGCCGCCGCCTGCGCGTCCTTGTTGAAGAACAGGCTCTCGACCGAGCTCACGTTCGGGCGGTGCTCACGGATCACCCGCGTCAGCTGACCTTCGAGCTCCACCAGCCGCGAGGCGATCGACTCGGAGCCGTCGAGCGCGATCACGCCGTGCGCCACGTGCAGCAAGCGATTGCCGGTGCGCGACACCACTCCCCAGCCGAGCTTTCGAGTTCCGGGGTCGATGCCGATCGCGATCACGGTCCACCCATACCAGCCATTTTGCCCCATGGAAAGGTGTAGGATGGCGACCCGCTCCGATGTTTCTGGATAAACGCCACAAGCTGTTCCTGGTGCTGGCCGGCATTTTCACGACCTGCCTGGTGGTGGGCGACATCATCGGAGGCAAGTTGATCGGCACGACCGTGCTCGGCGTCGATTTCACGACCACCGTCGGGATGGTGCCGTTCCCGGTGACGTTCTTGCTGACCGACGTGCTCAACGAGTTCTACGGGCAGCGCGCGGCGCGCTTCGTCACCGTCGTCGGCTTCGGCATGGCGATCCTGTCGTTTACGTTCATCTACATCGCGGCCGCCATTCCGTTCGTGGGCTTCACTCACGCCCCCGATTGGCAGGGCGTGAACGAAGCCTCGTTCAACAACGTCTTTCTCGGATCGCTGCGCATGATCGTGGCCTCGATGTGCGCGTACCTGGTGAGCCAATTCGTCGACATCGGCGTCTTTCACCTGCTCAAGCGCAAGACGTCCGGCCGGCTGCTGTGGCTGCGCGCTACCGGCTCGACGGCGGTGTCGCAGCTGATCGACACCGTCACCATCACCTTGGTGGCGTGGAGCGGCGTGCTGAGCACGGGCAAGATCCTCAGCACCATGTACACCGCCTACGGCCTGAAGCTGTGCATCGCGGTCGGGCTGACCCCGCTCATCTACCTGTGTCACACGCTCGTGCAGCGCGGCCTCGGCATTCCTGCGATCTTGGTCGGGGGCGAAGCGCCCGACGACGTGACGACCGCGGAAGCGGCGCGTTGAGCTACGGCTTACACGCCGCCTGACAAGCTTCGAGCGCCTTCTTGCACAGGTCGAGGTTGGCGAAGCCGGGCACGCCGCCGTCGACCGGCTGCGATAGACAACCTTGCAGCGCGCCCTGACAGCGCGACAGGCAAGCCGGCGAAGGTGCGGACAACGGCGGCACCGAAGCGGCCGCCCCCGGCGCCGCCGCCGTGGCGGTGCTGGCCGGAGCCGAAGCTGTCGCGGCGGGAGCCGGCGAGACGGACGCCGCCGGCGCGCCTCGCGTCCCTGCCGCCACGTCCGCCGCCGAGCTTGCCTTGTCGCCGGCTTGCTTGGCGTCTTCGGTGGGCGCGCGCTTCTTGGGCGCCGACGGCGGCTCGCTCTTCGGCGCGGGCGGGGCCGCCGTGGCGGGGGGCTCGGCGGGCGGCAGCGGCCGATCCGGGTCGATGGCCACGCGCTCCTTGCACGCGCCGACCAGGGCTAGCAGCGAGGAACCAACGACGGACCACGCACGCGGTCGGCTCGGCATTCCCCAAGCAAAGTCCCAGCTTGCGACACGAGTCAAGCGCGCTCGCCGCCACCTTGCTAGGCTCGGCCGGTGCTGCTCTCCCGTCCCGACGTGCCGCGACCCACACCGTCTGCTCGAGACAAGGCGAAATCGCTGCTCGAGCAGCGGCTCGGTCCGTCGAAAGTTCTGACCGGGCGCGACGCCTGCGAGCGCTTCGCGAACGACGACTCCGAAGCGGAAGGCGAGATCCCCGACGCTGTCGTGCTCGCGACCTCGAGCGACGACATCTTGCAAGCGCTGGCCGTCGCCCGCGAAGCGGAGGTACCGATCACTCCGCGCGCCGGCGGCACCGGCCGCACCGGTGGCGCCGTGCCGATCGCGGGCGGCATCGTGCTCGCGACGAGCGGCATGAGCAGCATCGTCGAGATCGATCGCAAAGACGGCATCGCCGTCGTCGAGCCGGGCGTGATCTTGGCGGACCTTCACCACGCCGTCGAAGCCGAAGGTTGGTTCTATCCGCCCGATCCGAACTCGCTCAAATCGTGCGCGATCGGCGGCAACATCGCCGAAAACGCCGGCGGCCCGCGCGCCTTCAAGTACGGCACTACCCGCGACTACGTGCTCGGCGTCGAAGCCTTGTTGATGGGCGGCCAGCGCATCCTGGCCGGCCGTCGCACGATCAAGGGCGTGACCGGATACGACGTCACCGGCTTGCTCGTCGGCAGCGAGGGCACGTTGGCGGTGTTCGGCCAGGCCACGCTGCAGCTCGTCCCCAAGCCTGCGAGCGTGATGACGCTGCTCACCTTGTTCAGCGACGTGAACCAGGCTGGCCAGGCCGTGCAGGCCATCATTTCCGCCGGCATCTCCCCGCGCTGCATCGAGCTGCTCGATTCCTCCACCCTCGAAGCCATGCGTCTCGCCGGCAACTCCATCAACCCCGCCGCCGGCGCGATGCTGCTGATGGAAGTCGATGGTGACGAAGGCTCGGTCGAGCGCCAGGCCGAGCGGATCGCGGGTGTGTGCGACGACGTCCAGGCCCTCGAGGTGCTGGTCGCGCAAGACTCCGCGCAGCGCGAGCGGCTGTGGTCGGCGCGCCGTGACATGAGCCACGCCGTGCGCAAGCTCACCAAAAAGAAGCTGAGCGAAGATGTTGTGGTGCCCCGCCAGCAGATCGGCGCGCTGCTCGACTTCGTGCGCGAAATCGGTGAGCGCACCGGCATCCGTACCCTCACCTACGGCCACGCTGGCGACGGCAACCTGCACGTCAACTTCATGTGGAACGAAGACCACGAGCTGCCCGCCGTCGAGCGCGCCATCACCGCGTTGTTCGAGCGCGTCGTGGCCCTGCGCGGCACGCTCAGCGGCGAGCACGGCATCGGGGTGCTCAAGGCGCCTTACCTGCCGCTCGAACAATCGGCGGAGCTCATCGCGCTCCAAAAAGATCTCAAGCGCGTGTTCGATCCTGCCGGCCTGCTCAACCCCGGCAAGATCTTCCCGCCGACTCAACACCGCGCCTGCTGACCTGGCCACGCGCGTTTGAAGCGAGGGCTGCCGCGCCGCAGCCCGCGTGCAGAAACTGCCATGGCGGTGCCTGGCCATCGCGCGCGATCGACGCGATCGACGCGATCGACGCGACCGACGCGACCGACGCGACCGACGCGACCGACGCGACCGACGCGACCGACGCGA
>Ga0164241_10004464_pt1 | contig 13530 bp, 8 predicted proteins | sample OricomyardsoilBY_FD_108780 | JGI IMG/M metagenome (GOLD analysis project Ga0164241, IMG submission 108780) | Backyard soil microbial communities from Emeryville, California, USA - Original compost - Back yard soil (BY) | ecosystem: Environmental > Terrestrial > Soil > Unclassified | place: USA...
CGGCCATGAAACGCGAGCCGAAGGCGCAATCCCAACCATCCTCGAGCAGGCGGTGGTACTTGACCAGGTCCTCGGGATTGTCGGAGGCGTCGGCCATGACGATCACGACTGCGTCGCCCTCGAAGACGTCGAGGCCGGCCCGGATCGCCATCCCGAAGCCTTTTTCATAGTGCGAGGGGTGGCAGCGGACGCGCGGATTGGCGGCGCCGATCGCCCCGACGACAGCAGCGGTCGTGTCTTCGCTGCCGTCGTCGACGACGATCACCTCGTAGTCGATCTGCTCCCGCTCAAGCACGGCAACCACGCCTTCGACCGTGTGCCCCACCGACCCCTCCTCGTTCTGGGCCGGCATCACCACCGAGAGCTTCATGCCGGAGTCGCCGTCCAGCGCTCGAGGTTCTGCTCGTACATCTCGCGAAGGATGTCCTCCACTCCGTAGCGCAGCTTCCAGTCCGGGTAATCGGCTTCGAACGGGGCGAGGTCGGAGATCCACCAGCGGTGGTCGCCGATCCGCGGCTCCTCGCCCATCTCCCAACTCAGCTCGCGGCCGGAGACGCGCTCGCAGACGTCGATTGCCTCCAGCATCGAGCAGTTGCTGAAGCGGCCGCCGCCGATGTTGTAGATCGCGGCGGCGCGCGGGGCCTTGCGGAAGGCGTCGAAGGCGGCGATCAGGTCGGCGCTGTGGATGTTGTCGCGGACCTGTTTGCCCTCGTAGCCGAAGACGGTGTACGGAGTGCCGGTGACGGTGCACTTCATCAGGTAGGCGAGGAAGCCGTGCAGCTTCGCACCAGCATGCTGGGGGCCGGTCAGGCAACCGCCGCGGAAGGCGACCGTGGGCATGTCGAAGTAGCGGCCGTACTCCTGGACCAGCAGGTCCGCCGCCGCCTTGGAGACGCCAAACAGCGAGTGGGTGCAGTTGTCGATCGACATCGAGGTGTCGATGCCGCCGAAGTAGGGGTGGGACTCGGGCAACTCGAGGCGCTTCTCGAGGTCTTCCAGCGGCAGTCGGTTCGGCGTGTCGCCGTAGACCTTGTTGGTCGAGCAGAAGATGAACGGAGCGGTCGGGCAGTGGGCACGGGCGGCCTCGAGCAGGTTCAGCGTGCCGTTGGCGTTGACGCCGAAGTCGGTCTGCGGGTCGCTGGCGGCCCAGTCGTGCGAGGGCTGGGCGGCGGTGTGGATGACCAACTCGATCTGACCGGCGTGCTCGCGGAAGATCCGCTCGATCGCCGCGCCGTCGCGGATGTCGGCGTTCTCCCACTTGAAGGAGGAGTGCTCAGAGACCAGGCGCTCGGTCACGTGCGAGGTCGAGGACTCGGGGCCAAAGAAGCTGGCCCGCATGTCGTTCTCGATACCGACGACATCGAAGCCCTCGGCGATGAAGTGCTCGACGGCCTCGGAGCCGATTAAGCCCCCGGCCCCCGTGATGATCGCAACCGGCATTCGCGCCTACTCCTTCTCCCCCGCGGGGGTGTCGATGTTGAGTGCCTGGGCGATCCGCGCCCCATCAGCCGCTACCCACTCGTAGATGTCGGCAAGCACCTGCTCGGCGCTGCGCTGCGGCCGCCACTCGTCCAGGCCAAAGATCTTCGTGCAGTCGGAAAGGTATATGGGCACGTCCCCGGCCCGGGTCTCCGCGACCGGCGTCATCGGCACCTCATTGCCGGTCAGCTCGCGGCAGATCGCCGTCGTCTCCTGCAGCGAGAGGCTGCACTCGCGGCCGCCGCCGACGTTGACCGTGCGTCCGTCCCATGCCTCCTGGTCGAGCAGCTGGCGCTCGACCAGGTCGACCAGGTCCTCGACGTGAAGCAGGTCGCGCACCTGCTTGCCGGTGCCGCCGAAGCCGATGTAGGAGAGCGGGTTGCCGAAGTGGTGGGCCAGCATCCAGTGGGTGAAGACGCCCTGGTCGACCTTGCCCATCTGCCAGGGGCCGGCAATGACGCCGCAGCGATCGATCACCGCGGGCACACCGAGGCTCGCCCGGTACTCCTCGATCAGCAGCTCGGCGGCGAGCTTGGTGGCGCCGTAGAGGGTGCGAGCGCCCTCCAGCGGGAACTCCTCCGAGAGACCGGCGGGCGAGATCCCGGGAACGGCCTGCTCGGCGGCGATCTCGAAGCGAGTCTCCCCCTCTTCGAGGTTGAGCTCGACCTGCGGGGCGACCGGGTAGACGCGGCTGGTCGAGAGGAAGACGACGAACGCCTCGTCGCGGCGGGCCAACTCGAGGCAGTTGTAGGCGCCGGTGAGGTTGGTGTGGACCAGGTAGCCGGTGTCGCCATCGACCCCACTCATCACCGAGGGCTCGGCCGAGCACTCGATCAGGGCATCGAACCGCGGCAGCTTCGCCAGGTCTTCGGGCTCGCGGACATCACCGCGGACGAACTCCACTCCGGCCTCCTGCAGCCGCGGCAGGTTCAGTTCCGAGCCCCGCCGGTAGAGGTTGTCCAGCACGACAACCTCCCACTCGGGATGCCGAGTGGCGAGCGAGACGGCGAGGTTGGAGCCGACGAAACCGGCGCCGCCGGTGATCAGCAGACGATCCATTGCGGTACCTGACGCTATCGGACTGAGTGCGGGGTATCGGTGCCGGGGGTGCCATCCGCAGCGGGCTCCTTCGGCAGCGCGAATTCGAAATCGCCCACCTGGGCGACAGGGACGAAGTCGTCAAAGAGGTAACGGACCAACGGCCTATCGGGAGGAAGGCCGCCAGCGAGCCAGTACTGAGAGCGCGTTTCGCTGCGGATCACACAGGGCCGCGGCGAGGCGCGGAGCTCGTTGACCACGCGCTGTTGCTCACTCCCATCCAACGCCTCGATCCAAGCGCCGGGGGCCTGCGGAGGCGGTGCGTCAAGGCCCGCCCAGAGATAGAAGCTGTCGATGTTCGGATAGCCGAAGAAAGCCGTGCAGCGGTGCTTGTGGATCAGATCGACAACTCCGGCATAGGTGGCAACTTCTTCCGGCGGGAGACGCAACGCACCCGCACCCGGGAACGGCAGCGCTTGCTGGTCGCGGTAGGCGACGGCGCTGCTGGCGGCCGGCCGCAGCACCCCCTCAAGGGCGAACACGGTCGCCAGCCCCACCGTGCCGACAGTGACAGCGACCCCGAAGCGTGCAAGTGCCTGCCCTCCCTGAGCGACGCTCCAGGCTCGCAGGCAGATCAGCGCGTCGCCCAGGCAAAGCGCCCCTACCGGGACGAAGACGAGCGCAGCAATCCCCATCTGGCTACCGGCCACCGGGTAGACCTGAAGCGTCTCGGCGATCGCCAGCGCGGGCAGCAGTACACGTAGAAATCGCTTGAAGTCCGTCTCCGTCACCGCAGCGGGAGGCACCGCCGCTACCCAAGCCAGGAGCATCGGCACGGTCAGGGGGTTGCCGGCGGAGGGATTCAATGCAACTGGGACGATGCCGGCAACAGCGCAGAGGATGAGGAGTCCGGCTGCCAGGCGCAGCATCCCCGACCAAAGCGAGGGCCCGGTGCCGCCCGCGGCACGCCAGCGCATAGTCAGCACCGATGCCGCGACCGCAGCCAGCGCCCAGTCCAGGGCCGACGGGGGCGAGGGGAAGCGAGTGACGAGAACGTCCCGAACCCTGAGGGCCTGCGTGATCAAGCCGTCGTAGACATCGGCTGGCGTCGGCCCCGTCAGGAGGATGATCGCCAGAATCGCAACAAAGGCCGCGGCGAAACCGGCGGCGGCAGCCAGCAGCCATTTGGCAAATGGGGCTTCGACCTCATCGCTATCGGGTCGCAGAGGCCAGGCGGCGACAAACAGGGCGGTGATCGCGAGCACCTCCAGCGTCGCCAGTTCCGCGGTCCAACCACTGCTGAGATCGCGGGCGGTAATCAGCAGTGGCATCGCCAGGTAGGCCAACGCCACCGGCCATCGCAACCAGCGCATCCGGTAGAGCGGCCCGACGGTCCAGACTGCCGCCAGTACAACCGCCGCGACGGCGAAAACACCGAGATTGATCTTGGTCAGCGTCAAGGCGGCCAACAAGGCCCCGGAGGCCGCGCCCGCCCAGGCCACGCGGCGCCCGGGCCCGTTGACGGCGAGGAGGACGAACACCCCGATCAGCAGCACGCTGAGCCCGTGCGGGTGCATCGGCTCCCGCGCCAGCACGTGCAGGGCGGCGAAGGCGGCAACCATTCCGACAACACCGAGGGCGAGGCGGCCGGTGAGCCGCTGCGCCGTGACCCCGAAGAGCAGACTGGTCGCGACCCAGACACAGACGACGATTGAACGACTGGCGTCGGTCGTTACAGCCCTTCCGGTCAGCGCGAACAGCCCGCCGAAAACCTCGTAGAAGAAGGGGCCGTACTCCGAGTAGACGTCGCGGTAGAGGGTGTCGCCGTGCGCGAAGGCCTTCAGCGTGATCAGCAGCGTGCCCTCATCGTCGTAGGGCGTGAACTGCGTGAACAAGGCCAGATAAGCAGCCACGGCAGCGACGATCGCGACGGCGCCATAGACGAGAATCGCGGCGATGGTGGGGTTGGTGAAGGCAACCCACCAGCCGGACTCACGCGGCGACGCAGGGGCTTTGCTTGCGGCGCCGTCGACCAAGGGCCAGCAACGATATAGAGCAACTCCTCTATATCGTCACCCCGCTCCGACCACCCTGCCCCCCGAAAGGACGGTCCGTTGCGAGAGACGGCATATCGCGAGCTTTATGAGGTCGAGGACCGTCACTGGTGGTTCAGGGGCCGCTGGGCTGTCGTGGAGGCACTCCTGAGTCGCAGCGACCTGCCGGCGTCGCCGCGAATCCTCGACGCGGGCTGTGGCACCGGAGGCAACCTGCAGCGCTACGCCCGAATCGGCGAGGCGGAGGGGGTCGAGCCATTCGACGACGCGGTCCGCATGTGCCATGAGCGCGGCTTCGACGCGGTCAAGCAAGCAGGCCTGGAGGACCTTCCCTTCGAGAACGACCGCTACGACCTGATCGCCTCTACCGACGTCCTCGAGCACATCGCCGCCGAGGAGACCGCCCTGCGTGAGCTGTGGCGGGTTGCGAAACCGGGCGGGACCCTGCTGCTCACGGTTCCCGCCTACATGTGGATGTGGACCGAGGAAGACAAGAACCTCCATCACCAGCGCCGGTACACGAAGAAGCGCCTGCGCCAGGCGGTCGAGCGCTGCGGTTGGGAGCCACTGGTGACCAGCTACTTCAACACCTTTCTGCTCCCTCCGATCGCCCTCGCCCGGCTACTGCCGCGAAAAGACAACGGCCAGCAAAGCGATCTAGATCGCACTCCGGCCACCCTCGACGGGCCGCTCTCCTGGCCGATGCGGATCGAGGCGCAGGCGATCCGGGCCGGCCTCACCCTCCCCTTTGGGGTCTCAGTCGGAGTTGTCTGCCGAAAGCCCGGATAGCGACCGGCGCGGGAGGCGCGCACCACCGCGCACCCGCAGCCGGTAGGCGAGACCGCAAACGTCCCGCAGCATCTCGAAGCTAGCCGAGACGACACGGACGCTGGAGCGGGAGTCGTGCAGGTAGAGCACCGGCACCTCAGCAATCTCGAACCCGGCCGCGTCCGCGCGCATCAACAACTCGACGTCGAAAGCGAAGCCCGGACAAGTCTGCACCGCGACGAGTTGCTTGGCCAGCGCCGACGGGATCAGCTTGAACCCGCACTGGGTGTCGCGAACGCCGATCCCGGTCAGCAAGCGCACGGTCCCGTTGAAGAGCTTGCCGAGCCACTTGCGGTGAACCGGCCCCCGCTCGACGATTGCGCCGGCGACCGCTCGGGAACCGATCGCCAGGTCCGCTCCGGCCTCGATCGCCTGCATCAGCTTCGGCAGCTCCTCGAGTGGCGTCGAGAGGTCAACGTCAACCAGCAGCACGAAGTCTCCCTCCGCCTGCTGCACGCCCGCTGCAAAAGCAGCCCCCTTCCCCTGGTTGTGAGTCAGCTCAAGAACCGGCCTCAGCTTGGGCGTGGTCGCGGTCTCGAGTATCCGGCGGGTGCCGTCGGTGCTGCCGTCATCGACGATCAGAACCTCCTTCAACTCGAGGCCGGCGCCAGCTACGACCTCGTCGGCGGACTGCGCAAGGACGCTGAGTAGCGCAGGCAGCCTCGCCTGCTCATTGAACGCGGGGATGACGAGTGAAAGCGTTGGCATGGTTCGCAAGAAGCCAGGCCTGACTTCCAGACCCACGGCGAGGACGATATGGGATTCCGGACGCCCAAGGAGCGGTAGCTATCCTGCGACGTGTTGCCAGACATCGAGACTGAAAACGACTCAAAAGCATTTGCCAAACGAGTAAATGGGCTGTTTTGGCGCTTGCGGGCGACCCGTCGGATCTGGCGTCAAGGGGCGAGACCGGAGATGCCCATGCTGGAGCCAGAGGTCGTCCCGCCCCCGGCGACGGTCGAGCCCGTCGAGGAGGCCGAGAAGGCCGAGGGAAGCCTGGATCTGCCCAGCGATGGCACGGTCGTACGGCGGGCGCCGATCACTTTCCACGGTTGGACCGTGTTCCCGTCCAGCCCAACGGCCCGGGTCGAACTTTGGCTCGGCGATACTCCGCTGGGCCGAGCCCGCATCGGCGTGCCGCGGCCCGATGTCAGCCAGTCCGAGGAACTCCCACCTGACCTTGCCCCCGGCTTCGAGTTGACCGCGGCCCTTCAGAGTTGGCCCGGCATCGATGGCGAGGCGGGGTTGCGAGCCGTGGCGACCAGTCTGTCTGGCGAGCGGATGGAACTGGGGCCGCTGTCACTCACGATCGCACCCACGGCGAATCCGCAGGTGTCTTTCCCGCCCCCGGAGCGCACTCCACAGGCCGACTCCAAACCTGGGCTTCGCGCTCTCGTCGTCACCCATCAGCTTGACCTGGGTGGCGCTCAGCTGTACCTGATGGATCTCCTGGGGGAGCTACTGCGGACCGAGGCCGTAAACCCGACCGTAGTCAGCGGTCGGGATGGGCCACTGCGGGAGAGCCTCGAAAAGGCCGGCGTCCCCGTTCATATCTCCGGGATCGCGCCCCCGGACAGCCTCGGGGCTCATTTTGGGCAGGTGGAGGAGCTCGTGGCCTGGGCTGCAGACCGCAGCTTCGAGGTCGCGTTTGTCAACACCGCCACCAGTCTCGCGATCGCAGGAGCCGAGGTTGCGGACCGACTTGGAATCCCGGCGATCTGGGCGATCCACGAGAGCTTCGAGCCCTCGCAACTGTGGAGCGACATCGCACCACCCGTGCGGAAACGCGCCGAAGCAGCGCTGGCGGGGGTGAGCCGAACCCTCTTTGTCGCCGAGGCGACCCAGCGCCTCTTCGAGCCGGTGGCCGGGAACGGCCTGACGATCCCTTACGGCCTGGACCTCAAACCGATCGATAGCCACCGGGCCGCTTTTGATCGTGACGCCGTCCGGCAGCAGCGAAGGATCCCTACTGACGCAGAGGTGATCCTCTGCGTCGGCTCGATCGAGCCGCGGAAGGCCCAGGTCCCCCTCGCCCAGGCTTTCGACCTCCTGGCCGCACAGCACCCACGGGCACGGTTGGTCTTCGTCGGCGGCCGCAACGACGCCTACTCCACCTTCCTCGCCGATTATGCAGCCGCCAGCGGTGCCGCTGACCGAATCTCAATCGTTCCCATGACCCCCGACGTCCAGCCCTGGTTTGGGCTCGCCGACATCGTCGCCTGCCCGTCTGACATCGAGTCGATGCCGCGCACGGTGCTGGAGGCGATGGCCTGGGAGACGCCGGTGCTGGCCACCAACGTGTTCGGCCTGCCGGAGCTGATCGAGGACGGTGAGAGCGGCTGGCTTTGTGAGGCGCGCGACCTGGAGGCACTGACCGCCGCCCTGGATCGGGCGCTTGCCTCCGGCGCCGAGGAGCGCCGCCGGATGGGTCGGGCCGGGCGCAAGCTGGTCGAGCACCGCCACTCGCTCGAGCGATACGGTCGCAAGGTGAGTGACCTGCTCGAGCAAGCCGTAGCGAGCGCGGACAACGCGCTGCTACTAGATGCGCGCACTCACTAGCGAGCGCGGCCGCTGGACGCTCGTCGTCGCGGTCGGCGTCCTCCTCCTCTCCCTCTTCAATGCGTGGTGGCTGGCCCGCTTTCGGCACGGCTACCCGCTCGACATCGACGAGGCCTACGGCGTCTCGGTCGCCCTGGTCGATCACTTCGCCCTGCAGAGCGGTGGTCTCCACGCCTGGTGGGACGCGGTGCAGATGCAGGCACCAAACGCGCCGCTCGTCCCGGCCCTGTCCTCGCTCGTCTTCGTGGTCAAGGCCGGCGTCCTGGAGTCCTTCGCGGTGATGATCAGCTTCATGGCACTGCTCGTCTTCGCCGCCTTCGGCATCGGCGAGCGCCTGGCTGGGCCGCGGCTCGGCGCGCTCGGTGCACTCGCCGTCGCCACCAGCGCCGGCACCTTCGCCTTCACCCGCGAGTTGATCTTCGCCCTCCCGGCCGCGGCCTTGCTCAGTAGCGCCGTCTACGCCCTGCTGCGCAGCGAGGGCCTGCGACGGCGGCGCTGGGCGCTTGCTTGTGGGGCGGCGCTGGGACTGATGCTGCTGGCGCGGACGATGACCGTCGCCTTGCTGCCAGGGGTACTTGCCGCCGCCGCGATCGCGCTCATCAGCCGCGAAGACGACGCCCGCGGGCGGGCGCTCGTCAATCTCGTCCTGCTGACCCTCACTACCGTCGCCGTCGCCGCCACCTGGTACTGGCGCAACCTGGGTCCCGTCTACAACTACCTGACCGGATTCGGATACGGGGACCAGGCAGATCCGTATGGGCCGGCCCACGCGCTCGTCTCCTGGGGCCGCTTCAGCGGGGTCGCCGAGCGCGTAGCCAACGACCTGCTGCTGCCGCTGGGCCTGATCGTCCTGGTCGGGCTGGCCGTGCTGGGAACAGAGGCGGTACGGCGGGTACACGGAGCAACAAGCCGCCGCGCCGTGCTGCGCAGCCTGGCGAGCAGCGACGCTTTCGCAGTCGCGGTCGTCTTCGCTGTCGGCTACCTTGCCCTGGTCAGTTCTCGCAATGCGGGTAATGGCTTCAGCTTCCCGCTAGCGGTCCTGCTGCCGCCGCTGGCGGTCAGCGCGCTTCGCTTCCGGCCCCGGGCCCTGGTCCCGGCTACCGCGCTCGTGGCGCTGGTCGCCCTCGTCAATATCGCCGCCGCAACCACCCTCTCAGCCACTGTCTCGCGCAGTCGCTCCATCTCGATCCCCACCTTCGGCGCGGTGCCGTGGGTGCGAGGCGTCCCTAATGCGGTCGCGGCAATCCGGGCCGAGGTCCCCGGCTCGGAAACGCGATTCGACCCAAGCGAGCGTGGCTGGCCCGAGACAGACGCGACGCTCGCGCGCTATCTGGTGCGAGGACTAAAAGTTCCAGCGGCAACGCCGATCGTCACTTTCGGCTCCCGCAACCGCGTCATCAACACCAACACGGTCGGGCTCGCCACTCTCCTTCTCTTCCACAGACCACTGGTCGTCGGACAGCTGACAACCGAAGCTGGGGACACGGTTGCCGCCTACCGACAGGCGCTCGGGGCCCTCCCCTACGGCCCCGGGGTACTGATCACGACCAGCACCGAAGCCGGGGACTACCTGCCGCGAGTCACGCAGCGCAAGGCTGAAGCTGCCGCACGCAGCAGCGGCTTCCACCTCGTACGGACGTTGACCCTTCCCGATGAGCGCCAACTCCGTGTTTGGTCTCGGCTACCGTCAGGAGTCCGATGAACAGAATTCATGCTCTCCGCTGGTCCGTTGCTGTCGCCCTCGCCGTCGCATTCCTGGGCGTCAGCGACGCTCAGGCCCTCTCGCTTCAGGAGGTCGGCACCGGCTTCGAAGACCCGGTCTACGTCACCTCCTCCCCGAAAGACCCGGGCCGGCTGCTCGTGGTCGAGCGCCGCGGCACGATCAAATCTCTCAAGGACGGCCTCGTCACCCCATTCGCCGACCTCAGCACCGAGGTCAGCTGCTGCCTCGGTGAGCGAGGGCTGCAGTCGATCGCACTTGCTCCAGACTTCGACACCACCGGTCGCTTCTACGTCGACTACACGGGAGAAGAAGAACCGGGAGAGATCCACGTGGCCGAAATGCAGACGCCGAGCGGGCCGCTCCGCAACCTGCTCACGATCCCCCATCCCCCGGATCCCGCCCACCCCCTGGAATCCAACCATTTCGGCGGCCAACTCCAGTTCGGCCCCGACGGCGACCTCTACATCTCGACTGGGGACGGCGGCGGGACCAACGACCCCTTCCAGAACGCCCAGAACCTCGGCAGCCGACTGGGCAAGATCCTCCGCATCGAGCCTGACCCCGGTGGCGGTGACCCCTTCTACAAAGTGCCAGCCGACAACCCATTTGTCGGAAAAGCCGGGGCCAAAGAAGAGATCTGGAGCTACGGCCTGCGCAACCCGTTCCGCTTTTCCTTCGACAGCCTCAGAGGCGATCTGATTATCGGCGACGTTGGGCAGGCGGCGCGAGAGGAGATCGACTTCGCCCCCAGCCCCGCCCCGGATGTAGTGGGTGGCCGTGGCGCTAACTACGGCTGGAACTGTCGTGAGGGCTTTCTTGGAGGCTTCGGTACTCCGGACCCGGAGTGCGCATTTCCCCCGCCTTCAGGCTTCGATGAACCCGTCTTCGACTATTCCCACGACCTCGATCCCAATACTCCTTGTGCGGCGATCATCGGCGGCTACGTCGTCCGCGATCCTGGTCTCGGCTCCCTAGCGGGCAACTACGTCTACAGCGATTTCTGCTCCGGCGTGCTGCGCTCGCTGCGCCTGCCTGAAACCGCCCGCGGCCGCGCCGGGGGCGATTGCTCGCTCGGCATCAAGCTTGACGGCCCAGTGTCCTTCGGCGAAGGCGGAGATAGCAAGCTCTATGCGATCGGGGGTGACGGGGCGATCTACAGACTCACCGGCTCACCGCCCGCCTCCTGCCCAGTCCCGCCGACCCCGGTACCACTGCCCCCAAACACCAGCACGCAGCTGAAATCCACCCTGGTCGGCATCACGGCGCAGCGACGGCGAGTGGAGCGCGGCAAGCGGGCACTGCTGACCGTCTACGTCTCCCCCTGCGAAGGCCGCAAGGGGAACTCGATCGAGCTTCTCCGCAACGGTAGGCCTAACGGAACGCGCTACCTCAGTCGAGCCTGCACCGCCCGTTTCCTTCCTCGCATACGAGGCGGCACGACCTTCACGGCTGCCATCCGCAGCAGCCGCGAATACGAAGCCGGAAAATCCCGGCAGCTGACGATCCGTCTCGCGCGCCCCCATCGCCAGCACCGACGCTAGGTCGCTACTAGCCTGTCGCCGATGGCGTTTGGTCCTCATCACGAAGTTACAAACCTGATCAGCGCGCCCGGGGAACTCTCCTTCCAGGCCCAGATCGGCGAGCGGGTCCAGGAGGTCTGGATGCGCAGCAAGACGCCGACTATCCCCTCTGCCGACGCCGCCCTCGCCGTCTGCCTGATGCCGGCAATGCGCGAGGGAGGAACCCTGGAGCTGGCCGAGCCGATCAGCCCCAGGGTCCTGCGAACCCAGCGCGAGTTCCAGGCCGTCCAGAGCGCCTGGTCGCTCGACTGGGAATTCGGCGACCCACCGCTGCGCGAAGTTGAGGTCATCGCCCCGACCCGGATCCCGGCAGCGCCCGAGCCGCCGGGCCGCGTCGCGGCCTTCTTCAGCGGCGGCGTCGACTCCTGGGCGACCGTCCTCGACAACCCCGACATCACCGACCTGATCTTCGTGCGCGGCATCGACTTGATGCCGAAACTGGTCCACCAGGGAGGGCTCGCCGATGAGGTCGAGGAGCGACTGAGCGACGCGGCCGACGCTCTCGGCCTGCCTCTGCACGTCGTTGAGACAAACCTGCGCGATCTCTCCGATCCCCTGGCTCGCTGGGAGACCTTCTATGGCTGCGCCGTCGTAGCGGTGGCGCACTTCCTCTCACCCCTCTTCGAGCGCGTCCTGATCGCCGGCGACTCCGACTACGAGGTCCAGTTCCAGTTTGGCGCCAACTGGATGGTCGACCAGCTCTGGAGCAGCGAGGAGCTGGAGATCGTCGATGCCGGCGGCCGCCACAGCCGCTTGCAAAGGCTCGCCGCGGTCGCCGCTCATCCGGTCGCCCAGCGAACGCTACGCGTCTGCTGGGAGAACCCGGACGGCGCCTACAACTGCGGCCGCTGCCGCAAGTGCCTGATGACGATGGCGGGACTGGAGGCGCTGGGCCTGCTGCAGGACGTCGCGACCTTCCCCGCCGAACTCGATCTCGACGCCGTGGCGGCAATCGAGATCGCTCGGCCGGTGCTGCTCGCCCTCTGGGAAGACGTGCTCGACGCCTCCCGCGCGTCTGGCCTACCCAGGCTGGAGAGTGCCGTGGGAGCGGTTGTGTCCGGCGGCAAACGCCAGCTCGGCCTGCCCGCCACCTATCGCCGACGCCGTACGCCCGGACCGCCCCCAATCACCCGCCTTGCCGTTGTCATCCCGGTCTGGAACCAATCCCAATACCTGGGGACGGCGGTGCGCTCGGCGCTCGAGCAGGAGATCGAGACCGGCGTCGGCGTCGTCATCGTCAACGACGGCTGCCCTGACCGGGAGACGCACCGGATCGGGCAGTTGCTGCGCGATGCCGACCCGAACCGGGTCGCTTACCTGCGCCAGGAGAACGGTGGCCTCGCGGCCGCCCGGAACGCCGGCATCAGACAGGCGTTTGCCAGGTGGCCGCAGGTCGAGGCGATCTTCCCGCTCGACGCCGACAACATGCTTTCTCCACATACCCTGGCGCGACTGGCGCAAGTGCTTGAGGAGGACCCCGACGCCGCCTGGGCCTATCCCGCTCTCGAGTTCTTCGGCGGGGCGCAGGGCGGGTGGCACGTCCCCGGCCCCTACCTCCCCTACCGCCAGCTGCTCTCCAACCAATGCGATGCCGGCAGCCTGATTCGACGCGCGGTGTTCGACGCCGACATCGGGTATGACGAGTCGATGCGAGACGGCTTCGAGGACTGGGAGTTCTTCCTACGAGCCACCCTGGCAGGGTTCGCCGGTGCCTCAGCCGGGCACTGCGGCTTTCGCTACCGACGCCGCGCCGACTCGATGGTCGTGACCGCACTGGGGAAGGCAGAGGCGATCGAAGCAGAGATCCGACGCCGCCATGCCGCCGCCTACGAGCCGGCTGCCCTGATCCACCGCGAGCACGCTGAAGCGCCACGCTTCGCCCTGGTCCAGTGCGACCGCGACGACGTGCTGCTGACGACGAGCCCCGAACTGACGCCGCACCACCTGAGCCTGGTCGAGTTCGCGCGCTCGATCGCCGCCTGCGGGCGCACAGAGACAGCGGGCGCCGCGCACGTTCCGGCTGTGACCCTGCTCACCAGCGCCACCACGATTGACCATCTCGAAACAGCGGGCATCCTTGCGGATGCGCTGTTCGACCTCCAGATGGCGCTGCGCGGTAGAAGCGCGGTGGGACTACGCGTCGGGCGTAGCCGCAACCCCGAGGCGCTATCGGGTCTCGCTCTGCGTGCCAGCGCCCTGGAGCGATTGGGCAGCGATCAGCTGCCCGAGCCAGAAGCCATGGTCGAAGTGGAGGCAGAGAGTGCCGCAC
>Ga0164241_10004465_pt1 | contig 13527 bp, 11 predicted proteins | sample OricomyardsoilBY_FD_108780 | JGI IMG/M metagenome (GOLD analysis project Ga0164241, IMG submission 108780) | Backyard soil microbial communities from Emeryville, California, USA - Original compost - Back yard soil (BY) | ecosystem: Environmental > Terrestrial > Soil > Unclassified | place: USA...
CAGCAGCGCGATTCCCGCGATCGGAATGTGACTGACCGAACCCAACGTGGCCGCGAGCGTGATAAAACCGCCGCCGGTGACGGCAGCCGCACCTTTTGACGTCACCAGGAGGACTGCGAGAACCGTGAGTTCCTGGGTAATTGTCAGCGGGGTGTTGGTGGCCTGCGCCACGAAGATCGCCGCCATTGTCAGGTAGATGGAAGTGCCATCAAGATTGAACGAATAACCCGCCGGCAGAACAATGCCCACGACCGGACGCGAGCAACCGACATCTTCCATGCGCTGCATCAGCAAAGGCAGCACGCTTTCCGACGACGAGGTCCCCAGCACGATGAGCAGTTCCTCCCGGATATGGGCCAGCAATCGAAAGACGCTGAAACCGTGCAGCCGCGCGACGACGCCCAGCACCACACAGACAAAGAGGCCGCAGGTGAGATACACGCAAAGCATCAGCTTCCCGAGTGAAAGCAGGGAGCCCAGCCCGTACTTTCCGATGGTGAAGGCCATGGCGCCAAAGGCGGCGACCGGGGCGATTTTCGTCACCATGCCGACCATGCCGAAGAACGCCCGGGAAATCTCACTCAGAAAATTCACGATCGGACGCGCCTGGTCTCCAAGCCGGGCGAGCGCAAAACCGAACAAAATGGAAACGAGCAGCACCTGCAAAATCTCCCCGTGTACAAACGCGCCGGCAAAGGTGTCGGGAATCAGGTGCAGAAGGAAATCCGTGACCGAGGTGTGCTGCGCCACCGTCGTGTATTGCGCCACCGCCCGCGCATCGAGCGTGGCCGCATCCGCGTTGATCCCGACTCCCGGCCGGATCCAATTCACGACCAACAATCCGATGATCAGCGCCAGCGTGCTCATCACCTCGAAATACAACAGGGCCTTGAATCCCACCCGGCCGATTTTCTTGAGGTCGCCCATTCCCGCGATGCCGGTGACCACCGTCAGGAAAATGACCGGGGCGATCAGCATCTTGATCAGCTTGATAAAGCCGTCGCCCAGCGGCTTCATCGCCTCGCCCCATTCCGGTTGGAACTGGCCGAGCACGACGCCCAGGACAATGGCGACCAATACCTGCACGTAAAGGTGACGAAGGATTTTCATAAACGGGCGGACGGAGCGGGAAGACTGGAATGTTTTAAAACATCCGCGTTCACCGCCGAATCACGGGGAAAGCCGGGGTGGCGGGAACCGGTTTCAGTGCCCCGCGGCCGCCTGTTGCTCCTGGATGTATTCCTGCTTGAGCCCGAGTTGCTCCGGCGCGTGAAGCACGAGCATTTTCATCCGGATGTTCGCCGGCACCCGCGCCGCCGTCGCCTTCGAGACAACGATCATCAGAATGATGGCGAGCGGCACCGCCCAGATCGCGGGCTGTTCACATAGGATGCGGAGCAGCGGATGATTCACCCAGGTATCGCCGAGGGACTGCGCGAAAGCGTGGTGTTCCCAATAGGCGGGCAGCGCGGCAAGGTCCGATACTTTTTTCGCCCCCGCCGCCGCCACGTCGGAAATGGACGTGAGCGCCACCGCCAGCAAGGCCAGCAATCCGCCGCCCAGCATGCCGGCGGCGGCTCCCGACATCGTCATGCCGCGCCACCAAACACTCATGAACAGCAGCGGGAAATAACTGGCCGCCGCGATGGCGAAAGCCTGGCCCACCATGAAGTTGATTTCCAAGGCCTCCACCTGGCTCCCGAGATAAATGGCAAGACCTCCGATGATCACCGCGGAAACCTTGAACGCCCGCAGCCGCTGCGCCGGCGTGGCGTTCGGCCGCAACATCCGGCCATAAACATCATGCGCCAACGCACCGGTCATCGACACGAGCAGTCCGCTGAACGTGCTCATGAAGGCGGCGAACGCCCCGGCGCAAGTGATGCCGCTGAGGATGGATCCGAGCACCCCGAATTTCCCGCCGAGCAGCGTCGGAAGCTCGAGCACCACCTTGTCGGTGCCCTTGGCTCCGACCCCGAGATACAGTTCCGGCATGAAATTCCTGCCCAAGGCGCCGAACATCGGAGGAAACAAATAGAACACGCCGATCAGGATCATGACCCACATGGTGGTCCGCTTGGCGGCCGCGCCGTTCGGGTTGGTGTAGAACCGGACGAGAATATGCGGCAGGCCCGCCGTGCCGCAAACGAGCGCCATGATCAGCGAATAGGTATAGACGAGCGAATAGGGCCGCTGGTATTCCGCCAGGTAGGCGGCCTGTTCCCCGGCCGGCAGCTTCGCCGCCGCCGCCTTGACCGCCTTGGTGGTCAGCGGCCCAAACGGTGAAATCCACGCCTCGTCCGCCGGCGCCTTTTCGACCAGGGCCTTGCGTTCGATCGATGGGTTCGGATTCACGTTCGCGCCGTTGACCCCGAGTTGCCCGTTGTAGAAACCGAATACCGCCATCAGCACGAAAATCGGCACGCTGATCGCGAACGCCTTGATCCAATACTGCACCGCCTGCACCAGCGTGATGCCCTTCATTCCGCCGCGCGCCACATTGAGTGTGATCACCGCCCCGACCAGCAGCACGCCCGCCCAGTAGGGAAACCCGATCAGCGCCTCGCCGGCGGAATTGTGGGGTGCCAGAAATTCCAGGAAACCCCCGCGCAAATCCACCCCCTTGAAGATGTAAGCCAGGACGGTGCCCGCTCCCTTCATCTGCGGCATCGTGTAGAAGAAACCGATAAACAGGACGAAGCAGACCGCGATCTTGCGGAACACCGGCGAATCGAACCGCCCCTCGGCAAAATCCGGAATGGTATACGCCCCGAACCGGCGCAGCGGCCCCGCGATGAACAGCAACAGGAACAGATAGCCGCATGCGTAGCACACCGGATACCACAACGCGTCATAGCCCACGGACATCACCATGCCGGCCACGCCCATGAAGGACGCGGCGGAAAGGTATTCGCCCGAGATGGCCGAGGCGTTCCAGCCCACGGAGACCGATCGTCCCGCGACAAAAAAATCGCTCGCGGTCCGGGACGTCCTGGCGGACCGGAAGCCCATCCAGATCGTCACAAGGACGGTGATAAGGGAGAAAGTGAGGATCCAGGGATCGACGCCGTCGAGGAAAGCGAGGGTGGTTGTCATGGGATCAGCGTTTGACCGACTTTACCTCGGCGTCTTCCAACGCGATCGAGCGCCGGATGAATCGCCACGAGATGATCCAGACGAAGGGAAAAAACAATACCCCGAGAATCAGCCAGGTCAGGGTAAATCCCGCGATCCGCGTCGCCATGAAAGCCGGCGCAAAATAGTTGAGGAGCGGCAGTCCCAGGAGGACGACGAGAAAAGTGACCGCACAGGCCACTGATAGTTTCAACTGACGACGCATGAGCGAACGGAGAAACTCCTCGCTGTGCATCACATCCGGGGGGGGCGGGGGCGTGGGCATTTCGCTGCACCATGGCGCGGCGACAACGGCAGGCAATCCGGTTTTTTCCCCCAGCCCTGATTCCGCTCAATAGTCCAGGAATTGGAGCGGCGCCAGCTTCACCGAGAAGCGCTCGCTGTAGGGCTTCACGCGCTCGAAGTCCGTCCTTGTGGCCGAATAGTCGCGGCCGAGCCTGACGAACAAAATCGATCCCTCCCCGCTGGCGCGCAACGCCGTGATCGGGGGCGCGAACTGCGGATCGACGACCGCAAAATCCATGTCCCCCTCCCCGGACTTCAGCTTGAGCACCCAAGCCATCCTCATCGCCTCCCGCAGCCGGACGCCCACATGCTCGAGCGTTTGATGCTCCTTGTTCACCGTCGCGGTCACCCGGAATTTCTCCGGCGGAAGCCGCTGATTGTCGTTTTTCAGGAGCGGCACCTCATAGGTGACCGTGGCGGCCGTTTCCGTCAGCACCGCCGCCTTGTCCAAGTCGAGCAACTCGCCCAAGGCACGCCGGCTCTTGCGCCGTTTGTCATGATCCTTGCGATACTTCGCAATCTGACTCTCCGTCGGCTCCCGGCCGTTGATTTTAAGGATTGTCCATTGCACATCGTACGGTTGCGAGGGATCGTTGCGTACGATCAATTCCTCCTCCACCTTTCCCTGCCGGTCCTTGCTCACGACCGTCTGCGTGTACGCCCAGCGCTCGGCATCGGCCGCGTAATGATTGATCGCCGTCTGCAACAAGGCCGGCGGTTCGCCCTGGGCCGCATCGGCAACCAGCAGTACAATCAGGATGAAGGAGAAAAAACGCATGATCATGGGAACCATGCGTCGAACTTTTGTTTCAGCAAACGGGGGCCATTGCTACATCCGGCAGATGAGCAGTTCCCGTTCGAACATCAGCTCCTTGGGCAGATGGGAATGCAGGTCGATGAAGAGTTCCTCGTGCCCGAGTACCTCCGTTCGCCACGCGTTGCGGTCGAACGCCTGCAGTGCCTCGAACTTCTCCCGGGAAAAATCCAGCCCGGTCCAGTCGATGTCGTGGTAGCGTGGCATCCAGCCGATCGGGGTCTCCCTGGCCCGGCCGCCGGCCCGGACGCGGTCGAAAATCCATTTCAACACCCGCATGTTTTCACCGAAGCCCGGCCACAGGAAGCTCCCGTCCGGTCCCTTGCGAAACCAGTTCACGTGGAAGATGCGCGGCGTCTCGGAAAGGTTCCGCTGCATGTTCATCCAATGGCGGAAGTAATCCCCCATGTTGTAGCCGCAGAACGGCAGCATCGCCATCGGATCGCGGCGGACCTTGCCGATCGTTCCCGCCGCCGCCGCCGTCATCTCGGATCCCATCGTCGCCCCGACATAGACGCCGCTGCTCCAGTTGAAGGCCTGGTACACGAGCGGCATCGTGGCCGCCCGTCTTCCGCCAAAGATAAAGGCGCTGATCGGCACCCCGGCGGGAGCCTCCCAGTCCGGGTCCATCGTCGGACATTGGGCGGCGGGTGCGGTAAACCGGGAATTCGGATGCGCCGCCTTGATTCCCTTCTCCTTCGCCAGTTCGGGCGTCCAGTCGTTGCCCTGCCAATCCACCGCATGCGCGGGCGGTTCGGCCGTCATGCCTTCCCACCAGACCCCGCCGTCGTCGGTCAGCGCGACGTTGGTGAAGATCGTGTTCTTCGCCAGCGCGGCCATCGCATTGGGGTTCGTCTGCCGGCTGGTGCCCGGGGCGACACCGAAAAAGCCCGCCTCGGGATTGATCGCGCGCAACCGGCCGTTGGCGTCCGGTTTGATCCAGGCGATGTCGTCGCCCACGGTCGTCACCTTCCAGCCTTTCCTGGCAAAGGCCGGCGGGGGGATCATCATCGCGAAATTCGTCTTGCCGCAGGCGCTCGGGAACGCGGCGGCGACGTAGTTTTTCTTACCCTGGGGGCTCTCGATCCCCAGAATGAGCATGTGCTCGGCCATCCAGCCCTCGTCGCGGGCCATCGCGCTGGCGATCCGCAGGGCGAAACATTTCTTGCCCAGCAACGCGTTGCCGCCGTAACCCGAACCGAAGGACCAGATCTCGCGCGTTTCGGGAAAGTGCACGATGTATTTTTCCTTGTTGCAGGGCCACGCGACGTCCTTCTGCCCCTTCTTCAGCGGCGCACCGACCGAATGGAGGCACGGCACCACGCGCTTTTTGTTTTTGTCGATCAGGGCGAAGACCTTCTTCCCGATGCGTGCCATGATCCGCATGTTGACGACCGCATAGGGCGAGTCGGTCAACTGGACGCCGATTTGCGCCATCGGCGAATCGAGCGGACCCATGCTGAAGGGCAGGACGTACATCGTGCGGCCCCTCATGCAGCCGTTGAAGAGGCCGCGCAGGGTCTTCTTCATTTCGTAGGGATTCACCCAGTTGTTTGTCGGGCCGGCGGCCGCCTTCGACTGGCTGCAAATGAAGGTGCGATCCTCGACGCGGGCGACGTCACCCGCGTCGGAGCGCGCCAGATGGCAGCCGGGCCATTTCCTCTGGTTCAACTTGATGAACGTGCCGCCCTGGACCATCTGCGCGCACAGTCCGTCGTACTCGCGCTTCGATCCGTCCACCCAGTGGATCCGGTCCGGCCGGCAAAGGGCGGCCATCTTGTTGACCCAACGAATCAGATGCAGGTTCCTGCTCAATGGGCGCGGGTTGATCTTCATCCGCAAAATGGTGTCCGCCTTTTCCGGCGAGTAAACGGGAAAGGCTGCGGAATGCGCGCGCGGATCGGCGGACCCCGGGGTTATTAGGGTTCGCACTTTTCGCGAAAAGCCGCTGTGCTTTCAGCTCATGGACAAGTTCTGCATTTTTGTCGGCACGATGATCGGCGGCTATGCTTTCTGGTATCTCGGCGAATGGTGCGGCTTCGACTTCACCTGGTGTTTCCTGCTCAGCGGCCTCGGCAGCATGGTGGGGGTCTATGCCGGTTGGAAGTTCATGCGGCAGTTCAAGTGACTCCGCCTTTGGGCGCCGTCGCCCCGCCTCAGGATTGGGCCGGCTCGATATGCACCGTCACGTCGCTGATGCCGTGCGCGGTCGATGCGATCAATGCGTCCTTCACCGCATGGGCGATGTCGTGCCCTTCACGGACCGTGAGATTGCCGTCAACCCGCACCTGGATGTCCACAAAATGACTGAGTCCGCTCTTGCGCATGCGCACCTTGTCAAGCGCCTGCACCCCGGGAACACCCAGGGCCACCGCGCGCACTTCATTCTCGAAGTTTTGCGGCGCGGCCTCGTCCATGACGTCACCCAGCGCCTTGGTGAGCATCCTGAAACCGTTGAAGGCGATGATCACACAGGCGAAAAGGGCGGCCCAATCGTCCGCCGCCTCCCACCCCTTGCCCCCGGCCAGGGCGATACTGATGCCGATGAATGCGGCGGCGGACGTCATCGCGTCGGACCAGTGATGCATGGCCTCGATGCTGAGGGTCGTGCTCCCCACCTGCTCCCCCGCCGTGCTCATCCGGCGGGAAAACCAGGTCTTCGCGACGATTACGCCGGCGAGGACCACCAGCGTCCACCACGCCGGCCCGCGATGGGGCGTGATGATTTCGCGCACCGCATGGGAGGCCACCCAGCCGGCCATCGCAAAGATGAAGACCGCCACTGTCAGTCCGGCCAGCGGCTCGGCCTTGCCGTGACCATAGGGATGATTCGCATCGGGCGGACGCGCCGCCACGCGAAATCCGGCCCAGACCAGCAGGGAGGAAAGAATATCGAGCAGGGATTCAGCCGCATCGGCGACCAAGGCGTAGGTGTGGCCGAACAGGCCTCCCGCGAGCTTCACCGCCGCCAGCAGGGCGTTCAGCAAGATGCCGCGCAATACGAGTTGCGCGCTCTCGTTGGCCCGTTGCGTCACCGCAGTCTGGGGATTACTCGCGTTCATGGAGTCGTGTTATCGACGCACGCTTGAAGCGCCGGTGTAAACACTCAAGCCTGCCGTGAAGCGGTCCCATCATGCTCCCGGGGGGAAGAGACCTGGGCATTTCCCCGATGCCATCCGCCAGTCTTGCCAGTTGACCGGCCGGATTCATGCGGCTATCCGTTCGTCAACCGTATGTCAGACACCGCTTCACCGGTCGGGACCGATCCCGTCAAACAGTTCTCGGTTTTCATCCCCAATCGCGTGGGTCAGCTCTTCGACCTCACCGCGCTGCTCGCCAAGCACAACGTCCATGTCATGGCGATGACCACCCTGGATACCACCGACTGCGCGATCGACCGGCTGATCGTCGATGATCCGGACACCGCCCGGAAACTGATGGTGAAAAATCATTTCTCATTCACGGAACGCGAGGTGATCGCGGTCGAGATCGTCAACGAGTCGCAGCTCAAGGGTGTGCTCAACGCCCTGCTGACCGTCGAGGTGAACATCCACTATCTCTACGCCTTTCTCCTGAGGCCCGAGGGGAAATCCGCGCTGGTCCTCAACGTGGAGGACACCGACCTCGCCACGAGCGCGCTCAACACCCGCGGCTTCAAGGTTCTGACGCAGCGCGACATTTCGCGCTGAGGCGGTCCAATCCTCCGCCCCGGTGGCGGCCGGGGCCGGCCTGAAATTTTCACGACCGAAAAGGACCGTCCGTTCGGGCCTGTGGTCCTCCTCACGCAATGCAATGCTCATAAGAATCGTTAAAGCCCCGGTCGCCGGAAATCGGTTGCCCAACTAGCCGGCGCATCGGGTCCGCCCGCAGGGGAATTGACTGGCTTCGCCAATGCACGGATGACAATTTCCCGCGTCCGGTCGGAAAGTCAGCCAACCCTTTACCCTATGTTAAAAAAACACGCTTGGAAACAGGTGGGCGCATTGGCCACCGCATTGGTCGCGTCCGTTACCCCGGCCTTCGCCAGCGAAGCCGATATCAATATCCCCGACGTCAAGTCGGTTTTGTTCCTCGATGGTTCCCTTACCGGCAACGCGGTGCTCATGATCGGCCTGGCGGTCTGCGCCCTCGGTGTCCTCTACGGCTGGGCGCAGTACATCCAGACGAAAAATCTTCCCGTTCATTCCTCGATGGCCGCCGTTTCCCAGATCATCTGGGAAACCTGCAAGACCTATCTTTTTCAGCAGGGAAAGTTTCTCGCCGTGCTCTGGGTCCTCATTGCCGCGTGCATGACCTACTATTTCGGCGTGCTCTCGGAAAATTCCGCCGGCCACGTCTTCATCATCCTGCTCGCCTCCATCCTGGGTATCCTCGGCAGCTATGGCGTCGCCTGGTTCGGCATCCGCATCAACACCGTGGCGAATTCCCGCACCGCGTTTTCCGCCCTCAAGGGCAACGCCCTGGCCACGCTGCTCATTCCGCTCAAGTCCGGCATGAGCGTCGGCCTGCTGCTCGTCGCCATCGAACTCCTCTTCATGATCTGCATCCTGGCGTTCCTGCCGGCCAGCCTCGCCGGACCCTGCTTCATCGGGTTTGCGATCGGCGAATCGCTCGGCGCCTCCGCCCTGCGCATCTGCGGAGGCATCTTTACCAAGATCGCCGACATCGGCGCCGACCTCATGAAGATCGTCTTCAATCTTCCCGAGGATGATCCGCGCAACCCCGGCGTGATCGCCGACTGCACCGGCGACAACGCGGGGGACTCGGTCGGCCCGACCGCCGACGGTTTCGAGACCTATGGCGTCACCGGCGTCGCGCTCATCGCATTCCTCGCGCTGGCGCTCGCCGCCTCCCCCGTCCTGTGCGCCACCCTCATCGTGTGGCTCTTCGCCATGCGCATCCTCATGATCCTGGCCTCGCTCCTGAGCTACTGGGTGAACGACGCCATCGCGAGGGCCGTCTGGGGCCGCTCGAAAAATTTCAATCTGGAGCACCCGCTCACCAATCTCGTCTGGATCACGTCGATCATCTGCATCGGCGTCACCTACGCCGCAAGCCATCTGCTCCTGGGCAAACTCGCGGGGCACGAGGGACTCTGGTGGGTGCTCTCCAGCATCATTTCCCTCGGTACGATTGCCGGGGCCCTCATCCCCGAGTTCACCAAGGTCTTCACCTCGACGGAAAGCCGCCACACCAAGGAGGTCGTCACGTCATCCCGGCAGGGCGGCGCCTCGCTCAACATCCTCTCCGGTCTGGTCGCGGGCAATTTCTCGGCGTTCTGGACCGGCCTGTGCATTCTCGGGCTGATGTTCGGCGCGTATTATTTCTCGGGCAACCCCGCGGTCCAGGCCATGATGCCGGATCAATTCCGCTTCGCCGCGCCGATTTTCGCCTTCGGTCTCGTCGCCTTCGGTTTCCTCGGGATGGGGCCCGTAACCATCGCGGTCGATTCATTCGGCCCGGTGACGGACAATGCCCAGTCGGTTTATGAACTTTCCCAGATCGAGGGAAAACCCGGCATCGTCGAAGAGATTGAACGCGACTTCGGCTTCAGGCCGGATTTCGAGGGGGCAAAGCATCAACTCGAAAAGGGCGACGGCGCGGGCAACACCTTCAAGGCCACGGCCAAGCCCGTTCTCATCGGCACCGCCGTGGTCGGAGCCACCACGATGGTCTTCGGCATCATCATGATGTTGCAGGCCCACTATCAGGCGATCGATGCCGCCTTTAATGTCCTGGAGCGCCTTTCGCTCGTCCATCCCGAGGCGCTCATGGGGCTGCTCATGGGCGGAGCGGTCATCTACTGGTTCACGGGCTCATCCACCCAGGCCGTCGTCACCGGCGCCTATCGCGCCGTCGTGTACATCAAGGAAAACATGAAGCTCGATGTCGCCACCGCCTCGACGAACGCCTCGAAGGAAGTGGTCAGGATTTGCACCCAATACGCGCAAAAGGGCATGGTTAACATCTTCATCGTCATCTTCTGCTTCTCCCTCGCGCTCGCGTTCTTCGATCCGTTCTTCTTCATCGGCTATCTGATCGGCATGGCCTTCTTCGGGCTCTTCCAGGCCATCTTCATGGCCAACGCCGGCGGCGCCTGGGACAATGCCAAGAAAATCGTCGAGGTTGACCTGAAGATGAAAAACACCCCGTTGCACGCCGCCACCGTCGTCGGCGATACCGTGGGCGATCCCTTCAAGGACACCTCCTCCGTCTCGCTGAATCCGGTCATCAAATTCACCACCCTCTTCGGACTGCTCGCCGTGGAGATCGCGGTGAAAATGCCCGCGGGCCTCAAACACCTGCTGGGCGCCGTCATCTTCATCCTCGCGCTCGTCTTCGTGTACCGCAGTTTCTACGGCATGCGCATCCCGGCGGATGAGACGAAGGGAACCTGAACCGCGCCGGCGATCGCCCGACCCTTGGGACCACAAAAAAAGGCGCTTCGTTGCGGGAGCGCCTTGAAACGATTCGGCCGGGAGGCGCTCAGGCGCCGAGCTGAAAGCGGACGAAACGACGGATCTGCATGTTCTCGCCGAGTTTCGCGATCCGCTCGGTGAGGATTTCCTTGATCGTCTTCTCCGGATTTTTCACGAAGGGCTGATCGAGGAGACAGACCTGCGAATAGTACTTTTCGAGCTTGCCCTCGACGATCTTCTGCACGGCCGCCGGCGGCTTGCCCTGGACCTGGGCGGCGGCGATGTCGCGCTCCTTGGCCAGATCGGCCTCGGGCACTTCCTCGCGGCGCACACAGGTGGGATTGGCGGCGGCGATCTGAAGACAGATGTCGCGGGCGAAGGCCTTGAAGTCGTCGGTCTTGGCCACGAAATCGGTCTCGCAATTGATCTCGACGAGAACGCCGACCTTGCCGCCGACGTGGATGTAGGATTCGACGAGGCCTTCCTTCGTGGCGCGGCTGGAGAGCTTGTCGATCTTGCCGCCAAGCTTCTTGCGCAAAATCGTCTGGGCCTGCTCCTGATTACCCTGGGCTTCGTCGAGGGCCTTCTTGCAATCAAGCAAACCGGCGCCGGTTTTCTCGCGGAGCTCCGCGACCATGCTGGCTGAAACAACGGACATAGTGGATGGGTGTTGGGAATTAGACCTCTTCGGTGCTGACGGCGGATTTCTTGGCCCCGGTGCGTCCGGGGCGGCGGGGCGCGACCGGTTTGCGCTCTTCCACGATATCCTTGAGATCATTCGGAATCGGAACCTTGCTCAGGTCGATCTCGCCGTCGGCGTCGACCCCGGTGGTGGCGGCCTTCGCCTCGGAATGGGCCGTGCGACGGGCCTCGCGATGCGCCAGGCCGTTCGTGATCGCGGCGACGACCGTCTCGACAATGATGCGGACGGACTTCGTCGCGTCGTCGTTGCCGGGAATCGGATAGGTGAGCTGGGTCGGATCGGAATTCGTGTCCACGAGACCGATCGAGGGGATGTTCATGCGCCTCGCCTCGGCCACCGCGATTTCCTCGTAATTGGTGTCGACGACAAATATCGCGCCGGGCAGGCCGGTGATGTTGGCGATGCCGTCGAAATTGCGGGCCATGCGGGCCATCTCGCGGCGGATGGCGGATTCCTCCTTGGAAGAAAACTTGGAGAGCTCGCCGGCGGCATCCTGCGCCTGGTACTTCTTAAACTTCGCGAGGGTTTTCCTGATCGTTTCGAAATTCGTGAGCGTGCCGCCCATCCAGCGCGTGGTGACGTAGGGCATGTTGGTCGCCGCCGCGGCCTCGCGGATCAATTCCTGCGCCTGACGCTTCGTGCCGACGAGAAGGATCTCGCCGCCGCCGGCCACGAGCTTCTCGATGAAATCGCACGCCTTCTCCAGATTGGCGTGGGTCTTCTCAAGGTCGATGATGGTGATGCCCTGGCGGTGGTCGAAAACGTAGGGCTTCGAACGCGGATTCCAACGCTTGGTCTGGTGACCGAGGTGAACGCCGGCATCGAGGAGGTCTTTGGGTGTGATGTTCATGATCTATGTCGAAACGAGACACAGGCCGGCAATTCAGGGCCGCCTTGCGATCGTAACTGCTGTTTTGATTGTTGGTTTAAGGAACGGGAAAGGCTGAAAAGAGAGACCGGCCCTGCCCTTGGCAAGTCCGATTCTGTGGAATTTCCACGGTTTTCCTTGCGGAAACAGACCGGCCGCAACCCCGGCACGCTCACTTTCGGCGCAGAAAGAACCGCTGTAACAGGATAAATACCAACAATAAGCCGCCCACCACGATTCGCATCCACCAGGAGCTCAAGCGCCCATCGAAGAGGATTGCCGATTGGATCGTGCCGAAAATCAGGATTCCCAGGAAAGTCCCAATGACGTTTCCGCGGCCGCCGGTCAGCAACGTCCCGCCGATGACCACGATCGCAATCGCGTCCAACTCAAGGCCGATGCCCATGCTGGGATTGCCGGAGCCCGTGTAAAGCGTGGCGACGATGCCGGCGATCGCCGCACAGAATCCATTCACCGCATAGACGGCGATTTTGGCCGGCCCGATCGGCAGGCCCATCAAAAGCGCCGAATGCTCGTTGCCGCCGATGGCGAGCAACGTCCGCCCGAAGCGCGTGTGGTGCGCCACGATATAACCCGCGATCATCACGGCCGTCAGGATCAGCGCGTTCGCCGGAATTACGACCCCGCCCGGCGCCAGTTCATATCCGGAGATCCTCGCATAGAGCTCGTGATTCACACCGACGGACTCGGTGTTGATCCAGAATCCGGCGCCCCGCGCCAGGAACATTCCGGCCAGCGTGATCAAAAACGGCGGCAATTGGAAAACATGAATCAACCCGCCCATCAACGCACCCAAACCCGCACCCGCCGCAAGCGCCAGCAGCCACGCCAATCCCGGAGCGAGATGATGCTGCTCGATCAACGTGGCGGTAAAGATCGACGTGAACCCGATGACCGCGCCGACAGAAAGATCGATCCCCCCGGAAAAGATCACCAACGTCATGCCGACCGCCGCGATCCCGAGGAACGCATTGTCGGAGAGCAGGCCGACAAACACCCGCGAAGAAAAGAAACCGTCGTACATCTTCGACGCCGTCGCAAAGAGCGCAACAAAGATCAGCCCGGTCACCAGGAGAGCGAGGTTGCGTCCCGCGAACCGCCGGACCGCTCCGGGGCGGGCCGGGATTTCCGAATGCGCGCGGTTCATGCGGCTTTCCTCCACCGGAGCCCGCCGAACCAGCGGTTCACCTTGTCCGATTGCAGCAGGCAAACCCCGATGATGAGCAGCGCTTTCGGCACGGGTGCGATGGCCGGCGGCACTCCGAGGTTATACATCGTCGTC
>Ga0164241_10004466_pt1 | contig 13527 bp, 11 predicted proteins | sample OricomyardsoilBY_FD_108780 | JGI IMG/M metagenome (GOLD analysis project Ga0164241, IMG submission 108780) | Backyard soil microbial communities from Emeryville, California, USA - Original compost - Back yard soil (BY) | ecosystem: Environmental > Terrestrial > Soil > Unclassified | place: USA...
CAGTCGGAAGTCGACAAAGGCCAGCGCGAGTTCTTCCTCCGCCAGCAGCTGAAAGCGATCCAGGACGAGCTCGGCGAAGAAGACGAGCAGGCTGCCGAAGTACGGGAACTGCAGGAGAAAATCGAGGCCGCGAACCTGCCCGAGGAGGCGCGTAAAGCGGCGGACCGGGAGCTCGGGCGGCTGGCCAAACTGCCGCCCGCGGCAGCCGAGCACGGGGTGATCCGCACCTACCTCGAGTGGCTGGTGGAGCTGCCCTGGGACGTGAAGACCGAGGACAACCTCAACCTCAAACACGCGCGCAAAGTCCTGAACGCCGATCACTACGACCTCGACGACGTGAAGGAACGGATCCTCGAGTACCTGGCGGTGCGCAAACTGAACCCGGAGAGCCCCGGCCCGATCCTCTGCTTCGTCGGCCCGCCCGGGGTGGGGAAGACGAGCCTCGGGCGCTCGATCGCGAAGGCGCTGGGGCGCGAGTTCGAGCGCATCTCGGTCGGCGGCGTGCGCGACGAGGCGGAGATCCGCGGCCACCGCCGCACCTACATCGGGGCACTGCCCGGGACGATCATCCGGGCGCTCCGCGACGCCGGCTCGCGCAACCCCGTCTTCATGATCGACGAGCTCGACAAGATGGGCGCCGACTTCCGCGGTGACCCGGCCAGCGCGATGCTCGAGGTGCTGGACCCGGCGCAGAACGACACCTTCCGCGACCATTACCTCGACCTCGCCTTCGACCTCTCCGACGTCGTCTTCATCGCCACCGCGAACGTGCTCGACACGATCCCGGGACCGCTGCTCGACCGGATGGAAACGATCGAACTGGCGGGCTACACGCTCGACGACAAGCTCCACATCGCGCGCAGCTACCTGGTCGACCGCCAGATCGCCACGAACGGGTTGAAACCGTCCCAGATCGAGTTCGCCGACGCGGCGCTCACCGCGATCATCGAGGAGTACACGCGTGAGGCGGGCGTGCGGAACCTGGAGCGCCTGATCGGCACGATCTGCCGCAAAGTCGCGCGCCAGGTCGCCGAAGGCAAAGCCAAAGGGAAGGTGCGCGTCTCCGGCAAAAAAGCGCGCGAGATGCTGGGCCGCCGGCGCGTCTTCACCGAAACGCGGCGGCGCACCAAGGACCCGGGCGTGGCCACCGGGCTGGCCTGGACGCCGGCGGGCGGCGACGTGCTCTTCATCGAGGCGGCCGGAATGCCCGGCTCCGGGAACCTGACGATCACCGGCCAGCTCGGCGAGGTGATGAAAGAGTCGGCGCAGGCGGCGCTCGCCTACGTGCGCGGCCACCAGGCTCTGATCGCGCCGAAGCTGACCGAGGACTGGTTCGCGTCCCACGACGTCCACATCCACGTGCCGGCAGGGGCCGTGCCGAAGGACGGGCCCTCGGCGGGGGTGGCGATGACGGTGGCGCTGTCGTCCCTGATCAGTGGGAGGCCGGTGCGCAACGACGTGGCGATGACCGGCGAGGTGACGCTGACCGGCAAGGTGCTGCCGATCGGCGGGTTGAAGGAGAAGTCGTTGGCGGCACAGCGGGCGGGGATCAAGCGGGTACTGGTGCCCGCGCGCAACGAGGGGGACGCCGGCGAGATCCCCCGCAAAGAGCTGGGGGGCTTGCAATTCGTGTTCGTCGACGAGGTCTCGAAAGCGATCGACACCGCGCTCTCTTGAGCGGGCGCCTCGCAACCCCCCGCGCCCCCGATATCGATGGGCCGAAAAGTGCGCCATTTCGTGGTTTTTCGGCCCGTCAACACGGGAGGGCTCGACGCTCGCCGCTCGAATGGGCGCGGGACCACTCGCGCGCCTTCTGGATCGTCGTCGGGCTGACCGTCCTCGCGGCGGTGCTCCGTTTCGCCACCCTCGGCGTGCAGAGCTACCACCACGATGAGGTCGTCACCGCCAGCCGCGTCCTGCGCGCCGGCTTCGGCCACGCGATGCACGCGGTCTGGTTCGGCGAGTCGACGCCGCCGGTCTACTACGCGATCGCCTGGGTCTGGACGCAGCTGGTCGGCACCGGGGCAGTCGGGCTGCGGGCGATCTCGGCGGTGGCGGGGGTGCTCACGGTCCCGGTCGCCTACCTGATCGGGACGGAGCTGCGCGGCCGCCGCGCCGGCCTCTGGGCGGCAGCCCTGGTGGCGGTCAACCCGATGATGCTCTGGTACTCGCAGGAGGCGCGGGCCTACGCGCTGGTGGCGCTCTTCGGCGCGCTCTCGGCGCTCTACTGGTTGCGGGCCGAACGGCGGGGACGGCGGCGCGACTACGTCTGCTGGGGGCTCTGGTCCGGGATCGCGATCGCCACGCACTACTTCGTCGCCTTCCCGATCCTCGCCGAGGCGTTGATGCTGCTGCGCCGGCGCGGGCTGCGGGAGAGCCTCGTCGGGATGGCGGTCCTCGCCGGCCTCGCGATCGCGGTGGCGCCGGTGGCGATCCACCAGATGGCGCTCGGCCACGCCGAGTGGATCGGCAACTTCACCCTCGGCCATCGCCTGGCGGAAACGGCGGCGACCTTTGTCACCGGGGAGACCGGGGACATCATCGCCCGCCCCGAGCGTCCCTGGCTGGCCATCGTCCCGCTGGCGCTGAGCCTCGGGGCGCTGGCCCTGCTGCTGCGCCGGCGAGCGGGGCGGGAGCGGCGCGCCGCGGGCCGGCCCCTCCTCCTCGTCGCCGCCGGGATCGGCATCCCGGTGGCGATCGCGCTGCTCGACACGAGCAAGAACTTCATCCTCGCCCGCAACCTGATCCCGGCGCTGGTGCCGCTCCTGGCGGCGATCGGGATCGCGGTCAGCTCGCCCGCCTCGCGCCGGCTCGGCACCGTGGTCGGCGCGCTGCTCGTCGCCTACTCGCTCGGCTTCTGCGTCCTGGCGAGCACCGACGAACAGTTCCAGCGACCGAACTGGAGCGCCGTCGCCGAGCACATCGGCGACCCGAACGGCCCGCGGGCGACCGTCACCTGGACGCTCGGCGAGGCGCCGCTGCGTTACTACCTCTCCACCGGCGCGATCCAGGTGCGGGCGCAGGAGGGGTACGACTGGCTGGTCAAGGAAGTCGACTTCGTCTCTGACGGCAAGGAGCCGGCGCCCCCGCGGCGGCTGCTCGGGCCGGGGTTCCGCCAGGTCGCGCTCGAAGACACCGGGCGTCTCGACATCCGCCGTTACCGCTTCCAGCGACCCGGGTTGGCGCCGCTCCGCCTACGACGGCTGCGCGAGGCGAACCTCGATTTCCGCACCAACGGTGTTCTGCTCGATGGCGTCGGACCCGAGTGATCGGGTATATCCTCACGGAAACTGCCTAGATCAGCGAGGGAGAAGGGATGTCCAAGACCAAGACCAGCCATACGGCCGACCGCGCGGGGGACCTGTACGGGGCGGCGCGTGAAAACCCGTACGTGCAGCGCCTGATCGAGGACGAAGATCTGCGCGACAACCTCAAGGATGCCTACAACTCGGCCAAGAAGGCCTACGGCCGCGCGACCGGCAACGGCAAGGGCACGGTGAAGGCCGTCACTTCGGACAAGAAGGTCCAGAAGGAAATGCGCCAGGCCGCCGAAGCCCTGCAGGAGGCGCGTGAGCGTCTGCAGAAGCCGAAGAAGAAGAAGCATCGCCTCGGCAAATTGATCCTGCTCGCGGTCATCGGCGGCGTCGTCGCCATGGTCGTCAGCGAGGGTGCCCGCAAGGCTGTCCTCGACGCCCTCTTCGGTGCCGAAGAGGAGTTCGAGTACACCAGCACCACGAGCATCAACGGCTCGTAGAGGCAAAGGCGGCGATTGACTCGGTGGAGGCCGGGACCAAAGAGCGTCAGCTCAGCGGCGAGAAGGCGCAGCGCATCGTCGATGCGATGCGCGACAGCGTCGCGAGGCGCGGAGCGGCGGGCTCGACTTTCGAGCACGTCGCCCGCGAGGCCGGGGTCAGCCGCGGCCTCCTCCACTATTACTTCGGCACCAAGGAGCGCCTCCTCGTCGAGGTGGTGCGCCGCGACACCGAACTGCGCATCGCCCGTCTCGACGAGATGCTGGCCGAGGCGAAGACGCCCGACGACGTCCTGAGCGTCCTCGTCTCCAGCCTCACCGACATGATCGAGAACGATCCGGGCTACTTCCTCCTCCTCTACGAGCTCTTCTCCGCCGGCCGCCGCAACCCCGACATCCAGCACGAGGTCGGCCAGCTCTTCGAGGCGACCCGCTCCCACGTCGCCAAGGTCTTCCGCGACAAGGAGGACGAGGGCATCCTCTCCCTCCGCTTCGACGCCGAGGCCGTCGTCGCCTACCTCCTCGCCGTCGCCGACGGCTTCGCCCTCCAGTCCCTCTCGGACCCGAGCCGCGACATCACCCCCGCCCTGAACGCCGGCGCCGCCAGCGCTCGCTACCTGCTCGTCAGCGACTGAGCGCCCCTCGGGCCAAGCCCGGTGCTCCGCGGCCGTGGCGGCCGTCCGAGCTGCGTCCCGGGACGTGAGGGAGATGCAGAGAAGAGGACACAGGGACGGCACGAAGTCGGACTTCCGTGATCGTCCCGCGCGGGAGAGGCCACATCTCGCACGGATCCGTGACGAAGACGCCGGGAACGTCACACTTGCGGGCGCCCTGAGTCGCTTTTCAGGGCCGGCGACAGGATCCGGAAACGCGCTGCATGAGTTGACCCCCATATGGCACGGTCAACTCATGCAGCGCGTCCGTGACTGTTGGACAACACGGGAGGAAGCGTGGAGTTCCCACGCTCTCTGTGACGAGGTCCGACTTCCGCGACGGACCCGGCACACCCTCGTGGCACTCCCGTGACGAACCCTTGGCGCTCGCGTGAGGCATCCGCCACTCCCCCCACATCCCCGGCCGTCTCGGCCACGGCCACAGCCAGCCAGGGCCGTGGACGAGACGGCCCTCTCGCCGAGACGCCTCGCGTCCCGTGTCCCGGGGCGCCAGCTCGAGAACGCTCCGTCCTTGCCCACCCCGAGACCGCGGCATCATCCATCTCAGCGGAGCCAGAAGCCGAGGACCGCGCCGAGCCAACCGGCGGCGAGCCTCGCGGTTCCTTCCTGACCCGCGCCGAGCAACAGCACGGCGAATGCGGCGACCACGAAGATCGTCGTGAGGCAGACCTGGACTACCGAGCGGATCTTTTCTGGGTCGAGGGTCGCCACGGCGATTACCGGAGCGCCGCTTCCAGCTTGCGGAGCTTGCGCTGGTAGTGCCAGTAGCGGAACACCTTGATCGTCCATCGGATCTGGTTGCCGACGATGTGCTCGTAGGTCGGTCCGGGTGGCGGTTTCGGCACTGGCTGGAGTTCCTCCAGCTGCCGCAATGCTTCACTTGAGGTCATGCTTTGACGGTAGCGCACGATCAGCATATTTTGGCTCTACAGGCCAAAAATTTGCACTTTTGGCACACCTGATCTGACTTCAGCGGGAGTGGCCGGGTAGGATCGCGGGCCGTGGGGCAGGGGGGAGATGAGATCGCGTTCGCGGGGCTTGCTCGGCAGGCGGAGATGGTGCGCGCCGGAGAGGTCAGTCCGACCGAGCTGGTCGGGCATTCGCTGGAACGGATCGACCAGCTCGATCCGGAGCTGAACGCGTTCCGCAAGGTCTTCGCCGACAAAGCGATGCTGGAGGCCGAGCAGGCCGAGGCGCGGCGGAGCGCCGGGGACAAGCGACCGCTGCTCGGGGTGCCGATCGCGATCAAGGACGAAATCGACGTCGCCGGGGAGGTCAACACCCACGGCACCGACGCCTTCGAGGTGCCCGCGAAAGCCGACTCCGAGGTGGTGCGGCGGCTGCGTGAGGCGGGCGCGATCATCGTCGGCCTCACCCTGCTGCCGGAGCTGGCGATCTGCGGCTTCACCGAGTCGGCCACCTACGGCGTCACCCGCAACCCTTGGAACCCGCAGCGCACGCCGGGCGGCTCGAGTGGCGGCTCGGGCTCGGCGGTCGCCTCCGGCATGGTGCCGATCGCCTCGGCCGGGGACGGCGCCGGCTCGATCCGCATTCCCGCCGCCTGCAATGGCCTCTTCGGCCTGAAGCCGAGCCGCGGTCGCGTCTCGATGGCGCCCAGCAAGGAAGGCTGGCGCGGGCTGGCGGTCGAAGGCTGCCTCAGCCGCTCGGTCCTCGATACGGCGCTCTGGCTCGACATCGTCTCCGGCGGCTCGACCGAGGACGAAGCGCCGGCGCCGCTCGCCAAGCCGCTGGTCGAGTCGGTCAAGGACTCGCCGGGCAAGCTGCGGGTGGGCTGGTCGACCCTGGCGCCCCGCGCGCTCGCCCCGCCGAACGTCACCGACGAGGTCAAGCAGACGACCGAGGACGCGGCCACCTTCCTCGCCACGCTCGGCCACGACGTCTCCCCGCGCGACCCCGACTGGGGCCGGGTCGGCGACACGATCACGGCGCGCTTCCTCAAGGGGGTCGCCGAGACCGTGGAGGAAGTGCCGCGGCCGGAGCGCCTCGAACGGCGCACCCGCGGTTTCGGCAAGCTCAGCGGCCTCCTGCCCGACTCGCTGTATGAGAAAGCGATTGCGAAACGCCCCGAAGAGATCGCCCGCATCAACGCGATCTTCGACGACGTCGACATCCTGGTGATGCCGGTGATGGGCGGCACCGCGCTGCCGATCCGCCGCTGGCAGGGTCGCAGCGCCCTCTACACCGTCCTCGGCATGAGCCGCTTCTATCCCTACTGCGTCCCCTGGAACCACCTCGGCAACCCGGCGATGTCGATCCCCTTCGGGCTCGGCGCCGACGGCATGCCGCTGGCGATCCAGATCATCGGCCGCCCCGAAAGTGAGCCCCTCCTGATCTCCCTCGCCGCCCAGATCGAGGCCGAGCGCCCCTGGGCCGACCTCCGCCCGCCAATCTCCTAGGGTGCGATGTTGACGGGCCGAAAACCCGTCAGATAGTCCGGTTTTCGGCCCGTCAACAGCGTCAGCCGAAGACCTTGCGCATGCGGGCCAGCTCGCGGATGTTGCCGCGGGGGCGGACCTTGCGGCTGAGCATGAGCTTCAGCGGGTTCGCGTCGGGTTTCGTCGCCGCCAGCCAGTCGGCCCAGCTCGCCTCGATCGTCACCGCCGGGTTCGGCGCGACGCCCGGCTCGGCGCGGGTCGAGCCGTTGTCGATGATCATGTGCCACGGCTCGGCGTCGGTGAACTTCCACTGGTAGACGAGCGGCGAGCCGTTCGCGGCCTTGGGATTGGCGACGCGGGCGGTGACGTCGAACCAGAGGCGCATCAGCTCCGGGTCGGTGCTCGGGGAGACGCTGCCGTCGGCCGGGCCCATGATGCCGCCGAGCATCAGCTTCACCTGGTCGGCGGCGATGTCCTCCTCGGACTTGTCGGCGTCGAAGGGGAACACGCCGGGCGGCATCTCCTCGGTCGGGAAGCCGATCGTCCGCCAGCGCTGGCGGACCAGTTTGAGCCCGAAGGCGTAGATGTCCTCCATCGTGAAGCCGTAGCACTCGGTGTAGGCGCGGTCGAGGTTCGGCGGGCGGAAGACGGCGGGGCTGTAGGGGAGCACCTCGCGCAGCAGCTCGACCACCGCGGCGCGGCATTCGGCCGAGGCGGGGTGCTCCGGCGCCAGCAGTTCGGAGAGGACTTTGACGCCGAAGCCGATGTGGCGCTGCTCGTCCCGGGACACGTTCGCCATCCCGGCGCTGAAGCCGGGCATCTCCCCGCCCTTGGCGAAGAAGTCCTCGATGAAGTGCTGGCCGGGTTGGGCGAGACTGCCCTCGACGATCAGGTGGTAGAGCGTGATCGCCTGCGCGTACTTCGGCACCGAGGTGTCCTTGCGCAGTTCCTCCGCCATCCGGTCGAGCCGGTCGAAGACGCCGCGGTAGCCCCAGTTCAGCTGCGGCAGGGTGGAGGCCAGGGTGTCCTCGATACTCTCGCCGCCGACCCCGATCACCTCTTTGAAGAAGCGGTGGAAGAAGAGCGAGTGGCGGACCTCGTCGACCTGCTGGGTGGCGAGGAAGTAGGCCTGCTCCTCGGTCGGCGCGGCGGTGATGTAGGGCGCGAGCGTCTCGGCGACCCGGTCCTCGCCGTAGAAGAACATCGAGTAGATCCACATCGCCGAGGCGCGCTGCATGTCGCTCAGCCCGTTCCAGCCGGCGACGTCGGCGGAGAAGTCGATGTCGTACGCCGACCAGTTCCCCTGCTCCCAACGCTTGTAGAGGTCTTCGTAGCTGATGTTGTCCATCAAACGCTGGGAGGCGACGCTCATCTCAACCCCGTTTCGTGTCTAAGTTCAGGTGGAACCCGAGAGTACCGCGAAACTGGCTACCTGGCCAATGATGCCGGGAGAACTCCTCTCCTCGTTACGCAAGACTGCGTTATGCCAATTTACGTAACGCAGTCTTGCGTGATCAGTAAGATCACTTGTTATGGCCAAAGCTCCACTCAACCCGTTTCGCTTCGGGACCTTCGTGATCGATGAGTTCGCCGATCGGGAGGAGGAGCTCTCCGAGGTAGAGGCGGACATGAGGAACGGTCAGGACTTGGTGGTTTTCGCACCGCGGCGCCTGGGCAAGTCCTCGCTCGTCCTGAAAGCCGCTGCTGCGACCCGGCGGAGGAAGGGCCTCGTCGCATATCTGAACGTGATGACCGCGCCGACGAAGGAGCGGTTCGCGGAGCGTCTTGCGGCGGCCATCTACGCCGAAATCGCGGCGCCGAAAGCCAAGCTCAAAGAGAAAGCTCTGGCGATGTTCCAGGGCCTGCGTATCGTGCCGACGGTCATGGTCGATCCGATGGACGGTCGATTGAGCTTCTCCTTCGGTTTCGGTCATACCGACGCCGATATCGACGGGACGATCGAGATGCTGCTCGAACTGCCGGCGAAGATCGCCGCCGAACGGGGCCAGCGCGTGGTGCTCATCCTCGACGAGTTTCAGGAGATCGTCGGCCTGGACCCCAATTTCCCGAAGCTCCTACGGTCGGTCTTTCAAGCTCAGCCGGACGTCTGCCATGTCTACCTCGGCAGCAAGCGTCACGTCATGCATGGCCTTTTCAGCAACGCGAACGAGCCCTTCTGGCGGAGCGCCAAGCAGATGGAGATCGGACTGATCCCGCCGGATAAATTCACCCGGTTCATCCGTCGCCGTTTTGCCGCGACGAACAAAGAGGTCGATCCGGTGGTATGCGAACGCCTTCTGGAGGTAACCCGTGGCCATCCATACGCGACCCAGGAGCTCTCCTACTCGCTGTGGGAGCAGACTCCCTTCGACGAGGGGGCGGACGACGATCTATTCGGCCGGGCGCTGGAGCTCGTGCTGCAGTCGGAGCATGCCCACTTCTCGCTCGTCTGGGAGGACCTCGCGGCTGGACAACGCATCCTGCTCGAAGCGCTTGCCAAGGAGCCCGGCCGACCGCTATCCGGGCCCTATCGTGCCCGCCACCAGTTGGCCGCGCCCAGCTCTACCCAGAGAGCCCTCAAAGCATTGGTCGATCGCGAGCTGGTCGAACGGGAGCCCGACGGCGGCTACCGGGTGATGGAGCCGTTCCTCGTCGAGTGGCTCGGCGAATTCGTCAGCTGACCTCCGCCGGGATCTCGATCTCGCGCTTCACGATCTTGCCGGTCGGGCCTTTCGGCAGCTCCTCCAGGAACCAGACGACGCGGGGGTACTTGTAGGCGGCGATGCGCTCGCGGACCCAGGCGCTGATCTCCTCCGGAGCGACCTCGGCCGCGCCCGGTTCGAGGACGACTGCGGCGCCGACCTCCTCGCCCCACTCGTCGTGGGGGACGCCGACGACCGCGGCTTCGCGGATCGCCGGGTGCTCGTAGAGGAGCTCCTCGACCTCGCGCGGATAGACGTTGTAGCCGCCGCGGATGATCATGTCCTTTTTGCGGTCGACGACGAAGAAGAAGCCGTCCTCGTCTTCGCGGCCCAGGTCGCCGCTGTGGAACCAGCCGCCGCGGATCGCCTCCGCGGTCGCGTCGGGACGGTCCCAGTAGCCCTTCATGATGTTGTGGCCGCGGATGACGATCTCGCCGACCTCGCCCCGCGGCACCTCCTGGTCGTTCTCGTCGAAGATCTTCATCTCGACCTTTTCGATCGGGGTGCCGATCGAGCCCGGCTTGCGCACCTGGCCGGGGTGTCCCGAGGAGGCGACCGGCGAGGTCTCGGAGAGGCCGTAGCCCTCGATCAGCTCGGTCCCGAAGGCCTCTTCGAAGCCGTGCAGGACCTCCACCGGCATCGACGCGCCGCCGGTCTTGCAGAGCCGCAGGGTCGAGGTGTCGAACTTCGCCTGGTCGGGGTGGTGGAGCATCGCCCCGTACATCGTCGGCACGCCGTAGAAGTGGGTGACGCCGTCGCGCTCGATCGTCGCCAGCGCCTCGCCGGGGTCGAATTTCGGCACCAGGGTGAGGACGGCGCCGACCCGCATCGAGGCGTTCATCGCCACCGTCTGGCCGAAGCTGTGGAAGAGCGGCAACGCGCCGAGGACCACGTCGCCGGCGTCGATCACCAGCGTCGTGCGGGAGATGATCTCCGAGTTCTGGTCGAGGTTGCGGTGGGAGAGCTCGGCGCCCTTCGGTTTGCCGGTGGTGCCGGAGGTGTAGAGGATCACCGCGGTGTCCTCGTCGTCGACCTCCGCCGTCTCGGCGGTCGGCTCGAGGCCGGCGAGCGTCGCCGCGAACTCCTCCGGCTCGACCGCGATCAGCTCGGTGCCCGTCTCGGCCGCCCCCTCGCGCGCCTCCTCGATGAACCCGTGCCAGGCGAGGATCAGCTTCGCCCCCGAGTCCTCCAGGTAGAAGGAGATCTCCCGCCGTTTCAGCAGCACGTTCATCGGCACGACGATGCCCCCGGCGCGCAGCACGCCGTAATAGGCGAGCGGGAACTCGAGCACGTTCGGCAGCATCACCCCGACCCGGTCGCCGGGCTGGAGCCCGTGCTCGCGCAGCAGCGTCGCCACGCGGGCGATGCCGTCCTCCACGTCGCCGTAGGTGAGCGTCCGCTCGCCCAGCCGCACCGCGGGCGCGGCGGCATCCCGCGCGGCGCTCGCGCTGACGATCGAAGCCAAGTTCGTTCCCATCGTTCCCCTCCCGGTCGGGTATTCCACATCGAGTCTAGACCCGTGCGCGGGGCCGCGGGCGCGCTTCGTTAGGCTCGCGGCCATGGACGATCTCGGCTCGAAGGTTTCCTACCTGGTCGCCAAGCGCGGCATCCCCGTCTACTCCTCGGACGAGGTGAACCTGGGGACGGTGGTGAAGGTGCTCGACGCGCCCGAGGCAGACCTCTTCGACGGCATCGTCTTCGACACCACGCCGAACCGCCCGGGCGGCCACAAGTTCGTCGACGCGCCCGAGGTCGAGGGGATCTACGAGCGCGGCGTGATCCTCACGATCGACGCGGCGGCGGCGGCGAAGCTGGCGAAACCAGGGAAGAACCCAGGGTCGATCGAAGTCTCGCCGGACGATGTCGCGGGCGAGCCGGAGCCGAGCTTCTGGACGAAAGCCTGGAACCGGCTCAGCGGCAAAGGCTAGGCCCGCCCGCTGTTCTTTATGGCGTCCGGAGCGCCAAAAAGAACAGCTGACCGCATCCACGCTGCGCGGCTCACCTCGCAGGGCTTGGCGACGCGGCCCGCGCGGACGCCGGAGGCGGTGGCCGAGCGACTACTGGCGATCCAGGGGCAGGACCCGCGCGGGGCGCGGTTGGCGGTGCGGGCGCGGAGTGAGGGGCTCGTCGCCTCCGATGTGGACCGGGCGCTGGACGAGCGGCGGTTGATCATCACCTGGGTCAACCGCGGGACGTTGCACCTGATCCGCAGCGAGGGCTATCCGCTGCTCCACGCGCTGACCACGCCGCCGCTCTGGACCTCGTGCCGGACGCGGCTCAAGCAGACCGGGGTGGGGGACAAGGCCGACCGGGGCGTCGAGACGGTGCGGCGCGCCCTCGCCGACGGGCCGCGGACCCGTGCCGAACTACGCGACGCGCTCGACTCCGCCGACGTCCCGACCGCGGGCCAGGCGCTGATCCACATCCTCTTCTACGCAAGCCTCCAAGGCGTCTGCGTGCGTGGCCCGATGCGTGGGAAAGACCACGCTTTCGTCCTGACGCGCGATTGGCTCGGGGAGCAACCGGAGCTTGACCGTGAGGCCGCACTCGGCGAGTTGGCCCGCCGCTACCTGGTCGGCCACGGCCCGGCGACGGACGCCGACCTCGCCCGCTGGGCGGGGATCACGCTGGGCGACGCCCGGGCCGGGCTGAAGCAGATCGCGCGCCGGATCGTCGACCTCGGCGACGGCCTGGTCGACCTCCGCAAACGCGAAGAGCCCGCGCCGCTCCCGCCGCCGCGTCTCCTCGGCGCCTTCGACCCTCTGCTGCTCGGCTGGGAGTCCCGCGATGGGGTCGTCGGCGAGCACAAGGGCCTGGTCACCAACAACGGCCTCTTCCGTCCCTTCGCCCTGGTCAAGGGCCGCGCCGTCGCCACCTGGCGCTACGCCAAGGCCAAGGTCGAGATCGAGCACCTCGAGGCCGTCACGAAAAAGGCGACGAAGGAACTCGAGATGGACGCCCTCGAGGTCGAGACCTACCTCTCAAACTGATCGCGAAAGGTGCGCGTCGAGTTGGGGCGCTCACAGCGACCCAACCCGACGCGCGTCCCGCTCAGTCGGCCAATTTCGCCGGCATCGCATCGTCCGCGGGGGCGCCCGAGCCGAACTCCTGCTCCCAGACGTGGTTCAGCGACACCTGGAGGTAGGCAAACATCGCCGGTGAGATGAAGATGTAGAGGACCAGGGCGATCCAGCCGTTGACCGGCTCGCGGTTGACGAGTGCCGAGGTGCCCTGCACCCGCTGCGTGCCGCGCCAGTAGGAGACCAGCGGCGGGATGATGATCAGGAAGCCCGGGAACAGCGCCAGCAGCGAGTTCGTCGGGTTGCGACCGAGGTCATAGCCCCGCGCCTCGCCGAAGGCCTTCATCTCCTTGTTGACCCGGAACCACCAGACGAGGTGGTAGATCCCGAAGGTGATGAATGGCAGCAGAGCCACCGCCCATGGGTTCCGGATCTTCACCTTCTGATCACTGTTCGGGATGTTCAACTCTTGCGCCAATGCAGGGCTCCGTTCGGGACGAGCAGGACGGGATTCGACCCTATTCGGCCGAACGGGCCTCGCGCTTGAATTTCGGCGCGCGGCCTAGCCGAGCTTCGGGCTCGTCCAGGGCGCTTCGAGGCGGCTGACCAGCTCGTCGCCGAGGCCCTCGATCGGCACGCGGACCTGCTCCAGGGAGTCGCGGTCGCGCAGGGTGACGGTGTCGTCCTCCATCGTCTGGAAGTCGACGGTGATGCCCCAGGGGGTGCCGATCTCGTCCTGGCGGCGGTAGCGCTTGCCGATCGAGCCGCCCTCGTCGAACTCGGCGGGGAGGCGGCGGCGGAGGTCCTGGTAGAGGGAGCGCGCCTTCTCCGGCAGGCCCTCCTTGGAGACGAGGGGGAGGACGGCGACCTTGACCGGCGCGAGGCGCGGGTGCAGGCGCAGCACGGTGCGCTGGCGGCCCTCCACCTCCTCGACCTCGTAGGAGTCGACGAGGAAGGCGAGCGTGGCGCGATCGGCGCCGGCGG
>Ga0164241_10004467_pt1 | contig 13526 bp, 9 predicted proteins | sample OricomyardsoilBY_FD_108780 | JGI IMG/M metagenome (GOLD analysis project Ga0164241, IMG submission 108780) | Backyard soil microbial communities from Emeryville, California, USA - Original compost - Back yard soil (BY) | ecosystem: Environmental > Terrestrial > Soil > Unclassified | place: USA...
ATCAACCTGAACATCGACGGCAGCGGCCAAGATGCGCTGCTGACCGGTGTCGCGGGCGGCGGGTTCGTCTTCGCAGGCGGCGCGACCGCGCTGGCGAGCGGGACGGCGGCGTACTCACACGATCCGACCGGCGAGGCGGTCCTGGTGTCTCTCCCGATGAGCTTCAACGGCAGCACGACGCCGACTTCGCAGGTGCTCGCAGGGGGTCAGCGCGTGCGCATCCTCGCGACCGACGATTCGGGGCTCTACGTCGGTGGACTGGCCGTTGGTGGCTCGTCGACGAGTGGCTTCCTCATCAAATGCACGCCGGAGCTCGGGTGCGTAGACATCCCGTAGAGACCGCGATCGTGGGCGCTGACTTGAGCCGCGCGACGCAAGGTGGTTCGATCCACGCAATGCTTCGCTTTTGGCTCGTCGGGTTCTCCGGCGTCGCGTGCGTGCTTACCGGGTGCATCGACGTGTCTTTTTCGGAGGGCACGGGCACCACGACGACGGGCACGGGCGGCGCGACGACGGCGACGACCTCGATCGGCGGTGGCAGCACCGACGACTCGACGACGAGCACCAGCACCAGCGGGGCGGGTGGTAGCGGCGGCGGCGCGCCGATGCCCGACTGCACGAACAAACGATGCGGGCCGGATGGCATCGGCGGCCTGTGCAACGGCAAGCCGATGGCGGCCACGTGGTCCGTCAACCTGTCGAGCGGCGTACGCGCGATCGTCCCATGGCCCGAGACGCAGAGCCTGCTCGTGACGATGAGCCAGGACCACGCTGCACGCATCGACGAGTGCGACGGCTCGGTGATGGCCGAGAACCCCACCGTGTCGGCGTCCGCTGGCGACAACCGGCCCTACCTGATGGCGGCGGGTCTCTACGACGGGCAGCTCATGATCCTCGGCGCGAGCAGCTGGGCCGGCGCGAACCCCGATCGCCGTTACTACCTCGACGCAAGCTCTCCTGATCTCGCGCTCGCCAGCTCCGAGACGCTGAACAACGGCTGGGGCAAGGCAGCCGGCTACGGATTCGCCGATCCGACCGGGCTCTACGTCGCACAGGCGACCGGCGCAGTCGGCTTTCTGCCTCCCGCGGCTCCGGTGTGCTCGAGCAGCTACGGCAGCTTCAGCGGGTTCACGGCTCGCGGCATCCTCCGCACTCCGACGGCGGTCTACACGGCGAACGTCGGGTCAGCGTTTCCTACCCTCGTCGTTGGAAAGCTCCTCTCGGTCTGTCCAGAAGCGTGCAACTGTCAGGGCAGTACGACGCGGTCGCTCGCGAACAACGTCATCTACAACGACCTCGTCGACTCGGGCGTCGACGTCATCGGCGCCGGCACCAGCGCGAACACGCGTGCTCGCCTTGGTCATCTCGATCCGATGACGCTCAATGAGAGCAACGTGCTCGACGTCGACAGCGGCGCGAGCAGCGGTAACTCGACCTTGCTGACGGCGGCGGTCGCGGGGAGCTTCGTTTATGCGGGCGGCGCGCGGACCCTGTCCGATGCGGACGCCTATGCGCGGGATCCACAGGGCGGAGTCGCCGTCTTGTACCGCGTGCCGACCGCCTTCGACAGCAACACCACCGCGGACGTCGTGGTGCTCACGGGCGGTGCGCGAGTGCGCGAGGTGCTTGGCGACGCGAATGGGATCTATGCGGGCGGCACCAAAGCCGACGAGGCCTCGGGCTTCCTGGCAAAGTGCACCGCCGCGCTCGATTGCGATCCGCTCCCTCCGTGAGCGGACGCCGACCGCTCCGTGAAGCGGCGCCAGCCAGCTCTCCACGACGCCCTCCGTGCGGAGCTGTCAGCCCGCGGCGCTCTCGACCTCGGCGACGACCGCCAAGACCTCTTCGTCGCTCAGGTTGTGCGTCGTCGTCTTCGCCTTCGCCAAGATCGCGTCGACCAGCGGCTTCGACGGCTCGATCTTCCGCTGACGCAGCCAGTAGTTCACGTTCGAAGCGCCGCTCATGTACCCGATGCAGATCTCTTGGTGTCGGCCGAACATGCCCGCGGGCACGCCGGAATAGATGCGATCGGCGAGCCACTCGTCGCCCTTCTGCTGCGCCTTGATGATCGCCGCGGCGTGAACGCCGGTCGCAGTGCGAAACGCGTCGCGTCCGACGAGCGGGTAGTTGATCGCGACGTCCCATCCGACCGCTTCGGCCGCGACGTTGCAGTACTCGAGGAGATGCGTGAGATCCTGTCCCTCGAGCAGACCGAGGAGCTTCAGGTTCAAGAGGATGAGCTCCATCTGCGCGTTGCCGACGCGCTCGCCGATGCCGAGCGCCGTCCCATGCACGCGGTCTGCGCCCCACTCGAGCGCCCAGATCGCGTTCACCAGCGCGAGCCCGCGATCGTTGTGGCCGTGCCAGTCGATGCCGACGTCTGCGCCCATGCCGGCGACCAGGCTCTTCGTGAATTGGATCAGATTGCGCACACCGTCCGGCGTCGCGTGGCCGACCGTGTCGCAGAGACACAGGCGCGAGGCGCCGTGATCGATCGCGACCTTGAAGAGCGTCGCCAAGACGTCCGGGCGTGACCGCGTCGTGTCCTCGGTGACGTATGCGACGGGAAGCCCCGCCTTCACCGCCACGTCGATCGCCTCTGCGGAGCGCTTCGCGATCACGTCGACGTCCCAGTCCTCTGCCAGCTGGCGGATCGGGCTCGAGCCGATGAACGCGTAGACCTCGACGGGGATCCCCGCGCGCTGGGAGATCTCGATCATCGGAGTGATGTCGCTCACCACCGTGCGTCCAGCGCACGCGACCCCGAGCTCGAGCTTGTTGTCCGTGATCTCGCGGCACATGCGCAGGACGTCGTCGAAGGCGCGCTTCGAGCTCCCCGGCAGCCCGATATCGGCGACGTCGACGCCGATTTTCTCCATCAGGTGGAGAAGACGCAGCTTCGACTCGATGCCCGGGTCGGTGACGCTCGGGTTTTGGAGACCGTCGCGGAGCGTCTCGTCGAAGAAGGTGACGTCCTGGTCGATCAGGCGGCCTTTTCGGGCAAGCTCGTTCCAGTCGTAGATGAGGTCGCCCTGGACGCGCTCGCGTTCACTGCGCATGGCTCATTATACCCCACTCGCGCTTACGTGACCGCTCGGGATCCGTGGCCTAAGCTTCACCCCGATGCATCAGCTCGAATCGTTGGGTCGCTTCCTCGTCGACCACATGTGGCAATCGTTGCCGCAATTCGGAACGGCGGTCCTCTACGCGATCCTCGTCGCCGCCGCGTACACGTTCGCGGTCTCGATCGCTGCAGGTGCGGGTAGACCGCGTCTCCTTCAATCGGCGCGTCTCGGCGCCTACGGGACGATCGCGCTCGTCGGTCTCGCAGTGCTCCTCCTGGCGTACGCGTTCGTCAGCCACGACTTTCGCATCTCTTACGTCTCTCGCTACAGCGACCGCACGATGAGCGTGCCATTCCAGCTCGCGGCGCTGTGGGGCGGCCAAGACGGGTCGCTGCTTTGGTGGCTGTTCTTGACGTCGCTCTTCAGCGGTATCTGCGTCAAGTGGCTCGGTCGACGCTATCTCGAGCTGCAGCCGTACGTGATCGCGACGCTCATGGGCATCGTGATGTTCTTCGGAATCATCATGATCTTCGCCGTCAATCCGTTCGCGACGAACGTGAGCGGCGCCCCGGCGGATGGCTCCGGACTGAACTATCAGCTCCGGAATTTCTACATGATCATCCACCCGCCGAGTCTCTATATCGGCTTTACCTCGAGCGCGATTCCGTTTGCGTTCGCGGTCGCCGCTCTCGTCACGGGCCGACTCGACAACGAGTGGATCGTCGCGACCCGAAAATGGATGCTCTTCTCCTGGCTCTTCCTCTCGATTGGCAATGCCCTCGGGATGTTGTGGGCCTACGAAGAGCTCGGCTGGGGCGGGTATTGGGCCTGGGATCCGGTCGAGAACGCCGCCTGTCTGCCGTGGTTCACGGCGAGCGCCTATGTGCACTCGACCATGATCCAAGAGCGTCGCAACATGCTGAAGGTGTGGAACGTGTTCCTCATCATGGCGACGTTCTTCCTCACCATCTTCGGGACGTTCCTCACGCGGAGCGGCCTCATCGCCAGCGTGCACTCGTTCGCCCAGAGCAACGTCGGCATCTACTTCGTCGTGTTCATGGGCATCATCATCCTATTTAGTTTGCCGCTCTTGGTGTGGCGCGTCCCACGCCTCAGAAGTCAGGGTGAGCTCGAAAGTCCGCTCTCGAGAGAGGCTGCGTTCGTCGCGAACAACTGGGCGCTTCTCGGCATTTGCATGTTCATCGCGGTCGCGACGACTTGGCCGCTCGTCTCCGAGTGGTTGCTTTCGCAAAAGTCCACGGTCGGCCCGACGTTCTACAATTTCTGGCTACCCGTCCCGGGCCTCATCGTCTTCGCGTTGATGGGCATGGCGCCGCTCTTCGGTTGGCGAAAGACGTCTCCAGAGCTCTTCCGAAAGAGCTTCGTGTGGCCGACTGGCGCCGCGGCCGTGGTGGGCGTGTTGCACCTCGCGCTCGGCAAATCGCTGCTTCGATTCCCGGCGTTCGTGAACAACGAGAACCTCTATCCGATGCCGTCGGCAGAGGCGCTCTCACGGATGGCCGGCCGTGAAGCCTTCGCCGCGAAGGGCGTGCACTACCTGGGCGAGATGGTCTCGTGGGTGAACGGACACCTGCCGTGGATCACGATCATGCTCGCGGCGTTCAATCTCGCGGTCGTCATTCAAGAGTTCGTGCGTGGCGTCCGCGCGCGACAGCACGCCGCGGCGCTCCGCAAAGAGACCGAATCACTCCCGCGCTCGCTCTTTCAGCTCGTCGCGAAATCGCGACGTCGCTACGGCGGCTACATCGTCCACGTCGGCATCATCTTCCTGTTCATCGGTTTCACCGGCCGAGCGTGGGGCACCGACAAAGAAGCCAGCCTCGACGTCGGCGAGTCCGTCCAGGTCGACGATCGGTACACCATCGTCTACCAGGGCACCGAGATGAAGCTCGACACCGAGAAGCGCGCGGTCTTCGCGTATGTCGACGTGCTCGATCGTGGGAAGTGGGTGGGAAGGCTCAGCCCGGCGAAGTTCATCTACAAGGGCGAGATGGGGCAGTCGTCGACCGAGATCGCCCGTCACACGACCATCCGCGACGACCTCTACGTGACGCTCGCCATGGCGAACCCGGCGACCAAACGCGCGAGCTTCCTGTTCCACGTGAACCCGCTCGTCTCGTTCATCTGGGTCGGCATCTTCGGCGTCTTGATCCTCGGCGCGCTCGTGTCGCTTTGGCCTGACGTTCAGGAACAAGAGACGTCCGTCTTCTCGTACGTGCGCGCCGCCGCCGGCGTCGCGACCTCGATCATGTTCTCAATCCTCCTCGCGTCGACACCAACCGTGACGTACGGTTCGCCGAATCCCGCACGCGCAGGTCCAGATCCGACGTTCGTAGGCTGGCCCGATTCTCCCTCTACCGATGGCACATCGCTGTCCGGCGCGACGGAAACCTCTTCGCTCCTGGGCGAATCACCGGTGACACCATGAAGTTCACGCTCGCGCTCCTCTGGCACCGCACCACACCGCGAAGCCGGGGCGCGAGGCGCGCGCTCCGCGTCGTGCTCCTCTCGATCGGGCTCGCGCTCGTCGCGCCGACCATCGGCATGAAGGACGCCGTCGGCGAAGCCCACGTCGACCACGGCGGCACCGTCGGCATTCGGAACGACGCCGAGCGCCAGCTCTTCTGGAGCTTGCTGTGCACCTGTGGCTGCCCACGCGAGACGCTCGGAACGTGCACCTGTGACTACGCAAGCGAACGGCGCGACCAGCTCCGCGCGATGATCGATCAGGGCATGGGGATGGAGGCGATTCAGCAGGCCTACGTCGCGAAGTTCGGCGCGCAGGCATTGGCCGTTCCGCCGAACTCGGGCGCGAGCCGACTCGTCTGGGCGCTGCCCATCGTCCTGGTCATCGGTGGCGCATACTTCGCCGTTCGCATGCTCCGACGCTGGTCGAAGCGCGGCGCCGAATCCGCCGCGGCGCTGGGTGCCCCGTCGAAGAAGGCAGCGGTCCGCGACGCGTACGACGACAAGCTCGACCAAGAGCTCGAGGAGCTCGACAGAGAATGAGCACCGGCCGGCGCGATGAACGCGCCCCAAAGAAGGCCTCGAGCGCTGCCGCAAAGGGCGCGCCTGCGGTCGAAAAGAAGCAGGCGACTGCACCAGAGTCGCCCATGCACATTTCGCTCTCGCTCCCGATGCTCGTGGTCATCGCGATCGGCGTCTTCGCGCTGCTCGTGGCGATCGGCTACGTCTTCACCGCCCCCGTCGCCGTGTTGCTCTTGGCCGCGCTGGCGCTGATGGGCGTCATCTCGTTCTTCTGGTCCAGCCTTCGAACGCTGCTCGGCGAGACTCGGCTCAGTGGCGCCGACGCGTATGCGATCGGCGCGCCCCGCCTCGAAGAAGAACAGAAGCGCGCCGTCCTCCGCGCATTGAAGGATCTCGAGTTCGAGCGCGCCGTCGGCAAGATCAGCGACGACGACTACCGGCAGCTGGCCGTCCGCTACCGCGACGAAGCGAAGCGACTGCTGCGGCTCATCGACGAGAACGCCGCGGCCGACCGCGAGCGCGCACAGGGCATCGTGACGTCGATGCTGATCGAAGAGGGCCTCGTCGGCCCCGACGGCGGGGATCTCGACGCGCCCGATGCGAATCCAAAGGCGGACCCCGCGACGACCGAGGCGGGCTCGACGGACGCCGACTCGCAATCCGACGCCTCGCCGTCGGGCGGCGACGGTACGCAGTCGGGCGATCCCGTCGATACGAAAGACGCCACCTCCGACGCGGACGACGCCGTCCACGCCGAGACGAAAGAGACCGCGACTCGTGACTAGCTTCTTTGCGATCCGTCGGCTGCGCGGCTGGGTGTTGCGCGGGGCGCTCCTCGCCGCGTCGTGCGTCGCAACCTCTGCGTCCGCGCAAGATGTGACCGGCCCGAACCCGCACGGCGCCGCCGGCTCGCCTCATGGTGGCGGGAGCAACCAAGGTGGCTTCTTCTCTCCGCCGCAGGACGGCGCAGAGCTCGATCCATCGCTACCCGTCGGTACGATCGTCCTGGCGCTCCTCGAGGCAGACGAGTCGCCCATCCCGAACGCAGACGTCGTCCTGCTCGGGACGCACCAGAGCATCGCCCAAGGTGACACCCACGAGACACTTCGCGGTCGCTCGGATGCAAACGGCGTCGTGAAGTTCTCTGGCCTGGCCTTCGCAAGCGGCAGCTCCTACGTCCTTCAATCGAGCCGCGGCGGCGCCACCTACGAGGTCGGCCCCATCTCCCTCAACGATCAGTCCGGCGCTCGCGCCGCGCTCCACGTCTACGACGCGACCACGTCCATCGACCAAGTGCGCGTCCTCTCGCAGACCAGCGTGGTCGTCTCCATCAAAGAGGACGTCATCGTCGTCGAGGAGCGCGTCGATCTCGCGAACCTCGACCCAGTGAGCTGGATCGCTGACCAGGAAATCCCGCTCCCGGCGGGGTTCAAGGCGTTCACGGCGGCCGACGGCACGACGCCTTCGATCACTGCAACCGACACGGGCGTGCGAATCCAGGGGACCGTGCCGCCCGGTGGGGCCCAGCTGATTTTCCGCTACCACCTGCCGCTCGAGAACACCGCGACGCAGGCCTTCGACATGACGATGGCGCCGCGAAGCGCCTCGGTTCGAGTGATCGCAGAGGCGTCGAGGAAGATGGGCCTCGTCGTCGATGGGTTTCCGGACGCGACGCGGCAGAAGGACAAGTCCGGCAAGGGCTTCTTGATGACGCAGAAGCGAGTCCAACGCGGCGACGACGGCTTCCTCTCGACGGTCCATGTCGAGCTCACCGGTCTACCCACCCGCGGTTGGGCGCCGTGGCTGGCCGTGGCGCTCGCATGTGCCGCGTTGTTTGCTGGTGGCGCATACGTCGTCTCGCGCAAATCGAACACGGGCATGGCCGAGGACACGCTCGACGATCTGCTCGAAGCGAAGGACGTGTTGCTCGCCGACATCGTCGATCTCGAGCGGATGTATCGCCGCGGCGAAGTGGGCCCGAAGACCTACGGACGCCTGAAGCAAGCGATGCTCGATGCGCTCGCGCGGATCGTGGCGAAGATCGAAGGCGCCGCGTCGCCGGCGGCACCCGGCCGAGGACCGCTCGCGTTTGCCCCCGTCGCTGGCCCCCAGACGGCGAAACCGCCGCCGACCGCGGGTCGCGGCCGCACGAAAGCGCGCGCCGAAGAAGAAGAGAAAGAGGAATCGTGACGACGCTGCGCCGCTTTGCTCGCGTCGCGCTCGACGGCGCACGCCACGTCTACATCGAGATCGAAGCGAACACCGGCTACGTGCTCACAGGTGCGCCGTGGCTCGGCGCGTCGCGTACCGGAGAGGTGCTCGCTGGCTTCGACGACGAGGGCGTCGGACCATTTCCGCGCCTCGCCCCCGTCGAGCCTCGCAAGATCCTCTGCGTGGGCCGCAACTATCGGGCACACGCGAAAGAGCTCGGCAACGAGGTCCCCGCCGAGCCGATGCTGTTCTTGAAGCCTTCGACGTCCATCTTGGATCCCGGCGGGGCCATCGAACTTCCGCCGAGCGACGTCTCGTCTCGCGTCGATCACGAAGCCGAGCTCGCCGTGGTGATCGGTACGCGGATGAAGCGCGTCGACGCCTCCCAGGCGAGGCGCGGCATCTTCGGCATCACCGCGGCCTGCGACGTCTCGGCGCGAGACCTCCAAAAGAAGGACGGTCAGTGGTGGCGCGCGAAGGGCTCCGACACGTTCTGCCCTGTCGGGCCCATCGTGGTCATGGGCCTCGAGATCGATTCGCTGGAGATCGAATGCCGGGTGAACGACGAAGTTCGTCAGCGCGGCAACACTTCGGACATGATCTTCGACATCGGCCGCGTGCTGTCGCACGTCAGCCGCGTGATGACGCTCGAGCCCGGGGATCTCGTGCTCACCGGCTCGCCAGAGGGCGTCGGACCGATCGTGGACGGCGACCGCGTCGAGATTCGCGTCGAAGGGGTCGGTCATCTTCGGGTCCGTGTCCAAGCCGCGCACGGGGAAGCGCGGAGCACGCCGCCAGAAGCGTGAGCCGTCGGGCGCGCGTGCTCCTCGCGGTCGGCGCCGTCGGTGTTGTCGTCGCCGGCGCCGCGATCCTCGCGTCGCACACGCAGTCGACGGTCGCTCGATGCGGCGCCGGGCTCGTCGAGCTCGGCGCGCGTTGCTGTGGCTCCGGGCAGCGCCTCGAAGGCAGCGCTTGCGTCGGCGAGCCCACCGATTGCGGCCCTACGCTGTCGCTCTCTCACGACGGCTGCGTCGCGCCGCCGCGAGTCGTCTTCTTCGCCGCAGGCGAGCTCGACCTCGCGCCGCTCGACTGGGAAGCCGCGGGCCTAGTCACACCACGGCATGTTCACGTCGACGCGTTTCGTCTCGACGCGTTCGAGGTCACACGCGAACGTTGGGAGGGCTGCGTTCTCGCGCGGCAGTGCCTGGCCATCGATCCGAGCACCCCACGCGAGCCGGGCTTGCCGGTGGTGAATGTCAGCGCTGACGCCGCCGCGCTCTTCTGCGCGTACGCGGGCGGCAAGCTGCCCTCTTCCGACCAGCTCCTCTTCGCCGCCGCGGGGCCGACGGCGCACCGATACCCGTGGGGAGAGACGGGCGCCGTTTGTCGACGCGCGGCGTTCGGCATGGTGACGGGTCCGTGTGCGACCGGCGCGGTCGGACCGGATCTCGCCGGCTCGCGCCCCGACGGCGCGTCGCCGGAAGGCGTCTTCGATCTGGCAGGAAACGCCGCGGAATGGGCGCTCGGCCCAAGCGGCGTCCCCGAAGCCCGCGGCGGCTCGTTCTCGGATTCAGCCGCCGCGTCGCTGAGAGCCTGGGACCGAAGAGCGCTCCCCGACGGTGCGGCGGCGCGGGATATCGGCCTTCGGTGCGCCTACGAATAGGGCCTCGCCCTAGTTTCGGCGTGTCCTCCCGCCGGCCTTCACTTGCCTCCCTTAGACCGAACGTCACGATCGGCCGGTTCGGACCGTTTCGGCGCGCGATACTCTTCGGCGAAGCGAGGAATGTCAGTTATGTTCGGGGGTCCGAGACCCACGAATGGGCGTCGCGATCCTCTCCATCGGTACTGAGCTCACGCGGGGCGAAATCGTCGACACCAATTCGGCGTGGCTCGCGGCCACGCTGACAGAGGCTGGGTTCGACATCTCCGCGTGTCACACGGTGCCCGACGATCCCGAGCGGATCGTCGCGCTCTTGCAGCGCGCAGGCGGCGAACATCGTGTCGTCATCGTGACGGGTGGGCTCGGTCCGACGAGCGACGATCTCACCTCTCTCTGCGCAGCCCGCGCGGCCGGCACGGAGCTCGGCCGCGACGAAGAGGCGCTCGCGGCGATCCGTCGACGCCTCGAGAGCCGCGGTCGTGTCGTGACGCCGCTCCACGAGAAGCAGGCCGACATCCCACGCGGCGCAGAGCTGCTCCCGAACGCCGACGGGACCGCGCCTGGCTATTCGATCGTCATCGGTAGCGCGATGGTGTTCTTCCTTCCCGGCGTGCCGCGCGAAATGAAGCGCATGTTCACCGAGCAGGTGCTGCCACGCATCCGACCCGACGCGCCGAACGACACCTTCGTCGTGCGACTTCGAACGTTCGGCCTCGCGGAGTCGGTCGCAGCAGAGCTCCTCGAGGGCCTCGACACCGCCGACGTCACGCTCGGCTACCGCGTCCACTTCCCAGAGCTCGACGTGAAGATCCAAGCTCGCGGGGCGAGCCTCGTCGAGGCGAAGACCCTCGCGCACGACGTGGCGGCGCGCGTACGCGATCTCCTCGGCGACGCCGTCTACGGAGAGGCGGACGACACGTTGGCGGGCATCACCGGGCGCGCCTTCCGTGCACGCGCGTGGCGACTCGCGCTCGCCGAGAGCTGCACCGGCGGCCTCATCTCGCATCTGCTCACGTCGATCCCGGGCGCGAGCGATTTCCTCGTCGGCTCCGCGGTCGTCTACGCGAACAGCGCGAAGACGCGTCTCCTCGGCGTCTCCGAGGACACGTTGCGCGGTCACGGCGCGGTCAGCCCAGAGGTCGCCGCAGAGATGGCGCAGGGTGTCCGCCGCCTCTGCGAGGTCGACGTCGGCGTCGCCGTCACGGGCATCGCGGGCCCCTCCGGGGGTACCACCGCGAAGCCCGTCGGTCTGGTCTATTGGGCGGTCGCGCATCCGGGCGGAACCATCGTTCGTGAGCGCGTCTTTCCTGGCGACCGCAACGAGATCCAGATTCACGCCGCCTGCTCGGCGCTCGATCTCGCGCGCCGCGTCGCGTCCGGACTGCCTCTCGGCGCCGAGCCTCCGACCAGCCAGCGCGCCCCGGCGCGCTGAGACGACGAAGAGCGGGCCGACGCTCTCGCCGGCCCGCTCACTCTCGCCCGCGTCAGTGGACGACCTTGTCGAACTTGAGCTCGCCTTCGCCCCGGTCGACGTGGACGATGTCCCCGGTCGCGACCTCGCCCCCGAGGATCCGCTTCGCGAGCTCGTCCTCAAGAAAGCGCTGCACCGCGCGCTTCAGCGGACGCGCGCCGTACTGCGGGTCCCAACCTTCGGTCACGAGGAACTGCTTCGCCGCGTCGGTCAGCTCGACCTTGATGCCACGCTTCTCGACGCGTTTCAGGAATCGCCCGAGCTGAATCTCGACGACACGCTGCATCTCTTCGCGGCCGAGCCGACGGAACACGATGAGCTCGTCGAGTCGGTTCAAGAACTCCGGCCTGAAGTGATCGCGTACCTGCTCCAGGACGACCTTCCGGACCTCCGTGTTCTTCTGTTCGTCGCTCATCCCGCGGTCTTCTTCGATCGTCGCGGCTTGGGCCGAGCCGATGTTCGACGTGAGGATGATGAGCGTGTTCTTGAAGTCGACGGTGCGGCCCTGACCATCGGTGAGCCGCCCGTCGTCGAGCACCTGGAGCAGCGTGTTGAACACGTCGGGGTGCGCCTTCTCGACCTCGTCGAAGAGGACCACCGCGTACGGTCGTCGTCGAACCGGCTCCGTGAGCTGCCCGCCCTCGTCGTGTCCGATGTAGCCAGGAGGCGCGCCGATGAGCCGCGCCACCGCGTGTCGTTCGCCGTACTCGCTCATGTCGATGCGCACGATCGCGCGCTCGTCGTTGAAGAGTCGCTCGGCCAGCGCCTTTGCGAGCTCGGTCTTGCCGACGCCCGTCGGCCCCATGAAGAGAAACGAGCCGATGGGTCGGTGATCGTCACCGAGCCCCGCACGCGACCGGCGGATCGCGTTGGACACGACGCGCAGCGCGTCCTCTTGCCCGACCACACGGCCCCGTAGATCCGTCTCGAGGTGCAGAAGCTTCTGCATCTCGCTCTCGAGCATCTTCGAGACGGGAACGCCGGTCCACCGCGAGATCACCTGCGCGATGTCCTCGTCGGTGACCTCTTCCTTCAGGTAAGCCATCGACTTCTGGACGCTGGCCAAGCGCTCTCGCACGGCGTCGCGCTGCCGCTCGAGCTCGGGGATGCGGCCGTACTCGATCTCCGCCGCCTTCCCGAGATCGCCGTTACGCTTCGCCGTCTCGCTCTCGACGCGCAGCTCCTCGATCTTCGGCGGGATCGCCCGAAGCTCTCCGATGACCTGCTTCTCTGCGAGCCACTGAGCGCGCATCGCGTCGCGTTCGTCCTTCTTCTCGGCGATCTCCTTCTTGAGCTCCTCGAGGCGGGCCTTCGATGCCCTGTCGCTCTCGCGCTTGAGCGCCTGCTCCTCCATCTGAAGCTTCAACAGGCCGCGCTCGACCTGATCGATCGGCGTCGGCAGGCTATCGATCTCCATGCGGATACGCGACGCCGCCTCGTCGACGAGATCGATGGCCTTGTCCGGCAAGAAGCGCTCGGTGATGTATCGATGCGACAGGTTCGCCGCCGCGATCAATGCCGCGTCCTGAATGCGGATCCCGTGGTGCGTCTCGTAGCGCTCTTTCAGCCCACGGAGGATCGCGATCGTGTCTTCGACGGTCGGCTGCCCGACGAACACCTGTTGGAAACGTCGCTCGAGCGCCGCGTCCTTCTCGATGTGCTTGCGGTACTCCGTCAGCGTCGTCGCGCCGATGCAGCGCAGCTCTCCGCGCGCGAGCGCCGGCTTCAACATGTTCGCGGCATCCATCGCGCCCTCTGCGGCGCCTGCGCCGACCAGCGTGTGAAGCTCGTCGATGAAGAGAATGATTCGCCCGTTCGCGCCCTCGATCTCCTTGAGCACGGCCTTCAGGCGGTCCTCGAACTCTCCGCGAAACTTCGCGCCCGCGACCATCGACGCGAGATCGAGCGCGCAGAGGTCTTTGTCCTTCAAGCTCTCCGGCACGTCGCCGCTCACGATGCGCTGCGCGATCCCCTCGACGATCGCGGTCTTGCCCACGCCCGGATCGCCGATGAGCACCGGGTTGTTCTTCGTGCGCCGCGACAGCACCTGCATCACGCGACGAATCTCCTCGTCCCGACCAATCACTGGGTCGAGCTTGCCGCTCCGCGC
>Ga0164241_10004468_pt1 | contig 13526 bp, 10 predicted proteins | sample OricomyardsoilBY_FD_108780 | JGI IMG/M metagenome (GOLD analysis project Ga0164241, IMG submission 108780) | Backyard soil microbial communities from Emeryville, California, USA - Original compost - Back yard soil (BY) | ecosystem: Environmental > Terrestrial > Soil > Unclassified | place: USA...
CCGCTGGTCGGTGTGGGCGGCATCCTGCACGGCGCCGACGCGGCGACCAAGCAGGCCGCCGGCGCGACCCTGGTGCAGCTCTACACCGGCCTGGTCTACCGCGGCCCGGCGCTGGTCGGCGAATGCGTCGATGCCATGCGTCGGCGCAAGGAAGCGCCCAGCAGCACGCCGCTGCCGTTGACATGATCCCGGGCTGCCGCCTCGTCGAGAACGCGCGGCTGGACGCGCGCAACACCTTCGGCGTGCGGGCGACCGCGCCGATGCTGGTCGAAGTCGCGGATGCCGCGGCGCTGCCGGAGCTGCTCGGCTACGCGATGCTGCGCGATGGTCCGGTGCTGGTGCTCGGCGGCGGCAGCAACCTGCTGTTCGCCGGCGACCCGCCCGGCGTGGCGCTGGCGCTCACGTCGCAACGCATCGAAATCATCCACGACGATGGCGGCAACGCTCCTGGAAGCCGCGCCATCGTCCGCGCCGATGCCGGCGTGGCCTGGCACGACTTCGTGCTGTGGACGCTGGGCCACGGCCTGTGCGGGCTCGAGAACCTGGCGCTGATCCCGGGCACGGTCGGCGCCGCGCCGATCCAGAACATCGGCGCCTACGGCGTGGAAGTGCGCGAGCGCATCCATGCGGTGGACGCCTTCGACCGCCGCAGCGGCGCGCTCGTGCGCTTCACCGCCGACGCATGCGAATTCGCCTACCGCGACTCGCTGTTCAAGCGCGACCCCGAACATTACGTCGTCGTCGCGGTGGAATTCGCGCTGTCGCGCACGCCCGCGTCCAGGCTGGACTACGCGGGCATCGGCGAGGAACTCGCGGCGATGGGCATCGACGGCAACCCGCGCGCGTCGCAGGTCGCAGAAGCGGTGATCCGCATCCGCCGGCGCAAGCTGCCGGATCCGGCGGTGCTCGGCAATGCCGGCAGCTTCTTCAAGAATCCCATCGTGGCGTCCGCGATCGCAGCGGACTTGCAGTCCGCGCATCCGGCGATGCCGGTGTTCCGCGGCGGCGGCGACGACACCCGCAAGCTGTCCGCCGCATGGCTGATCGACCAGTGCGGCTGGAAGGGCCATCGCGACGGCGACGCGGGAGTGGCCGCGTCGCACGCGCTGGTGCTGGTCAACCATGGCCATGCCACCGGCGCGCAATTGCTGGACCTCGCCCGACGCATCGCCGCCTCGGTGCAGGAACGCTTCGGCATCGCCATCGAGCCCGAGCCGCGCATCGTCGGTGCGGCGTGGTGAGCCTCGCCCGCCGGTGAACACGCACCTGCGCGCCGCCTTGCTGATGCTGGCCAGCACGGTCGGCTTCGGCCTGATGGCGATCTGCATCCGCCTGGCCTCGCGGACCGAACCGACCTGGGAAGTCGCGTTCTTCCGCAATGCGTTCGGCTTCCTGTCGCTGCTGCCGCTGCTGCTGTGGCCGGTGCTGCGCGAAGGCGGCGGCCGCCCGCTGGCGCGCTTCGCCGAGCGCGTGCGCACCGAGCAGTTCCCGCGCTACGTCGTGCGCTGCGGGATCGGCATCGTCAGCATGTTCTGCGGGTTCTGGGCGATCGGCCACCTGCCGCTGTCGCAGGCGATCTCGCTCGCCTATTCGTCGCCGATCTTCATCACCATCGCGGCGGCGCTGTGGCTGGGCGAGCGCGTGCGCATGCGCCGCTGGGCGGCGGTCGCCGCCGGCTTCGTCGGCGTGCTGGTGATCGTGCGGCCCTGGTCGCACGCGTTCGCCGACGGCACCCTGGTGGCGGTGCTGGCGGCGATGATGAACGCGCTGGTCGCGATCCAGATCAAGCAGCTGTCGCGGGTCGACAAGGCGGACACCATCGTGTTCTGGACCTACGTGCTGTGGGTGCCGATGTCGCTGGTTCCCGCGCTGTTCGTCTGGCATCCGCCGCAGGGGATCGCGTGGCTGTGGCTGGCGCTGTCCGGCGTGCTCGGCACCATCGGCCAGGTGCTGTGGACGCGCGCGCTGAAGCTGGGCGAAGTCTCGGCGCTGACGCCGATCAGCTTCGTGCAGCTGCCCATCGTCAGCCTCGCCGGCTGGCTGCTGTTCGCCGAACGCATCGACGGCGCGACCCTGCTCGGCGCGGCGATCATCCTCTCGGCGACGTTCTACATCGCCCGGCGCGAGGCGCGGCTGGCGCGCCAGGCCGCGTCGCAGGCGCCGAGCGAGGCGGCGACACCCGGCGAGTGATTCACCCGGCGCCGGCGCCCGACGCCAGCGCTTCCTCGCGTTCGGTCTCGATGATGTCCTCGCGCTTGGCCATCTGCTCCTCGCTCAGGCTGTCCGCCCTGGCCTGCAGCAGCGGCGCGACGTAGCGCGCGCGCAGCGCGTCGGCTTCGGCGCCCTTGCCCGATTGGCGCAGCAGGCCTTCCAGTTGCCAGGCGGCATCGACCGTGCGCGCGGCATCCGCGCCCAGCGCGCCTTCGCGCAGCGCGAGCAGCTCCCGGTACGAAGCGATGGCGAGCGCGCGGTCGCCGATTTCGTCCGCCGATTGCGCACGGATGTCGTAGCCCATGTGCACCTGCGGATGCCTGTCGCCGAGCACCTTGCGCGCCCGCGGCAGGATGCGCTCCAGTTGCGCCAGCGCGGCCTGCGGATGGCCGGCCTGGTACAGCGTCGCGCTGCGGTTGAGCTCGATGAACAGCGTGTCCGGGTGCTCCGCTCCCAGTACGCGCGTGCGCGCATCGGCGACCTGCTCCTGCAGCGCGATGGCCTCGTCGAAGCGCTTCAGGACCGCCAGCACGGTGGACAGGTTGAGCTTGCCGCGCAGGGTCTGCGGATCGTCCGGCCCCAGCACGCGGGCGCGCGCCTCGACCACCGCCTCGGCGATCGGCAAGGCTTCCCCCGGCTTGCCGCTGTCGTTGAGCATGTTGGCGAGGTTGCCGCGCTCGCCGAGCGTTGTCGGGTGCTCGGCGCCGAGCCGCCGCGTCTGCGTCGCCACCAGGCGGCGCTGCAGGGCGACCGCGCCGTCCTTGTCGCCGGTCATGATCCGCATCACCGCGAGGTTGTGCTGCGCGGACAGGGTGTCGGCATGGTCCGCGCCCAGCACCTGCATGCGCATCGGCACCAGCGCCTCCATCAGCGCGCGGCCTGCCTTCGCCTCGCCCATCCGGCCGAGCAGGATGGCGAGGTCGTTGCTCGCTTCCATCGTGGCCGGGTCGCGTTCGCCGCGCAGTTCGATGGCATCGCCACGCAGGTCTTCCATCAGCTTGCGCGCGCGCGGGCGGTCGCCCAGCGCGGCGATCGCCTCGGCCTGGTCCAGCCGCAACTTGAGCCGCACGGGTTCGCCTGGCGGCAGCCCGGCGGCATCGTGCAACGCCGTTTCCGCCAGCGCCAGCGCAGCCTTGGCGTCGGCCGCCTCCAGCATCGCGCCGATCTGCTGCTGCCGCGCGCGCAATGTCTCCGGCGCGTTCGCGCCCAGCGCCTTCGCGCGATAGTCGGCGACCTGCGCGAAGATGCGCGCCGCATCCTTCGGCAGGCCCAGCGCCAGCCGCACCTTGGCCACCGATTCGCGCAGGTCGGCCGCCAGCGCCGGCTCGCGCGCGAAGTCCCGGTCGATGGCGCGCTCGGCATTGGCGAGGATGTCGCGGTCGATCAGGCCGCGCGCGACATCGGCGGTGCTGGCGTGCGCCAGGCCCAGCTCGAAGGCGGCCGCGTCGCCCGGTGCCTGCTGCGCGACCTGCGCGCGCAGGTTGTTGGCCATGCCGATGCCCATCGCCTCGATGTCGATGCCTTCCAGCATCGATTGCTGGAATGCCGCCACTTTCTCCAGTTCCGCGCTGCGCTGCTCGGCGACCGCGCGTTGCGAACGCGCCTGCAACAGGCCGTACACCGACATCGCGAAACCGCCGACCAGCGCCAATGCCACCACCGCACCGGCGGCGATGCCGACCCGATGCCGCTGCGCGAACTTGCGCCAGGCATAACCGCGCGACGGCGGCACCGCCAGCAGCGGGCGGCCGTCGAGGAAGCGCTGCAGGTCGTCGGCCAGCGCCGCGGCGGAGGCGTAGCGCTGGTTGCGGTCGTGGCGCATCGCCTTCGCCACCACCCAGTCGAGTTCGCCGCGCAGCAGGCGACGCATGTGCGGCACGGATTCGCCGCGTCCCTGGGCCAATTTCGCGGCATCGCCAGGCGACAGCGTGGACAGCTGTTCCGATGGCAGGCGCAAGGTGCGGTCGCGGCCGGTCACGGTTTCGCCGGCTGCGTTCGGGCGCTGACCGGTCAGCACTTCGCTCAACACCACGCCCAGCGCGTACACGTCGCTGCGGGTATCGACCAGGGCCTGGTCGCCGCCGGCCTGTTCCGGGCTCATGTAGTCCGGCGTGCCGGCGGCCTCGCGGCCCTCGGTGAGCGAGGTCGCGGTGGCGATGCCGAAGTCGATGATCTTCGGCAGCGCGCGGCCGTCGACCTCGTCCACCAGCAGGTTGCCCGGTTTCAGGTCGCGATGGATCACGCCCTTCTGGTGCGCGTGCTGCACGCCTTCGCACACCCGGATGAACAGCGCGATGCGTTCCGCCAGCGACAGCGCGCGTTCGTCGCACCAGCGCGTGATCGGGCTGCCGGCGATGAATTCCATCGCGAAGAACGGATGCCCGTCCGCGGTGGTGTCGGCATCGTAGACCTGGGCGATGGCCGGATGCCGCATCTGCGCCAGCAACTGCCGCTCGACCTCGAAATAGGCGCGGTGGCGCGCATCGAGTTTCTGCGCGCGCAGCAGCTTCAGCGCGACCGTGCGCCGCACCGGCTCCAATTGCTCGGCGCGATAGACCTCGCCCATGCCGCCGCGGCCCAGCAGGGCCTCGATCCGGTAGCGGCCGAGCCGCGCGCCCTGCGGCAATGCCTCGCCGGCACCGGCCGCGGCGTGCATGCCGGGCGAACGCGCGGACAGCAGTTCGGTGCGCTCCTGGTCGTCGTGCGTGCCCATCGGATTCCCCCTTTCGGCGGATTCTAGCGAAGCCGACGCCCCGAGCCGCGCAGGCGCTACACTCGCGGGGCATTCCCCGGGCCGGCGGCATGGACACGGAGACCCACGACACTACCCAGCACACGCTGCACAGCGAAGGACCGCTGCGTCCGTCGCCGCGTTCCGCCTGCGTGGTGGTGATCCACGGCGAGGGCTTGGGCCGGCGTGCGGACATCGGCGCGGACCCGGTGCTGGTCGGGCGTTCGAACGAGGCCGACCTGGTGCTGGCGCACAAGAGCGTGTCGCGCGCGCATTGCCGGATTTGGGTCGACGGCGGCGCCTACCGCATCCGCGACCTCGACGCGACCAACACCACCCGCCTCAACGACGCCCCGCTCGCAGGCGACCGCATCCTGTCCGACGGCGACCAGATAACCGTCGGCGAGAGCATCCTCAAGTTCATCAGCCAGGACAGCGTGGAAGCGAGCTACCACGAGGAGATCTACCAGCTCGCCACCCACGATGCGCTGACCGAGCTGTACAACCGCCGCCATTTCATCGAGATGGCGGACAAGGAGATCGCGCGCGCGATGCGCCACCTGCGGCCGCTGTCGCTGTGCATCGTCGACGTCGACCTGTTCAAGCCGATCAACGACCGCTACGGCCATATCCCGGGCGACGAGGTGCTGCGCCAGATCGCCGCACTGCTGCGCCGGCACGCGCGCGGCGACGACCTGGCCGCGCGCATCGGCGGCGAGGAATTCGCGCTGCTGCTGCCCGAATGCGGGGTGGACGATGCCGCCCTGTTCGCCGACCGCCTGCGCGAAGCGGTGGCCTCCGCATCCTTCGCGCCCGGCGGCGAGCCGCAACGCATCACCATCAGCATCGGCGTGGCCGCGCTCGCGCCCGGTCGCGACACTCGCCCCGCCCTGATGGCCGCCGCGGATGCCGCGCTGTATCGCGCCAAGAGCGAGGGGCGCAATCGGGTTTGCGTGGAAGACTGAGGCTTTAAGTGAGACTGGCGAGCCGTGCGCGGCATAGCCGGGATTGGTGGATGCATAAGGATTCTGGCGCTCATGCAGCAATCGCCACGGCCCTGCAAGCGTTACTGGGTGAATAGTCCCCGACCCTCATCTTCCTTCACGCCGGGAAGAGTATGGTTCTGCGGCACCCGGCGATTATCAGCTTCGCCCTGCTTCCGGGACCTCCGTGCAGTCCAAGACTTGCACGAGGCGTTCAATGAATTTCCATCTATATGCCGGCCCCGGTGGCTGGGTGCTGGTGCCTGAATGCATTCTGCCGCCCGCCGAATGTGACGTATACGGACCGTTCGAGCTTGTAGCTACCGTCAGCGAATCGCAACTCCAAGAGGCGGACCGTGCCCTGGTGCGAGCGGCAATCGAACAGTCCTTGTATGCACTGGCAACAGACGGCGTTGCCGAACTCCTTAAATCCCAACCCAGGGTGCCGTCCGAATCCACCAACTAAACCCGGGAAGGCGGAGGCTGGCGGTTTCCTCGTCGTCGGCGACTTCCCGGAGCCACGCACGACAGATCGCGCCGCGTTCGCCACGGGTCAGGGCGATCGCTACGAAGACCGGATGCAGGGTCAGCAAATGGATCGTGTCCGCCACGATGGGCATGGACGCTTGACCTGCGATAGGCGTCGGCGGTCGCGGCCATCGCGGAATGGAACGGATTCAGCGGGAGGAAAAACCGGGGTCAGAGTCGGCTTTCTTGATCGCTCTAACGCACCAGGCCCGCATCGCGGGCCTGGTCGTTTGCGATGCTGCCGCTGTCCCGGGATCGCACGCTGATTTCATGGGCACTCATGGCCGCTCGGCGCATGGCGCCTTTTGAACGTCACAGGTAATCCTCGATCCGCACCGCGTCGATCTGCGCGGGCAGCATGAATTTCTCCGCATAGTCGCGGTAAACGCCACTGCGCAGGAACAACTCGAACAATTCCGGGTCGATGTGCTCGTCCTTGCGCATGAAGGCCATGATCTTCAGCGCCTCGGACAGGGTCTTGCCCGGCTTGTACGGCCGGTCCGCCGCGGTCAACGCCTCGAAGATGTCGGCGATCGCCATCATCCGCGCCACCGGGCTGAGCTGGTCGCGACCCAGGCGCTTCGGATAGCCGGTGCCGTCCATCTTCTCGTGGTGGCCGCCGGCGATCTCCGGCACCGCGCGCAGGTGGCGCGGGAACGGCAATTCCGTGAGCATCTTGATGGTCTGCACCATGTGCTCGTTGATCTTGTAGCGTTCCTCCGCGGTCAGCGTGCCGCGACTGACCGTGAGGTTGTGCAACTCGCCGCGGTCGTAGAGCAGGTCCGGCACGTCCATGCGGAAGCCCCAGCGGTTGTCCGGCGCGATGGCCTCCTCCGCCGGGCGCACGATGCGATGTTCCGGCTTGTCCGCCAGCAGCGCTTCCCCGACCGGCAACACGCCGTCCTGCGCCGGCTTGCGCGCCAGTTCGTCGCGCGACAGGCCCAGGCGGTCGTCCAGCGTGCGTTGCCAGCGGCGCGCGCCGATTTCGCGCAGGCGCTGCTGCTTCTCCGGCGACAGGAATTCGCCGCCGACATTGCAGTTGGCGACAAAGGCGAATTCCTCGTCCAGCGCGGCGATCGATGCATCGCGTTTCCCGCGCAACGCGGCTTCATCGAAGCCTTCGGCGCGGCCGCGCCAGTAATCGATCTCGGCATCGCGCTTGAGCACCTCGAAGCGCATGCGCACCTCATGGATGCGGTCGTACACGGTCTCCAGCTTGGTCGCCTTGTCCACCACGTATTCGGGGGTGGCGACCTTGCCGCAGTCGTGCAGCCAAGCGCCGATGTGCAGCGCTTCCCATTCGTCGGCATCCAGGTCGAAGCCGGCATACGGCCCGTCCTGCGCCGCGCAGGCCGCGCGCGCGAGCATGAAGGTCAGCTCCGGCACGCGCTCGCAATGGCCGCCGGTATACGGGCTCTGCGCGTCGATCGCGCCGGCGATCATGCGGATGGTCGCTTCCAGCAGGTCCTTCTGCCCGCGCAGCAGTTCCTGCGTCTCCAGCGAGGTCGCCGCGCTTGCCGCCACCGCAGCGATGAAGCTGGCGGCGGCCTCGTCGACCTCGCCGTCCTTGAACAGCAGCAGCATCCCCAGCAACTGCTCGTGGCGGTCGCGCAGCGGCAGGGCCAGCATGCCGGACACCGCCAGCGCCGGATCCAGCCCGAGCGCCTGCAATTCGTCCGCCGCCAGACGCCCGCTGGCCGGCTGCATGGTCGCGCGCGCATCCGCCATCAGCCGCGGCAAGGCCTGCTGTTCCAGCGGCGGCAAACCGGGATTGCCGCGCGCGCGGCCGCCTTCGGTGTCCAGCGCGGTCGCGCGCAGGCTGTCGTCCCTGGCGTCGACCAGGTACAACGCGCCGCCGCGCGCGCCGGCGATGTCCACCATCTTGTCCAGCAGCCACGGCCGCAGCACTTCGAAATCGGTCTCGGTGGCCAGCCGGCGGTTGATGCGCAGGAAGCGGCGCACCGCGTCGCGCATCAGGTCGAAGGCGGCGCCGAGCTGGTCGATCTCCTGCACCGGCGAGCGGACCAGCGGATGGTCGCTGAAATCGAAGCGACGCACGGCCTCGGCTTCCTTCGCCAATGCCGCCAGCGGCGCGGCGATCCTGCGCGAGGCGAACAGCGCCACCACCGCGACCGCGCCCAGCAGCAGCCCGAATTCGCCGATGCCCGGGATCACGTCGGCGAAATGCCGCAGCACCAATCCGGTCGCGGCCACCAGCCCGACCGACAGCAAGGTGATGTGCAGGTACAGCGGAAAACTTGCGCGTCGCATCGCCAAGACGCCCCTTCGTCCCGTCCTGCACGCATCCTAGCCGAGCGCGGCGTCCGCGGGCATCGGCCAGGTGAAGGATGCCGGCGGCACTACGCCGCGGAGCCCCGCCATGGCCGCCCATCGCGGAACACCAGCAGCCAGGCGGCCACCGTCCACGCGCAGGCCGCGGTCCAGCCGGCCAGGATGTCGGAGGGGTAATGCACGCCCAGGTAGACGCGCGAAAGCCCCACCATCGCCACGAACGCCGCCATCGGCGGCACTGCCCACCAGCGCCAACGCGTGTGCCAGGCCAGCAGCACCAGCACAGCGGCCAGCGTCATCGAGCCCATCGCATGCCCGCTGGGGAAGCTGAACGTGCTTTCCGGCGCGATCGATTCCCACAGCGAGGGTCGTTCGCGCGCGAACAACTGCTTGGCGCCGAGGTTGAGCAACGCCGAACCGCCCAGCGCTATGCCGGCGAACAGTCCTTCGCGCATCCTGCGCAGGTACGCCAGCGCCAGCACCAGGGCGATGTCGAACGGCACCACGCCCCATTCGTAGCCGAGCTTCGAAAACAACAGGAAGGCCTCGTCGAAGCCATCGCGCGCCATGCCCTGCGCGAACCGCAGCAACGGCTCGTCGAAGGCGAAGGCTTCGGCTTCGCGCACCTCGTCGGCCAGTTCGCCGAATGCCCACAACGGCAACAGCACCCCCGCGAACGCCAGCGCCAGCCGCCGCCAGCGCCTGCGCAGGAAGCCGATGCCGAAACGCGCTTCGGCGCGCGCCGCGCCGGCGAGCTCAGCCGGCGCGGGCAGCGGCGCGCCCGTAGTTCTTTTGGACATAGGCGTCGATCAGCGCCACGAATTCATGGGCGATGCGGTCGCCGCGCAGGGTCACGCTCTTCTCGCCATCGACGAACACCGGCGCGGACGGCGCCTCGCCGGTACCCGGCAGCGAGATGCCGATGTTGGCGTGGCGCGATTCGCCCGGCCCGTTGACCACGCAGCCCATCACCGCCAGGGTCATGTTCTCCGCGCCGGGGTGGCTGATCTTCCATTCCGGCATCTTCGCGCGCACGTGGTTCTGCACCACGCCGGCCAGTTCCTGGAAGAACTCCGAGGTGGTGCGCCCGCAACCGGGGCAGGCGGTGACCATCGGCGTGAACGCGCGCAGGCCCATGGTCTGCAGCAGCTCCTGGGCGACGATGACTTCCTGGGTGCGCGAGGCGCCCGGTTCCGGGGTCAGCGAGATGCGGATGGTGTCGCCGATGCCTTCCTGCAACAGCACGCCGAGCGCCGCGCTCGACGCCACGATGCCCTTGCTGCCGATGCCCGCTTCGGTGAGGCCCAGGTGCAGGGCGAAGTCGCTGCGCGCGGACAGGTCGCGGTACACCGCCACCAGTTCCTGCACCCCGCTGACCTTGGCGCTGAGCACGATGCGTTCGCGCGGCAGGCCGATTTCGACCGCGCGTTCGGCGGAATCGATGGCCGAGCGGATCAGCGCCTCGCGCAGCACGCGGCCGGCATCCCAGGGTTCGGCGCGCTCGTGGTTCTCGTCCATCAGCCGCGCCGCCAGCGACTGGTCCAGCGAGCCCCAGTTGGCCCCGATCCGCACCGGCTTGCCGTACCGGATCGCGAATTCGACCAGTTGCGCGAACTGGGTATCGCGCTTCTTGCCGAAGCCGACGTTGCCGGGGTTGATCCGGTATTTCGCCAGCGCCTGCGCGCAGGCCGGTTCGTTGGCGAGCAGCGTGTGGCCGTTGTAGTGGAAGTCGCCGATGATCGGCACGCGGACGCCCATCATCTCGAGCTTCTCGACGATGCGCGGCACCGCGGCGGCGGATTCGGCGTTGTTCACCGTGATCCGCACCAGCTCGGAACCCGCGCGCCACAGCTCGGCGACCTGCTTCACGGTCGAGGCGACGTCGGCGGTGTCGGTATTGGTCATCGACTGCACCACCACCGGCGCCATGCCGCCGACCTTCACCCCGCCGATCTCCACCGCGCGGGTGGCGCGCCGCGCGGCCGGGCCGAACACGGGGGCGACGCCGGCATCGTGGCAGGGCAAGGTTTCGGCGGTTCCGGACGCAGCGCTCATGCCGCATAGTTTAGTCTGGCTACATGAACTTCGATCCGCCGCGCGACCAGGTCCTCACCCCGAGCCAGCTGAACACCCTGGCCCGCGACCTGCTCGAAGGCGCCTTCCCGCTGGTGCTGGTCGAGGGCGAGATCGGCAACCTGTCGCGGCCCGGCTCCGGGCACCTCTACTTCACCCTGAAGGACGCGCGCGCGCAGGTGCGCTGCGCGTTGTTCAAGCCCAAGAGCCAGTGGCTGAAGTTCCTGCCGCGCGAAGGCCTGAAGGTGGTCGCCCGTGGTCGGCTGACCCTGTACGAGGCGCGCGGCGATTACCAGCTGGTCTGCGACTCGCTGGAGGAAGCCGGCGAAGGCGCGCTGCGCCGCGCATTCGACGAATTGAAGGCGAAGCTGGCCGCCGAAGGCCTGTTCGATGCCGAACGCAAGCGCCCGCTGCCCGCCTACGTGCGCCGGCTGGCGGTGATCACCTCGCCGTCCGGTGCGGTGATACGCGACATCGCAAGCGTGCTGCGCCGGCGTTTCCCGCTCATCGAAGTCGAGCTGCTGCCGGTGCCGGTGCAGGGCGACGGCGCCGCCGCGCAGGTCCGCGCGATGCTGCAGCGCGCCGACGACAGCGGCCGCTACGACGCGATCCTGCTCGCCCGCGGCGGCGGTTCGCTGGAAGACCTGTGGGCGTTCAACGACGAGGCGCTGGCACGCGCGATCGCCACGTCGAAGGTGCCGGTGGTGTCCGCCATCGGCCACGAGACCGACTTCTCGCTCAGCGACTTCGCCGCCGACCTGCGCGCACCCACGCCCTCGGCCGCCGCCGAGCTGCTGGTGCCGGATGCCGCCAACCTGGCCACGCGGCTCGACGGCCTGCACCGGCAACTGCTGGCCCTGCACGCGAACGCATTGCGCCAGCGCATGCAGCGCGCGGACCGCGCCTTCCTGCGCCTGCAGGCGCTGCGCCCGCAGGCGCGGCTGGAGGCGCTGGCGCAACGCGCGCGGCAGGCGCTGGCGAGGCTCGCGAACGCGATGCAGCGCAGACTGGAACGCGAACGCGCCGCGCTGCGGCATGCCGACGCGATCCTGCGCGCCACCCATCCGCAACGCCGCCTGCAGCAGGCGCGCGCGCGCCTGGATGCGCTGCGCGGCCGGCCGCAGGCCATCCTCGCGCAACGCCTGCAACAGGAAGCCCTGCACCTGCGCGGACTGGCGCGCTCGCTGCACGCGATCAGCCCGCTGGCCACGGTGGCGCGCGGCTACGGCATCCTGCAGCACGCCGATGGGCGCATCGTGCGCAGCGTGGACGATGCGGCCATCGGCGACGCCCTGCAGGGACGGCTGCACGACGGCCGCTTGCGCCTGCGCGTGGAAGGCAAGCAGCCCATCCCGTAATGGAGCCGCGCATGAAGGACCGCTATCCGTACTACCTCGCCAATCGCCCGGTCGCGGCGAATGCCGATCTCGAGGTGCTGGACAAGTACAGCGGCAAGGCCGCCGCGCGCGTGGCCTTCGCCGATGCAGCCGCCATCGACGACGCCATCGCCGCCGCCCACGGCGCGCGCTCGGCGATGGCCGCGTTCCCGCCGGACGCGCGCCGCGACGTGCTGGAGCATTGCGTGCGCGCGTTCGGCGAGCGCAGCGAGGAACTCGCGCTCGCCCTGTGCATCGAGGCCGGCAAGCCGATCCGCGACGCGCGCGGCGAAGTCGCCCGCCTGGTCGACACCTTCCGCATCGCCGCCGGCGAAGCCACGCGGATCGGCGGCGAGGTGCTGGAACTCGGCATCTCGCCGCGCACGCGCGGCTATCGCGGGATGACGAAACGCGTACCGGTCGGCGCCTGCAGTTTCATCACTCCGTTCAACTTCCCGCTCAACCTGGTCGCGCACAAGGTCGCGCCCGCGATCGCCGCCGGTTGCCCGTTCGTGCTGAAGCCGGCGGCGAAGACCCCGCTCGGCGCGCTGATCATCGGCGAAATCCTCGCGGCAACCGACCTGCCCGCCGGCGCGTTCTCGATCCTGCCCTGCAGCAACGAGGATGCCGCGGCATTGGTCGAGGACGAACGCCTCGCCCTGCTCAGCTTCACCGGCGGACTGGTCGGCTGGGACCTGAAGGCGCGCGCCGGGCGCAAGAAGGTGGTGCTGGAGCTCGGCGGCAACGCGGCCTGCATCGTCGATGAAAACCCGGGCGCACCGCTGGACCATGTGGTCGAACGGCTGGTGTTCGGCGCGTATTACCAGAGCGGGCAGAGCTGCATCGGCGTGCAGCGCATCATCGCCCATCGCACGATCCACGCTGCGCTGTGCGAGAAGCTCGCGACCGCGGTGGCCGCGCTTCCGATGGGCGATCCGCGCGAGGAGGCGACCTTCATCGGCCCGGTGATCGACGAGGCCGCGGCGCAACGCATCGACGGCTGGATCGATGCCGCCATCGCCGGCGGCGCCAAGGCGCTGGTGCGCGGCGCGCGCAAGGGCAACATGCTGCCGGCCGCGTTGCTGGAAAACGTGCCGCGCGATTGCGACCTGTACCGCAAGGAAGCCTTCGGCCCGGTCGCCGGCATCGAGGCCTTCGACGATTTCGACGACGCCATCGCCCGCGCCAACGACAGCGACTTCGGCCTGCAGGCCGGGGTGTTCACCGCCGACCTCGGCCACGCGATGCGCGCCTGGGACCGTTTGGATGTCGGCGGGGTGATCGTCGGCGACGTGCCCAGCTTCCGCGTCGACAACATGCCCTACGGCGGCA
>Ga0164241_10004469_pt1 | contig 13525 bp, 14 predicted proteins | sample OricomyardsoilBY_FD_108780 | JGI IMG/M metagenome (GOLD analysis project Ga0164241, IMG submission 108780) | Backyard soil microbial communities from Emeryville, California, USA - Original compost - Back yard soil (BY) | ecosystem: Environmental > Terrestrial > Soil > Unclassified | place: USA...
AACGCCGACCCGCTGATGCGCCAGCTGGTCCCGGCGGCCGAACAGCTCTCCCCGACGCTGATCGCCTTCGGCAAGCTGGCGCCGGAAGCCAAGGGCTTCTTCGAAGGCTTCAGCAAGGTGATCGCCAACGCCCCGACCGGCTTCCCGGCCCTGCGCAAACTCTTCCGCGACGAGTTCCCGCCGCTGCTGCGGGCGGTCGATCCCTTCCTGCGCAACCTCAACCCGTTCCTCACCGGCCTCGGCCTCTATAAGGGTGAGCTGACAGCGACGGTGGCGAACGTTGCGGCTATGTCGAACGCTACGCTGCCGACCAACGCGGCCGGGGTGAAAGTCCACTACCTGCGGGCGATGGGTCCGTTCAACCCAGAATCGCTGTCGACCTACCCCAATCGCACGACCACTAATCGCACCAATGCTTACGCCCAGCCCCTCGCCTCCAAAGGCTTGGCGACCGGCCTGCCCAGCTTTGACACCCGGGCTTGTACGGCAGGCGTGACGGCACTGCTCGATCCCGAAACTCCCAACAACCCAGCCTTCAAGGCGCGTACGGATGAACCAAAACGGACCACCGAGGAAAACGAAAAACGCGCCAAAGACTTCTTCGAACGGCTGAAGAAATACGCCTACGCCGAACAGACGGATTCAGCCGCGGTCCCCGCCCCCGGCTGCGTCCAGCAGGCCCCCTTCAACCCGGTTGGCAGGGGCGGCGGCGCGACGACCTACCAGCACTACTTCGAACAGAGCGACGAATAATATGGTGAGTGGTTGCATTCAATCTGCCAGCGTAGGTAGTCCGAGGCGACTCCCCGCTTATCGGCAGGATTCATTTGCCGAATCGAGCACTCAAGTCGGAAGTTGTGGTGTAACTCCTCGCTGGCTCTTTCGCGCAGCTTGTAGCTGAGGCATTTCCCTTCGATCTTCGATCGGGCGAGCGTCAAGGCCCGGCCGGATGGCTCCGGCCCTGCGCAGGTGGTTCGGTTTTCAACCGGTGTTGACAGCCTCGGCCCGCGAGCTTTAGAATCAGAACTCCGTAATGCTCAACAATATTAATAACAATCAATCAGGCCTGCAACCGTAGATACAATGCCGTTCGCAACTAAAAAAGCGGCCTCGCTGGAGCGGGGCTATGGCAAGGAAAGGTAACGACCTCATGACCCGAAGCACTACGCAGCGCTTCGCGTTGCTCACTGCCAGCCTCGCGACGCTGTTGGTTACGCTGGCGCTAACGTCGGCATCGGCTTCAGCGTCTAATTTCTGTAATGGCCAAATTGTCAACAGCAGTCAAACCTGCTATGGCGCTGCCCGCACCTTTCAATACCTTTGGGGCTCCGGCGACAGCACTGGCGTCTGCGTTGGTTACAACGAAATAGCGTACGGAGCGTGCACCTCCGCTGCGGGCGTAATCGTGCAGTGGAACACTGGATCTTACGCCTTCCGCACCCCGCGGATCATTGGCTGGTCCCCATCCAACACGGTAGCCCACGGAGACGCGTTCTGATTACAGGCAGGCTGTTTTGATTTTACGGCCGTGATGACTACGACGACTGTGAGCTGGCGTGCCTGCGCCAGCTCACTCGTTGTTTTGGTGTTGGGCATTGGTCTGACTTCGTGCGGTTCAGCAACTCTCAACAAGACCGAGTCCCGCCCCCGTAGCACGCAACCTGCGCCGCGCGTGCTCAAGCGGCTGTCGCGCATCCAGCGTCACAAGTTCGCTCTGCTGCGCACCCGACCAGAGGGACTTCCAGCGCGCGCCCGGCGTCTCGGAATGGTTATCGAAGCGGCCATGAATCCGGCGTTGGCGCAGCGAATTCCCGTAATCCTGTCGGGCAGCTACTGGCTCGTTCCTGGCATCGGCTATCTCTGCATCGTCTCCGAGGTTCCCGGGACCCCAGGGATCGCGACGATCTGCGCGAGAACCGAGCAGGTCATCAAGCAGGGCTTCGGGACCATTTCTTTCACGCCGATAGGCCAGGCCCACGACGGTATGCCAACGCGTTTGCTTGTCGGCATAGCCCCCGACGACGCACGCACGGCGCTCGTCCACACCAAGGGCACGGTCGCCGCCGTGCCGGTCGTCAACGGTGTCTTCGTTCTGCGCGATTCGGCACGTGCACCATCGGACTTCACCGAGTTGCGTCGGACACTCGGAGTATGAGGAGAGAACAACGGGCCGGCGTTTGTGACTGCATGGACCCAGAAGCAAGGAGCGAGCGATCACGACGAGGTATCGGTTGCAGCGGCGTCTGCCCCAGCCTAGGCGGCCGAGGCCGGTGTAGTCTGAGACCGTCGGCTTCACGCTTCGTTTTATTGTGCAGGCGCAAGCCCCGCCCGCGCTGATTCTTTCCTCTCAATTTGCACGGACGCCTATCGGGCGAGTTTCCGCCGTCTGGTTTGCTTGAGGTTCCGTGCGGTGCCGCCGCTGCGGGCCCTTAACTAAGTCGATGGCCTCCGCTCCCACAGCCCACGTCCCGCCGCAGAACATCGAGGCGGAGGAATCGGTGCTGGGGGCGATGCTGGTCGCCGAGCCGACGCTGACCCGGGTGATCGACGAGGTCAAGCTGAACGCCGCTGACTTCTACCTCGACAAGCACGCCGCGATCTTCACCTGCGTCCACGATCTCTATGCCGCGTCGAAGCCGGTCGACGAGCTCAGCGTCGCCGAGGCGCTGGTCCAGCGCAACCAGATCGAGGCGGCCGGCGGCAAGCACTACATCTCCGAGCTGGCGGCAAAGGTGCCCGCCGCCGGCAACGCCAAGCACTACGCCGAGATCGTCCAGCAGAACTCGCTGCTGCGCCGCCTGCTCGGCGCCGGCCAGGAGATCCAGGGCTGGGTGCACGAGCGCGACGGCGAGCCGCGCGAGCTCTCCGAGCGCGCCGAGAAGCTGCTCTTCGACGTCGCCCATAAAGAGCAGGCAACCGACTTCAAGCTGCTCTCGGAGATCCTCCACGTCGAGATCGACCGGCTCGAGAAGCTCTCCACCGGCGAGTCCGAGCTGACCGGCACCCCCTCCGGCTTCCGCGACATCGACGCGATCACCGGCGGCTTCCAGCCGGGGAATCTGATCATCGTCGCCGCACGCCCGGCCATGGGCAAGTCCGCGATCGTCGCCAACATCGCCGAAAACGTCGCTGTGAAGCGGAATCTGCCGGTCGCCTTCTTCTCGCTCGAGATGTCGGAGGTCGAGCTGGCCCAGCGCTTCATCGCCTGCCGGGCGCGGATCTCCGGCGACAAGCTGCGCAAGGGTCAGGTCTCCCAGAAGGACTGGCCGAAGGTGGTCCGCGCCTGCAACGAGCTCGAGGAAGCGCCCCTCTGGTTCGACGACTCCTCCGACCTCGGCGTCCTCGACCTGCGGGCGAAGGCCCGCCGCCTGCACGCCCAGGAACAGGATCGCGGCGGGCTCGGCCTGATCATCGTCGACTACCTGCAGCTGATGCGCACCGACGACCCGCGCGCTAACCGCGTCGAGCAGGTCGGTCAGATCAGCCGCGGGCTGAAGATCCTCGCCCGCGAGCTCGAGGTGCCGGTGCTGGCGATCTCCCAGCTCTCCCGTGCGCCCGAGCAGCGCCATCCGCCGAAGCCGATGCTCTCCGACCTGCGCGAATCGGGGAACCTCGAGCAGGACGCTGATCTCGTCGCCTTCCTCTTTCGCGAGGACTACTACCGCGATCCCGACGATGAGCCGGACGGTCTCGCCGACCTGATCATCGCCAAGCATAGGAACGGGCCGATCGGCACGCCGAAGCTCGTCTTCCTCGACCGCTTCCCGAAGTTCGCCGACTACGCCGGCCAAGAGCGCCCGATCGAACAGCCGGCCGGCGAGGGCCCGCCGCTCGAGGACGCCGCGCCAGTGGGACCTGAGTTCTGATGCCGGCGATCCCGCGCAGCGCGCCCTTCCGCGAACAGGCCTGCCCGCTGGCCGTCTGCGACGGCTCGGGCTGGATCCTCGGCCCCGAGGACGTCGCCCGCGAATGCGAGTGTCGCGCCCAGCGGCTCAAGCGCGGCCGCGTGCGCGGCGTCGCCTCGGTGATCCCGCCGCGCTACCGCGGCGTCTCCTTCGACCGACCACCGGTATCCGACATGGCCCGCGACCTGGAGACCAAGGCGGCGGTGGCGGAGGTGAGGGCTTTCGTCGACGAGCTCGACGTGCGCCTCGACGCCGGTCGCGGCCTCTGGCTCTTCGGCGACACCGGAACGGGGAAGACGACGCTGGCGATGCTGGTCTCCAAGGCGGCGCTCGAGGCCGGCCGCTCGGTGGCGATCTACTCGCTGCCCAAGCTGCTCGCCCGCATTCGCCGCACCTATGACTCCGAGCCGGGCGGCGACTCCTACCTCGCCTTCTTCGAGCGCCTCACCGCGGTCGACCTCCTCCACATCGACGACCTCGGTGCCGAGAAGCGCAGCGACTGGGTGCTCGAGCAGCTCTACGCGCTGATCAACGAGCGCTACGAGGCACAGCGCTCGGTGCTGGTCACCACCAACCTCCCCCACGAGGAGCTGGAGGAGCAGATCGGCAGCCGCACTGTCTCGCGACTGAGCCAGATCTGCGACGAGGTGCAGTTGCGAGGCCTCGATCGCCGTTATGGCAAGGTTGCCTAGTCTCGGACTGGGCATGCCCAAGCAGATCAAGGACGCAGGGAGCGAAGCGTGCTCTGCACGTGAGCGACCGAGGACGCCGATATGCGCCGGTCATGCCCAGTCCGGCACAATGCCTCGGCGATGCCAGGGCTGGTCATAGTTGGCGCCCAGTGGGGCGACGAGGGCAAGGGCAAGGTCACCGACCTGCTTGCCGAGCGCGCTGCCGCGATCGTGCGCTTCCAGGGCGGCAACAATGCCGGTCACACGATCGTCCGCGAAGGCGAGGAGTTCAAGTTCCACCTGATCCCCTCGGGGATCCTCTATCCCGACAAGACCTGCGTGATCGGCAACGGCGTCGTGCTCGACCCGCGCATCCTGCTCGGTGAGATCGACGGCCTGCGCCGCCGCGGCGTCGACGTCAACAACCTGAAGATCTCCGCCAACGCCCACCTGATCATGCCCTACCACGTGCTGCTCGACACGGCGGGCGAGGTGAAGCTGGGCAAGCTCTCGCTGGGCACCACCCGCCGCGGCATCGGCCCCTGCTACGCCGACAAGGCGCTGCGTCTCGGCATCCGCGTCCAGGACCTGCTCGACGAGAAGATCCTGCGGACCAAGATCCGCACCGCCCTGGAGCCCAAGCAGCAGGCGCTGCGCGAACTCGGTGTGCAGCGCCGCAAGCTGCGCAAGGAGGCAGGCGAGGGCGGTGGCGCCGACGAGCAGCAGGCGGTCGAAGACGCGCCCGATCCCCGCCTCGACCTGCACACGATGACCGAGGAGCACGTCAGCTACGGCCACCGCCTCGAGCCTCACATCGCCGACACCGCGAAGCTCTGCTGGGACGCCTTGGACGCCGACAAGACGGTGATCTTCGAGGGCGCCCAGGCGACCCTGCTCGACCTCGATCACGGCACCTATCCCTTCGTCACCTCCTCCAACCCGATCGCCGGCGCGGCCTGCGTCGGCGCCGGCATCGGCCCCACCGACATCAACGAGGTCTGGGGCGTCGCCAAGGCCTACGCGACCCGTGTCGGCGCCGGTCCCTTCCCGACCGAGCTCAGCGACGAGGCCGGCCGCCACATGCTCGAGAAGGGGCACGAGTACGGCACCACGACCGGCCGCGAGCGCCGTTGCGGCTGGATGGATCTGGTCGCGCTGCGCTACGCCGTGCGACTGAACCGGCTGACCTCGCTGGCGATCACCAAGCTCGACGTGCTGAGCGGCGTCGGCCCGCTGAAGGTGGCGGTGCGCTACCGCTCGCGCGAGGGCGCCCTGCTCGACAGCTTCCCTTACCACCAGTCGATCCTGCACTCGGCGGAGCCCGAGTACGAGGAGCTGCCCGGCTTCGACGCCGACATCACCGCCTGCCGCAGCTAGGCCGACCTACCGCCGCAGGCTCGCGCCTACCTCGACTACATCAGCGACTTCGTTGGCGTCCCGATCAGCCTCGTCGGCGTCGGTCCGGGCCGCGAGCAGGTCGTCTGGAGGGACTGAGTCCGGCTGGATCAGCCGTAGAAGGGCATGGGCGCTACCTGGTTGACCTTCCAGCCATCGTTCTCCATGACCATTGGCATGAAGTAGGGAGCGGTTGCGGCACGATAGAGCAGGTAGGCCCAGATGCCGGTGGATCGAAGGCTCCCGGCTTCGACTTCGCTGGACTCGTAGTCTGACCCGCCCGGTCCGGGTTTGGTGGCGGTGGCCAAGAGTGCGGCGCAGTCCTCGTCGGCCTTCTTGGAATCGAATCTGAGCCGATGCCGCAGGCCTTCACTGATGTACGAGCAGGCCTTGACCCAATCTTTTTCAACTTGAGCGACAAGGTACCCGTGCTCGACGGTGGCGGCTGCTCTGAGTTCCGCTTTGCTGGCCTCCTCCGCGTAGGCCGGCACGCTGATGTAGTGGCCAGGTATCCGGTACGAGGCCGAGCCGCCGCCGACCACTTTCAGTGGCCCTGTTTCGACCTCGACACCAGACTGACTGGCAACCGTCTCCGGGCTGGCGCTTGAGGCGCTGGACGAAGCCGAGTCACCGCCGCTTCCACAGGCCACGAGAAGCGCTGCCGCGAGGAGAGCAGCGACAAGTGCGACCGTGAGCTTCAGCGCCTGCCTGTTCATCGAAAAGGATTATAAAGATTTGACTACTCAAATGTTCCCAAAGCAGAACCTGATGTACTGCGAGAGAATCAGCCCAGGGGTGTCGCGGAAAGCAAGGTGAGCTTCCAGGCGCCGTCTTCGTCTTCGAGCGCCATCGCGTAGGGCTTCTTCTCGGCGTCGTAGTAGATCAGGAAGCCACGCTCGTCCTCGCGGCGCAGGCTGCCGGCATCGACCACCGTCGTTTCGCGCCGTACGGAGGCCGGCAGCGGACGTGTGAACGCTTTCAGGATCACGGCGCAGCCCTTGTCCTTGAACTGGGGGGACTGGCCGGCGAGCTGTTCGAGCTGCGCGACCATCGACTTCGCCAGGTAGGTGCAGGCCTTGGCCCAGTCTTCTTCGGCTCGAGCCACGTAGAAGCCGTGCACCGCTTCGGCGGCATCCTGGAGTTCCGAATCGTCGGTCTCCTCGCCGTATTCCTGGATGCTGTTGTCGCCTCCTTTGACGCGGAACTGCTCCGAGCCGCCGCCGCTGACCGTCAGGGGGGTCGCGACGTCGTCGGGGCCGCTTTCCTTGCCGTCCTGCGACCCACCTTGTTGGGAGTCCTTCGAGCCGGCCTGTCCACCCGCATCCCCGTTGCCGTTCTGGCTGGTGGTCGTGGCCGAGGTCGAGGAGCTGCTCGTCGAGTCCGAATCGCCGCAGGCGCCGAGCAGCCCCGCCACGAGGATGGCGGCTGCGACGACGGCGATCGACCATGTCCCTCCCCTGGTCACCTCGACGATTGTATTGATCGCGGCCAGAGAGCCGGTCTTGCGGAGGGAGACGCGGGGGTACAGAAAAGTCGCGAGTCGCTGGCTTCTGTTCTACAGTTGCTGGGTGGCTTCAGGTAGACGCACGGCTAGGTTGAGTGAGCGGCTGCCCAGGGGCCGGCACGGGTTGCCGCGGGAGGCCGTGACCGAATCCCAGCGCACCCGCATCCTCCAGGCGATGATCGAGGTCGTCTCCGAGCGGGGCTACCCCGAGACCCGCGTGGTCGACGTGATCGGCGTCGCCGGCGTGTCGAGAAAGACGTTCTACGAACTCTTCTCCTCCAAGGAGGATTGCTTCCTCGCCACCTACGACGTGCTGCTTGGCAACTTGCTCGGGGACACCGCGCGCGGGTTCGAGTCCAAGCCCGGCCTGCCCTGGGCGGAGCGCGTCGCCGCCGGCCTCGGCGAGTTGCTCAAACACCTGTCCGAGCACCCTGACGAGGCGCGCTTCGCGATCGTCGAGGTGCTCGCCGCGGGGCCGAAGGCGCTGGCGCGCCGCGACGCCGCGCTGCGTCAGTTCACCGGGTTTCTCGACGCCGGCCGGGCGGAGACCTCGGTCGAGCTGCCGGGGATCACCTCGCTCTCGCTGGCTGGCGGGATCAACGAGCTGCTCTACAGCGAGATCCTCCACGGCGCCGCGGCACGCCTGCCGAGTCGCCTCCCCGACCTGATGTTCTGGATCACGCTGCCGTTTCTCGGCCCCGAGGGCGCCGCCGAGGAGCGCGAGCGCACCCGCCTTTCGATGCTCGAAAGCTAGAGCGGAGCGTGTTAAGCCGCTCTTTTCTGTGAATGCCGGGGTTTATCTAAATTGCAGGGGTGGTAATTTGGCGCTGGAGGGATAGACCAAGGCTTTCGATGGCCGGGGCTGACACGGCCGGGCCGCAAAGGAGAGATATAGGCACATGCGCAAGCATCTGATTACGACATTGGCCCTGGGAGCGGTCTTCGCCGTCGCTTTTGCCGGACTGGCAACGGCCAAAAAATACCCGGACACGGTCGTCAAGGCGGGGAACCTGGTCTTGACGCTGAACGGCGGCATCACGCCGACGGCGCTGCCCAAGAGCGGCAAGCCGGCGCCGATCACGCTCAACGTCAGCGGCAAAATCGCCACCGCCGACGGCACCCACGCACCGGCGCTGAAAGAAGTCGTCGTCGAAACCGACAAGAACGGCTCGATCGACACCAAGGGCCTGCCGACCTGCACCTCGGGCAAACTGCAGGCGCAGGACACCAAGCACGCCGAACAGATCTGCCCCAAAGCGATCATCGGCGAAGGGATCACCAACGTCGACGTTGAATTCCCCGAATCCAACCCGTTCATCGCCAAGAGCAAGCTGATCGCCTTCAACGGCGGCACCAGCGGTGGCAAGACGACGATCCTCATCCACGCTTACCTCTCGTCTCCGGTCTCGGCGGCGGTCGTGACGACGGTCAAGATCTCGAAAATCCACAATGGCCGCTACGGCACCAAATCGGTTGCTTCGATCCCGAGGATCGCTGGCGGCTACGGCTCGGTGAAGGAATTCTCACTGACCTTCGACCGGGGCTACAAAAACACGCCCTACCTGTTCGCCAAGTGCCCCGACGGGCACCTCAACGCGAAGGCCACCTCGGTGTTCGCGGACGGCACCAAACTGGTCGGGAGCTTCGTCCGCTCCTGCACCCCGAAGGGCTAGCAGCACTTTCTCAGGACGAAAAAGGGGGAGAAAGGGCGGCCAATGGCCGCCCTTTCTTTTGCTCAGTCGCGCGGATCGATCCAGTCGGTCGGCGCCGGCGGGATCAGGCCCTCGGCCTCCTGGCGCCGCTCGCCCCGGCGCAGGATGCGCTGGGTGAGGATCGCGATGCTGAGGATCGCCGTGGCGCCAAGGCTGAGCTGGACGCTGAGCAGCCCCTCGCGCGTCCAGTAGACGTCACGCAGGTCGAGCAGCAGGGCGGCCTCGTCGAAGGTCAGGCCCATGCCGACCCCGGTCGTTACCGCCAGCCGCTCTTCCAGCACCTCGTCATCGGTCAACAGGGCCGCCGTGGCCGAGGCGAAGCCGAGCAGGATGCCCGGCACGAAATGGTGGATGTGGCGGCCGCCGAGGCTGACGTTGCGGAACGGCCCCCAGTTGTCGCGGATCCCCCAGGTCGAGATGCGCACCAGCGCGAAAGAGGCCAAGAAGCCGGCCAGCAGGTTGAAGAGGACCGTTTCGCTGCGCGGCGCCTCGGCATAGCCGCTGACCGCCACGCCAACCGTGTCGCGGGCGGCAACGGGCGCCGCTTCGACGAGGCCCTCGCCGTCGTCCTCGCGGGAGCGACGCTGCAGCATGCGTCCGTATTGGCCGGCAAGGACGGCGCCGGCGGCGCCGAGGGCGACCGCGGCCAGGCCAACCGTGGCACGCTCCGAGTGGCCCCAGCCAAGCCGGGTCCGCGCCTTGGCGCGGCGGGTGAGGCGGACCGGCAGGCGACGCGAGCTCACGCTGCGCAGCCTAGCGCCGCTCGCTCAGCGTTCCTCGGTGATGATCGTCTTCACCGTGGCGACGGCGCCGTCGGCGAGCTCGATCTCGACCATGTGAGTGCCGATCTCACGGATCGGCTGCTCGAGGCGGACCTTGCGCCGGTCGATGCGCAGGTCACGGGCATCGCGGATCGCCTCGACGATCTCCTTGGCGCCGACGGAGCCGAAGAGCTTGCCGTCCTCGCCGGCCCGCTCGTGGATCGTCAGCACCGTCTTGGAGAGCAGCGACGCGGCCTGCTCTTCGCGCTCGGCGCGTGCTTTTTCAGCTTTCTCGGCAGCGGCGCGGCGTTGCTGGGCCTGCTCCAGCGCCCCGGCTGTGGCCACTGCCGCCAGCTTGCGAGGGATCAGGTAGTTGCGCAGGTAGCCGGGCGAGACGTCCACCGGATCGCCGCGCTGACCGAGCTGGTCGACGTCCTCGAGCAGGATCGCCTGCGCCATCAACGCTCTCCGACGTAGGGAAGCAGAGCGATCTCACGCGCCCGCTTCACCGCGACGGAAAGCTGGCGCTGGTGCTTGCGCGAGAGGCCGGTGACACGACGGCCCCGCGTCTTCCCCTTGTCGGAGAGGAAGCGACGCAAAAGGCTGAGGTCCTTGTAGTCGACCGCGGCGGAGTTGATCCGCGTGTATTTGCGCGGACGCACGCGGTCGTCGCGACGACCGCGCCTGGGCGTTGATGACGATGCTTCGTTAGCTCGGGCCATACGGGCTGGCAATCCTACAGACCTGCGCCTGGCAGCGGCGGACGCTGCGCGGTGCGGCGTCCTCGGTCGCTCGCGTGCAGAGCACGCTTCGCTCCCCGCGTCCTTGCCCCGCTTGGTCCGTCGCCGTCAGGCGACACCCTCTTTAGAACGGGATGTCGTCGTCGGCGCCGCCGCCGGCCGCTGCGCCGGCGAAGTCGGAGGAGTCGGCCGGGACGTCGCTGCTCGGGCTGAAGCCGCTGTTGCCGTCGCCGCCGCCAGATCCGTCGCGTGAGCCGAGGAACTGCACGGAGTTGGCGACGATCCGCACCGCCTGCCGCTTGCCGCTGCCGTCTTTGGCCTCCCACTCGCTCCAGTCGAGCCGGCCTTCAACCGCGACGGGGCGGCCCTTGGAGAGGTAGTTGGCGCAATTCTCGCCCTGTGCCCCCCAGACGGTGACGTCGAAGTAGTTGGGCTTGTCGACCCACTGTCCCGACCCGTCCTTGCGCCGACTGTTGACCGCCACGCGCAGATCGCAGACCGGCGTGCCACCCCCCGTGCTGCGCAGCTCGGGGTCTCTGGTCAAGTTTCCGGTGATGACCACCACATTGATGTTCGAAGCCGCCAAGGCTCTCAACTCCTCTGAATCGCTTGTCTGGATTCCAGTCTAAGAGCGCGAGCGGCGCGACTCTCCCCCTTGGGGCCGCAATCTCCGCAAAACGCCTCGCCCGCGGGCGGGCTATTCGGCGGCGGCGGGCTCGTCAGCGCTGTCGGGAGCGCTGTCGGACGAGGAGGAGCTGACATCGGTGTCGACGTCAGCGTCCTCGGCGGTGTCGGCGGTGCGGGGGGGACCCTGCGGTCCACGATCGCGCGAGGCGCCGGGAGCCGGAGCGGCGACGGTGGGGGGCACCATCACCGGTGCGTCGGCGTCGACTTTGAAGATGCGGAAGCGCAGCACGCCGTCGGCGATCTTCAGGTTGTGGTTGAGGTCGTCGAGCAACTCGGACGGTGCCTCGAAGCGGAACCAGCGGTAGTCGGCCTCGTTGCGCAGCTCGATCTCGTAGGCCATCTTGCGCAGGCCCCACTTGTTCTCGTGCTTCAGCGTGCCTTTGGCCTCGATCCGGCCGCGCGCATCCTGCGCAAGCGCCTCGCGGGCAGGCTCGTCCTGCCCGGGGTCGAGCATCAAGACCAACTCGTATTCGCGTGGAGCTGCCAAAACGGCGAGGGACTATAGCGGCGCGGCGTTTGGCGGTATGGGGCGGGTGCCGGGTACTACTCCCCGCTCAACTTTTTCGAGGGGCGGAGATTGCTGGCGCCAGGAGGCCGCTCGCGAAAAGTACAAGCCGCGGGGAGCAGCACCCGGCACCCGCCCTAGTGCGGCGCGAACTCCTCCGACCCGTCGTCGATTGGAGCTGGTGCGGGTTCGGGCGGGGGAGCCGGGCTCGGCGGTGGTGGAGGGACGGGCGCTTGGGCTTCGGGAGCTGGTGGGGGGACCGGCGGTGGTGTCGGAGCGGACGGCACTCGCTCTTGGCGGGGCGGTTCTGGGGCACGCTGTGCTTGGTGACGTCGATGGGACCGGCGAGGGCCGGGTTTGTGAGGCGCCGCCGTCCGTGCCGGTCTGGGTGCGGCGACCTCGACCGGAGCAGTGTCCAGCTGCAGCAGCCCAACGTCCTCCTCGAGAGGCGGCGGCTCCGGGGCCCTCAAAAGCTCCGGGCCCACCCGCAGCGCCAGCACCCCCACCCCCACTACAAGGATCACCAGCCCAGCTTGCGACCAGCGAATCCGCAGACGACTCATAAGAGCTTTAAGCCATCGGCCCGCGGAGTTCTCCCCTCTGCTCCTACGTAACCGCCTCGCGCAGCTCCGCGATATCGGCCAACTGGTCGTCCACCCAGTCCCCCGGATTCCGCGCAAAGACCAGCTCCTTCAAGCGCTGCGCCCGCAGTTTCCGCTCCTCGGGCTCCATCGTCAGCGCCCGGTAGATCGCGTCGGCCTGCTCCTGGATGTCGAAGGGGTTGACCGTCAGCGTGCAGTCGGAGAGCTCCTCGTGGGAGCCGGTGTTCTCGGAGAGCATCAGGACACCGTCGCGGGTGTTCACCGCTGGCGCCTCCTTGGCGACCAGGTTCATGCCGTCGAAAAGCGAGTTGACCATCAGCAGGTCGAAGTGCTTGTAACGGGCGACCGCGTCGTGGAAGTTCTCGTAGATCTTCAGGTCGATCGGCATCCAGTCGGTGGTGCCGTGGCGGTGGTTGACGACGGCGACCAGGGCCTCGATCCGCTCCAGGTACTCGGCGTACTCGGGCACGTCCTGGCGCGAGGGCTGCAGGTGAGCGATGAAGGTGACCTGTTCGCGGAACTCCGGGTGCTGGGTGAGGAAGGTGTCGAAGGCGGTGAAGCCGCGCAGCACGTTCTTGGAGAGGTCGGCGCGGTCGACCCTGATGATCAGGTGCTTGCGGCGTCGCTCGAGCACCTCGCGCTCGGCGGCCGCCACCTCCGGCGACTCGGCGGCGCGGCGCAGGCGCTCGGCGTCGATCGATAGCGGGTAGGCGCGGGTGCGCGTCTCGCCGCCGGCGTGGCGGACGACGCCGAGCTCGTAGTCGACGTCTGCCTCGAGCAGTTCGTCGCAGCAGCGCAGGAAGTTGATGCAGTAGCTGCCGGTGTGGAAGCCGATGATGTCGTTGGCGAGCATGCCGCGGAAGATCGCCTCGCGGATGCGGCCCGGCAGGATGCGCCAGCTGTCGGGCTGGGACCAGGGGATGTGGACGAAGTGGTGCAGGAAGGCGTCGGGGCGCTCGGCGCGGATCATTCCCGGCGCCGTGTAGAGGTGGTAGTCGTGCAGCATCACCAGCGGTCGCTCGCGGCCCTCGATCTGGCCCAGC
>Ga0164241_10004470_pt1 | contig 13523 bp, 8 predicted proteins | sample OricomyardsoilBY_FD_108780 | JGI IMG/M metagenome (GOLD analysis project Ga0164241, IMG submission 108780) | Backyard soil microbial communities from Emeryville, California, USA - Original compost - Back yard soil (BY) | ecosystem: Environmental > Terrestrial > Soil > Unclassified | place: USA...
ACGCTGCGCGCCATCGAGAGCATCGCGCAGCGCGTGGGGCTCAATGTCACGCAGCGCGTGATCGCGAAATCGGCCGCGCGCTGGATCCCGATTCTGGGCTCGCTCGGCGTGGCCGGCTACGCTTTCTACGACACCACGCAGGTTGCTGCGACCGCCGTGGACCTTTTCGAGAAGAACCTGGAGAGCGAAGCCGTCAGGGTCTAGGGTAGGAGCGTGCTCCGCTCGCTGCGCGCGCTCGTGATGTTCTGGACGGTGTTCGCGTCCTACGGGCTTACCTTCGCGCTGTCGCTCGTGCTCACGGGGCCGGCGAAAGATCGCCTGTTCGAGCGCGCCCACAAGAAGAACGCGCGCCGGCTCGTGCGCGGATTTTCCACGCTGCGCGGCGTGTTCATCAAGATGGGCCAGGTCCTGGGCGTCACCGGCACGTTTTTGCCCGCCGCCTTTCCGGAAGCGCTCGAGGAGCTGCAGGACAAGGTGCCGCCGCGACCGTTCGCGGAGATCGAAGGGCGGCTCCACGAGGCATTCGGCGACGACCCGCTCGCGCGCTTCGGGAGCTTCGAGCGTGAGCCGATCGCCGCCGCGTCGCTCGCGCAGGTGCACCGCGCGACGGCGCGCGACGGCCGACCCGTCGCCGTGAAGGTGCTGTACCCGAACATCGAACGGTTGATCGCCGGTGACCTCAAGGTCCTGCGCTCCGTGCTGCCCGTGATTCGTCTGCTCGTGCCGATCGCCCGTGTCGATCGCATGCTCGACCAGCTGCAAGCGATGCTCGCGCGTGAAACGGACTATTCGCACGAGCGCGAGAACATGGAGCGCCTGCGCGACGTCTTCAAGAACCGCACCGACGTCGTCGTACCGACGCTCTTCCCCGAGCTCACCGCGGCCGGCGTGCTCACGATGTCGTTCGAGGAGGGCATGAAGATCAACGACATCGAAGCGCAGCACGCCGCCGGAATCGATCCGGAAGCCGTCGGCAAGCTGCTCGTGGAGTGCTACTTCGAGATGCTGCTCCGGCATCGGGTTTTCCACGCCGATCCGCATCCGGGCAATTTCCTGGTGCGCCCCGGGCCGACGCTCGTCGTGCTCGACTACGGCGCCGTGGAAGAGGTGACGCCTTCGCTCGCCGAAGGCATGACCACCGTCGTGAAGGGCGTGCTCACGCGCAACGACGAGCTCGTGCTCGCGGGTGTCGAGCGGATGGGCTTCGTCTCGGCGACCGGCGACCGCGACCTCTTGAAGGCGGTCGGTCACGAGTACCTGAAGGTGCTCTCGGGCACCAAAATCAACGATTTTTCGAAGCTCGATCGCGAAGCGATGGAGAAACTGTCCGGCTTTCGTCAGGTGCGCGGCCGCCTGCGCGCCGTGATGAAGAGCGTCGAATACCCGGACGGGTATTTCTACGTCGAGCGCACGCTGATTCTGCTGTTCGGGATCGCGGGACATCTCGCGCCACGGCAGGGCTTACCGGGGCTCGTGCTGCCGTACGCGTCGCGCGCGCTCGCCGGTGGGTTTCGCGACGCTGCGCCGCCGGCGCCGTAAGGGCTTCGCGTGTCATTCGGTCGCGCGCTCGGGGTGCTCGCGCTGTTCGCGGCGTGTGCACCGGCACCGGCGTCGCCCAGAGTCGCTGGAGCCCCGGCCCGCGTCGCTTCGCCGGCACCCGCGGCGCCGGCGAAGACCTCGCGCACGCGCGACGCCTGCACCTATCACGTCGCCGTCAGCACGCCCTCGCCGCTCGTCGTGAGCGTGCAGGCGCGCTGCGAAGCGGCCGGTGTCACGGGCTTTGCGCCCGCGGATCCTGCCATTTTAGGCTTCGTCAGCCGCGAAGGCGCACCCGACGCGCGGCCGCCGTTCCCCGCGACGCACCCCGCTCCGGGGCTCGCCGAGCTCACGTACGACGTCGACCTCGACGGCCTCGCGCGGCGTGCCGACGACATCGACACGGCGCGCCGCTTCGGCTCGTCCGTGCTCGCCCCGGCGTCGAGCTTTCTACTTGCGCCCGATCCGCCCGTTGACGGACTTCCCGTGCACGTCGTCTTCGATACCCCGGGCATCGAGACGGGATTGCGCGTGGACGCGGGCGGCGACTACATCATCGAATCGCACGAGCTCGCGGTGGCGACGTACACCGCGTTCGGCGTGCGCGAGGCGCGCGATATTGCCGTGGGCGCCGCGACGGTGCGCCTGGCCGTGCTCGACGGCAAACTCGACTTGCCCATCGACGAGCTCGCGCGGTGGGTGGCGGACGCGGCCGGCGGCGTGGCGGCATTCTTCGGGCGCCCTCCGGAAGCACGGACGCTCGTCGTGCTCGGGCCCGTGCGGGGTCGTCACGGCGTCCCTTTCGGCAAGCTGCTGCCCGAGAGCGCGCCCGGGGTCGTCATTCTGGTCGGCGAGCACACGCGGAGTGCCGAGCTCCACGACGACTGGGTGCTCGTGCACGAGCTCTTTCACGTCGGCACGCCGTCGTACTTGGGCGAAGGCAAATGGTACGACGAGGGCCTCGCCACCTATTTCGAGCCCCTCATTCGGCTACGGCTCGGCTGGCGCACCGAGGCCGATCTTTGGAGCGAGTTTGCGCGCGACATGCCGCGCGGGCTCGACGCGATGACACGCCGGGGCCTCGTCCAACCCGAAACGTACTCGGACGTGTATTGGGGAGGCGGGCTCTTCTGCCTGCTCGCCGACGTCGCCGTTCGGCGCGCGAGCGGCGGCGCCCGTGGCTTGGAGGACGGCGTGCGGGCCGTGTTCGAGGCGGGCGGCATCGCTTCGGAGGTGTGGTCGCTCGCTCGCACGACGGAAATCACGGACCAGGCGCTCGGCGCGCCGATTCTGGCCGAGCTCGAGCTTGCTCACCTCGAACGCGGGAGCCCCGTCGACCTCGACGGTCTGTTGCGAGCCCTGGGCGTCGTGCGCGGTAAACAGGGCCGCGTCGTGCTCGACGACACGGCACCGCTCGCGGGACTGCGCCGAGTGCTCGCGTACGGCGGCGCGCGGTAGCGTGCGCGTCGTGTCGGCTGGTGCGGCGGAGCGCCGCTCAGAGCCCGAACCGCGCTCGATTCGCGCGCACGAATTCGACGTACTCACCGGACTCGAGGTGGGACTCGAGCTCGCCGGCTTCGATGGCGGCTTCGAGCGCGCGCTTGATGTCGCCCACGAGACGCGACGGCGGCAGTGAGAATGCCTGCATGAGCTCGGTGCCGACCCCCGTCGGCAGCGGGGGCTGCTTGGCGTCCTCGGCGGCGAGCGTGCTGATCTTTTCGCCGAGCTCGTCGATGAGCGCGACGCCGCGGCGCTTCTTCTCGGGACGCTTCGTCGTGATGTCGGCGCGCGACAGGCACAAGAGGTCCTCGAGGTGGGCGCCCATCTCACGCGTGAAGCGGCGGATGGCGCTCGGCGTCCATTTGCCGTCGTATTGGCTCGCGCGCAGGTGATGCAGGACGAGAAAACGAACGGTATTGCGCAGGGACTCGTCGGCGGCGAACAGCTTCTGGCGCCGTTCGAGCTTGTCGAACATGCGCGCGCCGACCTCGGCGTGGCCGAAAAAGTGCACCTCGCCGTCGGGCGAGATGCTGCGCGTGCGCACCTTGCCGATGTCATGGAAGAGGGCGCCGTAGCGCACCTCGATGCGCGGCACGCTTTGGGTCACGACCTGCTTCGTGTGCTTCCACACGTCTTTGTGGCGCCACTCGCCGTCGCCGAAGCCCACCATGGCCTTGACCTCGGGCATGAGGGCGTCGAGCACACCCGTAACGAGCAACGCGTCGAGGCCGAGGTCGGCGTGCTCTCCCATCATCACCCGGTCGAGCTCTCGCCGCACCACGGTCGCGCCGAGCGCCTCGATGTCCTCGGGGACACACAGCACCACGGGCTCGGCGGTCACGCCGCGCTCGGCGCATTCAGTCGCTCGCCCGAGCGCGCGCGCGGCGCGTTCCTTGTCGGCGACGGTGCTGACGGGGGAGGGTCCGGGCATGGCGGGGCCGGCCTTCTAGCATCAGTTTGCCATGACCCCGCGGACCCCGTTTTTTACGCGATATTTGCCCTGACTTGCTGAACGCCACGGGCGGCTCCGGGACGGCGCGGCGGGGGTCAACCCGCCGCGCCCCAAGCCGCGAGCCTCGCGCCGGGGCGTTACTGGCGGATGAGCTCGACCTCGAGCGTGATGTTCACGTCGTCGCCGACGAGCACGCCGCCCGCCTCGAGCGCGGCGTTCCACGTCATGCCGAACTCGGAACGGCGGATCTTGGTCTTCGCCGTCGCGCCGACGCGCACGTTGCCGTACGGGTCCTTGCTCTCGGGCGTGATGTCTTCGACCGCGAGCGTCACCGGGCGTGTCACGCCGTGGATGCTGAGATTGCCCACGATTTCCAGGCCGGCGCCCTGCTTGCGAGCGCTCGTGGAAACGAAGGCGAGGTGCGGGTACTTCTCGGCGTCGAGGAAGTCGGCGCTCCGCAGGTGGGCGTCCCGCTTCTCGTCGCGGGTGCTCACCGACGCCACGTCGATCTTCACGTCGAGCGTGGTCGCCTCCGGGCGGGCGGCGTCATAGCCGACGGTGCCTTCGAGCTTCGTGAACTCGCCGCGGACGTTCGAGATCATGAGGTGCCGTACGGCGAAGCCCACGTGGGAGTGGGACGCGTCGAGCGTCCAGCGCGGCGTCGCGGCGGCCACGGCAGGGGACGGGCCACGGGTGTTTTGAGCAACGGGGGTAACGGCAGCGATGGTCATGAGATGTTCTCCTCGTCGGACGGGCTGAATTGCGTGTGTCCGACGCCGTAGAATGTGTATCGTTGCTCAGAGCTGGACTAGGAGGGCTTTTGCGAACATACTGTTCTCATAAGGCGAACAATGGACCTCAACCGCGCGCATACCTTCGTGAAAGTGGTGGAAGAGGGAGGATTCACGGCGGCAGCGCGCGCTCTGAAGCTGCCGAAGTCGTCGGTGAGCCGTTCGGTGGCGCTCTTCGAGGAAGAGCTCGGCGTGCTCTTGCTACGCCGCTCGACGCGCAAGGTCGAGCTCACGGAGGCGGGACGGCTCTTTTACGATCGAGCGTCGCGGGCGCTCGCGGGTCTGGAAGATGCCGAAGCGGCCGTCACGGATTTGCAAGGCTCACTGCGAGGCTCCTTGCGCGTCACCGCACCCGGCGACGCGGGCGTTTGGATCCTGGGGCCCCTCGTCGCCGAGTTCGTGCGGCTGCATCCGTGCGTGCACGTCGACGTGATGCTCACGGGCCGCGTCGTCGATTTGGTGGCCGAAGGCGTCGACTTCGCGTTGCGCGCGGCGCGCGTCGCGGACGAGAGCCTCGTCGCCCGACGGCTCATGCCGCACGACATGGGGCTCTACGCCGCGCCCAGTTACTTGGGGCAGCGGCCGGCGCCGGCCTGCGTCGCCGAGCTCGCGTCGCATGACTGCGTGATTTTTCGCGCGGATCATGGCCGTGCGCACTGGGTCTTGTCCGGCCCCGATGGGGACGAGGTCGTCGAGGTGCGCGGCCGCGTAACGAGCGACGACTTCGCGTTCGTGTACCGTGCGACTTGGTGCGGGCTCGGCATCGGGCTCATGCCGAAGTTCTTGGCGGAGGCGAGCGTCGGCCGCGGCGAGCTCGTGCCGGTGTTGCCGGCGTACCTCGGGCCGCGCGGCGTGTGGCACCTCGTGTACCCGTCGGCGCGTTACCTGCCGCGGCGCGCCGTCGCGTTTCGTGACCACGTGCTCGCCGCGCTCGCTGCACCCGCGCAGGCCGCGCCCGCTGCCGACCCGTGACGCGCGTCAGCGTGCGAGCTTTTGCAGCCGTTCGGCGGCAGTGTCGAGCGTCTCGTCGCGTTTGCAGAAGCAGAAGCGCACGACGCGCTGGCTCGGCGGCTCGGCGTAGAAAGGCGAGAGCGGAATGGCTGCGACGCCGATTTCCGTCGTGAGCCGGCGGCTGAACGTCAGGTCGTCCTCCTGCGATAGCGCCGAGTAGTCAGCGAGCTGGAAATAAGCGCCCGCCACCGGCAAAAGCTCGAACGGCACGTCGGCGACGAGCGCGCGAAAGCGATCGCGCTTGCGTTGGTAAAAGGCGGAGAGCTCGTCCAAGTGAGCAGCGTTTTCGGCGAGCACGTCGGCGAGGGCGTACTGCTCGGCCGTCGCGATGCTGAAGGTCACGAACTGGTGCACCTTGCGGAGCTCGTTCGTGAGCAGCGGCGGCGCCGCGGCCCAGCCGATTTTCCAGCCCGTCGCGTGGTAGCTCTTGCCGAAGGAGCTCACGACGAAGCTGCGCGCGTAAAGCTCTTCGTTGCGAAGCACGCTCTGGTGCTCGCGCCCGTCGAAGATGATGTGCTCGTACACCTCGTCCGAGAGCAGGAGCACACGCGTGCCGCGCAAGATGTCGGCGAGCGTCGCGAGCTCGGCGGGCGCGAGCACGGCGCCGCTCGGGTTGTGTGGGAAGTTGATGACGAGCAGGCGCGTGCGCTCCGTGATGGCGGCCGCGACGCGCTGCCAATCCACCGCGAAGCTCGGCCAGAGCAGCGGCACGTGAATCGTGCGCCCGCCCTGGAGCAGCACGGCGGGCTCGTAGGAGTCGTAGGCCGGATCGAGCACGATGACTTCGTCGCCGGGGCGCACGACGGCGGCGATGGCGTCGAAAATCGCTTCCGTCGCGCCGCTCGTCACGGTGATTTCCGTCTCGGGGTCGACGTGCCGGCCGTAGAAGCGCTCGAGATCGATGGCGATGCGCTCGCGCAAGGCGGGAACGCCGGCCATCGAAGCATATTGGTTCTTGCCGGCAGCGACGTGACGCGCGAGCGCCGACTTCAGCGCTTGCGGTGGATCGAAATCAGGGAACCCCTGGCCGAGGTTCACCGCGCCGTGGTCGTCGGCGAGCTGCGACATGACGGTGAAGATGGTGGTGCCGACGGCAGGGAGCTTGGAGTCGAACACGGCACCCGCAAATGTAGCGCCTCTTGCGCCGTTCGGCTGCGTGCGTCAGCGCTTCGGCCTGTTCGGCGTGCCGGGCGGCTTGCTCGAGAGCGCGTTGCCGAACAGGTTCCCCGCGGCCTCAGCGGGGCCGAACCAGCGCACGGCGTCGAGCTCGTTGTCGAACACGTCGGCGCGTCCGCCCGAGTCACGGCAGAGGTTACGGAACTGGAGCACCTGGATCGGCGACTCTCCCACGAGCACGGCGATGGGAATTTTGGCGCTGGCTGCGCTCGTGAAGAACCCCGCGAGCGTTTCGCGCGTCTTCGGCCCGAACACCGGCGGGCCCTTGCGCAGATCGAAGAGCACCCCGCGGTACGGCGAGCCCGCGAAGAGCACCTGCTGCGTGAGGTAATCCGACATCTGCCGGGCATTGCGAGCGCCGTCTTCCGGGCTCAGGTCCGGCCGGACCCAAACCTGGCACGTGGCGATGCCGTTGCGCGCCGAGATGAGGTGGTTGTCGCCTTCTGAGAGCTTCACGCGTAAATCGAGCCGCTGGTCCCCCTGCAAAAGACCCGTAAAGATACACGAGCGCGGCCCCGGGGCCTAGAAGTCTAGCGGGTTTTGTGCCGGCGTGGGGTTAGGGCGCTACGCTTTCAGCTCGATCATGGATGTCCGCGCGAACACCGTCCTGCGCCGCTTCGAGGTCGGCCGCTGGGTCGCTCGGGTGCTCTGCGCCGTGTTCGCCGTGCTCGGTGCGTTGCCGCTTTTGGCCGCCGCCGCGTTGTCGAGCGGGCCGCTCACGCGCTGGGCGGAGCGCGAAACGGCGCGCATCCTGCGTCAGGAGCTCGGTGTTTCCGCGCGTTACCGGGTTTCGTTGCGGCTCTTGCCGCTGCGGCTCGCGATCGTCGATCTGGTGGTGCCGGCGTCGGACGGGGGTGCCCCGGCGCTCGTCGCCGAGTCCGTCTCCGTGGCGCCGCGCGTGTTCGCCCTGTTCGGCGGCCGGCTCGACCTCGGCGAGATCGAGCTGATGCGGCCGCGCGCGCGCGTCGTCGTGCGTGACGGGAAGGTGCAGAACGTCGCGTACCGCCTGCCCGAGCGCAAGACGCCCTCCCAAGGCGGTCACTCTCAGCGCGCGCCGTTCACGGCGCTCTCGATCACCGAAGGGCGGTTTCAGGTCGACATCGACGGCGTGAAGGTCGAAACGGGCGCCGTCGATCTCGACGTGTTCGCCGACACGGGGCCGTCCTTCGAGATTTCACTGCAAGCCGACGAGACCCACGTCGTGCGCAAGCGCATCGATCGCACGCTGCACGTGCCTACCACCGGCACGGAGGTCAGCGACGACGACGTCCTCTGCCGGCTCGAGGCGCGCGTGCACGTCGCGCCGGAGTCGCTCGACGTGCGACGTCTGTCGCTGCTCGCCGGGGTGGACGACACGCCGGGGCCCGGTCGCCGTCACGGCTGCGACGCCGTGAACGACCAAAATCCGCTCGAGCTTTTGGCCGGGGCGTCGCAGCTTCACGCGACGCTACGCAAGGGCAAGCCGCCGCTGTTCACGGGGCACCTCGTGCTGCGCGCGCCACTTTTGCTCCTGAATCGTTTCGTGACGACGCTGCCGCTCCACGGTTGGGTCGGGTTCGCCGGCGACCTCAGGAACGACGGCAGCTTCAAGCTGCCCGAAGCCGAAGGCAAGCTCAGCGGCAAAAACCTCGGCCTCGGGGGCTACCGGCTCGCGAAGGACCTGAACGTCGACGTGCGGATGGCGCGCGACCAGGTGACCCTCCCGCACGTGGAGATGGGCTTCGCCGACGGGCGCGTGACGCTGACGAACGCGCGCATCGAGCCGCTGGCGCCGGGCGTGCCGCTCAGCGTGGAGGCGATGGACCAGACGGACGTGCAGTTCCCGGCGCTGATGCGCGATCTGGACGTGACGTCGCGCACGATAGTTCAGTGGGACATTCACGAGACGCACGCGAAGAAGATCCACGGCACGCTCGCTCCGCTGCGCGTCGAAGGCGAGCTCGCGAGCGACACCCGCGACTTCGAGGTGTTCGACCGTTCCTGGAAGGATCCGGCCAAAAAACACATGGTCGGCGTGAAGCGCGCGGCCTTGCACGGGCACTTCCGCGTGTTGCCGAAGGCGCTCGAGTTCTTCGACACGCGCGCCGATTTCGGGAAGAGCAGCGTGTTCGTGCAGCTCGTGTCGATCGGCTTCGACAACACCATCGTGCTTCGCGTCGGCAAGGAGTCGCGCATCGACCTCGCGGACTTGAGCCCGCTCGTCGACATCCCACTTTCGGGCAACGCCGAGCTCGACGTCGAGATGGGAGGGCTCGCGAGCAATCCGCTCCTCACGGGCAACGTGAAGATCGGTTCGTTCGTGTTCGGCGGGTTCCCCGTCGGCGACTTGAAGAGCGGTAAGGTGAAATTTCGTCCGCTTTACCTCGAGCTCTCCGACATCGAGGCGCAGAAGGGCAAGAGCGCCTACACGATACCGACGGCGAAGATCGACTTCGACGCGGGCGCGACGCTCGTGCTCGACGCGAAGATGAAGAGCCCGGCCTTCGATTTGCGGGATTTTCTGACGATTTGGCACTTCGACGAGGACGTGCGCTGGGCCGATCTGGAAGGGGAGACGCAGGCGGACGTGAGCGTTCGCTACGTGCTCGGCGGGCGCGAGGACCCGTGCCAGTCGGGCGTGCTCGCGACGAACGGCAGTGTGGCGTTCAAGCGGCTCGCGCTGTTCGGTGAACGCTACGACTCCGGGCGCAGCGACTACCGCATGCGCTGGTTCGACCGCGACGCGGGGTACCGCGCGCTCGAGCTCAACTTGCCGAACCTCGTGCTGCGGAAAGGTTCGGGGTCGGTCGTCGGCTCGGTGGACGTGCGGCCCGGCGGCAAGATCGAGGGACACCTGGTCGCGAGCGAGGTACCGCTCGGCAAGATCGACGCGCTGCCGGGTCTCACGAAGGTGGCGGACGGCACGGCATCCGCCGTCGCGGAGATCAGCGGCACGCTCGACGAGCTCGAGGCGACGGCGACGGCACGTATTTCGCCGATCCGCGTCGGGCGCGCGACGTTGCCGGCTTCGAACCTTTCGATCGAGCTCACGCCGCTCAAGGTGACGCGCCCGGCCGTCGGCAAGACTCATTGCGGCGCCCCCGTCGAAAAGCCCTTCGATCCGGCCGAATACGAGGCCGACCAGGCCTCGGGCGTGTTCGCGGTGCGGGGCACGCTCTTCGGCGGCGAGGTGGCCGTGAACCAACTCACGATGACCCGGCAGCGGAGCATGCTCGTTCACGGCAAGGTCACGTTCAAGGAGCTCGACCTCGGCGCCGCGGCCGAGCTCGTGCCGGCGCTGGCGCTCTCCGACACGAAGCCGGAAGGACGCCTGAGCGGGACGCTCGACGTCGCCGAGGTGCGCACGGCGGACCCGCTCGCGTCGCGCGTGCGGCTGCAGCTCGACGAGCTCACGCTCGCGGCGAACGGGAATTCGCTGCGACTCTTGCCGGGCGCGCAACCGATCGAGCTCGGCGCCGGCGTGCTGCGGGCGCCGGGCCTGGCGCTCGCGATCACGACGCCGCGCGGCAATCAGGCGACGTTCGACATCAACGGCAGCATGACCGGGCTGCGCGACGTGCCGCGCGTCGACGCCGGCCTCACCTTGCGCCCGATGGATCTCGCCGCCTTGGCGCAGCTCGTCCCGCGCGTCGAGCGCGCGAAAGGCAGCATCACGGGGCGGCTGGGCGTGAGCGGGCCCTTGCGAGCGCCCGAATACACGGGCGGCTTCGAGCTGAACGGCGGGGAGGTCGTGCTGCGCGGCTTCTCGGCGCCGATCAGCGACATCGACATCGGCGTGAAGCTCGAGGGCGGCGAGCTCGAGGTGTCGCGCGGGAGCGCGCGCATCGGTAACGGTCGGCTCCTGGTGAGCGGCGGCGCCCCGATGCGCGGCTTCGAGGTCGGGCAGGTGCGGCTCGAGGTGAACGCGCGCGATTTGTCGCTGCCGCTCGGCGAGGGCGTGCGTGCGACGGCGGACGCGGACTTGCTGGCGACCTGGAAGCCGTCCTCCGTCGAGCGCACGTTGCCGCACCTGTCGGGCGACGTGCTCATTCGCTCGTTCGAGTACAAGCGGCCCGTGACGATGACGGCCGAGCTGCAGTCGCTCGGCCGCCGCGGTCGCCGCACGAATTTCGAGGAGTACGATCCCGCCGACGACGTCGTCGGCTTCGACATCGCGGTCCGCTCCTCGCGGGCGCTCCAAATCCGCAACGACCTCGTGGAGGCCGATCTGGATCTGGGCAACGAGGGCCTCTTGCTCACGGGCACGAATGGTCGCTACGGCCTGCGCGGCACCGTCGACATCAAGCCCGGGGGTCGCATCAAGCTCCGCCGCAACGTCTTCGAGATCAGCCAAGGTACCGTGCGCTTCGACGATCCGACGCGCATCGCCCCCAACGTCGACGTGTCGGCCGCCACCGACTACCGGCGCTATGCCGCCGCAGCGTCGGCCGCGGGCAGCACGTCGTCGAGCACGAGCGCCGCCGCGAGCCCCGGCGCGACGACGACGAGCGTCTCCGGCGGCCGCTGGACGATCCACATGCACGCGCACGGCGACGCCGACGACCTCAAGGTCGATCTCACGAGCGATCCGGCGCTCGCACAGGACGACATTTTCCTGCTCATCACCGTCGGCCTCACGCGCGCCGAGCTCGATCAAGCGCAGTCGGCGAGCGTCGGTGAAAGCGTCGCGCTCGAGGCGCTCGGCACGTTGAGCGGCGCCGACAAGGCCGTCACGAATGCCGTGCCCGTCATCGACGAGTTCCGCTTCGGCAGCGCGTATTCGTCGCGCACCGGCCGCACGGAGCCGACGGTGACGATCGGCAAACGCCTCACCGAACGCGCGCGCGCCAACGTCACGACGGGCCTCGCCGAATCGCGCGAGGTGCGCTCGAACGTCGAGTGGCGCCTGAACAACCGCGTCAGCGTCGAAACCTCGTACGACAACGTGAACGACATCTCGAACTCCGCGCTCGGTAATCTCGGCGCCGGCGTGCGCTGGCGGCTCGAGTTCGAGTAGGTGGCGCTCGCGGGCTCGGGTGTTTCAGCGAAACCGCACGGGTTTCGCGAGGAGCACACGCAGGAGCTCGCGCGCTCGCGCTCGAGCCGCTTCGGCGCGTGGCGTCGGCTGACCGTTCGCGAGCACCGCCTCGTAGGCGGCGATCGCCGCGGCACGGTCGTTCGACCGCAGGTAGAGCGCGCCGAGGCGCAAATAGGGAGTGACCAGCATGGGAAAGCGCGCCGAAAGCTCGCGCCACGCGCGGAGGGCGCCGTCTCGATCGAGCGAACGCGCGCGTAGATCGAGCAGGAAGAGCTCGTCATCGAAGTCGAAGCGCAGCGTCGCTGCCTGCTCGAGCGCCGCGACGGCGTCGTCGATTCGTCCGGCGCGCGCCAGCGCCCGTGCGTACTGCGACGCGCTCCGGCCGTGCTCGGGCAGAAGGCGCCGCGCTCGCTCGAGGTCGCTCGTCGCCGAGCGTCCCGCCCGGAGTGCGTCGCGCCCCCGGGTCCAGAGAGCGTTGCCTGCCGTGAAGCGGGCCCCCTGAAACGCCCCGAGCAGCACGACGGGCACGAGCAACCAGCGCGCTTTCCGTGGTGCTCCCGCCGGCGCCAGGTACCCGAGCAAGAAGAAGAAGAGGACGAACGTCGAGGGCACCCGGAGCGGTGCGTCCGCGAGCCCGTTCACGAAGATCACGCTCACCGCGGCCCCAGCCGCGCGCGACAACGCTTCATGGTTTCGGTACGCCTGCCAAAGCGCCGAGGCACCCACGAGCACGAAGGCGACGGCGGTGATGACGCCCGCCTCGGCCGCGTACTGCAGGCTGTCGTTGTGGGCAAAATCGATGCTGGAGAGTGGAATGAAGGCGTTGGCGTCGCCGTCGACCAGCGCCGCCGCGGCGCGGCCGTAGGCGGGCGGGTAGCCGCCCAGACCGACGCCCGTGAGCGGCCGTTCGCGCACGAGGTAGAGCGCGGCGCGCCAGAGAAACAGCCGACCACGCAACCAGGGCGCCGAGCTGAAGAGCTCCGAGCGCCAGGCGAACCAGAGCGCGAGCCCGACGCCCGCCGCGCCGGCGCCGAGCAGCGCATTGCGCCACTTTTTCGGCAGGTTGCGGTCGAGTTGCACGTAGACGAGGACGCCCGCGACCAGAGCTCCGGCGCCGCCCTTCGAGAGTGTCGCGACCGTGGCCACCGACAAGAGGCCGGCGGCAAGTTGGTACGGCCGGGGTCGCTCCGTGGTCGCGGCGAGTCCGAGCGACAGCGGCACGAGTGCCGCGAGGAACGCCGCCGCCCAGTTCGGGTTACCGAACGTGCCCGGCGCCCGAAATTCGAGCCCCGTGTAGGAGTCGCTCGTCAGCCAGCGTAGCCCCGCCGCTTGCAGCAGCACGAGGGCGGCACAGACGGCGCCCGTCGCGACGAGCAGCACGAGGCTCGCGCGGCGTGCGTCAGCGTGCCCCGCGAGACCCGCCGGCGTGACGAGGAACAGGGCGAGGCCCGACAACAGCCCGAGCACGGTCGGCCAGTGCGTCGCGGCGACGGAGGCCGAACACGCGGGCAAGAGCGCGGCCGCCGCCACGAACGCCGCG
>Ga0164241_10004471_pt1 | contig 13519 bp, 9 predicted proteins | sample OricomyardsoilBY_FD_108780 | JGI IMG/M metagenome (GOLD analysis project Ga0164241, IMG submission 108780) | Backyard soil microbial communities from Emeryville, California, USA - Original compost - Back yard soil (BY) | ecosystem: Environmental > Terrestrial > Soil > Unclassified | place: USA...
CACGGCGAAGCGCAACAGGCCAACCCATCGTCCCTCCTCTGGTGGACGAAGCGCATCATCGCGCTCCGCAAAGAGTTCTCCGTCTTCGGCCGTGGCAGCACCGAGTTCCTCGAGTGCAACAGTGGGCGCGTCCTCGCGTTCGTGCGTCGCCACGAGGACCAGACGATCCTGGTCGTGGCGAACCTCTCTCGCTTCGTTCAATACGCCGAGCTCGATCTGTCCGCGTTCGCGGGCAGCTCTCCGGTCGAGCTGTTCGGGCGAACGAAGTTTCCCACGATCGGGCAGGCGCCGTATCTCGTCACGCTCGCCTCGCACGGCTTCTATTGGTTCTTGATCGAGTCGCCGCACGCGCCGGCTCGCAACGCAGAGGACATCCCGACCCTGACCGCGGTCGGCCGCTGGTCGAGCCTCCTCGAGGGTCCGGCCAAGACGCGCCTCGCGTCGACGCTCCTCGGCCACATCTCCGATCAACGTTGGTTCCGTGGAAAGGCGCGCGTCCGGAAGGGCGCGACCATCTCCGAGCTCATGCCGCTCTCGCCGACCGATCCTGCGCACGCGCTGATCCTCCTGACGGTCGACTACGCAGACGCGGACGCAGAGACCTATTTCGTGCCCATCTCCTTCGCGTCGGGTGCCGAAGCGAACGAGATCGAGAGTCGCCATCGCGACGCCGTCATCGCGCGCGTCGCCGTGAGCGGCGAGAGTGCGTCGGACGGGCGCCCGGACGGCATCCTGTTCGACGCGCTCCTCGCCGAAGCGGTTCCTGCTGCGCTGCTCCGCTGCATTCATGGCAAGCAGACGCTTCAAGGGACCGCAGGCACCGTAGTCGGCGTCGCGACGCGCGCCGTCAAAGATATCACCGACGCCGCCGCCCTCGCCCCCAAACCGCTCAGCGCCGAGCAGAGCAACACGACGCTCGTGTTCGGAGAGCGACTCGCCATGAAGATCTTCCGCTTGATGGAGAGCGGACCGAACTGCGAAAACGAGATGGGACGCCACCTCGCGGCCCAACCCGACTACCACCGTTCGCCTCGCCTCGCGGGGACACTCGAGTATCGCGCCAGGGCGAAAGAGCCGTGCGTGCTCGGGGTCGTCCACGAATTCGTACCCAATCGCGGAGACGGTTGGCGCCTCGCGTCGAACGCGCTCACGCAGTTCTTCGATCGCTTGGTCGCCGACGATCTACTGCGCCGCGACTCTCAGAGCCCCGACTCTCAGAAGCACGCTGCTCACGAGGCCTCTGCCGCGGCGACCACGCTGGATGCCGCGCGTGGGCTCGTCGGTCCATTCACGAGTCAGGCGGCCCTCCTCGGAACACGCACCGCCGAGCTGCACCTCGCGCTCTCTCGAGAGACGAAGGACCCCGCGTTCGCGCCCGAGCCGTTCACGATCATGCACCAGCAATCGCTCTATCAATCTGCGCACGGCACCCTCGCGCGGATGTCGACGTGGCTCCGAAAGCTGCTTCCGACCCTGACGGAAGGGCGTCGCGCGCTCGTAGAGCAGGTGCTCGCCGCGCGTGACGACATCGAGACGCGCCTCGGCGAAGTCGCGCAGCGACGGTTCGCGACGCAGCGCATTCGTTGTCACGGCGACTATCACCTCGGCCAGGTGCTCTGGACCGGAGAGGACTTCTACATCATCGACTTCGAGGGCGAGCCGGCCAGGCCGCCGTCAGAGCGACGCTACAAGCGATGTCCGCTGCGCGACGTAGCCGGGATGATGCGCTCGTTCGAGTACGCCGCGGCCACCGCTCTCCGTCATGCTCGCATTCGCGCAGAGGACGCGCCGCTCCTCGAACCGTGGGTGCGCGCCTGGACCAAGGTCGTGACCGAGGCCTATGTCGAGGCCTATCTCGAGAAGGTCGCCGGACAGCCGTTTCTACCCGCTACTCGAGGAGAGACAGAGCTCCTACTCGAGTTCTACATGCTGGAGAAGTGCATGTACGAGGTCGGCTACGAGCTCAACAATCGCCCCGAGTGGATCGACATTCCCCTGCATGGGTTGCTCGATCTGCTCCGCGCGCCTCGCCGGGGGGCAGCCGGGTGACGTCGCGTCACGACAGAGATGCCGCGGCGTCAGCGTCGGCGGCAAGCCTGGGTCCGCTCGACATCCACCTCTTCCGCGAGGGGACGCACGCGCGACTCTACGACAAGCTGGGCGCGCAGTGCGTAGAGCAAGACGGCACGCCCGGCGTCACGTTCACCGTGTGGGCCCCGAACGCCGCGAGCGTCAGCGTGATCGGCGACTTCAACGACTGGACACCCGGGCAGAGCCCACTCGAGAGCATGGGCGAAGTCGGCTTGTGGCGCGGTTTCGTCCCTGAAGTCGCTGTCGGCGCGCGCTACAAATACCATATCGCGTCGACGGTGAACGGCTACCGCGTCGACAAGGCCGACCCCTTCGCGCTCCGCAGCGAGGCGGCCCCTGCCACCGCCTCGATCGTCTGGAACCTCGACTACACGTGGGGCGACGAGGAGTGGGTGAAAGAGCGCAACCGCTCGACGGCACACGGACGGCCGTTTTCGATCTACGAGGTTCACCTGGGCTCGTGGCGGCGCGACGGCGACCGCATGCTGAGCTTTCGCGAGTTGACCCCCCTCTTGATCGAGCATGCCAAGCGCGTCGGCTTCACCCACATCGAGCTCATGCCCATCACCGAGCATCCTTTCTACGGGTCATGGGGCTACGAGACGACGGGCTACTTCGCGACGACGAGCCGCTACGGAACGCCTCAAGATCTGATGTTCCTGATCGACTCGCTCCACCAAGCGGGCGTCGGCGTCATCCTCGACTGGGTCCCCGCCCACTTTCCGACCGACGAGCACGGTCTCGGGTTCTTCGACGGCACGCACCTCTACGAGCACGCCGATCCGAAGCAGGGCTTTCACCCGGAGTGGAACACCGCGATCTTCAACTACGGTCGCAACGAGGTACGCAGCTTCCTCTTGTCGAGCGCGCTCTTCTGGATCGAGAAGTTTCACGTCGACGGCCTCCGCGTCGACGGCGTCGCGTCGATGCTTTACCTCGACTACGGCCGGAAGGAAGGCGAGTGGATCGCGAACGAGCATGGCGGCAGGGAGAACCTTCAGGCCGTCGCGTTCTTGAAGCAGCTGAACGAGGTCATCGCCAGTCGCTCACCCTCGATCGTGACCATCGCGGAAGAGTCCACGTCGTGGCCGCACGTCACTGGCCACACCGACACGGGCGGCCTTGGTTTTACGATGAAGTGGGACCTCGGGTGGATGCACGACACGCTCGAGTATCTCGGTCGTGATCCCGTCGTCCGCAAATACCACCACAACCAACTCACGTTCCGCGGCATGTACGCATGGAGCGAGGCGTTCGTCCGGCCGCTCTCGCACGACGAGGTCGTCCACGGCAAGGGCACGCTGCTCGACAAGATGTGGGGCGACGAGTGGCAGCGCTACGCGAACCTGCGCTTGCTGCTGGCTTACATGTTCGCCCAGCCAGGAAAGAAGCTGCTCTTCATGGGCAGCGAGCTCGCGCCGCTGACCGAGTGGAACCACGACGTCGGCCTGAACTGGGGATTGAGAGACGATCTGAAGCACCGCCAGGTCGAGCTCCTGACGGGCGAGCTCAATCGACTCTATCGAAGCGAGCCTTCGCTCCACGAGCTTGATTTCGACCCCTCTGGGTTCGTGTGGATTGAAGCGAACGACGGAGATCGAAGCATCGTCAGTTTCGTGCGACGTGGCCGCGACGCGAAGGACACGATGGCGATCGTCTTCAACTTCACGCCGGTGCCACGTGACAATCTTCGTATCGGTGTCCCGTTCGGGGGCCACTGGGACGAAATCCTGAACACGGACGCCCTCGAGCTCGGGGGTAGCGGCAGAGGCAGCCTGGGCTCGGTCGAGGCGGCACCCGTCCGCTCGCACGGCCGAGAGTGGTCCGTGAACCTAGAGCTCCCACCGCTCGCGGCCATCTTCCTGAGGCCCCGACCGAAGAAGGGCGAGACTGGCCAATAGCGTCGGGGAGGCCGTCAGGATCTCCGTGACGGCAGCACGAGGCCTGTCTTGGCGGCGCCCGCGCGCTCGAGGAGACGTTCCACGAGGCCATCCGGCGCGTCGCCGCGCGCCGCGATCGCCAACGCAAATGCGAGCGGCAAATCGAGCGCCTTCGCGCGGGCGAGACGAGCCTCGTAGACCTGGGCGAAGTTCGATGGGAGTCGAAGCGTCCAGTTGTCGTCGTCGACCGTTCCAGGCCGATTGAAGCGCTCGGTCACGCCGAACAGGTCCGCGAAGAAGACCATCACATGCTCGGCCGGGCACACCAGAAGCTCGGCGAACATCGCGGTTCCGAGGAGACCGTCCGACGCGGCGACGACGTGTCGCATCGAATCTGCGAGCCCGAGACGCGCGCAGACGTGTGCGGACCACGCAGTACGTGTCGAATCGTCCCACGATCGGAGCAGCGCCCAAATCGACGCCGTATCGTGATTGCCAATCATCACCCAGTCGGCGGGCGTCGCGTTCTCGGTCCGGTAGACGTCGCTCGCGTTCATGAGGTTCGCCTTCTGCGTCACACGCCACCGTCCCAGCCCAAGGCGCGCCAGGACCGCGCGAAGTGGCTCGGGTTGTGTGCTCAGGACCTCACACGTGACGTCGGCGTGCGAACGTCCGTGTCGCTCCGCGGCCGCCATGACTGCGTCGAACAACACGGCATACCGCTCGACCTGCTCGGGACGCAGCGTATTCGCCCAGTGGTCGGCGTAGCGTTCTTGGCTTCGATCGATGTCTTCGGCGCCAACGCGCGCGAACGCGGCGAGCCTCGGGTGATCTGCGAGATCGGGCGACTCGAAGAGACGCGCGCCCTCGCGCACGGCGCGCCCTGGATCCTCGTGATCTGCGCGATAGACCCACGGACACACGAGCCCGTGCGGATGGTCGATTCGGAGGCCCTCGTATTCGGCGAACGCTTTTTCGGCGCGCGCTTGCACGAGCGTGAGCGCGGCTTCTGGCGTGTCGAGATCTCCAAAGCGCCCCGGATGAAGGACGGGGTAGTGCCACGGTTGGCCCTCTGGGTTCGTTCGGCTCGGCGGCGCGCCCAAGTAGTACCCAGGCAAGAACGCGCTCGATCGCGTCCACACGTCGCGCGGCGCAAACCCGACCTGGAGATCGGAGTACAGTCCGAGACCGAGGGCGCGGGTCATGGCGCGAACCCTCGCGTGATCGGCGTGCGCCGCCCATTGATTGAAGACGTACTCGTCGATAAAGGCGGCGTGCGTGGCAGAGAGCGCGGCCCGTCGTGCGGCGTAGCGGGCTTCTTCTCCAGCGGGCGGATCCCAGAGGTCGCGCTCGGACGGCGCGAGGTCCGCCGGAGCCGCACGTAGAGGAGCCAGGGCCGCAGAGAGCGCATCTCCGTCGAGCCACGCGGCCTGCGTCCGTGCAAACTCCGAGACCGCCGCCGCCACCTCTGCGGCGCGCGGCGACGTGCCGTCTCGAACGACGCGGAACGCCTGCCGGGCGAGGGCGTGCGTCGCGTCGTGTGCGAGACGATGATCCGCGCGGACCGTACCCGGGTGAATCGCGCGCGTGAGCGATTGCGCATCGACGAGTCCCTCGAGCGGACCTCCCTCGCGGTACGCGGCGTGCGCGATCGTGGCCACGCCGCGCGAGAACACGGTGCTGTCGTACGGCGAAGGCATCTCGCGTGACGTCTCGCCCTCGGGACCGAGCTGCACGCTCGTGAACCCGAGCTCGCGCACGAGCTCGAAGAGGCGCGCCGCGGCGCACGTGCCCGGAGAGCCGACGCCCACGTCCTCGTCGGCATCGGAAGGAAAGGAGCTCGCGTGGATCGCGAAGACGAGCCGCTTCTTGCCGAGCGCGGCGCGGGCCTCGTCCATCAGCTCGCGGTCCGACACGCGGCCTTCGTACCACCCGACGCCGCGCGCTGCATCTTCGAGAGCACGGCCTCGCCCTTGGATGCCACGCGGTGCGATGACAAGATTGCGAGTCGACGGGCCAGAGCGAGCTCGTGCGACGCGCTCGCCGACATCTTCGAGGTCAGCCGCGGCGTGCCCCCGAACCCGGAGCAGGCAAAGCGCGCCCGCACGCTCCAGTCCGCGGCGCTGGCGCGGCGATGAGCGCGCTTTCGAGCTTCTCGCGCTTCTCGAGGTGCGGAGGTCGAGCGACCGGCTATCGTGGACCGATGATGCGTCCGCTCCTCGTCGTCGGTCTCTTGGCTTCGCTTGCGGCTTGTGGTGACAGTGGGTCGACCAGCACGGGCGCGGGCGGCGGCGGCGGCGGCGGCACCGGCGGCTCGACCACCTCGAGCAACGAGCGCGAATGCATCGCGACGTTCCGCGTCCTGCAGAAGGACGCGTACTCGGATGTGGCGGGGCGCTCGAGCGACCTCTGGCCGCCGCACACGACGACCGTCCTCGACGTCACCTGCGACGGCACACCGGCCGGCGGTTCGTTCCACGAAAACCACGGCACCCTGCCCGACGCGAAGGACGCGAACGGCGACGTCTTCCTAGTCGAGGTCGGCACATACACCGCGACGGGCCCCGAGAGCGCCGTGCAAGCGCTAGCGACCGAATACGCGGCTTGCGTCTGCGAGCCCGAGACCAAGTTCCTGAGCCTGGACACGATCGACGACGCGACCGCCCAGTCTCTCATCAATACGGTATCGACGTACCTGAACGACAACCTCACCTGCGACAACGGCACGACGCCCGATGACGTCGTCGGAGCGCTCCAGAACGGCGACGTCGATGTCGCCATCATGCTCTTCGGCGATTGCACGTGGATCGGCGCCACGTCGTTCGAAGAGGGCCTGGACGACGCGCTCACCACGATCCTCGAAGAGACCGCCGAGGCGCTCGACGGCTACCACGTCTGCAACAACGACGCGGCGTTGCAGAAGTCGCTCTTCGACGACTTCAAAGCGACGGGCGTCGCGAAAACCTGCGACGCGACCGCGTCCGTCTGCCACGGTCCGATGTGGCTCTATGAGCCCTGAGCCCGCCGGTAGCCCCCGCGGCGGCGCGTCCTCAGAAGCGCTGCCGCGTTGGTGATCGCTCAGGCCTAATTGAGCATCCCGGCGCAGTCGAACAACACGTCGATCTTCGCCTCGTCGTCGGCCTGAACGAGATCGCACGTCGCGTCGCAGAGCTGAATTGTGTCGTTCTCGATGTAGAACGAGTTGGGTGCACAAGCGCCCGCGCCCGAGACCTGCATGAACTGCTGCACGCCGCCCATGTTGGGCGTGTACTGGACCACGACGCTGTTCAGATCGATGGTCTGGCCGGTCGGCGGGTCGGGAACGGGGAACGCGCAGTCGACCTTCGCGCCGTCGATCACGCCGTTCGCGATCGCCTGGAATACGACGTCGTAAGAGGTCGTGTCGCAAATCGGAAATCGAAGCGAGTTGGTCAATACGCTCAGCGCCTGGTGTCCGGTGCCCGCGTTCGCCGCGGTCGGGCACTTCGTCGTGATGACTGGATCGGCCGGCGTATAGGGCGCCGTCGGCGGCGTGTTGTAGCCCAGCGCCACGATTGAATAGAACTGGTAGTTTCGCTCGGTCGCGTCGCCGAAGCTCGCGGGCGAAAGCGCCAAGAGATCCGTATCGAAGAGGGCTGCCGCGGTCGTACCGTTCGCGACGTTGTTCGAGTCTTGATACGTGTGTCCGTTGTAGCTGCAGCCGACGCCGTCATCCGTGATCTCGATGAACGTCTTGAACGAGTCGGGGCGAAGCCAGTCTTGCCAGCCGTTCGGAGCCAGATTGAACTCGTCAGGCTTGTCGAAGGTGTTCAGGATCTTGCACCACGAGTCGCGACTCGCGACCTCTGTCGAGTAGTGGTAGAAATGTGGTGGGTTGTTGACGGGCTGCGCCGGTGGCGTCGCGCAGCCCCCCGCCGGAATGCCGCTGAGCGGCGCTTCGACGCAGATGGATTGGCCTGCAGACGCCTTTCCGTGGCGCGACACCAAGATCACCCGATAGTCCAGGCCACTGTCCTCGATGATGGTGGCGAAGTTCTGGTTGATGTTCTGCTCCACCCCCTGAATCTCGCCCGTCATGCTGCCCGAGTTGTCGATCAGGATGATGATGTCGACGGGCTTCTTCGTGATGGTCGCCTCGGCGCTCTGCGTCGCGCACGGTGGCTGGCCGCCAGAGCCCGTGGTCCCGAACGAGCCGGTCGAGCCGCCGTTGGCGCTGCCCGTGTTCGTCCCGCTCGAGCCTCCCCCACCCGAGGCCGTGCCGCTCATCGTCGCGCCAGAGCTTGCGCCCGAGCCGGTTCCAGTTCCGGCGCCGCCAGAGCCGTCGTCATCCGACGAGCAGCCTTCGGCGGCGAAGAGGAGGCAGGTCGCGGAGGCGAGAACGAGCGCAGCGGACGAGACACGCAGACGGTGCACCATTGCCGTAGTTTCGCGGAGATGAGAGCGGGGAGCAAGCGGCGCGCCTCTGTTAGTCTCTGCTCGATGCGGCGGAGCCGATTTCGGACGCAACCCCGGGCGGCGATGAATCACGCCCTTTGCGCGCTGGCAGGATCTGCTGGGCTGTGGATGGTGGCCAGCTGCGGTCCAGCATCTTCTCCCGCACGATCAGAGCCGACCGAAGTCGGGACGGACGCGACGACGACCGAAGGCGCGACGGACGCGACAGCGGCGGCCGAAAGCTCGGCGAGCGTGCCTGCGATCGCTTCAGCGAGCCCGACTGCGTCAGCGATCCCAACCGCTTCAGCGAGCGCAACGCCGAGCGCGTCTGCATCGGATACCCCAACAGCGGCGACCCGCGCGACGTCCGATGCTCCCGTGACGGTGGTTGGGCTTTGCGACGCCATCGACGGCGACATCTGCGTGGACGGCGACGCGGACTGCCCCTGCACGCAAAAGTGCGCCACGGTCTGTACAGCTTGCGTGAGCGCGTCCAAGGCGAAGTGCGTGCGGTGTGCAGCCGCTTGCAAGCCAGACGACTGGGGGTGTGGTGAGACGTGCCTCTCGCGCCATCTCTCCACCTGTATCGAGCCTCAAGGCCGGTGCGTGATCGCGTGTATCGAGGGCAACCACTGCCCGTGAACGCGAGGTCGCGACGGCTCACGATTAGCCTGTTCGCGGCCCGAGAGCCCAGGTCAGCGGCGCGATGGTCGCGTGGGCGACATCCGGCACGCCGCGCTCACGCCGCGGAGCGCTTTTGCCGACGCCGCAACAACACCAGGCCGAGGATCGAGAGGGGGAGCGGACCCACGCCCAAGCCGACAATCAAGCCTGCGATGCGAAGGCCGTTGCCGCTGCCGCGTAGCTTTTGGACGAGCTCGTCCTGTGAGCCGGGAAAAAGCTCGACGCGTCCGAGCACCGGATCCGCCTCGAGGCGCAACGCGCCGTCGCGATCTTGAAGGCGGCCGACGACGAAGACGCGCGTCCCGGCGTCGATCGTCGACTCTTGGACTTCGAACTGCGTCGTGCCCGCGTGCAGGTGCTCTCGAGCCGCCGCGAGCTCTTCATGGGTCACACGGAGCCGCGCAGGAAGCTCGGCCATGTATTGCGTCTTCGCGTTGTCGCCCGACGCGGGGACCCACTGCTCGAGAGGCAGCTCGAGACGCGCGTCGCCGACCGTGATGCCGAGCTCGGTTGGTCCGACTCTGCTCCGCCGCACGAGCCCGTGGTCGGTCGCGGGCTGGTCGTGATCGTCGCGGTATTGGCTGATGATACCGATGTACGTGACTGCCGCGAGGCACGGCCTCTCGCTGAAGGGGGCGACGACCGAAGGCCCAGCGGCGATCGTGCCCTCGGCGCGCACCTCGGCGCCTCGCTCGAGCAACGTGGCCGGCGTGCTCACATGGTCGGCTTGCGCGAGCAGGTCTGCGCCGCCTAGGTGCATGAAGTAGCCCGCGATTGCCCACCCAGTGAGCCAAAACATCGCGAGGCCGAGTAAGAGCGCGATCGTCTTCGACATGGACTTGCGGGAGTTGTCGCTCAGTCGCACCGCGCAAATTCGACGGGTGCTCCCGCTTCGAGGGCTCAGCCTATCACCGGGCTACCGTGCCGACGCTGCCGCAACGCATCCTCGTGACGTACCATCCCGCGATGACCCAGCCCCCCGCCATGAAGCGCGATTCGAGCTCGCTTCGCGAGCCGACCGTCGCGCGGACGCTCAATCGCATGCATCGCCGCGCGCGGGTCGACATGCTCCGCATCGCGCTCGTCGCGCCGTCGGTCGTCCCGCACTTCCTCGGCCTGCGTAAGGTCTCCGACGACGTCCTCAGCCACAGCATGAAGGACACGTACCTGCCGGTGTCGCGCTCGCAGGGCGAGATGCTCTACCTCGTCGCGCGCAGCATCGACGCCCGGCGCGTCGTCGAGTTCGGCACGTCGTTCGGCGTCTCGACGCTCTACCTCGCCGCCGCCGTGAAGGACAACGGGGGCGGCGTCGTCATCGGCACCGAGCTCGAGCCGTCGAAGCAGGCGAAGGCTACCGAAAACCTGCGCGAAGCCGGGCTCTCGGCCTTCGCGGGCGTTCGGCTCGGGGACGCGATGACGACGCTCGCCGACGTCGAAGCGCCGGTGGACATGGTCCTCCTCGATGGGTGGAAGGACGGCTATCTCGACATCCTCGAGCTCCTGAAGCCGAAGCTTCGCCCGCGCGCGGTCGTCCTCGCGGACAACATCTTCCGCTTCAAGCGGTCGCTCCGACCCTACGTCGAGTACATGCAGAGCGGGACGAACGGGTTCGTCTCGTCGACGATCGAAATCGCCGACGGCTTCGAGCTGTCGGTCTTCACCGGGTAGCGTCCCGCAAGTGCTAGCCAAACGTCGGCAGCGACGTAGCGGATGAGGTCGGGCAACAGCATCGTTGTCGCACCGCGGAGCCGGATCCTGGTCTGTCCGACACGCACCGAGGGTAAGAGGTCTTCCATGCAAGCATTTCGGATGCCGATCACGTTCTCCGCAGCCCTCTTCACCGCCGCGCTCGTGGCGACCGGCTGCTACCCGAAGGCCGGCCCGGCTCCGGGCGTCCTCTCGGCCGACAACGCGGCCTGGGCGTCCACGAAATGGCCAGGCACGACGCCCGAGTCGCTCGCGGCGGGACACGACACGTTCATCGCGAAGTGCAACGGCTGCCACGACTACCCGGATCTGGCCGCGATCGACGACGACGAATGGCCCGGCATCGTCGACAGCATGGGCGACAAGGCCGATCTCGACGCCACCAAGAAGGAGGCGGTCCTCCACTTCGTTCTCGCCGCGCGCCACCATTGAGGGGTCGCGTCGACCTCACGAGCCGCGGCTCGCACGCGACACAGGCGTCATGAACGCGCATCACCTGCGCTTCGTCGTTCGACAGTACGTCGAGCACAAGAACCGAGAGAACCTGGCGCTCCACGCGTGGACGAACGGCGTCGCGTGGCTTGCGCTCATTACGATCCTCTCGCAGGTGGCGCTGCCGGTGCCGTTCCGAGTGCCGCTCTTTGGCGCGAACCTGGGGACCGCGTTCGTCGCGTTCTCGATCTTGTATTGGCTCCCGGTCGACGCGCTCGTGACCGTGGGCGTCGCGGCGCTCTCGACGGCTTGGGTGCTGCTGCCCTTCGGGCCTTGGGGTCCCGGAAATGGCTGGCTCGCAGGCGTCGGCGCGCCCCTCGCGGTGTTCGCCGCGACGAAGGTCGTCGACCACTACGGGCACGTCTATCACCACGAGCACGCCGAGTTCATGAAGGGCGACCCGCTGATCGTCGGCGCCATGCACACAGCACACAGCGCGCTCTGGGGTCTGTTCCACTTCTGGCTCGGGCTTTTGCTGATGCGCGGCTATCGCCCCCGTCTCGCGCGCGCTCTCGACGAAGAAGAGGGGAAGCTCTTGGGCACGCGACGCCGCGTGCCGTGGGTCAATTGGGCTGGAATTGCCTCTACGAATGCGCAATTCGTGTGCGCTCCGCGCAACCTCGAAGAGCTGACCGCGGCCGTCGTCGAGGCGCGCGACCGCGGCCAACGCGTGCGCGTCGTCGCGTCCGGGTTCTCGTGGTCGGCCGTCGTCCCGTCAGACGAGACGATGATCTTTTGCGAGCGTCTCGACCGCGTCACGCTCGACCCGACGGATCCCACCGGGACGACCGTGTGGGTCGAGGCGGGCGTGACGAACCGCCAGCTGAACCGCGAGCTCGCCCGCCACGGCCTCTGCATGCCTTGGAACGTCGTGCTCGAGAACGTGCGCCTCGCCGGCCTCGCCTCGACGGGCACCCACGGCACGGGCAAAGCCACCTCCACCGTCGGTGACCTCGTCCTCGCCCTCGAGATCATCGACGCCGATGGCAAGCTCCGCGTGCTCTCCGACGAGACCGTGGGCCCAGAGATCATGAGCGCAGCGCGGCTCGGGCTCGGCCTCTTCGGCGTCATCGCTCGGCTGCGCCTCCGCGTCGCGCCGCTCCACCGCGTCCGCCAGGCCGATCAGCGCGTAGCGGTGAAGGACGTCCTCGATCGGCTCGGGGACCTCATGCGCGAGCACGACTCGATCGAGCTCTACTGGTTCCCCTTCAACACGGACATGTGGCTTCGCACGATCGACCGCACCGACGCGCCGCGCACGTTCCAGGGCCACGGCATCTGGTTCAAGGCGCAGAATTTTCTTCAGAACGCGTGGCTCGCGATGATCGCGAACCCCCTCATGCGGCTATCCCCGAGGGTCACGCCCGCCCTTCTGCGCCTGGCGATCCGCATGATGCCGTACCGCACCCGCGTCCTCGATCTGCCCGACTCGCACCACTACCACCACTGGATCGAGATGACCCGCTGCGGCTGCCTCGAGGTCGGCTTCAAGGTCGACGCCGACTTCGAGCGCCCGCGCGCCGCGTGGGAAGCGGCGCAGCGCCTCGTCGAGGAGTACGCGCGTCGCGGGCTCTACCCCTTGAACCTCACGCTCAACATGCGCTTCATCGGCACGAGCAGCACGCTCCTGACACCGGCGTACGGTGAGGGGACGACCTGTTACATCGAGATCATGTGGATCGGGCGACCGACGGCTTGGGCAGAGTTCACGTCGGACCTCTGTCGCGAGTGGTTGAAGGAGCCGGGCGCCCTTCCCCACTGGTCCAAAGAGTTCGAGCACGTCGAGGACGTGGTGCGGATCATCCGAGAGAACCTGGGTGACCGGCGCGAGCGGTTCCTCTCGGCGCTGCGCGAGGCGGGGATCGACCCAGAGCAAAGGTTCATGAATCCTCTTCTCCGCCGCGTCCTGATTGACAATCCGCCAGACGACGCCCGACCCGCGACCGTGGCCGAGGGCCTCGAATGAGCGGTCCGCTTCCGCCGCTGAGAGATCGAGCCGACTCCGACGACTCGCACCGTGCGTCGAACGGCAGGTCGAACGCGCCGATCCGACGCCTCGCCGTCGTCGGCGGGGGGATGGGCGGCGTCGCGACCGCCTGGTTTTGCGGCGGCGAATGGGACGTCTCGCTCTTCGAGGCCAAGAGCAAGCTCGGTGGGAACTGCGACTCCGAGACGCTGACCCGTCACGGCAAGAACATCGGCGTCGACCTCGGCGCGCAGTTCTTCCACCC
>Ga0164241_10004472_pt1 | contig 13517 bp, 10 predicted proteins | sample OricomyardsoilBY_FD_108780 | JGI IMG/M metagenome (GOLD analysis project Ga0164241, IMG submission 108780) | Backyard soil microbial communities from Emeryville, California, USA - Original compost - Back yard soil (BY) | ecosystem: Environmental > Terrestrial > Soil > Unclassified | place: USA...
ATGGCTGAAAAAGAAAAACTTCGTTTAGATAAATACCTCTGGGCTATCCGCCTCTTTAAAACCCGATCGATGGCTGCAGCTGCCTGCGATAGCGGTAAAGTAAAATTTGACGGTGCACAGGCTAAAGCTTCCAGGCAGGTAAGTGTAGGTGAAGAATACGAAGTAAAAACAGAAGCAAAAAGATGGCGTATAAAAGTTACTGGTTTATTACACAATCGCATGGCATATGCCGAAGCCATCAAATATTATTTAGATATTACGCCCGAAGAAGAAATACAACGCCTTCAATACCAGGCTGCGAGTTTTCATACAGGTAAACGACAAAGCAAAATAGGAAGGCCTACTAAAAAAGAACGGCGCGACCTGGATGATTTTATGGAAGAATAAGCCAGCGCTGACAACTCTCACATTTAAAACTGATAAATATCAGGCGGATAGCTAAGCTGCAGAAATAGTTTTGTAATATCAGAATACTGCATGCAAAAAAGTACTATCACAACACAACAAACTATATGCTACCATTGTGGAGATATTTGCAGGGATAACCATATTCACAGCGATGAAAAAAATTTTTGTTGTGAAGGCTGTAAAATGGTGTACAACATTTTGAATGAAAATGAACTATGCGATTATTACAGCCTGAATAAAAATCCGGGAATCAATCAACGGATAACAGTTCGCTCCGATAAGTTTTCTTTCCTGGAGGATGAAAAAATTCAGGATCAATTAATCAGTTTCCGGGATGCTGAGCAAATGCATATAACTTTTTACCTGCCACAAATGCATTGCAGTTCCTGTTTGTACTTATTAGAAAATCTGCATCGCATTGATGAAGGGGTTATTTCTTCCAAAGTAAATTTTACCCGCAAAGAAGCCGATATTATTTTCTCTTTAAAAAAAACAAGCTTGCGGCATGTAGCTGAAGTACTCACGGGTATTGGCTATGAACCCTACATAAGCCTTAACGACCTGAAAGAAAAAAGGCCTTCGATCAATAAAAGTATGGTTTACCAATTAGGCGTTGCTGGTTTTTGTTTTGGCAATATAATGTTGCTGAGCTTTCCGGAATATTTAGGCATTGATGCGAGTGAAAAAGGTTTGCAGGTAATCTTCCGCTGGATCAGTTTTCTATTAGCCATTCCGGTTTTACTGTATTCGGCTTATCCATTTTATGAATCGTCATGGAAAAGTTTAAAACATAAATTTCTAAATATTGATGCACCCATTGCGTTGGCTATCATTATTACTTTTGTGCGAAGCGCTTATGAAATAATCAGTGGGAATGGTGGTGGCTATTTTGATTCGATGACAGGTATTGTTTTCTTTATGCTTGCCGGAAGAATTTTACAGGATAAAATCTACCGGCAACTTTCATTCGATCGTGATTATCGTTCATATTTTCCGGTAGCAGTTTCAGTAGTGAAAGATGGAAAAGAAATTCCTTCCCTTTTACCTGATATTAAACCCGGTGATACGTTACTTATTCATAATGAAGAATTGATTCCTGCAGATGGCATTCTTACGAGGGGAAAAGCATTTATCGATTATAGTTTTGTTACCGGCGAATCAGTTCCTGTACTAAAAGTAATGGGTGAGATAATTTATGCAGGAGGCAAGCAAACTGGTGCTACTATCGAATTGCTAACTGTAAAAGAAGTAGCCCAAAGCTATCTTACCAAACTCTGGAACCAGGATGTATTTAAAGAGTCGAAAGAAGATAAATACACATCTTTTGTTCACCTGCTCAGCCGTTACTTCACGTATATCGTATTCGGAATAGCTATTATTACAGCTATGTATTGGTTGATTAACGATAGCACCCGCCTATGGCCTGCTGTTACTTCTATTTTTATTATTGCCTGCCCTTGTGCTTTATTATTATCCAATACATTCACCAACGGTAATTTTCTGCGCATTCTTGGTAAAAACGGTTTCTTTTTACGTAATGCGCAAACGATTGAAACAATTGCCAGAATAGACCATATTGTTTTTGATAAAACAGGTACACTCACTTCTGCAAATGATTATACAATTAACTATACAGGCTGCACACTTACAGATGATCAGAATGAACAGATAGTAGCCCTGGCTAAATGCTCTTCTCATCCGCTTAGCAAGGCACTGACAAACTTTATTAGTTATAAAAAAATAGCAGCGCCAACACTCGTTGAAGAAATTCCAGGAAAAGGAATGATAGGGATTATCAATGGCAGTGCGGTTAAGATTGGGTCAGAAGAGTTTGTTACGGGAAAAAAAAATACGCTATCCAATAGCACAGCTGTTTTTGTAAGTATTGACAATACACTATCAGGAAAATTTTTATTCAGCAATCAATACCGCGATACTGTGCCGGGTATTATTAAAGCATTAAAAAAGAATTATAAACTTTCTGTTCTCTCCGGAGATAACGATGCCGAAAGAAACAACCTGCAACAATTATTAGGCAAAAAATCTACAATATTATTTCATCAGAAACCGGAAGACAAGCTGGCTTATATTAAACATTTACAATCCCGGGGCGAAACAGTAATGATGATTGGTGATGGGCTGAATGATGCCGGAGCCCTGAAACAAAGTGATACAGGAATAGCCATCAGCGAACAAACGAATAATTTCACACCATCCAGTGATGCTATTATTGAAGCTAAAAAGCTCGCCTTTCTACCAAAATTTATTCAACTCTGCAAAGCCAATAAAAATATCATTATCGCAAGTTTTGTTCTTTCGATTGTATATAATATCATCGGGCTATTGTTTGCGGTGCAGGGTAATTTATCACCTATGATTGCTGCTATCCTTATGCCGAGCAGTTCTCTCAGTATATTATTACTCACATTTGGCAGTAGTAGTTTGCTTGCACGTAGAATGAAACTCTGATCTTGCTCATCTTTTTCTCCTCTATATGTGATTAAAATCAGTTTGATCCGTGACAACGGTTATTAGCTGCTGCTTTATGCCGGGATACTTTTACACCTGACAAATCAATGACATGAGTGTAATCATTATCCTGCTTATCGCAAGTATTTCAGTAGCAGGCTTGTTCTTATTCGCTTTTTTATGGGGTGTAAAAACGGGACAGTTTGAAGATGATTACTCTCCTTCTTCCCGCATTTTATTTGATAACAAACCTTCTTCCGCAACCAAAACACAATAATCACACAATACCCAGTTTATGCAATTAGAGAAGTTCTATTACGACAACAAGATCGTGCGGGCATTTGGATACGCTACCATCATCTTTGGTGTAGTAGGTATGCTTGCAGGATTGTGGGCAGCTATTCAGATCTATTACCCTGATATCAGCCTTGGGCTTGCACCAACTACATTTGGGCGTTTGCGCCCGCTACACACCAATGCAATCATCTTCGCATTTGTAGGCAATGCTTCGTTTGCCGGTATTTATTATTCACTGCAACGTTTGTGTAAGGCCAGAATGTTCAGCGATAAACTGAGCTGGATTCATTTCTGGGGTTGGCAGGCGATTATTGCTTCCGCAGCTATCACCCTGTTGATGGGTTTTACTACGGGTAAAGAATATGCAGAATTAGAATGGCCAATTGATATTGCGATCACACTTGTATGGATAATATTTGGTATCAATATGTTTGGTACTATTATCAAACGCCGTGAAAAACATTTATATGTAGCTATCTGGTTTTATATAGCTACATGGGTAACTGTTGCGATGTTACATATCGTAAACTCTATTGAGATTCCGGTATCCTTTATGAAAAGCTATAGCTGGTATGCAGGTGTGCAGGATGCATTGGTACAATGGTGGTATGGGCATAATGCTGTAGCTTTCTTTCTAACTACACCTGTATTGGGCTTAATGTATTATTTTCTTCCGAAAGCAGCGAACAGGCCGGTATACTCCTATCGTTTATCCATCATTCACTTCTGGGCACTTATATTTCTTTATATCTGGGCAGGGCCGCACCATTTATTATACACAGCTTTACCAGATTGGGCACAATCATTAGGTGTTGTATTCTCTGTTATGTTGATAGCTCCAAGTTGGGGAGGAATGTTAAACGGATTGTTTACACTTCGTGGTGCATGGGATAAAGTAAGAGAAGATCCTGTTTTAAAATTCATGGTGGTTGCTATTACCTGTTATGGTATGGCAACATTTGAAGGCCCGCTGCTTAGTTTAAAAAGTGTAAATGCCATCTCACACTTTACTGACTGGACGATTGCACACGTACATATCGGTGGATTAGGATGGAATGGTTTTCTTGCTTTTGCAATTCTTTACTACATGATTCCGAAAATGTGGAATACTACATTGTATTCTAAAAAATTAGCAACAAACCATTTCTGGCTGGGAACAATTGGTATAATTATCTATGCTGTGCCAATGTATTGGGCAGGCTTTGAGCAGGCAGCCATGTGGAAACAGTTTACACCAGAAGGCCAATTGAAATACCAGTTCCTTGAAACAGTAACCAATATCAAACCGATGTATGTAACACGTAGCATTGGTGGTGCGCTATACCTTATAGGTGCATTGATGATGGTAGTGAACTTATACAAAACAATTGCAAAAGGAAACTTTATAGCGAATGAAGAAGCTGAAGCTGCACCAATAGTAAAAACAGTAAAAGAGAAAAAAGAATACTGGCACAGAGTAATTGAAAGAAGGCCGGTAATGATGCTTGTAGGCAGCCTGATTGTTGTTGCAATAGGTGGGCTTATTGAATTCATTCCTACTTTTCTTGTAAAATCCAATATACCAACCATTGCAAGTGTAAAACCTTATACACCGCTTGAATTACAAGGGAGAGATATTTACCTCCGTGAAGGCTGTTATACCTGTCACTCACAAATGGTTCGCCCTTTTCGTGATGAAGTAGCGCGCTATGGTGAATATTCAAAAGCAGGTGAGTTTGTATATGATCATCCGTTTCAATGGGGAAGCAAACGCACAGGGCCAGACCTTGCCAGAGTAGGAGGAAAATATCCTGATAGCTGGCATTACAACCATATGTATGATCCCCGATCTATGTCGCCTGGTTCATTGATGCCGCAATACATATGGTTACTGGATGATAAAATAGATACAGCTTCTACTCCTGCTAAAATCAGGGCGATGCAAACACTGGGTGTACCATATCCTGATGGTTATGATAAAATCGCGAATATAGATTTGAGAATACAGGCTGACGGTATCGCGGCTAACCTTAAAAAAGATAAAATCGTTACACCATCCAATGCAGAGATCATCGCTTTGATTGCCTATCTGCAACGGTTAGGTAAAGATATTAAAGCAGCACCTGCTCAACTTATTACTGAAAACAAAAATTAAGCGCTATGAAATTCATTCATTATATAGAAAAAATAAGTGGTATAGAAATAATGGGAATGGTATCGCTATTGATGTTTGTTTCATTCTTCACCATTATGCTCGTGTGGGTTTTTAAGACTAACCGAAAAAAACTAGAGGAAATAAGCCAGATCCCACTGGATAATTATTAATGCCAAAACTGTTTGCAATGATTTCTTTACATAAAAAAATTAAATACGTTTTCAGCATAGCTGTTGCCATGGCAATAAGTACACAAACAGTACTGGCTGCAGATGGCCCGGCCCCATCCATTTTCAATAATATATTAGCATTGTCTTTACTCGCATTGATGGTTTTGTTATTAATCATCATTGGCATATTAGGTAATATTCTTATTGGCGCTGCGGATTATAAATCGAAAAAAGCAAAAGTGATAAAGATGTCATCGAAAGTGATTACATCATTCCTTCTGCTCATATCATTGGGGATAACACCCTCTTTGCTGGCACAGGATACCAATGTTGCTAAAACAACTGAAGTATCTTCTACCATTGGCGGCATGGCAGCTTCTACTTTTTACCTTATGGCTACTGTCATCTTCCTGGAATTAGTAATCATTATAGTAATGCTTATTAATATCAAATTTCTACTTCGTAAAGAAAGAGAAGAAGTAGCCAGTGCAGAAGAACTGGAAGAGATACGTAAAACAAGATTAACCTGGTGGGATAAAATCAACAAAATGCGTCCCGTAAGCCAGGAAGCAGAACTGGACCTTGGGCATGAATACGATGGCATACGTGAATTAAATAACCGTCTTCCACCTTGGTGGCTATATGGATTTTATGTAACAATTATTGTTGCCGTTATTTATTTATGGCGCTTTCATATTTCTCATACAGGCCCATCCAGTAAAGAAGAATATGACCGCTCTGTAACTGCAGCAGAAATGGAAATAAAAGAATACCTCGCTAAAAAAGGCGACGCTGTAGATGAGAATACAGTGACGCTATTGACAGAAGCACAGGATATTACCGAAGGAAAAAGAATTTTTACAACCTCATGTGCATCCTGCCACAAAGAAACAGGTGCAGGGGATGTAGGACCCAACCTTACAGATGATTATTGGCTGCATGGAAGTGATATTAAAAGTGTATTTAAAACAATACGCTATGGAATAAATGCAATGCCGCAATGGCAGAATCAATATTCCAACAAACAGATTGCACAAGTAGCCAGCTATGTAAAATCCCTGCATGGTTCAAACCCGGCAAATCCAAAAGCACCACAAGGTGTATTGCAAAAAGAAGATTCCGCACCCGTTGCTGATACTGTTAGTGCAGAGAAAAAAGTAGCAATGAATTGAGATAGAAAACTGAAATGCGATCATGAACACAGAAATAAATTCATCAACAAATACACCAGAATCCTTCAGGGACAGAATAGCCACTGTTGATGAAAGAGGAAAAAGAAAATGGGTATATGCCCAAAAGCCCAAAGGAAAATTATATAATATCCGTACCTGGGTTAGCTGGGGTTTCTTCGCATTATTCCTTACAATACCTTTTATAAAAATAAATGGAAGGCCATTTTTTTTATTTAATATCCCTGATGGAAAATTTATCCTGTTTGGTAAAATATTCTGGCCACAGGATTTTTTCATCTTCGGGTTAACAATGGTAACGTTTATAGTTTTCATTGTTTTGTTTACTGCTGCATTCGGGCGTTTATTTTGCGGATGGGTTTGCCCGCAAACTATTTTTATGGAAATGCTTTTCCGCAAAGTAGAATACCTGATAGAAGGCGACGCTGCTAAACAACGCTTATTAAATAATGGCCCATGGACCGGAGAAAAAATACGGAAGAAAGCAATCAAACACATTGTATTTTATTTACTGGCTTTTATTATTGCCAACTATTTTCTTGCCTACATTATTGGCGTAGATGAGTTGAAAAAAATAATCAGCGAGCCATTGAGTGAACATGTGATCCTGTTTTTTTCTTTATTACTTTTTTCGGGAGTGTTCTATGCCGTATATGCCTACTTCCGTGAGCAGATTTGTACAGTTATCTGTCCTTATGGCCGCTTGCAAAGTGTATTGCTAGATAGAAATTCAATGATCGTTGCCTACGATTATAAACGCGGTGAGCCAAGAGGAAAGTTTAAAAAAACCCAAACTGCTGAATTAGCACAAGGAGATTGTATTGATTGTTTTCAATGTGTAAAAGTTTGCCCTACCGGTATCGATATCCGTAATGGTACACAGATGGAATGCGTAGGTTGTACTGCTTGCATTGATGCCTGTAATAAAATGATGGATGCAGTGGGCTATCCGCAAGGGCTGATACGCTATGCATCTGAAAATGGAATTTCCGAAAGCAAAAAATTACGTTTCACCGGCAGAATGAAATTTTATACTGTCCTGCTATTTGTTTTGACAGGCATTATCACTACCCTGCTTATTACAAGAAAAGATATTGATGGAACGATAGTAAGGGCGCAAGGAATGTTGTACCAGGAAAGAGGAACAGATAGTATTTCCAATCTGTATGTTATTAAAGTGGTTAATAAAACGATTGATGATATTCCTCTCTCTTTAAAATTGGAAGAAGCGCCGGGAAGAATAATGGAAGCAGAAGGAAAAAATATACTGGTAAAAAAAGAAGGACAGGGGAAAGGGTCATTCTTTATTGTGCTGCCAAATAATTATATCAATAAGCGAAAAACAGAATTAAAGGTAGGCTTATATAAAGGAGATAAAAAAATAAGCACATTGAAAACAAATTTTATGGGGCCTTTTAACAGGTTCTGAGGAAAGGTTCCAAAAGTTCAAGATTTTCAAGAAGTTAGGGAAGCTACTAACCTTTTAAACTTTTTGAACCTCTTAAACATCTTAAACCTCTTGAACACCTTAAACGTAAAAGTTATGAACTGGGGAAACAAACTCTTATTGACATTCATTGTATTTGTGGGAGGTATGAGTTATCTCATTTATCGTTCTGTAAATACAAACTTCGAACTTGTTGATAAGGATTATTATAAAAATGAATTACAATACCAGCAGGTTATTGATGCTACAAAAAGCGCTAATGCATTATCATCTGCTGTGCAGGTAAGACAAGCGAATGACGGAAAAATTATACTTGAATTACCTGAAGAAATGAAAGACAAAATTATATCGGGCGATATACAGTTCTATTGCGCTTATAATTCGGAAAGGGATAAAAAATTTGAACTCCAACTGAATGATGGTGTACAGTTATTTAACCCTAAGACAGTACTACCCGGCAATTACACTGTTCGTATCAATTGGAGTAGTGAGGGCAAAAAATATTTTTCTGAAAAACCATTGACAATACTGTGATAGCTGGTGGAATGATAGCAGGGTTTATATTGGGTGCAGCAGGCAGTTTGCATTGTATAGGAATGTGCGGCCCTTTAAGCCTTGCATTGCCTGTTCATCATTTATCCAAAGCCAAACGTTTTTTTTCTTTACTTGCTTATCAATTAGGCCGTACAGCTACTTATTCTTTTTTCGGATTTGCATTAGGCTGGGCAGGCACACGCATATACATCGGCGGTTATCAGCAATTATTCTCGATCGTAATGGGGTTGCTTATTATTACAACAGCCATTCTTTATTTTCTGCATAAACGATTTTTTCATTTCCGGTTGTTTGAGCGTTTTTATTTTCAAGTGCAAAAAATAATTAGCCGGTTATTGGTGTCATCCAAATCAGCATCAGGATTTTTCCTGGTAGGTATGGCAAATGGGCTTTTGCCCTGCGGCATGATTTATATAGCAATGGCCAGTGCTTTATCTTTTCATAGTGTAATAGAAAGTACCGCATTTATGGCGTTGTTTGGATTAGGCACATTACCTGCAATGATGCTGGTAGCTTATGCAGGACAAATTATTAAACCAGAGTTGCGCTTTTCAGTTCAGAAAATGATTCCCTACTTTATTACGCTTGTCGGAATTCTTCTTCTATTAAGAGGAATGAACCTTGGTATACCGTATATCAGCCCGGTTATGCCAACGGCGGGCTCAACTGTAGTATGTCACTAACGAGGTTTAAGAGGTTTAAGAGGTTTCAAATGTTCAAAGGTTCAGGAAGTTCGTATGTTCCGAACTTCCTGAACCTTTTAAAACTTCTTAAACTTTATCAGCCTTATAAACCGGCAAAACGTTGCTGCACATAATCCCAGTTCACTGCATCCCACCATGCGGTTATATAATCGGGCCTTCTGTTCTGGTATTTTAAATAGTAGGCATGCTCCCATACATCCAAACCTAATACAGGAATTCCTTTTACATCAGCGACACTCATCAATGGGTTATCCTGGTTAGGTGTAGAAGATACAACGAGCTTCTTATCATTCGTTAAAACAATCCACGCCCATCCACTTCCGAAACGGGCTTTCGCTGCATCAGAAAATTGTGTCTTCAACGCATCAAAAGAATTGAAATCTCTTTTAATCATATCAGCCAGTTTACCAGATGGCTGATTAGAAGCCATAGGTTTGCGAAGGCTTTTCCAGAATAATTCATGATTATAATGGCCGCCAGCATTATTGCGCATTTTTACAGAGTATTTTGAAATAGTAGTCAACAATTGCTCTATGGTTGAAGTTGTTGTATTTACATTTTCGTCTTTCACTGCATCCGCAAGATTTTTAGTATAGCCAGCAGCGTGTTTTGTATAATGAATTTCCATTGTCATTGCATCAATGGAAGGCTCAATAGCACTGTAACCATATGCGAGTGGCTGCTGTACCCATGTAATATCACCCGCCGCATCTGCTTTTACAAAAGAAGAACCGGCAGCGAATGAAGATAACGCCGAAGATCCTAATGATACTGCCAGGCCTGCTTTGCCGGCTGTCTTTATAAATTTTCTTCTACCTGAAAAATCTTCTGGCTTCATAAATTTTATTTTGGATTGAGAATTAAAGTTTGATAAACAAATGTATCCGTTTATAAATACATATTAAACAAAAATACTATTATAAATGAGGTTTCTCATTAATAGGGTGTTAATGAACTTTTTTACTGTATCAATGAGAAACTGCAAAAACTTTAAAAAACTACTTATGACCGTACCAGTCCGATTCAAAGATTCAATACTTTTGCCCTGCATTGAAAAAGCTAACAGCCCTTATATTTTTACTGGCCATTTGTGCGCAAACCTTTTCGCAAGGCTTTTTTTATATTGACTATATCATTAACAAAGCTGCTTTCGAAAAAGAATGTGTGAACAAAGCAAAAAGCTGGTTGCATTGTAACGGGCAATGTGTGTTGGCAAAAAAAATTATCGAAAGCGAAAAGAAGCAGCAAAGCAATCCGGAAATGAAGCTGGCTGCTAAGACTGAAGTTCTTTCATCTAAGTCTTTTTATACTACTCAACTTCCCAAAGGGTACACCCTCTTAAATAATTTTTGTATCGTTTTCAATACAGGTAACCCTGTTGACCAACCTTCATTTTTCTTTCACCCTCCGGGTGCTTCTTGTTAATCTGGCCGTCGTTATTCTGACACAATAGGCCTTCTTTATTCACCTATTTTTTTAACAAGGTCATTTTGCTGTATTACTACAGCAGGTTGATTTATTTTACAAACGATAATAATGAAAACGCTTTCCTATATACTTGCTTCAGGCATTTTATTCATTTCATTTTCCTGCAAAAAAGATAATAAATATGATTCTTCTGTAAAATCATCACTGTCAGTTGAATTTGATAATGTGGTTGGTTCATCGGATTTACAATTAAACACGGGCACTTATACGAATGCATTGAGCCAAAGTTTTAAAATAACAAAACTTAAATACTATATCAGCAATATTAAGTTAACAAAAACAGATGGCTCTGTATACACTGTACCGCAGGCAGAAAGTTATTTCTTAATGGATGAAAGCAATAGCGCATCACAAAAAGCAAACCTGAGTGTGCCGGAAGGAGAATATAAAACTATCAGCTTTATTGTAGGTGTAGATAGCCTGCGCAATACAATGGATGTTGCTGCGCGTACAGGTGTGCTGGATGTAAGTGCCGCCGCCGCAGATATGTACTGGAGTTGGAACAGTGGTTATATCTTTTTTAAAATAGAAGGAACTTCCCCGGTGATTACAGGTATGGGTGGCATATTTCAATACCATGTGGGAGGCTTCGGTGGTTATTCTTCAGCCACATTAAATAATCTTCGGACAATTACACTTGATCTTTCTGCCAGAGGTACTGCAAAAGTAAAAACAGGAAGCCAGCCTAATATTCATTTGTTCGTAGATGTTCTTAAAGCACTAAATGGCAGCACGAATATAGATTTTGTTACTACGCCAATGGCACATTCGCCTACAGCAGGGCAACCTGTTTGTAATAATTATATAAATATGTTCAGCCACGATCATACAGAAAATTAAAAAGTATGAATAAAAAATACTGGGCATTCATGATCTTCTTTTTTGCAGGTATATATGCCTGCAAAAAAGAAGTTTTAAACTCTATTTTCAGTGGCTTTCAAAAGCCTTCCAACTTTCCGGAGCCTGCTTATCATTTTACTACAAACAGCGTAACGAAAGAAGGTTTTGAATTAGGCAGAAAACTATTCTACGATCCTATATTATCTGCAGATAATACAATCAGTTGTGGCTCTTGTCATATTCAGACATCCGCATTTACACATCATGGGCATATTGTAAGCCATGGTATAGCAGACAGAATGGGAACACGAAACGCACCACCTATTATGAACCTTGCCTGGAATACAAGCTTTATGTGGGACGGTGGTATTTTCGATCTTGACCTTCAATCGGTAGCTCCTATTACTAATCACCTGGAGATGGATGAAACAATGTCGAATGTGATAAATAAACTACAGGCATCTTCGCAATACCCCTCGCTTTTTAAAAAGGCATTCGGTTCAGACCAGATAACAACAGCAGCATTTTTGAAAGCGTTATCACAGTTTATGCTAATGTGCATTAGTAGTAATAGTAAGTATGATAGTATAATCCGTAAACAAGGCACTGTATCATTCACTGCTGATGAGCAGGAAGGCTATACTTTGTTTGCACAAAAATGTGGCAGCTGCCATAAAGAACCTTTGTTTACAGATAATAGTTTTCGTAACAACGGGCTTACCCCAAGTATGGTTGATGACCAGGGAAGATTTATAGTTACACAACTAAATGAAGACAAGTATAAATTTAAAGTACCCAGCCTTCGTAACCTCGCATATACCGCTCCTTATATGCATGATGGAAGGTTTCTTACATTAGATGCTGTTCTTGATCACTATTCATCTAAAGTAGAACTATCGCCAACGCTGGATCCGCTATTACAACAAGAAAATACAGCAGGTATTTCTTTAACAACAGATGAACGAACAAAAATCAAAGCCTTTCTGAATACTTTAAATGACCGGGGCTTTTTGTTTGATAAACAATTGTCGCAACCTTAAGCTTACTATTATGAGAATGAGTATAAAAAAAATCTCTTTTTTATTCATACTATTCATAACCGCATTCCAGTCGGTAAATGCCTGTGATATTTGTGGATGTGGCATTGGTAACAGTTATATTGGTATCCTTCCCAATTTTAAAAAAGGAATTGTGGGCATTCGTTATCGCCACAACGCAATGACTACCCATGTAGGTGTGGGAGGTTCTGTTTCTTATCTCACTACTTATGAAAAATATAATGTAGCAGAGCTCTGGGGTGGTTGGACGGTTTCAAACAATTTCAGGGTGATGATGTCCTTACCCTATAATTTTTCTGAAAGAACAAACCAGGGAATTACGAATGATAAAAATGGATTGGGAGATATTAACGTAACAGGCTTATACCAGCTATTGGGAAAAAAAGCAACAGCCACTGATCAAACAATTGTGCAAAGCCTTTGGATGGGTGCGGGCGTAAAACTCGCAACAGGCAAATACAATCCTTCTGATAAAAGCGGGGGTAACAATGCCAATTTATTTCAGTTGGGCACAGGAAGTAATGACTTTACATTAAATGCCATGTATAATCTACAAAAGATGAATGCAGGTATTAACATCAGCGCAGCTTATAAAATAAATACTGCTAATAAATATGACTATCGATATGGCAATAAAATAAATATCAGCAGCCAGCTGTACTATGCATTTGCGATAGGTAATAAGTTAGCAGTATCACCTAATGCAGGTGTTCAGTTTGAAGCTGCAGCGCTGGATAATGATAATGGAACAGAAGTA
>Ga0164241_10004473_pt1 | contig 13516 bp, 13 predicted proteins | sample OricomyardsoilBY_FD_108780 | JGI IMG/M metagenome (GOLD analysis project Ga0164241, IMG submission 108780) | Backyard soil microbial communities from Emeryville, California, USA - Original compost - Back yard soil (BY) | ecosystem: Environmental > Terrestrial > Soil > Unclassified | place: USA...
CCGCCGTTGGGGTTGGTGTTGGTGGCCATCGCCCCGGTCGAGGTGACCTGCTGGGTGGACTGGGTGTGCGGCTGGTCGGCGGAGGCCTTGCCGCCGATCAACTCGACCAGTTCCTTGACCTGCTGGGCGATCTGCACGACCTTCTGCACAACCTGGATGATCTTCTGCAGGGTCTGGATCAACGACTGGATCTTCTGGGCCATCTTCTGCGCGGTCTGCACGGCCTGCTGCACCGACTTGGCGATGCCCTCGGCAATCGACGCACCAAACGACATCCAGGACTTCGACAACGCCTCGATACAGATCTGGATGATCTTCTGCACCGCGTCGCTGATCAAATCCATCACCGACTTACGGGCCGCCGCGACCGCCTGCCCACCCTGCTGCATCGCCCCCGACACAGCCTGGTTGGCCTGCGCCAGCGCCTGAATCGCATTGGACTGGTTGTTGCTCGCCGCCCGATACCCATCCGCCGCCGTGCCCGCCCAGTTCCGCGTCTGATCCGACGCCGACTGCCGAAACAAGTCCGCGGTCGAGGCCAGGCTGCTACCCGAGGAGCCCCAGGACTGCGCCGAGGACGACACCGCACCCGAGTTCCCCTTCAGCACATCGAAGGGCTCACGCAGGAACGAGATCGCCCCCAGCACCCACCCGATACCCGCCCCACCGATCGCACCGAGCGGGTCACCGGCGATGTCCATGACATCCATCGCCACCTTGACCACACCCATACCACCCTGCAACCAGTCGCCCTGGTCGAACGCGGTCGCGGTGGACTGGATGTCCCTGAGCAGGTTCTCCCCAGCACTGTGCTGGCCCGTCTGCGAACTCCCCGTCTGCGCGGGAGCGGTCTGCGTCTCGCTCATGCCTGCGTCTCCCCCACCGGAACAGCCTTACCGAACAACGTCGCGTGGTTCTCATCCACACTCTGATAAGCGTCAGCCACCTGCGACAAACCCGACTGAATCTGATCCACCGTCCGCGACGTCGCATCCGTCACCGACCGCAACTCACCACACGCCTGCGAGATCGCCGACGCGAAGAACTCCGCGATCTGCCCGAACGCACCACCCACCGAATCCTGCGCCTCCGAGGTAGCCGAACGCACCTGCGACGCGATGGTCGTCACCGTCGTCGCATGCATCCGCACCTCCCCGACCACAACGTTGAAACCCTCACCCATAGGGATCCCCGATCGTGCTCCCGGCTCCTGTCGCAGGAGGCCGTGGTCCGAACCTTTGCCGACGAAACATAGCCGGAGCCGTCGCACACCAAATCCGCCGAAGGTCGCAGTCTGCCGAACAATTTCCAAACGTAACCTTGACCTGGCGTCTTCCCACGATAACGGCGGTATTTCCGCCCGCGCGGCCACCTCTGAGAGGTCAACAGCAGGCAAGAGGAGGCCGCCATGACACAGCAACTCGCACCGGACCCGACGCCGGAGCCCCGGGAGCCGGCCGAGGTCGGGTTCAGCCCCGACTCCGAGGTGAACGTCCACCAGAACCTCGACCGGAACGACGCCGACGACTGGGAGACGCTGTCTCCCCTGGAGTACTTCACCGGCAGCACGCTGCTGCGGGTGGAGACCGGCCAGCACACCGACTTCGCCTCGGTACCCCGGTTCTTCGTGTGGCTCATCCCCAAGTACGGCCTGTACACGAGGTCGGCAATCCTGCACGACGACCTGTGCCGGACCGGCAGCAAGCCGCGACTCGAGGCGGACATGCTGTTCCGGGAGGCGATGGACACGGAGGACGTGGCGTTCCTGCGCCGCTGGATGATGTGGGGCGCGGTGCGTATCGGCGCCCTGAAGTCCTGGCGCCAGGTGCCGCGCTGGCTCAAGGAGAGCTGGCAGGTCGTGTTGCTCCTGCTGATCGCGGTGCCGGTCATCGGCCCACCCGCGGTGACGATCGCGGTCGGGCTCGCCCTGTTCTACCTGTTCGAGAAGGTCACGCAAGGGATCTTGGTCCTCGCCAACCGCATGGGCGGCAAGAAGGCCAAACACGTCAACAGGCCGAGCCTCTCGTTCAAGCTCTGAGCTGCAAGCATCGGGTCCGGCGGCCGCAGGCCACCGGACCCGAGTTATGCGTCAGGGAAGCACGGGCTCCTTGGGCAGCAGGCTGTACGCACCGACTCCGTCGAGCGGCTTCTGGTTGACCAGCCTCTCCGCGACCTGGAAGGCCGTTCCCTCACCCTTGGCCACGGCGTCAGCAATCAGCCCGCCGAGCTTCGCCGCCGCGAATGATGTACCGCTCCAGGTGGCCCCACCCTCGAACGTCGCGGACTCGGCCGGCACTACATAGCCCGGCACCGGGCGGAACTTAACCTTTCCAGTGAGGAACAAGCTCATCACGTTGTAGCCAGGCGCGACAACCTGCACCCATGGCAGGTCGGGGCTGAAACGCGCACGGGCGAATCCGTTGACCGTGGGGCCAACAGCGCCGACAGCGATCGCCCCGGCGCATGCGGCGGGGAACGCGGCCAGGCGGGTGACGTCCGGGACCCGCTCGCCCGGCATGACGACCCTGTTCGCATCCGGCTTGGCGTCGCCGTGGTTGCCAGCGGCTGCGACGACCACCACCTTGTTGCGCAGGACGTTGATCGCCCGCTGCATCGCCAGCGGCGCCTCGCCGTCGTCCGTGGAGCACACGAGCGGAAGCACGAGAATGCTGACGTTCTGATTGACGAACTCCGCCATGGCCGTGGCAACGTCCCACACCGTTGCCTGGGCGTCCTCGTCGCTCAGCACCGCCTTGGAGATCACGACCGCGCCCTCTGCTGTGTCGAGGATCAGCCCAGCCGTGAACGTCGCGTGGCCGTTGAGTTGGGTGAACGGGAAGTCGGGATCGAGAAACGACTCGCCGAGCGTGAGCACCCGGCCGTTGAACTGTTCACTGGGATAGAGCTTCGTGTCGATCAGACCGACCCGGACCTTGTCACCCGTTCCAGGTTCCAGCGTCAGCGCAGAGGCCAACTTTGGGTAGGCGGAGCCGCCAATGTGCGGCGCGCCGTGGACTCCGTACATGGTTCGGTTCTTGCCGATTTCCGGCATCCATCCTTCGGAGTAATTCTGGAAATGCTGGCGTATCGCGACGAGGATCTTGTCGAGATCGGAGACGGGCCGGGCCCGTGGCGGATATCTATCGGGCTCCGTCTTCTCCGCATTGCGCTTGTCGATCAGGGCCGCGGAGGCCTTGACGTCCGCGACGGTGAGCACGCCAAGATCGAGGGCTTGATTCGTTCTGTGGGAGCCTGCCTCGATGCCGACTCCCAGTTCGCCGAGGACCGTCTCGACCTGCGGCAGGTAGGGCAGGTCGACGACGATGTCCTTGTCCTCCGGGCGTTGGTCGGTGATTTCTTCTCCGTGGTTGGTGTTCTCGGTCATTTTCCACCTCTGTCTCCCAGGGGCCGGGACCGGCCTCCGTTCGTTGGAGAAGAGCTACGGATAAGTAGATACAGATCAATATCCGCCAATTCTCGTGTACCGGTCCAGAATTGCGACCGCTCGTGACACCCCAGTCACGCAAGGTCCGGCAAGATCTCTGCAAGATTTCCAGCAACACCCCTGTCCGAGCCTGAACAGGCACGACCGGAGAGGGGTGGGAAACATGAGTGACATCGGAATTCTCGTCCGGCACGCGGCGCGTGGGGACGAGTCCGCGTGGAGCGACATCGTCCGGTCCTACAGTCCGTTGTTGTCGGCCGTGTGCCGGCGGCACGGGTTGTCCGGAGTGGACGCCGACGACGTGGGGGGACGGGTCTGGCTCCACCTGCTGACCCACATCTCCCGCATCCGGGAGCCCGCCGCGCTGCCCGGGTGGCTGCAGACGACCACCCGCCGCGAGTGCCAGGCCGAGCTGCGCCGTCGCGGGCGGCACACTCCGCTCGACGAGCAGGAGCTTGCCGACCCGACCGGCCCGTCCGCCGACTCGCGGTTGCTCGCCTCCGAGCGCCGGGTCGCGTTGCAGTGTGCGATCGCCGGGCTGGCCTTGGCCGACCAGCGGTTGCTCGCCCTCCTGTTCTCCGATCCGCCTACGCCGTACGCCGAGATCGGGCGCATCCTCGATCTGCCCGTCGGTGCGATCGGGCCTACCCGGCAGCGCATCCTCAAGCGGCTGCGCGACGCACACGTCTGGCGCTACTACAGGCCCACGGTGTGATCGAGCGCGGCGAGCCGGGCGCGGGCCACCTCCGCGTCCGGCACCGCCAGGTCGGCGTACACCGCCAGCGCCTCCTGCCAGCAGACCCGCGCCTGCCCGACCTGGCCCCACGACTCGTGGATCTCCGCGATACCCGCATGCGCGCGGGCCTGCTCGTAGCGGTCGTCGATCTCCTCCGCCACCGCGAGCGCCTCGGTGTGCCGCGCGGCCGCCTCGTGCGGCGAGCCCGACGCGCGCAGCGCCTGGCCGAGGCCGTTGAGCGCCTCCGCCTCACCCGCTCGCTCGCCGATCTCCTGGAAGCGGGCCAGCGCCTGCGCCAGCTCGTCGACCGCCGCCTCCGCCTGACCCAGTCGCAGGTGCACGGTGCCCAGGTCGTTCAGCGCGTACGCCTCGCCCACCGGGTAGCCCACCTCGCGGAACAGCACCAGCGCCCGCTCGTGGTGGTCGACGGCCTCGGCCAACCGGTCCTGCCGCTGGTACACCAGCCCGAGGTTGCCCAGCGCCTCCGCCTGGCCGACCCGGTCGTCGAGCCGCTCGTACGTGGCCAGCGCGAGCCCGAGGTGCCGCGCGGCCTCGTCCAGGTTTCCCTGCCGCCACTGGACGACCCCGAGATTCTTGTGCGCGCTGGCCTGACCGACCTCGTCGCCGATGTCCATGTAGCGGTCCAGGGCCTGCCGCAGGTGCTCCTCCGCGTGCCCCAGCAGGCCCTGGTGCCAGTACACGAGGCCCAGGTTCAGCAGCGCGCGCGCCTCGCCTGCGGCGTCGCCGATCCGGGCGGCCGCCTCGCGGGCGAGGCTGTGCATGGTGAACGCGTCGGCGTGCAGGCCGACCGTGTCGAGGTAGCGGAACAGCGTGTTCGCCAGGCCGACGGTGTGCGCGGGCCAGCCGTGCGCCTCGGCGTGCACGGTCGCCGCCACCAGGTTGGCGCGCTCGGCCGCGAGCCACGCCTTCGCCGCGTCCGTGGTCGGGAACCGGCGGGCCGGGGTCCGCGGCGTGGCGATCTGCGGGCGGCGGTGACGTTCGGCCGGGTGCAGGACGTCCATGGCCGCGCCTGCGGTCGCCAGGTAGAAGTCCAGCAGCCGGGTCAGCGCCTCCTCCCGCTCGGTCGCCGAGTTCCGGGTGGTCGCCAGCTGGTTCGCGTAGGCGCGCAGCAGGTCGTGCATCGCGTAGCGGCCCGGCCCGCCCGCCTGGATGAGGTGGGCGCGCGCGAGCTGGTCCAGCAGCCTGCTCGCATGCGCCAGGTCGGTGTCGCCCAGCGCGGCCGCCGCGTACGGATCGAGGTCCGGCCCGGGGTGCAGGCCGAGCAGCCGGAACGCGGCGGCCGCCTCGTCGGACAGGTGCTGGTAGGACCACGAGAACACGGCGCGGACGGCGGTGCGCGGGTCGAGCCCGGCGTCGAGCAGGTCGAGCCGCCGCTGCTCGTCGGCCAGCTCCTCGACCAGCTCGGACAGCGACGTCGCCGGCCGGGCCGCGGCCAGCTCGGCCGCGATGCGCAGCGCCAGGGGCAGCCGCGCGCACTCCTCGGCCAGCGCCTCGGCCGCATACGGCTCGGCCTCGACCCGGTCGCCGATCAGCCAGCCGAGCAGGTGCACGGCGTCGGCGATCGGCAGCAGGTCCAGGTCGAGCCGGCGGGCGCCGTGCCGGGCCACGAGCCCGGCCAGCGAGTCGCGGCTCGTCACGACGACGAGGCAGCCGGGCGCCCCCGGCAGCAGCGGGCGGACCTGGTCGGCGGTCGCGGCGTTGTCCAGCAGGATGAGCATCCGCCGGTCGCTCAGCTCGGTGCGGTAGCGGGCCGCGCGCTCGTCGGCCTCCAGCGGGATCTCGCTGCCGACGAGCCCGAGCGCGGACAGGAACCGGGCCAGCGCGTCCGACTCCGACATCGGTTGCTCGCTGTCGTAGCCGCGCAGGTCGAGATAGAGCTGCCCGTCGGGAAAGCGGTCGCGGACCCGGTGCGCCCACCGCAGCGCCAGCGACGTCTTGCCGACCCCGGCGGTGCCCGACAGCGCGGAGACCACCACCGCCGTCGACTCCCCGTCCGCCTCCCGCAGCAGTTCGTCCATAGTGGACAGCTCGCGTTCGCGGCCGGTGAAGGCGTAGACGTCCGCGGGCAGCTGCCGGGGCACCGGGCGCGCGGGGACGGCCGGGCGCGGCGGGGGAGCGGGCGGCGGTGCGTGCGCGATCCCGCCGCGCAGCACCGCTTCGTGCACCGTGCGCAGGTCGTATCCCGGGTCGGCGCCCAGCTCGTCGGCCAGCCGGATTCGGGTGGCCACGAACAGCTCGAGCGCCTCCGTCTCGTGCCCGGACGCGGCCAGGGCTCGCATCAGCACGGCCACCAGCGGCTCGGCCAGCGGGTGGTCGGCGACGAGCTCGCGCAGCGTGCCGATCACCTCGGCGGGACGGTCGAGCCGCAGCGTCGCCTCCGCCCAGGAAGCGACGGTGTCGAGCCGTTCCTTGACGAGCGTGTCGCGCATCCGCTCGGCCCATTCTCCGGATGTCCCGGCGAGCGGTATTCCGCGCCAGAGATCAATTGCCGTGCGCAGTAATGCCACGCGTTCGGTCTCGGATTTGCCGTCCTCCCGCGCGGTCCGCGCGAGGCGGCGAAACAGATGCAGATCGACCTGATCCCGGTCGATATTCAATTGGTATCCACCGGCGCCGCGGGCCAGGGTAACCGGGGATTCCTCGTCCCCGACGGCCTGCTCGACGATGTGGCGTACCCGGGTCAGATGCGCGTACAGCGAGGCCCGCGCCCCGGCCGGTTTGTTGTCGCCCCACACGCGTTCCGCGAGGGTCTGGAGCGATACAGGCCGGCCCGCGTCGACGACGAGGCTCGTCAGCACGGTCCGCTGCTGCGGCGGGCCGAGCTCGATCGGGCGGTCGTCGACGGTGACTTCGACGACCCCGAGCAGCCGAAAAGTCAGGGGAGTTTTCGGTATGGTCATCGCGCGTACCTCTCCCGCCAGGGGATGGCCTCTCCAAGGTAACGCGCGACGCAAGCATCTTTACTGGATGTGCGGATTCGTTAAGCACGGAGCGAAACCGGAACACTCTGGTGTGTTGTTGGCGGGCACATCGTATGCACAATTCCAGGAATTCAATCCCGCGTCCGGCCCGTCCGCGCGCGCTGCCGGTATCCCGGATGGACATGCTCGGCCAGGCCGTGCGCCTGCGCGAGCGCGGTGAGCGTGGCGCCCAGCTGCCGCAGCTGCGTGTCGGACAGCGAGCCGAGCTGGGCCTTGCCGTTGTCGCGCGCGATCCGGCCGATGTCGCGCAGCCGCCGCGTGCCGGCGTCGGTCAGGTGCACCGCGTGCGTGCGGCGGTCGGTCGGGTGCGGCCGGCGCTCGACCAGGCCTGCCGACTGCAGCTGGTCGATCATGCCGACCACCTGGCTGGGCGCCGTGCCGAGCGCGTTCGCCAGCTGCTGCTGGGACATCCCGGGGCTGCCCGCCAGCAGTCGCAGCAGGCCGGCCGTAGCCGGTGTCGTGTCGAGCTGCTCGAGGCGCTTGGCGAACTGTGCCGCAACGTGCGCGCCGACCTGCGCGAGGAGGAACGCGACCTGTCCCGCCGGCAAGTCCGGCTCGGTGCTCATCGTCGCAGGTTACCTCATCTGACGAATAGTTGCTTGACAAAATCATTCTGAGATAGAACGATTTGCGATGTGACTACGAACCTGCCCGGCGTGACCGGCGCGACCGCGCTCGTCACCGGAGCTTCGCGGGGAATCGGCGCCGCCATCGCCCGCCACCTCGCCGCGGCGGGCGCCGTCGTGTCGATCACCGGCCGGGACGTCGAGGCGCTCGAGTCCGTGCGCGCGAGCCTCGGTCCCGAGGCCCGCGCCGTGCCCGCCGAGCTCACCGACTCCGCGTCGGTCGCCGCCCTGGCTGAGGAGATCGGGCCGGTGGATCTCGTCGTCGCCAACGCGGGCGGCCAGGGCCACCCGGTGTCGATCGTGGACATGACCGACGAGCAGTGGCACAACACCGTCGACACCAACCTGACGTCGGTGTTCCACACGTTGCGCGCGTTCCTGCCCGGCATGATCGCGAGCGGCCGCGTCGCGGTGGTGACGATGTCGTCGACCGCGGGCCGCCAGCCATCGCCCGCGTCGCCCGCCTACGGCGCGGCCAACGCGGGGCTGCTGATGCTCACCCGGCAGGTGGCGCTGCAGATGGCCGAACACGGCGTGCGCGTGAACGCGATCGCGCCCGGCTCGACCGAGACCGAGCGGCTGGCGACGCTGATGCCGCCCGAGGCTCGTTCACGTCTCGCGGCCGCGCACCCGCTGGGCCGCCTCGGCACGATGGACGACATCGCCCGCGCGGCGCTGTTCCTGTTGAGCGACAACGCTTCCTGGATCACCGGTGCCACGCTGGACATCAACGGCGGCCGGATCATGGCATGACCGAACTTGATCACGTCCGGGACCTCGAGCTGTCTCTGCTGACCCCGGCGGTGCGCCGTTCCCCGGAACGGGTGGACGCGTTGCTGCATCCAGGTTTCTTCGAGTTCGGCCGCTCCGGGCGGCGCTGGACCAGGCAGGCAATCCTCGACGCGATCGGCGAGGAGCTCACCACGGACGAGCCGCCGACGGTGACCGAGCTGTCCGCGGCCCGGCTCGCGGACACGGTCATACAGGTCACGTACCTAGCCGAACGCGACGGCCACCGAACATGGCGCAGCTCCCTGTGGCGCAAGGACGACGGCGCTTGGCGCATCTGGTTCCACCAGGGCACGCCCTGCTGACGCTGCCTCGCGCTCGACGTCGTTGTGGATTGGGCAACAACGCGATCTTCTTCGCACAGTGTGATTCTCGGCGACCGGCGTTGACGGCGCACGCCCCGCGCGGGCGCCGCAGCGCGTCGGGCGGAGGGAGACGAGGGCGCGGCCTGGCCGGTCGGTCGGTCGGTCGGTCGGTCGGTCCGAGGGTGGTGTGTGCCGGCGGGTCGGGCCCGAATGTTGTGCTGCGTCTGGCATCCGCGGCTGAGTGGGCGTGCTGCTCGGTCGGGCGGCCCTGGTGGTCGGTCCGGGCGCGACGAGAGACCAGGCACTAGCAATCGCGCAGGGTGGCCAGTGCGGTTAGGCAGGGGAGCAGGCCTAGGTTGGCGGCTGCGGCTTCCAGGCGGCTGCGGGTGGGCTCGTCGTTCAGTGCCGGGAGGTTGGCCACGCGCCGCCGGGACTGCTCGCCCATGGCGGTCACCGCGGACAGCAGTTCGCCCACCGCGCCCTCCTCGAGCGCTGTGTGCAGCACGGCCGTCAGCACCTCGTCGGACGCCGATGCCGCGTACTCGGCCAGCCTGCCGCGTAACGCGTCATCGAGGCGGACGATCATCGACAGGCCGGCCGCGCACAGGTCGGTCGGGCCGGTGATCGCGGTGTGCACGATGCCGCGCAGGCGCTCGGGGGTCAGCACGCCGATCGCGCGGGTCAGCTGTGGGCCCGACTCGGCGTAGCTGCCGATCCTCAGCAGCGCCTCGTCCGAGATGGCCGCGGCCAGGTGTGCCAGCAGCTCCGACGAAGCGGCGTCGAGCATCCGGCCCAGCGTGACGAAGTCGCCGCGGTCCACCAGCTCGGCCACCACGGCCAGCACCCGGTCCGGGTCCAGGCGGCTGATCAGCGGCGCCGCGCGGCGGGGGTCCAGGTGCACGCACCCCTCGGCCAGGTACTCCACCGGCAGCCGGTTCGCCAGCTCCGCGGCCCGCTCCGGCGCCATCTCGCCGGCGATCCGGGCGGCGAGCAGCGGCGGGAACGCCCGCAGCGTGATCCGCACGTTCACCGACATCGGCAGCGTCCTGGTGATCACCGCGACCCGGCGGAACGCCGCGCGGTGCTCGTCGTACAGCGCGCCCACCACCCGCTCGCGCAGCTCGCGGATGCCGTCCGCGCCGAGGGGGGTGGTGAACTCGACCTCGTCCTGCGTGGTGCCCAGCGCCCGCGCGAGCTTCACCAGCTCGGCGCGCGCCGCCAGCTTGTCGGCCATCTCAGCGCCCCAGGATCTTGCCGATCGTGCCGCGCAGCGGCGCCGGCATCTGCTGCACGGCCTCGTCCGACGCGGCCGCGAGTGCGCGGGCCTGCCCGCGCCACGCCGTCTCGAGCGCGGTGCACAGCCGGGTCAGCCCCTCGTCGGGGAGGGCCTCCACGAGAGTCAGGTCGTCACCGAGGAACGCCTGGAGCTTGTCTCGCACGTCACTGCGCATGCTCTGACCTTGTCATGTCCACCCCTCGTGGACATACCGGGCCGGGCACGAAGGATCAGGCGTGCCCGGACTTGTAGTCGAGCGCGTAGGCGAGCTTGCCCGGCTCCTCGTCGGACATCGGCTTGCCCAGGTCGCCGAACTCGCCCTTGTCCTCGGACTTCCCGTCGTTCCAGTCGGACATCCGGCCCAAACCGCCCGCCGTCTTACCGTCGGAGACCTCGTCGTCCTTGCCGAGCTTGGTCATGTCCTTCGAGGCGTCCTCGATCAGGTCGAGGTAGTCCTTCGCGTTGGTGAGGTCGTGCTGGGACAGGTCGTAGTGCTGGCGTAGCCAGCGTCCCCAGTAGAACTCGAGGAACTCCGGGGAACCGCCGTCATCAGCGCTGGGCTGCTGGTAGCCGATGTCGCGGGTGAAGTAGACGAGCCCGCGGTACTGGTCGTCGCCCAGCGATCCGAGCCCGAGCTTCGCCGGCAGCTGGTCGGGGGTGATCTGCTGGTCGTTCGCGTCGCGCAGCCACACCCAGTGCTCGTCCTGCATCCGCGTCCAGAACGCGGCCGCGTCGAGGTTGGACAGGTCGGCGACGACGCGGACCCGGACGTGCGTCGACGGCCCGCCGTCGGGGGTCTCGATGAGCTCGGTGAGGGAGTGGTGCCCGTCGGTCAGGTAGCGGACCCCGCCCGGGCCGATCACCACGGTCTTCATCGCGGCGATCGTCTCGGGCGTCTCCTGTCCGACGGGGACCGTGCAGCTGAAGCTGGCCGGGTCGGCGAGGTTCGCGTCGGGCCCCGCCGAGGCCGCCTCCTGCTGACCGTTGGCCTCGCACCAGTCGTCGAACCGCTTGTTGGCCTTCCCGGCCTGCTCGTCCTTGTCCGAGGCGTAGCGGCCGAGCTTGTAGTAGACCTCGTCGTAGCCGACCACGGGCTGCGTCGGATGCAGCTCGCCCAGCGTGACGTCGATCAGGTCATCGGCCGCGGCATGGTGCCGCGCCGGCGCAGTGTCGGCTGCGCCGGCGATCACCGGCACCGCCCCGATCGTCGCGGCCGCCAGCGCGGCGGCCACCAGCAGTCCGGTTCGGCGCCGCGTCCTCTGCTCCACCATGACCGCGATTCTCACGCGCCGTGATCACGGTGGGGTAGGGCCGTTGTGCGGGTTTCAGCAGTTGCGGTAGTTGCCCGTGCTGCCCCAGGAGCACGAGTCGATCAGCACGCCCGCGGTGTTGCGCAGGTAGGCCGCGTCACCGGCGTTGTTCCAGATGTAGGCCCTCGACTGCCAGTACCGGTTGGCGGCGTTGTTCGTGCCGCGCCCGGTGCGCACGTAGACGTACTTGCCCGGGTTGATCTTGGTGGCCGGGAACTTGTAGACGTGGTTCTGCTTGTCGCGCAGCGTCCAGCCGTTCGTCCACTTCGGCGTCGTGGCGGTGTTCTTGAGCAGGATGTACTCGGCGTTGAGGCTCCCGTTCGAGCCGGTGTCGCTGCCGGGCGAGTTGTAGTACGCCCGGTAGATGATGATTCCCCCAGCTGCCGCCTGCGCCGGGGCGGTGAATGCCAGCCCGGCGGTCGCCGCCGCCACGACGGTCAGCACGGCCACGATCAACTTCCGCATCGATGTCCCTTCTGAGTAGAGGTGCGCACGCAACGTCGATAACGGCCCGACGTTCGTTACAGCGCGTGACATCAATTCCCACCCTCGCGGGTGAATGGAACGAAACTCTGCCCGATCGAGTGAATATGTGACAAGGTGACATCAACGTGTCACACACGTTGTCCGCAACCCTGCACGCGGAGGAGATTTTCCATGCGATTTTTCAGACGGGGGCTGGTCCTGGCAGCGGCCGGCGTCCTCGGGGTGGCCGGCGCCGTCCTGGCGGTGCAAGCGCCCGAAGCCGTTGCGGCGCCTAACTTCCAGGTGCCGTTCGCCTGCAACACCACGGTCACCGCGGCGACGTTCTCCGGGCACAGCCCCGCGAACGCCGTCGACTTCCAGAAGGACGGCATCTCCGGCATGCCGGTGCTCGCCTCGGCGGGCGGGACCGTGTCCCGGGTGGAGAACGAGGGCAGCGTCAGCTACGGCCGCTGGATCGAGATCAACCACGGCGGCGGCTACCGCACCCGCTACGCCCACCTGTCGTCCCAGGGCGTCTCGGTCGGCCAGAACGTCACGCTCGGCCAGCAGATCGGCAAGGCGGGCGCGACCGGCGGAGTCACCGGACCGCACCTGCACTACGAGCAGATCCTCAACGGCGCCGTCCAGAAGGCGGTCCTCGACGGCCGTGCGGTGCCCTACTTCGGCCACACCGCGTTCACCAGCCACAACAAGTGCGGCGGCAACCCGTACACGCCGACCGAGGTGTGCGGCTCCGGCTTCTCGGTGATCGACTCGCACGCGCTGACCGGTGGCACGGTCTACCTGCTCTACAGCGCCGGCAGCCTGAAGAACTGCGTCACCACGCTCAAGTCGACCTCGCTCGGCACGGCGTCGCCGGTCTCGGCGATGCTGCAGGTGCAGGGCCAGTCGGCGGTGACCGACTCGGGCAGCTTCCAGTACTACGCCGGGCCGGTGTCCCGCGCGGCCGGTTCCACGTGCGTGAAGTGGGGCGGCTCGGTCGGGTCGTCGTCGTACACCAGCCCGTATGAGCACTGTGGCTGACATGCGACCCAAGCGACTGATCACGGTCGCGGCGACCGCCGCCGCGCTCGCATTGACGGTGCTGTTCGCCGTGCTGACGCCGTCGGCGAGCGCGGCGGGCACCTGGCCGTCGCTGCGCCAGGGCGCGAGCGGGCCGGACGCCGCGACCGTGCAGTTCCTGTTGCGCCAGCACGGCCAGAACATCCCGGCCGACGGCAACTTCGGCCCGGTCACGTCCGCCGCGGTGGTCAACTTCCAGGCCGCGAACGGGCTGGCCGCCGACGGGATGGTGGGGCCGCAGACCTGGCCGCACCTGATCGTCGCGGTCCGGCAGGGCAGTGGTGGCGAGGCCGTGAAGGCGGCGCAGACCCAGCTGAACAAGTACGGCGCCGGGCTCGGCGTGGACGGGCAGTTCGGCTCGGTCACCGACCGCGCCGTGCGGGCCTACCAGTCCGCGCACGGGCTCGCGGCCGACGGGCTGGTCGGTCCGCAGACGTGGCAGAGCCTGCTCGGCGGCGGTGACGGTGGTGGCGGTGGCG
>Ga0164241_10004474_pt1 | contig 13515 bp, 10 predicted proteins | sample OricomyardsoilBY_FD_108780 | JGI IMG/M metagenome (GOLD analysis project Ga0164241, IMG submission 108780) | Backyard soil microbial communities from Emeryville, California, USA - Original compost - Back yard soil (BY) | ecosystem: Environmental > Terrestrial > Soil > Unclassified | place: USA...
AACCATCTTCTAAAGTAGGTATTACACAATTATCTAAAGGAATTATAGTATTAAGATTCTTTCTTATTAATCTTTCATTAAAAGTAGATAAAAAAGTTAAAAATCTAGCTTTCCTTGTAGGAAATACCATATTCCCGTTAAATAGTAAACAAATTATGCGGCGGCTACTGCTGCTGGAGCGCTTTAGGTTTTCTTAGGAAAAAAGGGTAGCTATGTGAATTCGATAATATACTATTAAATATTCATTATATAAGGTCTTATTTTCTTTTACATCTGCCTTATATAATTCTAATAACTTTGGTTAATCTTACTCTGTTTTCCTACTTGTATATTTTAGTTTATTGTTTATTTACAAAGAACCTGCTAATTAATACATTAAAATATAATTAAATTATATAACTTAAACTATTATTAACAAAAATCTTCCTTTATAAGGTTTTTTTAATTTTAAATAATTTCTAATTGTAGTGTGATTAGTTCCAAGTGCAACAGCTGCTTTACGCACAGATTCATAGATTACTGTTTCATTGCTGTTAAGATCAGTTACAGATAATTTTGTTCCAGGAACAGGTTGTTTAACCCTTGTAGATTGGTAAGCTTTAATCTTATCTATAGTTTCCGGGGATCTTTTAATTCCTAATTTAGCTTCAGATATTTTAGTTATAGTTTCGAATGACAACTTTTTTCCTTTACGGGCTAGACTAAGTCTACTTCGAGTAATATCAGAAAAAATACGATCTTTGGCTAATTTGGACATTAAAGCTTTAGTTTCATCGGAGTGAGTAAAACCTAACTTACTTTTTCCCATCTGAATTCTAACTTCTAAGGGTAATTTACGCCCCAAAGGTGAACCTGCAATCTGTAATATATTATATGTGGGCTTTAATAAATCTATATAATACTGTTCTCTTTCTATAGTAACATCTTTACCACAATATTCAAGAATATCTAAAGTAAAATTTTCATGGCCATATTTTAATATAGCCCGGCATATTAAACTACTTTTATTATTTACTAAACTTTTACCGTAATACTGTTGAAGTCTAGGACCCAGATTTTTACTACTACCTATATAACTATTTCCATTTATATTATTAGTCCAACGATAAACCCCTGATTTCAATTTATTATCCCGAATAATAGATTGCTTTTGCTCTGCAGGATTTGTGTAAACAACCACTGCGCTTACTAACATACAAAAAGAAGAATAACAGTTAACAAAGATAGTAGCCAAAAGTCTATAAAGGAAGAATAGTAAACAAATTAAATAAATATTTTTAAAATCTTGTATAACAAATCTATGCGTATTTTGTTTAATAGATTGTATAATCACTCTACCAAAACCTAAATTATCTTTAATGTAATTTAATACTTCTATATCTGAACTAGATTGAGTAATAACAAAAGATAAATCACCTCTTTTAGCTACAATAAAAGAACCTTCTCCTTCTGAAAAACCTATTAGTCATTCTAAAAATCTACTATCAGGTTGCTTTAAATCTGGATAATATTCTTTGAATTTAGAGTAAAAAGAAGAAAACTCAAAAGATTTTTGAATTGTACTATCTAATCCTGAAGATATACAAGTTATGAGAAACTTTGTAAATAAAACTAATAAACATATTTTTAATAAGAAAAGATGTTGAAATAAAATAGGATCACCACCTCCAGCTGTTTCAAAGAATGATGTATTAAAATTTCTATCTGTTAAAAGCATAGTAATTGCACCGGCTAAAACAGGTAAAGATAATAATAATAACACAGCTGTTATAACTACAGCTCACCCAAATAAAGCTAATTTATGTAATCTTATACCAGGAGTTCTCATATTCATTATCGTAGTAATGACACCGAAAATAGTTAATTATATTAATTAACTAATAGTATAGTGGACTATATCTTCAGCGTACCTTTTTTTTAGATACGGTGTCTAACGTATAGTCTCTGAGGATCCTACTAAAGTAAATATCTATAAATACTTACTGGTTGGTTTCCTGCTGATTGAGCATAACCTATAGGATTTTCACTATTAAAAGTACCTATAGGCACTGAGCTGTTCCAGCATATAGTTAGAAATTTAATCTGAACCTCATTTGCGCAATATTTGTTTTTATAGGAATTTACATAAGTATCCTTTATAAGCTTTACCTAAATTAATATATTTAACCAATGTTACTTGAGAAGCGGATAGACCTTTGTCTTGTAAATATTCCACACATTTACCTAAACTAGGTAACACTATAGTATTTTCTAAATTATTTACATCTGTTAATATAACTGCTTTAGATGAACTATTTAGAGGTTTATTTTTATTATACTTAACTCTATCTTTTTCCAACATTAAACCTAAATCTAAATAAGACATATCTTTAACTTTAGCTGTTAACACCGGCACTCTTGAAAAGAGATATTTTCCTAAATAAAAAGTACCATTTTCTAAATGTTTAGTAAATGTGGAATGATGAATATTTAATTTTCTAATAAAATCTATTTGTTGTGTTGAAAAAAAATATAAAATGGTCATATCTCTATTATACATATATAAACTCTTAGAATTTGATCCACTAGGATTATTTGCAACTCTTATAGTATTTAATGTAAAACTAGGGTCTAATAAATAATATTGTTCTAATACAATTTCTGAGCCTTTTATGTAATTACTATAAAAGGGAAAAACTTGTAAAGCAAAATTTTTTAACCCTTCTTTTTTTAAGAGAGGGATTAATAGACCACTCTCTTTATGAGAAAGATTAATATAACCATTTAATCTAAAAGCTAACTGTGAAGATGAACCTACGTATTTTCTACCTGTACTTAGGTGTGTAAAGATATAAATACCAGGTATTCTTTCTTTACTATTAGGTAAACCAAGTTTATCTTTAAGAATTTCCTTAGTTCTACTTTTTTCATTTAAATTAGTTAAAGTAAAACTGGGAGTATTAATTAAAGATTTTAATTCTTGATCTGTAATTTTAATATTACAGTAAGCTAAAATTTCATTAATTTTTTTAGCAGTCACAGCTTCACCACTATTAATAAGCTCAATAGCTAGAATATGGCTATGTTTATTAGGACCTGCTCTACCCAATATCTCTTTTCAACGGTTATCCAATTTAAATTTATTATTTTTTTCTCCATTTTTTTTAGAATTATTATCACCACCTGAGTTGTTATTATTACTAGAGTTGTTTTGAAACTCTTGTTTAGGTTTAGTGCTAAAATAACATTTATTAAGAATTAATGTAAAGCTTATTGAATTTTTTAAATATTTAAAAACAAATATAGAGAATCCGAAATTCACAGCTCCAAGTAAGGAGCTTATCCCTGATAAATGTAAAGCAAATATAGCTAAATCGACACTAGGTCCGCTATGACTTTGTACACCTGATAGGGGAGGATAACCTTTATTAATAACCTCATATATTTATTATATTTTGTTTACTTTTATTTTAGTATACTGCTATAAAATAATCATAAACTAATTTTTAATAAAAATACTATCGTTATGTCCATCATTCACAAGATGGGTTGGACTATGCCTTCACCCTAAAATTAATCTTTTTTAATATTTTTAAATTCTTTATTTAATCTAGTAGTTCTTAGGTTTCTTACAGTTTCTCTAATTTTCACTAGTTTTAGAAAATTTCCTTTATGTTTTACATAACTTCTAGCTCAAATTCTATACTCTACAGATTTCATACCTTTAATACAAGAATCAAAGTATGATATAATATTTTCTATAGCCCGAGAATTTGTAGTTACTGTAGTAAAATATGTTTTTTTCTTTACAAAATTAATACCTAGTATTAAAGAAATAGCTTTTAATACAATAACGTCTAATTTTTGAGTTATTTCGAAGGCATGAACTATACGAGTAGGTGTTTTACTTACTAAATAAAAACTACCTTCAGCTTCTGTAAAACCAACAATTCAATATTTACTCATTACTAATTTAGCATCATCTGTACTATTAACTTCATTATCAACTATTTCTCAAGCAGGTGAAATGTAATCATCTGGCATTCTTTTGCTAGTTAAATCTAATAATAGTTTATCTTTCTCTTGAGTAGTTAAACTATCATTTTCAAGTATATTGTAAGCTTCTTTAAATTTAAAATAAGAGTAATATTTACTAGTTAATAAAGGATATTTTTCAAAAATAGGTAAAATAACAGAACCTATAGTTTTTCTATCTCTAATTCTAAAATCAGCGTTTAAATTATCAGTGTTTATATAAACTGAACCGACACCTAACTGTGATTTTATATAATAAAGTATTCTTAAATTATAAGAACTTTGAGTTAATTTAAAGAAAAGGGATCATTTCCCCTCTTTAGATCTATAAATATTAAATGTACCATCACCATCTGTAAAACCAACTAATCATTGATGAAAATTATCTTTATTTTCATAATATTTAGACTTATTGATTCATCTTGAATGGTCATGTATTTTAGGGTGCTCTACATTTAGTCTCTGATGGGAGTTAAACAAAGTAATTGTCTGGTCCCAGGCATATTGCCTTGAACCTGATTCAATAAATAAAATCAAGTAAATTATGTACATTCTAACTGCTAAACTAAATGATAACGAGTAGTACATAACTCTATTCATTAAAATATCAAGGGTTCTATGCATCGAGTAGAGTTTTATTGCCTTTGAGTTACCTCAAAGCAACGACTTATCCTTAAAAATCGTTCAACCTGTACCTGCACCTCCTTCTATGCATGTAGAGAATATTAATAACAGTAAACTAGGAGGTAATAATCAAAAACTAATATTATTAAGTCTTGGGAATCGACAATTTTAAATCGCCCATATACTAGAATGATTTTGAGGATAGTAATGCTTCGCTGCTTCGCGCTACTAAGGTAAAACACATCAAGATTTGCTTTGGAGACTTCAATAAGTAAAAAAAAATATCTTTATTTTTTATCTAATAAAGATAAAATTTTACTAATTGGAGTAGAACTGGGTCTAGTTCTGTGAAACACCTCAGGATTACGTTCATCCAACATATTTAAAAGATTAACTATATGTTCAAGTTCAGGTTTTTCATCCTCTGAACAAAATTCACCATTTAGGAAACTTATACCTATACTATGTAGATTCTTTTTAGAATCACCTTTGTGGGGTTGTAATAACATACTTAGAGATTTTCTTAAATTTGAATTTGTAATTGGTGCGTCGAGATCCGCGTCACTTGTAACCTGTTGTTGAGCCGAAGAAGCCGAAGTAGCCAAAGCAGCCGAAGCAGCCGAAGGAGCCGAAGGACTATTTCCATTTAAAATAGTGTCTCATCAACTTCTATTAGGGCGGGGGTTTTGATTAGAACCACTAGGTTCATTATTACCCCCTCCCCTAAAATCTTCACTACCTCCACCACCCCCGCCATCGCCATCGCCATCGCCATCGCCATCGCCATCGCCATCGCAAAGCAATAAAAAAGCATATAATCGATAAAATAAAGTAATTTCTTACCCAAACGGACTATGTCTTCATCCAACTTTGAATATTTACCTAACTATCTAGTTTAGTTAGAAAAATTGGAGTTTTGCGTATTAATGTATAATTAATATACATTCCTAATAAATTAATTTTACTAGCTAAATAATTTATTAAAGTCTCTGAGGATCCTACTAAGGTATAACTTACCCGTTGGTTTCCAGCATAATGCTCCCATGTATGTATTAGTTTTACTACTAATTCAGTATATTATTTACTTTATAACAGTATTAGAACTGTTCAATCAGCCGTCAATACATCTGTTGACAGAGTTAAAAACTCAATTTCGAGAGGTTCCATGCTTATAGCAAAATAATAATAATAAAATTTACAATTTATCACGGCATTCCCTTATTTTATTTCCTGGTTCTCTCGGCTTTTAGTTTTACCTAAGAGAACGCGTTCATGCGTACTGCAAAGTATGTATACTCAAATTATTAATGTGAAGTTAGAATAAATCCCGCCACCACCACCACCGCTGTATATAATATTTCAGGGCCGGGCGTAGCCGATTCTATTTTAGTGGGCTACGCGGAAAAATGTATACTATGTATCAAAATAAAAATGTTTATAATAAATATTTAGTCATAAAAATTATTTAAATGATCTCAATTAAATTCAGTTCTTTTTGTATTCATGCGACTTCTTACAAGTTCTACCGTATTTATACCCTCATCCGTTAAATGTTGATTATTAATAAGTAAATTTGCTACTTGTTCTCAATCTTTATAATCTAAATATTTACTTGTAAATAAAGGATATTTATTAAAATAATTTATTGCAATAGCTAAAGATACTTTACTAGTTGCAGCTAAAGTATAATATGAATTATTAGTAGATTTCTGTGTTCTAGTGCATAAATTACAATTTAGGAATAAACATATTTGATTCAAAATATCGTAATAACTTTCGTTTGTTATAGGATCTAACATTCTTTGTTCTATTCTCAATCTACAAGAAATTTTTCTTTTTTTTGCTGCGCAAGCTACATCTTCTGTTTTAGTGTATTGTACAGAAAAACTTCCATCTGCATCTACATATCCACTTAATCAACCACTATTTTCTAAATTATCTTTATTTAAAGGTAATTTTTCTAATTGAGCATTGTGATTTTTATTTAATCAATCTATTAAACTATGAAGTTGGTGTATTTTAGGTGTTTTTAATTCCCCGTTAATGAAATTTACAATTTTTTTTAAACTTACTACAGGTGAAACAACTAAAACACAAGCATTCTCTCCGTGTTTATATCTAATAAATCCTGATCCTATAATATTTAACAATTTTTGGCATAAAGCCTCATTTTTTAAACCAAAAGTTATACAAAATCTAGGGTTATGAGTTTTACTACCTTTTTTTTTTTGAATTCAAATATGACCGTCTCCTTCAAATAAACCTGCTAAGTAAGAACCTAAATTTTTATTACTACTATTATTATTAACATTTACACGCGCATTTGCAGAGTCACTATAGTAAACTCTTAATTTTATTTTGTTCAAAAGGAAAAATAATGAGTTTGCAGTACCAAGAACGCCAGGAAAAAGGTGGGGCCACTTCTTCTTTGCCATATCTGGCCCACCTACCATTAAAGGTAGTAAAAAATTCCCAAATCCTCCTATTAAAGCTGGCATACGCTTTCTCACTAATTATCATTAATGCGCGGACTATATCTTTACCTTTAAATAATAAATATTTACTAAGGTATTCACGTGTAGTCTCTGAAGATCCTACTCCATAAAAGCGTTTAATGCTACAATGAGCCCAATTATGTTTGGTTTCTGGCTGATTGCCTAATACTTTGAAATGTAACTGTTTCATACCGCTTTTATATAAAATAAAGTCTGCATAACTAGTTCCAAAGTCTCTAAAGGGATCCCAGCAAACAGTGAATGTAAAGTAAGGCGTCTCCATCTTACCCGGCCATGCCATTATATATTAAAATTTATAAGTAAATTTTCATTTACCTCGATAATAACCTGATTTCTCACCTTTTAAGTATTCTCTAATAACTTGACGGTCACCTTTTAAATGTTTAGCTAAACTATTTAAAGAGTTAAATTCTAAATTTTTCTTAGGTTCATCCTTAAACTCTGCTAATATAGATTTAGCTGCAGGGTGTTTAACGTTATAAACATCTCGTTTATCTGAAACTAAACTTTTAATTTGATCTAAATGTAAAAAATTAGTTTCTGGGGATTCTTCTATTAAATCTAAAGAGAAAAAGAAAGTATCTAGATATATAGTACCTAAGTTTAAACAATCATTTAAAGTCTTGTGATGTATATTGATCAAATCATATGCTTGTTGTTTTGAGCCAAATGCATATAGCAAAGTAAGATCTTCAACATTATATATATATACTGGAGTACCTCTTTGTTTACGAAGCTTTTCACGCATTTCTTGACTCATTGGTTCATGATATCCAGAACCACTAGCAACTAGATCTACATTAAAATTTGGTTTTAAACTATCAATAAAGTGTTGTTCCAATTCCACTACCTGTTCTAAGCTAGAATTCTCCTTCATAATATAAATAGTTAACTTAATATTACTAAAACCATGTTTATTTAAATAACGTAAAACTCTTCTTGCTTTAGTCTTAAGTATTGACGGCACCTCTTTATTTACGAAATCTTTAGCGTATTTATTGTCTCGTGCTACGCCAGGTGTGCATCAAGTATTAAAGAATAACCTTTACGGTGGTTATATCAAGGTAATAACAAAAAAATAAATTAAAAATATACACTTTTACTGTATGGATCCTTGTGGCAATAAGCTAGTAACATTAAACTTTTATTTAGTAGTTTCCTGCTAATTGTCTAATCTTTTAAGATGTTACTGTATTCTGCCGCTTTTCGTTTACCAACAGGTTCCGAAAGTCTGCAGTACTAGTTTTAAAAGCTCTAAAGAGGTCCTAGCAGATAGTGAATGTAAAGTAAGATATTTTTACCTTACCCGGCCATGCCTTTTTTATATTTAATTCTATCCATTCTTTTTAATGGAAGATAATAACAACGACTAATAAGTAAAATAATAACAAATTAAAGAGTGCGAGTATAGAACCACTAGCAACTAACTCTTCTTGCTTTAGTCTCCCACCTCCACCCCTTAAATCCCCGGAAATTTAAGACGCTTAGACTAAGAAAATTTAAACACGAAGTTATATTTATTTGATATATCATTAACTTTAACTTTTTCTACCTCTATTCATTCCAGCTTTTATTTTATTTATTGGGTTCAACCCTGAATCTGTAAGATGGGCCTTATTTTTTATAAGTTCAGAAGCTTTACAGAAATCTTTAAAATCTAGATTCTTTTCCCCTAAAATTGGGTACTTTTCAAAGAAAGGGATTATTTTATTTGTAATATCCAAAAGATTGCTAACTACAAAATCTCCGACTTCTGAATTAGATTTAGGGTAATAACGTCCACAATTTAAATATATTTCTAGTATTTTCATTAACTCTTCATCCCTGTTATGTTGAGTTACTTGAAATCTAGATCAAGTACGGAAACCTACTTTATTACTTGCTGATTTTGCAACGTGAATACTAAAACATCCTTCTCCACTCACAAAACCTGCGAGTCAGTTGGGATCTCGTATACTAGGGGTATCTACGACAGGTCTTAATACAGGAACAACGTTAGGGAAAGCATCTTGTAATTCTTCACTGAGACCTTTATTCATTGAGGCTTTTATATTAACAATTTTTAATAAACCTTCAGGAGTAAGATGTTCTTGACGACCCATTAAATCCAAAACTTCTTTAAACAATTTAAAATCCGCTTGCTTTTTTGTTATTAAAGGGTAATTATTTAAATGATCTAATAATATTGCTAAATCTCTAGAATAAATTTTAAGGCTAACTTTATTATCTGTAATTTTAATATTACCTACCCCGCCTAATGTTGTTTGTATTCCTTCTAAAAGTGCTTTATCTTTTAGGTGTAAATGGACTTCAAATACAGCTCTGACATATCACCCCGTTTTAACGTTATTACTTTTGTATACAATTAAGTAGAATGAGGCTTCTGCGTCTAAAAATCCGGTCAAGAATCAAGGATTCATTTGTGATAAAGATGAGTAGTAACGACGTGTAACAGCTTTACGAGCTGTTGCTGTAAATGTAGTAAACAAAGCAGAGGAACTTATTCGACGGGGGGCGGAACTTATTCTATTATATAGATTAATGGAATGTCCCACATACATATGTTTACCGTCTAAAGTTTCTCATATGTAGACACCTTTTTGGTTTTTAGATACTTCAAGTACAATATCCCTATTATTAAAAGGATCATCTACTAATACTTTAACATAATTGTGTTTTTTACCTTTACCGTTTTCGCGTGGGTTATCCTCATTATCACGATTTTTGTTATCGTTATTGTAACCTTTATTATTGTTATCACATTCACTTATTAAGGATGAGTTGTTATTATCACTATTTACCATTTTTTTTTCAGAAAAAAAGGTAATAGGTTGCGATTTTAATATAAAATATTTTTCGACCATAAAGAAAATCATTAGAAGGGCATGAGCTGTAACGATACTATTATATAATTGATTATCAGCTATATATTGAACACCAGGTCCACTCAATTCCATTCTAATTAAGACAGAAAAAGCTGTCCCCAGTAACCCCGAAAATAGTGAAAAGATCAAATACAACGTACCTATATCTTTAGCATTAGTTGATAAAAACCATCGCTCAACCCAACTAGAGATAACCTTAGGTTGAGTTGAATATGGCCTATAACTCTCTGCTTCTTCCGATTCACTAGCATTTTCCGAAGGTATCTATATTTATATAGATATATCTTATATATTGTGTTATTTAAGATAATTAGTAAATTTAAATAGGATTATGTAGGAATCGAACCTATTACTTAAGATTTGCAATCAAAGTGTAAACCATTTACTTCATAATCCTTACATAATATATATTATATATTATATACCCTATATACTATAATATTTCTTTATTTCTTTTCTTTTATAAAAAAATTATAGCATGATGAATAATAATCAAAGATAAAATTAAACATAACGTACCCAGTAATAATACTGGTGCGTATTTGTAGCTAACAGCTCCCACTCAAACAATGCACAATATGTATACCATAGGTTCAGCAAATAGTCCTTAACAAACTTTTATTATGTATTAAGCGGGTCTATTTAGATAAGCGCTCTGAATTAATAGTAGGTACTATAAATACAGTAAATTTAATCTTTAAAAATGGTTTTTCTATGCTACGCAGACGACTAATATAATATTATTCCCTTATATTTCTAATCTCCTCCAAAGTAGATCTTGAATGGCTAAAAAAAAAATATTTAATGCATCTAATAAAGATTGTGCATTAAAATATACCATCTCAAAACTTGTACGTAATTCAGGATGATTATGTAAAAATTGTGATCCTGGCTCTATCCGACGTATTACAGCTTATAGATTTTCCTATAAAAAAAAAAAAGTACGAAGGTACTCTAGATAAACGTTAATATATCTAGAGAATTCCCCTAGTAATCTATAACTATCTTCGTTTAAGATAAAATGTCTAAACTCCTCCGCAACATTATCTAACGAAAAGGTCATTTCGTCAAATGTAGGATTTAGATAATAAAATTGACTTTGAATTGTTCTCGCTATATGATCAACTTGATCAGGTGTAGCTGAGAGATTATCAATTATATCTGGAGTTGATGACATTGGTATTTCATCATTCTCATACATGCTTAGCATCTCTGGAGATATATCTGCATCAAATACATTTAGGATAAATTCAGCTTGAATAACCGTTATATATAAAATATATCTTGATATACTAGTTTTTATTTAATTAAATAATAATTAAACTGATTAATCAGTAACATATAAATTTATATTAATTTTTTCATTAATTAAATATTAACAAAACTGAATACCTAAGTTGACCTATTTCAGATTTGAACTAAAATCAAAATATTAGAAGTATTTGGCTTTATCTTTAAGCTAATAGGCTACCTTGCTGCTGTGAAACTAGCCAGCAGTACACAAAATAAATAATGTTAGATGTGTTAAGGTAATAGGAAATAAGATGGGCTTTAACTTAAAATTTTTAATTATTATAAAATAAACAAGCTAGTTAGCTACAAAAATTAAGGCTTCTCCCTTTTCTTTTAAACGTATTTAAAAATGGATCCAAACTTCGTACTTCGTACTTCGTACGAAGTACGCACTCCACTTTTTATTAAACCTATTTAAAAGGATTAAATAAATAATGAATATAAGTATTCATTATATATATTACCTATTTAGTTTTACTTTTTTTTTTTTTTAGAAATTAAAGTATATGACAAACTCCTAATTTATTAATATTAATTAAATTAGCCCTTAGTCTTGACTAAAACTAATTATAATATAACTTATACAAAAAAAAAATAATTATTACTTATCTCCTTAAGTCAAAGAAGTGCTCCTTATTATACATTATTCCTGAATCACGAAAAGCTTCCACAAAATCCCTAAATTGATGGTGGCTTACCCCGGCCTAGGCCTATTAGATATAATACCTCTAAATTGTTCCCTAACAGGACGTATCTGATACATAAAATTATTTATTACATCCAATATAATCTGTGTACTATAAATTACTCCATTAATAATTTCACGTAATTCAGAAGTTGAACGGTCTAGCTCCCTCATTAGAGCATATAGACTACTACCAATAAATTGAAGGGTTTCATAAATATTTCCCAGAAGTTGATATGAATACACTATTAATGGATAATCCTGTAATCTGAAGTTATAATTGGCAATGCCAAGTTCCATTAGAGTATTATTTAATGAAGACATTAATCGCTCAAATATATCACTTAGATATCCAGTTTGAGTTCTAATTATATCTGCTAATTGATTCAATCGTTCTGGTGTAGTTGATATAATATAATCATGATCTTGTGGAGTTACTATACTATCCGTAGACATAACGGATTCCGTATCTGATACGGCCGTATTTATCAGATCTGGTCTTATTTCAGCTGCTACACTAGCCGCAGCCTCTGTCGCATCTAATCCTAATTCATTTATAGAAATTCCAGCTCAGACTATCCCAATAACTATAGATAGAGTTGCTGTTAGTGTAATAACATTAACTAATGGAATTAATCCCATACTAGCATTTACAGCTAAAATTAAAGATATACCATCATCCACCATTCTTCTAGGGCTAGTTGTATGAAAACCTCTTTTAAAAACTAAATTTTTAACTTGATTGTTAAAGGACTTAGACTTTCCTCGGTACATTAGTTAACCCTAATCTTTTATAATCCACTAAAGACAAATCCATTAAAGTATTCTCAATTAAACTAATTGCAGGCACAATTAATACAAAATAACCAAAATATAGGACTGTACTTAATTGTCCTAGCTCTATAAATGGAGTTTCTACATGGCAAGCTCCTAATTTCATTAAAATTAAGAAATTTACTACAAAAACTCAGAAAGCAAATTTACTTAAAGGTCTAAATTGTAAACCTTTTGATCTACCTAAATCTGTTATAGGTAATAACATTATAGCTAATATAGCACTAAACATTGCTATAACACCTAATAATTTGTTAGGTATAGATCTTAAAATAGCGTAGAAAGGTAATAAATCGATTTGTCAATTAAGATTATATCCCTAAGGGATAACTTATAAAATGACAGCTTTATAGCCCTAATTTATATAACATTTCTTTAACAAAATAAGGTTTAACTAAAGTTCTTAAAGATCTTTTTTTATTGAATAGATACCTTTGAAAAGTTTATTGCTTTTAAGATATTTACCTATCATAGTAGTAGAAATATTAAGAAATATTCCTGCTTCTTTCATAGTAGAAAACTTGGTGGAAACAGCCTTTTGATTGTCAATAATTATCACGGCTTGTCTTTTGTGATTTTTTTCTGACATCTTTAATCTAGCATCCGAAGATGCTATACGATTTTTCATTTTTAATAACACTTCTTCGGAATGTTTATATCCAAA
>Ga0164241_10004475_pt1 | contig 13514 bp, 10 predicted proteins | sample OricomyardsoilBY_FD_108780 | JGI IMG/M metagenome (GOLD analysis project Ga0164241, IMG submission 108780) | Backyard soil microbial communities from Emeryville, California, USA - Original compost - Back yard soil (BY) | ecosystem: Environmental > Terrestrial > Soil > Unclassified | place: USA...
GTCCATACGAAGTTCGTATTCATATTGGTCCCTGTCTTTTGTACCTGTCTTGCCGATGTATTTATCCTTCATTTCGGCAAGTGAGTATGATTTATTAGCATTCACATTGTTTACTTTTTTGTGTGTTGGTTTTGTGTGCCTTGCAAATGTGTCTGCTTTGGTGTGTTGGCTAATCGGTCATACTGTTCTTTTTAAAATTCTCCGCCTGCTCGAATATTTCAACATACACTTCATCTCTTTCAACTGGTGGATAGCCAAATTCGTCAAGTAATAAAATCAATCCCACTTTCAAGGCTGATTTAATATCATCTCTTTTGTTCCAGTCAGGAAATTTAGCCTGTGCATCTACCAAATCTTTAACAGCTTTTGACAGTTCAATTAACTTATCTTCAGGATAAGTAAAATCATACTTTACACAAAGTTCTTTGAGGATGTCATAAAAGGCTTTTTCTTCAAAGTCAATACCCAATACATCACCTGCCGAAAATTCTTTGTGGACTTCCCAAATCATATTGGCTAAAGCCTCCGCCATTTCCTCATATACTTCACTGCGCAAAATATCGTTTTCATCACGTTGATTGTATTTATCAACAAGGGCTTGCATCTTTTTAGAAAAGTCAATGCCTTTTACTTTATTTACTTTTCTTATTTCACCAATTACTTTGGCTAATAACTGTTGCAGTAATTTGATTTTCGTATTCGGCATTTTAATCTTATCAATCTTTGTCAAATAATCTTCATCAAAAATATCCTGCTCTGTTTCGGCATCATCACCCAGTTTAAAAATTTCTTCTACGCCGTCACTTTGCAATGCATCTTTTATCATTTCCCTTACCCTTGCATTCATCTGCGCTGTGTCAGGGGCATCTCCTTTGGTCAATTTGAAAACGATGGAACGAACAGCAAGGTAAAAATGTGTGTGATCTCTTTCTGTTTGTGTAAGCTGTTCGCTTCCTGTACAAATATCATAGGCAGCTTTTAACCGTTTTACCAACCCCATAAAACGGGTTTCAAATTCTTTGGTTTGTTGTGCAAATTCTGCCGCCAAATTCAAAGTGTTCAACTGTTGTAATGTTGTGCCATTGAAATATTTTGTACTATCGAAAGTGTGAAACAATTTAGCCAGTAAGTCTAAATGATTTCTTACAATGATTAACGATTCTGTGATGTCTTCAAAATTATCCTCATCGCCTTTATTGTATTTGGCTAATGCCAGGTTCATTTGTTTCTTGATACCGATATAATCTACAACCAAACCTTTGTTCTTACCTTCAAACTTCCTATTTACCCGTGAGATAGTTTGAATCAAATTGTGCTGCTGAATAGGTTTGTCAATGTAAATTGAGTCCAGGAACGGCACGTCAAAACCTGTGAGCCACATATCAACTACAATAGCAATTTTGAAATTTGATTTTTCATTCTTGAATTGCCTGTCTAATTCTTTTCGATAATCAGAGGTGCCTAATAAATCCCACATTTCTTCGGGATCGTCTTTCCCACGTGTCATTATCATTTTAAGGCGTTCAATTGGTTTGATTTCCCTTCGGTCTTTATCGGTTAGTTCCGCCCCTTCCCTGTCTGCCGTGCCTGCACAGGCAGGTTCGGCTACTCTTATTTCATTCCACTCAGGTTTTAGTGCAATTATATTTTTATATAAATCATAAGCAATTTCCCTGCTGCTGCATACAAACATGGCTTTGCCTTTTACGGTAGCACCTTCTGAAACCCTGTTCTCATAATGTTTTACAAAGTCGTCTGCCAATATTTTCAAACGTTTGGGGTCGCCTAAAATGGCATTCATCTTAGCGCTTTCTTCTTTGCTTTGTTCAACCTGGTATTCATTGGCTCCTGCTTCAGCCGCTCCCTCATAGTATTTTTCAATCTTTTCCAGTTCAGCATTATTCAATACAACTTTTGCAGCCCTGCCTTCATATACTATTCTCACAGTGATTTCATCTTTCACAGATTCAGTCATTGTGTAGGCATCTATCACCTTTCCAAATACATCAAGCGTACCATCTATTGGCGTTCCGGTAAAGCCTACAAAACTGGCATTAGGTAAACTATCATGTAAGTATTTTGCAAAGCCAAATGTTTTCTTAACTCCCTTCTCTGTTACTTTTATTTTCTGGTCAAGGTTTACCTGGCTGCGATGAGCTTCGTCTGAAATACATATCACATTGGTTCTCGTGGTAAGCAATTCTGTGTCTTCTGTAAACTTGTGAATGGTTGTAAGAAATACACCACCGCTTTGCCTTCCCTGCAACAAGGTTCTTAAATCTGCCCTGCTTTCAACACTCACAACCGTATTGTCGCCAATAAAATTTTTTGCATTGGTAAATTGTCCTGAGAGTTGATCGTCAAGGTCAGTTCTGTCAGTAATTAAAACAATGGTGGGGCTTTCAAAATATTCGCTTTTCATCAGCAACCTTGTGAGGTAAAGCATGGTAAAGCTTTTCCCGCATCCTGTAGCACCAAAATAGGTTCCGCCTTTCCCATCTCCGCCAGGTTTCTGTGCTTTCTTTATGTTTTCAAATAATGCCCTTGCAGCATAATATTGAGGATAACGACAAACAATCTTCCCGTCTTTCTTAGATGTATCAGGTATATAAATAAAGTTGCGGAGAATATCACGGAAGCGGTTTTGCTCAAACATGCCCTGGATCAATGTAAACATGCTGTCAATTCCATCAACGTCCTTTGCCAAACCAGCCACTCTTCGCCATGCATAGAAAAACTCATAAGGTGCAAAAAAGGAACCAGACTTGTTATTTACGCCATCGCTGATAACACAGAAAGCATTGTATTTAAACAGCTCCGGAATATCCCTTTTATATCTTGTTGTTAATTGTACATAAGCATCATGAATGGTGCAATCTTCTTTAATAGCAGTTTTAAATTCAAATACAACTACCGGCAGCCCATTAATATAAATGATGCCATCCGGTATTCTTTTTTCATTGCCAATAATTTCAAGCTGGGTTACAAACCTGTAAATATTATTGATTTTGCTATAAGCTTCTTCATCTTCCGCAACAATACTTATAAGCTGATCATTAGCCGGTTGTTTCTGCTTTTGTAATCCTTTGTAATCAATTAACTGAATGTATATGTCTTTATTATTCCGGTTCTCCCTTTTTAAAATAAAACCATCCGAAAGCATCCGCATAAATATTTTGTTGCTCTCGTAAATATCAGAAGCCGGTAATGATTTCAGTTGAAGAATAATTGACTTAGCTTCTGTTACCGTAAGCCCTTCCGCCTTGTATTGGGTAAGTAAAAATTTTTGCAGGTCTTCTTCTATCAATACTTCATCAGGTGCACGTTTTATACTAATGCCTGATTGATGTGGATAACCTTCCTGCCCCAACAATTCGGTAAATGACTGTTCTAATTTATGTTCGGTAAACTTCATGCTTCTTTATCGTATTCGTTCCAATAAAATGCCGCTCCTTCTGCATCTACGGTTTTATAATATTCCAACAATTTTATGAATAAATCATCTGCTACTCCATGTGTTGTCAGGGAAAGCAGGATGTCAAGATAATTTTCAATAACCCGGCAATCCCTGTTTTTAGATTCAATCAATAAACTGATTTCATTTTCCAATGCAGGTAAATAGGCCTGCAAAGAATCGTTGAATGATTGAATGATTTGCGATATATCCTTAATCAGTTTTTTGTCCATATCATTTTTTAGGCTGCTTCAGTTTTTTTATATCTTCTTCCAATTCTTTCAGGCTTTGTTCTTTCTCCAATGCTTTTTGAGCCAACCGGTATTTCTCCAATTCTTCAACCGATTTTTTAAGCGCCATTTCGTGGCTGATTTTGCCAGCGTGGGTTAATAACTCCCTGTCGTTTAGTTTGAGAATGATGTCGAGCCGTTCAATCCAATCCTTCATATACATGGGCGTGCGTTGTTGTGCCATTGTTTCGGCAAAAGCAAGGTATTGCTCCACCAAAAGACCAAGCAGTTTTATTTCATCTTCGTTCAGGTAGTTTTTGGCAATGCTTATATCTGATTTTTTAATGGAAACAGCATCTTTCTTATCGTACGACTGCATGCCCATCAATGGAAGTTTGGCATCTACCCTGCGATATACCAATTCAGCTGCCGTTTGCTCGCTGATGGCCCACAGCAATTTGTTTTGAACCACTTTAAAAAATTCCAGTGTTCTTTCGTCTTTGGCTTCATAGTCAATACTGGTAGTGTAGATGTCTTTTATTTTCTGATAGAAGAACCGTTCCGAAAGCCGTATTTCCCGGATGCGTTCCTGCAGTTCATTGAAATAATTCATAGAACTGCCCGATTTAAAACGGTCGTCGTTCAGCGCAAACCCCTTGATGATATATTCTTTTAGCCGTTGGGTAGCCCAGATGCGGAATTGCGTACCCTGTGGGGATTTTACGCGGTAACCCACTGAGATAATTACATCGAGGTTATAGCCATTAACACCAACTTCCTGCGTTTTTCCTGCAATAGCACCGTGTGGAGTGGTTGTCCGGAATTTCCGGACAACCACATTTTCGTCCAATTCACCTTCTTTAAAAATATTGCCAATATGTTCGGAAATAGTGCGTTTATCCTTGCCGAAAAGCTGCCCCATTTGCGCCTGTGTAAGCCAAACCGTTTCTTCCTCTAACCTTACATCAATTTTAATATTGCCATCGGTGTTTTGATATATGATGATTTCGCTGTTCATTACAATTTTATTTTCTAAAAACCTCATCCGGGTTTTTGCCAGGGGAATTTCAATTTTTTTACATAGACTGGTAAATGCCTTCCTGGTTTTTCTTTTGTGAATTTCATTCAATTCTTTTTATCAGCGCCCTGAATTTTTCACCAACAATCCCCTCACCAGGTATTGGCCTGTATGCCAAAGCGGATAGTTCTGTTTGATACTGTATTTTCAATTGTTCCCAAATAGTTGAAAAATTATTTACCAGCGGGGATTCTGCAACCGTTCTATTTTTCCACCCATTGGGTTCATCAAACATTGCTCTGTCGTGCTCCATTATTTTATTAAATTCTTCCTTAAACGCACCAGACGCTATAAATTCCGCACATTGGGGATCGTTCATTAAAAAATACAAATCGTAAAAATGCCTTATTTTCCCGGCAATACTTTCCACAGCATCGGATGCAAACGAAAACCGTATTAAAGAAACCATTTTTTCCAGCAGGGTCTGTTCTTTCCCCAGTACATTTATGCTAAAAGGTTGCAGGCCGTAGGCGCCTATGTAGTTTTCATTGCCGGTTTGCTGCAAAAAATCGAACACAAAACTTTTTATCTCCATTTGCTGATACGGAAAAGGATTGGCAAAAGAATTTACCTCTACTATCAGTTTGTTGGCGGTATTGTTTTTTTCTATGCTTGCATATTCAAAAACCGACTTGCGGAACCGGGAGCCTTTGCTGGTTACACCATCCACTTGCAAGGCGGTTAAACCTGATGTAATTTCTTTTTCAATAGTGCGGATGATAGTTTTAATTGCATTGCCTGTTTTACCATTGTCGTTTATGATGGCAATATCCACATCTTCCGAAAAACGGCCTATCAGGTTGTATGCTTTTGATAGCGATGTGCCACCTTTAAAAACCGATGCTGCAACATATTTGCTTTTAGCCAAACGGCTTAATACAAATGTTATCCAGTAATCTTTTTCTATAAAAAGGTTGTCAATTTTTAATTCGCTTCCCGTGAGTTTAATCAACTCCTGAAATATCCTTTCATCTAAATGTAATTTCATTTGATATTCCAGTTTTGAATGGTTGGTAAATCATTATTTCTAATTCTTAACTTAAAAGTAGTTGAGGGATTTAAGCTTTTCTTTAACGGTGTTAAATCAAATTTATTCTTGAAAATATTCTCTGCAACCGCGCCTAATAATGCCCTAACCCTTGGCGGGTACTGCAAAGCATATTTAATTAAGCTTTCAATATCTTTTTTTGCAAACAATTTAATTTTTGGCATTAATATTTTTATGGCCTTGCCTGGCGATGAGTCGGGTATTAATTTTATATCTTTTAAGGCATCCAAAATACCTAACAATTGATAATTTTCTTCTGTAACTTCTGCATACGCTTTTACACTGCTTGCTTTTAGCCATGCAATATCTATTTTTTTCCTGCTCCGGTTGGTGGCCACTTTTGTTTTAAAAGCCATTTGAGTAGTAAGGCTTAGCTGATTATATAATTCATAGCCTGTAATATAGCCTGTTCGTTTATTTCCCTCGTACAAATAGTTTTGCAGGATGCTGTTATAGTTAGGGGGCAATATTCCAAAAACTGATGTTTCCGGTTTGTAAAAAACCCCTTTCGATATTTTTTTAATCCCGCCTTTTTTCAGCAATCGTTCAAGGGCTTTAGCTGCCGTAAAAAAATCATCGGGTGCAATACCCAAATCGGCATAACCAAAAGGTTCACTTTCGGGTATGCTTTTTATTTTTTGGCGTATTTGTGCTGCTACCTTCATACTGCAAAAGTATTGTTTTTTAGATAAATGTCAAGTTTTTAACGTAAAAAACTTGACATTTTAAGCCCTGCAGCACAGCAATCTTTATTTTAATTTTCTATGGTGGCGAGTTTGGAGAGTAGTAAGTCTTTTAATTGAATTAGAAGAATATTTTCTTCAACCTTTAAATTTCGTGCTTGAAAAACTGGGGTGATTTTATTTTCAAATTCTTCTATCCGTCCGTAATTGGGATATTTGATGATATACTTTTTTAAATCGCCTAACAGCAAATTTGGTTGTGAGGTTCCACTGCCCAATTCAGTGATTTCTTTAATATTACTACTCAACAAGCAAAAGAGATAATAACTTTTGGTCACTTTATCTCTCGGTTTTAAAACCGCAACGCTTTTTTGAAACGTAGATTTGAAGGTAAGTAGATTGTTTGGTGCGATTGACATTCGACCTATGGTTGCACCAGTATTTACCATACAAATATCCCCTGGCTTTAAGTTTGTTCTTCTATGTGTTTCCTCAAAATCTTTCTTTGTAATTTGTCTTGCATCTTGAAAAATCAAACTATTATTTCTTAAGTCTTTTGCACTTAAAAAGTAGTAACCTGATTTTTCTTCGTCTTCACAATCTCCATGTTTGCCATCTGTAATTAAGGAACATAAATCATTTAATGTTTTAATTTCCCAATTGTCGTTTAAATCTTCAACAAACCATTGCTTGTAAATAGCCTGTGCGGTTGCTTCCAATTTTTGTATCAGTTGCCGGTTAATGGCTATGCGATTTTGGATAACGTTGTATTCTTTTACAATTTCTTTTTGTTTGGTGATGTGTGGGATAGGTAAAAGTGCGTTGCTCATTTCTTCCCAATCAAAAATTTCTCTTGCACTTCCGTGGCTTTTAAATCTTGCATATCTGTCAAACTCTGGCCTGCGAAACCACATCATTAAATATTCGGGGTCAAGTTCGTTGGGGTCTTTTACTTCAAATGGAATATAAGCCTGAGAAATTAATGCCTTGTCAAAATCATTGAAAAGAGCTATGGTAATTTTATCTCCATTTCTTGAAGTTACAGGACCATAAGCAAACTGATTTCTTTCAATTATTCTATAAGTTGACATATCAGTTCCAATGGTGTTGGCGATTGACGGAATAAACTTTTTTTGAATACTCAAACCCACCAAAGGCAAATCACCCAAATCATTATTTCGGCCAACTACTGGCTGAATGTATTTGCCTAAAGGCTTATAATTTGATTTCATAACCCAATTCTTTAAATACGGTTAGTAAATCATTTTTAGAAGTGGCTTCGGCTTTTAATAAGTCGGCAAATTCGCTTTGTAGCGTTTGCATTTTTTCTTCAAAATCAATGTTCTCATCTCGGTTTACAAATTCAATGTATTTGCTTGGCACTAATGAAAAATCCTTTTTTTCTACTTCCTCAAACTTTGCAGCATAACAAAACTCTGGTATGTTTTCTATTTCAGCAGTTTGCCATTGGTGGTAAGTGCTGGTTACTTTTGTAATATCCTCAGCAGAAAACTGAGTGTACTTCTTTTCAAAAGGTTCGCCTAGTTGTCGCAAATCCATAAACAGGATTTCTTTTTCCCGATTGCGGTATTGGCGTTGTTCATCACCGATGTTTTTATTTTGTGCGTTTTTATTTTTATTCAAAACCCATAATGTAACACTAATGTCGGTGGTGTAAAACAAACTGCGTGGTAACACCAAAATAGCTTCCACCAAATTATTTTCAATCAGCTTTCTGCGTATTTTATATTCTTCACCACCACCACTCAAAGCACCATTCGCAAGGATAAAACCAGCCACACCATTATCGCTTAGTTTACTAACCATATTCAATATCCAGGCATAGTTTGCGTTGCTTTTTGGCGGCACATCGTAGCCGCGCCAGCGCGGGTCGTCTTTTAATTCATTCTCTGCACGCCAGTCTTTTTGGTTAAATGGAGGGTTGGCCATTATATAATCGGCTTTCAGGTCTTTGTGCTGGTCATCGCCAAAAGTATCGGCTGCTTTTTCTCCAAGATTACCGGCTATTCCCCGTATGGCAAGGTTCATCTTAGCCAGCTTATAAGTGGTGTTGGTATATTCCTGCCCGTATATAGAAACTTCTTTTTTATTGCCGTGGTGGGCTTCAATAAATTTAATGGATTGTACAAACATGCCGCCCGAACCACAGGCAGGGTCATAGATAATGCCCTTGTAGGGTTCAATCATTTCGGCTATCAGGTTTACAATACTTTTTGGTGTATAAAATTCCCCCTTGCCTTTTCCTTCTGCTAATGCAAACTTTGAAAGGAAGTATTCATACACTTTTCCTACCACATCCTGCTCCTTATCCCTGATGGTGTTGATGCCATCAATTTCACTGATCAGCGCAGCCAGTTTGGTAATGTCCAATCCTAAACGTGAAAAGTAATTGTCAGGCAATGCACCTTTCAATGCTTTGTTGTCTTTCTCAATGGTATGCAAAGCAGTGTCAATGATCAAAGCAATATCGTTCTGCCTTGCTTTTTTTACAATGTAACTCCAACGGGAAATTTCTTCCAGGAAAAACACATTGCTCATATTGTAGAAGTCCGGCATTTCAATATACTTTGCCTTTCCTTCTGCTACCAGTTTTTGCCGGTGGTGTTCAAACTTGTCGCTGGCAAACTTTAAAAATACAAGCCCCAATACAACGTGCTTATATTCGGCAGGCTCTACGCTACCGCGCAGTTTGTTGGCAGATTCCCAAAGTGTTACTTCAATTGCTTTTTCCTTTACTTCTTTTTTTTGTGTAGCCATTAAATAATCTCAAATATTGGTTTGTGGAATATTTGCAAGATAAGTTTTATAACTGTTTATTTTCAAAGGCTTGCCCAACCGGGAGATGGGTGGGGTCGTGACGGTAAAGTCATGGATGTTTGTATATGTGCAGCATGTTCAATAGGGTGACGCATAACCCCGCTTATTTACATTATAAGATGAGCCTATTTTTCATTTTCAAAAATAATCATACTTGAACTCCAGCTTTTGATGATGTACCTTTTAAATGTTCGTTAGGTCAATCGGAATTTCAATAAATCAAATATGCTTTGCCTTCTCGGAGGATATAAGTTCTGTTTTCCAAATTCGGAATTTTTTTTAATTGGCTTTCTGAAAATAAAAGTAATTGCTCCGGAAAATGTTTGCGCAAAATTTGAATGGCTTCATCAATAGAATGGCAAACGTTTTTTTCACTTTTCACAACCAAACCCACCTACCGGTCGGCAAACAAATTTCACCTTTTTGTCTTTACCTTCATTTCTTTTCAAAATTCTAATTACACTTAACACGTTATATGACACTCACAGAAATTTTATTGCTGGTAATCCTGGTTTTATTAATCGTAAATCTCATCCTGGCCATTACAAAAAAATCAGGCAGTCAATCTGATGAACTTAAATCCGAAATCAACAAAGCAAACACAGAAGTCGCAAGAATTGATCCGCTGTTAAGGAATGAGTTTTCTAACAGCCGCGAGGAAATTCAGAGAGGGGCAAAGAATACCAGGGAAGAGTTAAACAACTCGTTTAAAACATTTGGCGGGACCCTTACTAACAACATCACTGAATTATCAAATATTCAAAAGAGTCAGCTTGAAACCTTCTCAAGCCAACTCCAGTCACTTACCAAAAGCAACGAAGAAAAAATTGAAAAACTAATTAGCTCAAATGAATTAAAGCTTAAAGAATTTAATGAACAGTTGACGAGTTCGGGTAAAGAAAATCGAACTGAATTAACCAATTCGTTAAAATCTTTTGAGGAAAAATTTGGAGCCAATGTTAAAGATTTTAATGAACTGCAGCGCCAGAAATTCAATGACCTTTTTAATAAACAGGACCAGCTAAAAAATGATACCGAAACCAAGCTTGAAAAAATAAGAGAGACGGTTGAAAAAAAGCTGCAAACATTAACGGATGAAAACACAAAGAAGCTGGAAGAAATGCGTAGTACCGTTGACGAGAAATTACAAAATACGCTCGAAAAAAGATTTAATGATTCGTTTACGGTGATTAGCGAACGGCTGGAACAGGTTCATAAGGGGTTGGGAGAAATGCAGAGCCTTGCAACGAATGTGGGCGACTTAAAGAAAGTGATGACCAACGTAAAGTCAAGAGGTATCATGGGAGAATATCAATTGGCAAATATTCTTGAAGATTTACTTACGAATGAACAATATGAAAAAAATGTGAAGACAAAACCGGGTAGTGGCGCAGTGGTAGAGTTTGCTATAAAAATGCCTAACAATAATAATTTGGAAAAAACATTGTGGCTGCCCGTTGATTCTAAATTTCCTAAAGAAGATTACGAAGCCCTGGTGGACGCCTATGATGATGGCGATTCTGAAAAATTAGATTCGTTAAGAAAAGCATTCAGGAATGGAATTATAAAAAATGCAAAGGACATTAAGGAAAAATATATTGATCCGCCAAACACGACGGAATATGGAATTATGTTTTTGCCTTTTGAAAGTTTATATGCAGAGGTATTGAGAACGCCGGGATTATTTGAATTGCTGCAAAAGGATTATAAAATTACTATTACCGGACCTACCACATTAAGCGCATTGTTAAGCAGCCTGCAAATGGGTTTCAGAACATTGGCCATTGAAAAGCGAAGTAGTGAAGTTTGGGATTTGCTAAGCGCCGTAAAAACAGAATTCAATCAATTTGGAACTATTTTAGAAAAGACAAAAAAGAAATTACAGGAGGCTACCAATACCATTGACAAAGCTGGTGTGCGAAGCCGGGCCATTGAAAGGCAATTGCGAAAAGTACAGGAGTTGCCGTCAGCGGAAACTATTGCTAAAATTGAAGAGGAGATAAGCGAGGACAGCTTAGATATTCAGCAGGAAATTCAACAAGATTTGTTCAACACAAGTGATGAAGCATAGCAACAGGCAAACAGCAAACAAGAAGTTGCTGAACGAACGAGCATGAGATATACGGCCAATACCAATAGATTAATTGCTACGCAACATTGGTAACATTACAGAATTATTTCTCTTTGAGAAAGTCAATTACCGCCTTGTTAAACAATCCCGGATTTTCCTGCGGAAGATAGTGTGTGGATTTGGGAACAATCATCAAAGTGCCTTTTGGAATATGCGCTGCAATGCCCTTAGTATGATTTTCTTTGATGATGTCATTTTCACCAGCCATTACCAGCACCGGGCATTTGATAGATTCCAGTTCGGCAAATGTATGGTTTGGTTCCGTTATCAACAGATTGGCAAGCCTGTAGTTGTTCCGTGAATTATAAGAGGTATCTTTCTTAAACTCTTTCATTTGTTTTTTTACTTCTTTAAAAACCCATGGCGCCACAACAGAAGTATCAATAAAGACATCCGCTCCCATCGTTACAAGGCGTTTTACTTTATCAGGGTATTTCATCGCCATGATCAAACCGGTATTGCCTCCGTCACTCCAGCCAAGAATATTCACGCTATCTAATTTCAGAGAATCTAAAAATGCATTCATATCTGCTGCAAACAAATCATACGTATAAGGTTTGCCATCTTCATTAGACTTTCCCTGGCCCCGCGTATCCACCGCAATGACTTTGAAGTATTTTGCCAGTTCCGGAATTTGTTTGTAAAAAGTCCCGATCGGGCTTCTGTTGCCATGAAGCAATAACAAAGGGCTTCCTGAACCATAGGTTTCATAATAAAGCTTCACCCCGTTTATGGATGCATACTTACCGGCAGCCGGATTATTTCCATACGCAACGACGGCCTCGATGCCTTTTCCGGTTATTTGCAAATGTTTATTTCCTTCATAAGAATCCGCGTTTGAAATATCCCTTGCAAACCCTTTCCTTTTATGAAAAAAGATCCAGGTTGCATTTGCAGAATCTGCGTCTTGTTCAAATCCTGCATCAATAACGGGTATCATTTCCCATTTATTTTTGCTCGTTTCAATGCTCACGCGAAAATCATCAAAACGAAATGTTCCGTTACCGAAATATAACCCGCCCACATTAAGCCAATGTGCGCCTTTATCAATTTTTCCTTCGATAGTATAAACTTTCCATTGATTTAACCTTATGGGCTTATCCATCATGTTGTAAAAAAAACCCATCTTGTTTTCTTTCTTATCTATCCTCGCCCATATTTCTCCCCGCGCCGAAGAGTCACCCACGGCCACCTTGACAGCCGCTTCCAGCCGGAATTTCTTTCCCTGGTAGGACGCCACATCTATCTTTTGGCCAAAGGCATCCCAATTGTTTGTCATTTGTGCGGAGCCAATAATGGAACACAAAAGCGTTGCAAACAAAATCCAGCAATATTTCATCGGTAAAATAATTTTTTATTTTTGTATTAATTTAAAATTAGAACTTTTTCCTCAACGGCAACAAACAAATCCACGCCGGTGAAATTGGTCAGTAAATTTCTTATGATTGTTTTCAGGACATACCTTGATAGTAAATAAGCGTGCCCATCGGGCAGCCAGGCAAATAATATTTTTTTTCTATTTACCTTTATACGAGTTGCTAATGAAGAATACAGATTTAAGAACTACAATTTACCATCATGAAAAAAATACTCGTTATTTCAATTTTCTTAGCTGCCTGTGGCGGCCATTCTCAACAACAAACCACAGTTGATAATATGAAAGATTCTGTAACCGAAGTAGCGCCTTCCAACAAATTTGCGAATATAAATTTTGCGTCGTCAAAAGATTTAGGCTGCGGAATGCCGCTCTCAGCGGGCATAGAAGACACGGCGCATTATAAAGGAAAAATTTATGGCTTCTGTTCAACAGAATGTAAAGAAGATTTTTTAAAAGATCCGGAGGGGCACATCGCAAAAAAGTAGTTGTGGTGATGGAAATGCGCAGGAAATCATATGCTGCTCTCTTAGATGAAACTCAATCGCATTATTTTTCTTTTCTTTTTTGCTTGAACAGTCGAGTAGGCAAGGGCATTTCAGCCCAAGCCGCTCACGGAACCGTACGTGATACTCTCGCATCATACGGCTCTTGTTATCTAATCTAACTTTATTCCA
>Ga0164241_10004476_pt1 | contig 13511 bp, 7 predicted proteins | sample OricomyardsoilBY_FD_108780 | JGI IMG/M metagenome (GOLD analysis project Ga0164241, IMG submission 108780) | Backyard soil microbial communities from Emeryville, California, USA - Original compost - Back yard soil (BY) | ecosystem: Environmental > Terrestrial > Soil > Unclassified | place: USA...
ACCAAGAGCCAGGCCATGGCGCTGTCGTCGCGGTAATATTGTGCGCGCATCTCCTCGACCGTCTGCTGCTCCGTGATGATGCGGGTGCGATCGTCCTTCTCGAGCACGGTGACGGCGGCTGCCAGCACTTCGGCGCGGCGCTCGGGGTCCACCCGCAACATGTAGTTGCGTGTCGAGCTACCCTCGCGGACGGGCACCAGCACTGAATGCTCGTAGTTGGTGGGGCCGTAGGGCTCAGCGGGGCGAACCAGTCGCTCGACGATGCCGATCACCTGCAGCGGACGGTTGTTCATGTAACGTGCCGTGATGTAAAGGGAACGACCCAGGGGATTTTCTCCAGGCCACAGGCGCTCGGCAACGGCGCGAGTGATGATGACGGTTCCTCCCTCTGCGGTTCGCATGACTTGCTCGTCGACAAACTCGTCGCGCGTAAAGTCGCGGCCGGCCACGAGCTGCACGCCGAGCGTGTCGAGCAGACCTTCACTGCCAGGATATCGGGTGACATTGAGGTCGCGGTCCGGCGGGTCCGGAGCGATGCTGACGCCGCTCTGCCGCTGGGAGTGGCCGAAGGGGAGCCAGAGCGTGGAAGCTGCCTTGCGCACGCCGGGGACGGCGGCCAGCGCGGCGAGATCCTCCTGGATTCGAGCCTCCGCGTCCTCGGCGGCGATGCCGGACACCTCGATGCGCAGCAGCTCGGCTTCTGCGATGCCGCTCGGCCGTTGCATGCGGCTGACCCGCTCGCGGACGAGGAAGACGGCGTTGCAGAGGATGGCAAACGTCAGCGCAAACTCGAGGACGATCAGCGCCGCTGCGGTCCGGTGGCGGCGCAGCGTGGCGAAGATGGGTCCGAACGGCATGGGTGACCTCATTGCGACTTGAGTTGGAGGGCGGGCGCGATCTGACCTGCGCGCCAGGCCGGTAAGATGCCGGCGAGCACGCTGGAGGCGAGGGTAAGGGCGAGGCTCAGCGCGAGCATCGTCGGATCGAGCTCGGCGAGGGGGGCGTATTGGACGGGCTGCTGCCGCACTGCCCACAAGCCGAGCCACGCCAGTCCCAGGCCGAGCACGCCGCCCACGAGGCCCACCAGGCCTGCCTCGACCAGGAACTGAGTGAAGATCGCCCGGCGCGAGGCCCCGAGCGCGCGCCGCACCCCGATTTCGGGGGAGCGACGCAGGAACTTCGCGAGCAGCAGGCCCACCGTATCGAGCAGGCACACGACGAGAAATCCGAGCGCGAGCCAGACCTGCAAGCGCACGTCACTCGGAACGGCACGCCGGAAGTCGAGCCACTCCGTCACGTTGCGCAACTGCACGTCGGCAGGCTGGGTGAAGCGCCCGGCGCGGCGCTGTTCCTCGGCGTAGCTGAGCAGAAAATCACGATAGGCAGCGGCTTGCTGCCTGCTGTCGAGCTGAGCCCAGAACTGCACCCAGGAGCAAGACGCAGCGAGCGCCCGCGGGTCCGGTCCGGGGTCACCCCAGCAGCTGATGTTCCCCGAGATCCCGAGCTGCAGCTCGTTGGAGGTGGAAAATGGCAAGAACACCTGCTCGGACTGCTCGAACGCCCCCTGGGCCAGGTCGTAGAAGCGCGGCGCCGGGCGCCAATGCTCGAGCACCCCGACGACCACGAAGTCGTGCTGCTCCAGGCGCACGCGCTGACCCATGTCCTGGCCGGCGCCGAACAGCTTCTCCTCCAGCTCTTTCGAGATGACAGCCACGCGCGCCCGAGCCTCATCGTCGGCGGCGCTCCAGGCCCCACCCCGCGCAAAAGGCACGTCGAACATCGCGAAAAAGTCTGCCGAAGTGTAGCGCGCGTCGGCATAGAAGGGACGCAGGTCCGGGCGCTCGGGCTGGAGGGCGGTCGCTCCGCCCGCCATCAGCGCCTGCCGCTGGGCGCGGCGGGCGGCGAGCAGCGCTTCGGCGTCGTAGCGCGTGAGTTGGGGATCTGGCTCCTGCCCGGGGGAACGGGGGTTCGCATCCACCTGCACAGAGTAGATCCGCTCGCTCTTGCCGGGCAGAGGATCGGCCGAGAGCACGTGCAGCACGGTCAGCGTCGTCATGCTGGTGCCAATTCCCAGCGCAATGGCGACCACCATCAGCAGCGTGAGCACACGATGCCGGAGGAAGCTGCGTCGCGCCAGAGCGAGGTAGTAGAAAAACTGCATCGGTTGGCGCTCAGGTGGTGTGGCTCGGGTCCTGCGAGGAGCGCCGCAGCAGTGCTGCTGCCGGCTCGAGCTCGCTCGCCATGCCGTCCACGATGTGCACGTTGCGCTGCGCGCGCGCGGCGATCTCCGAATCGTGAGTCACGATCACCAGCGTCACGCCCTGGGCGTTGAGCTGCTCGAGAATCTCCAGAACCTCGCGCGCCATCTGCGAGTCGAGATTGCCCGTCGGTTCATCGGCAAGGAGCAGGGGAGGTTCACCCGCCACGGCGCGGGCGATCGCGGCGCGTTGCTGCTGGCCGCCAGACAGCTCGCCCGGGTAGTGCTTCATGCGCGAGCCGAGCCCGACCCGCTCCAGTGCGCCTTCGATGCGCCGCCTGCGTTCCGCACGGGGCAAGCCGCGATAGCGCAACGGGACATCCACGTTATCGTACAGGTTCAGATCGGCGATCAGGTTGAAGCTCTGGAAGATGAACCCGATCTTCTGGTTGCGCAGGCGCGAGCGCGCGTCGTCATTCAGGGTCTGGATGTCGACGCCATCGAGCCGGTACTCGCCCGCGCTGAAGTCCTCGAGCAGACCGACGACGTTGAGCAGTGTGGTCTTGCCCGAGCCGGACGGCCCGGTCACCGCCAAAAATTCTCCTGCGCGCACCTCCAGGTCCAGCGCGCGCAGGGCATGGGTTTGCACCAGCTCGGTGCGGTACAGCTTGGATACTCCCTGGATCGAAATCATGCAGCAGAACTCCGAGTGATGTGGTCGCTTGCAAAAGAGTCAGTCGCCAGCGATGCGGACGCGCTGTGCCTCGCCAAAGGCATCGGCGCCCGAGATCACGATACGATCTCCCAGCTGGGCGCCCGACAGGATTTCGACCGCGGCCAGGCTGACCATTCCCGTGAGCAGTGGTCGCCGCTCGGCCACGCCGTCCCTGACGAAATACGCGCTATGACCACCCCCGGACTCGAGAAATGGCCCGCGCTCGACGGAGAGCACGTCCTCTTTCTCATCGAGCAAGACGCGTGCGGTCAGGCGCTGGTTTTGACGCAGGCCTGCCGGTATCTCGTCGACAAACTCGAGCCGGCTGGCGACCTCGCCGCCCACCACCTCGGGTGCCACGGAACGGACACGGCCCCGGTATTGCAGCTTGCCGTGACCGATCTCCGCGAGCATGCCGATGGCCAGATCGCGGGCAAAGCTGTCGGGGACGTGGATCTCGAGTTCGAACGCCGTCAGATCGACGACGCGCAGAACGGGCGAATTTGCCGCGACGCTCGCGCTCTGATCGACCAACAGCTGGCCCACCTGGCCGTCCACCGGCGAACGGATGAGGAGCGCATCGCGCTGCCGCTCGAGCTCGCGTACCAGCTCCCGCTGGCGCTCCAGGGCTCGCTCTCGGGTGCGCAGCTCAAAGCCGAGGGCGCGCTCGGAGAGCTGTCGAGCGCTCTGCGCGTGCGCCAGCAGAATCTCGGCTCGGTGCAGGCTGTCCTCGGCGCGCAACATCTCGAGCTCGGTCACCACGCGCTCGGCAAAGCCCAGCCGAAAGCGCTGGAGCTCCCGCTGCGCCGTCTGGCGATCGAGCTCCGCCTCGTCCAGCTGCTTGGTAGCGCCGGCCCGTCCCTGCTGCACGCCCAGCTCGGCGCGGCCCACCTCTGCCTCGAGGCCTGCCATCAGCGCTCGCTCTTGGGCCAGACGACTCGACAGCTCGGGGCTCGCGACCTCGGCCAGCGTTTGTCCGCGTCGCGCTGCATCGCCCGCCTGCACCCGGAACGAGACGATGCCGGCGGCAACGGCGTACAAGGTCGGGTTGTTGGCTGCGGTGACTCGGCCGTCTGCCACGATGTCGCGCACGAGCTTGCCGCGAACGACCTCGGCGATGCGAATTCGCTCGCTGGCCACCGAGCGCTCGCCCAGCCTCCAAACCCGGGCGCCGGAAAGCAGCAGCCCGAGCGCCGCCAGGGTCACGCTGCTCGCCAACAGCCAGCGCCGCAGCGGGCGACGCTGGGCAGAGTGGACGAAGACGACGTCCTGGCCCCGAGTATCGCGGATCATCGGGATGGGCTGGAGCGCTGCGGCTGCTGCAGCACGCGCTCGTTTTTCGTCGCAACAGCCACAACAGGCACAACGGCTAGGGTAGCAACGCCCGTGCCACGGCGATGCGGCCCAAAAAGCCGCCAATGGCAGCGCTCCGCGGCGTCCGCGGCGTCCGCGGCGTCCGCGGCGCGTCCGGCGGACAGCACCCGGGCGCAGCGAACGGCGCGAGCCGCCCGGCTCAGCCTTCGAGCTGGGCGGGGGTCATACGTGGCACCAGCAGATGGATCAGGCACCAGGTGACGAGGTAGGCCGAGCCGGCCACCACCCAGAGCGCGTCGTATTTGCCGGTTCTCTGCAGTACCTCGCCCACGATCAGGCTGAGCAGCACGCCGCCCAGCGCGCCCGTCATGCCACCGATGCCTACGACCGAGCCCACCGCCCGCCGCGGAAACATGTCGGAGGTGAGCGTGAACAGGTTTGCCGACCAGCCCTGATGCGCAGCGGCGGCCAGGCCCACCAGGAACACGGCCAGCCACAGATTCGAGACCTGCGAAGTGAGGACGATGGGTGCTGCGCACGCCGCACAGATCAACATCGTCGTCTTGCGAGCGCGGTTGACGGACCAGCCACGCCCGAGCAGGCGCGACGACAGCCAGCCGCCCCCGATGCTGCCGACGTCTGCCATCAAATAGATGACGATCAGCGGCAAACCGATCGATTTTAGATCGAGCCCGTATCTGCGGCTCAGAAAATCGGGAATCCAGAACAAGTAGAGCCACCACACCGGGTCGGTGAGCAGCTTACCGACGGCGAACGCCCAGGTTTGCCGGCGCGTGAGCAGGGCCCGGGTGCTGACCTTTGCCAGAGGCGGCTCGGGCGGGTCGCTCTGGATGAAGGCGAGCTCTGCCGCGGAGAGCCGGGGATGGGCCTCCGGCGGGCGGTACATTCCGAGCCAGGCGAATACCCACAGAAGGCCAGTCAGCCCGGTGGCGATGAACGCCCATTCCCAGCCCCAGTGCAGCGTCACCCACGGCACGATCAGAGGCGTGAGCAAAGCGCCGATGTTGCTGCCAGAGTTGAAGATGCCGGTGGCGAGCGCGCGCTCTTTCTTGGGAAACCATTCGGCGACCGCCTTGATCGACGCGGGGAAGTTGGCGGCCTCACCCAGCCCGAGCAGGAAGCGCATCAGCGCGAACCCTGCGGCAGCGCCGCCGAGCGTAAGCATGGCAAAGCCGAGCTTCGCGTCGATCACCAACGCCGGCAGCGTGAAGTCTCCGAGGTGATGCGCGAGTGCATGGCCTGCGGCCGCAAAGCTCCACACCACCACCGCGCACACAAAGCCGATGCGCAAGCCGACGCGATCGATGAAGCGCCCTCCGAAGGCGAGGCCGATGGCATACGCCAGCTGAAACGCCATCACGATCGCGGCGTAGATGCGCTCGTCGGACCAGCCAAACTCCGCGACCAGCGTCGGCTTGAGGATGCCGATGACCTGACGGTCGACATAGTTGATGGTGGTGGACACCAAGAGCAGCGCGCAGATACCCCAGCGGAAGTAGCCGACCTTCGCGCCAGCTTGCTGCGTGGCTGCGCTGGCACTGCGCGAGTGGTGAGGAGCGTCGTTCACGATTTTGACCTCGGCGGTTTCGGACAGCATGGTTGCCTCACTTCGGTTCTGCAGGCGTGGCCGTGGGCGCCGCTGCCCGGAAGCTCTCGGGCGGGCCCAGGTAGCTAGGTGCGAGGCCACCGGTGTCGATCACCAGCTTCTGCAGCACCAGCGTCGGATCGACAGCCCAGAATTTGAGCACGTGGGCGCCGGGAGCCTGAAGCTGGTGCTCGGTGGAGGTGAGGTTGACGTTGTCCGACGTGTTGCGCTCAAACGAGCGATTCATCGGGATGCCGTTGAGCGCCGTCGTTATGTTCACCACCTGCGGCTCGGCGCCGTCGATGGACACAGCATACTTCAGGCCGTCGGTGGGGCGCACGTTGTTGCGCGGCGACAGATAGGCCCAGACCACGACGCGGCCTGCGTTCCACAGGTGAATGTCATACTCGAGCCGCGGCCCGTCGGCACCGAGGCTCTGGCGCGGAGCCGTCGCTGGAAACGGGGTCATGCCCGAGCCGGTGCGCCCGATGTGCGGGAGCAACTGCCAGAACACGGGCGCACGCTGGACGGCGCGGTCGAAGTGTTCGGCCTCGATCGACACGTAGCCATTGCTCTCGACGAAGCCGCGCAGTCCCGTCGCCTCTGGGTTCTTCACCACTGCCTGCACGCTGACACGTGCCTGGTGGGGGCCATGGACAGTGAGCAATACCGGCGTCGTCCCTTTGGGCGCGCGCGCCCAGTCGACAGTGACGCTAGCGCGCACCTGCTCTTTCAGTGTGCCCTCCCGCGGCGAGACGCTGAGCCAGGGCGCTCCGGATTCGATGCGGTAGGGGAACGGCGTCTGCCCGCGATTGAAGACTTCGATGTATTGGGGAGGTTGGGTCTGATACGGGCTGAACTCGGGCAAGGTAGCGGGTGCCTGCGTCGCCTTCGTCCAATAGTCGTCCGAGCCGTCGACGGCCACGCCGAGCTCGGCCGCCACCGGCAGCTTGGAGCGCACCAGAGCCGGCCAAATGAAGTCACCGCGATCGCGCGGTGGCTGTTGCCAGCTGGAGTTTGGGTAAGGACCGCCATAGCCGAGCTTCGCCTGCGTCTGAAAGCCCTTCCATTTTCCGCCGGCGAGCTCATCGCTGTAATACGCGCTGAGCGCCTGATCGTCCTTGAATCGGGCTTCGGCAAGGTCGGCCTCGCTCAGACTCGAGGCACGCCCCTGCGCGGCGTAGTGCAGGTTTCTGAACTGCGCCAACCGCAGCTCATAGACGTTGGCGGTGGATTTCACCGGGTAGTGCACCAGCTGGAAGTACGCATCGCGATACTCCGGGGCGAGCCGGCTCTGGATGGCGTCGCTGTCGGCAGCGAGCTTTTTCCAGTCCAACGTGGCGCGCTCGGCCTCGGCGTAGCGCGTGAGGCTGAACGGGCTCGCGTCGCGAAACACCACCGCCTTCTCGTCCTTGCGGATGTCGAGCGCCGGATCGAGGCTGATGGCGCGGTTGAGCAGCTCGGGCTTGCGGCGTGACTGGAGCTGTCCATAGGCCGTCATCAAGCGGGCGATCTCGGTGGCTGTCTCCGGGCCGAAGTGAGCCTCCGCCCACTGCTGCTCCCAGGCGTCCAGCTTTTCGATCGGCCAGCGCGCGGGATGCCAGGCATAGTCGAGGAAAAACTCCGTCGGGTGCTCGTCGTTCTTTAGATCCCCGACGTTGACCATCCACATCGTCTCGACGCCGCTCTCGTACGAGAGGTGCAGCTGCTCCCACACGTTGGCGAGCGGAGTGGTGTCGTTCCACTTGTAGTTGCGCCCCCCGCCCACGTAGTCGAAGTGATAATACAGGCCGTATCCGCCGCTTCGTGCGGGCGCCGCCGGATCGGGCAGTTTGCGCATGTTGCCCCAGTTGTCGTCACACCAGTTGATGATGACGTCGTCGGGGGCGCGCATGCCGTCCTCCCAGTACTGCTGTACTTCCTTGTAGAGGGACCAGATCTGGGGGACGCTGGCCGGGTCTTTCTTCATCACGTCCGCGATGATGCCGCGTTGCGTGGTGACGATGCGTTGCATCAGCTCGATGCCCTGGGCGTCCTCCATCGCCTCGTCGCCGTTGCCGCGCATGCCGACCGTGATGATGCTCTCGTAGCCGTTCATGCGACGCACGCCGTCGGCCCAGTAGCGCTGAAGGGTGTCGGCGTTGCGCACGAAGCTGAACTCACCAGTTCCGCCGTAAGGCCCGTCCTGCTTGCCGAAGCGGTTCCACTCGTCCTGCGCACGCATCATCGGCGCCTCGTGGGAGGTACCCATCACGATCCCATACTCCGCGGCCAGCGCCTGGTTCTTCGGGTCGTCGTCGAACAGCGAGCGGCCCCAGACCGCCGGCCACAGATAGTTGCCTCGCAAGCGCAACAAGGCCTCGAACACCTTCGCGTAGAACCGATGGTCGAAGCCGTGAGGTGCTTTCGGGTTGGGCCCATCGCCGAAGGTGTTCCGCGCCCAGGTGCTGAGCGCCGGATCTTCGTCGTTGATGAAAAACCCGCGATATTTGACCGCAGGCTCGCCCTGCGAGTGACGGCCTGGCAGAACGAACACGGAGCTGCGCCGGCGCACTGGCACGTCATCCCAGTAGTACCAGGGCGAGACACCCATCTGCCTCGACAGATCGTAGATGCCAAAAATGGTCCCGCGCGGGTCGCTGCCAGCGATCACGAGTGCACGCTCGACCCCCGGCAACGGCTGCTCCACGATCTGGGTGAGCGCCATCTCCCAGCGCCCGCGCAGCTCTGACACGTCGAGCTTGCCGGCAGACACCAGCGCGTCGATGAGCGCGCTCTTGCCGAGCGTGCCGACCAAGACCACGCTGGGCCGAGATGCGGGGGGCGCGTCGAGCGCAAAGTCTGGCTCGATGCTGCTCACCCGCCGGACGTCGGCCTGCAGATCGCGCGCAGCGCGCAGCACGCCCGGCGTCTCTCGAGAGCCGATGACGATCGGTGCCGAGACGGCGTCCGCTACCAGCGCAAAGCGGCCGGGACCGGGCTCGAAAGCGACGTAGCGCCCCGGATCTCTCGGCGCACGCCGGGCGGGTGCGGCCTGCTTCGAGGCGGGCTCAGACGCTCCCGCAACCTGTGCGCTCGAGCTCGTGGGCGCAGCATCGGGGGCGCGGGCGCTGCCAGCGCAACCCACCAGCAAAAGCAGCAGCCCGCTGGCCTGGACACACCCTTCGAGCGCCTCGAACCCACGTGCGATGGTGCCGCTCGGACGCACGTGCGGATATTCATGCTTCGACATCGTCGTGCGGCGCACGCTAAATCACTGCGGGAGATTCGGCTATGACTCGCGACGAGCGGGCCGCTTTCGGGGCCCCGGCGTCCTGTCGCGTCACAAAAAAAGCGCGACAGGTCCTCGAATTTTGAAAATCCTTCTTGATTTGGTGGTGCCCAGGCATTCGTGCCCGCGCCAACGCCCGTCGCCAAGGCGCAACAGAGTGCAACCAGGCGGCCCACGTCCAGGTTGCCACAAAGCGAGCGGTCCGCGGCAAGCCGTCGGGCTGAGTGCTCGTGTACCGCGCGCGGCCTTTGAAAATGAGGTCGATCTCTTTATCCGGCGAGCGCAGCGTAGGAGCTGGTCGCTGCGCGAGCCGCTCAGTCGAGCCGAACCACGATCGCATCGTCGCCCAGCATGACCAGCCGCCCAGAGACCCGCTCGCCTTCCCGACGCGCATCGGTGGCAAGCACGATCTCTCCTGGTCCGAGCTCGGTCAGTGGCAGGTGCGCGGGGCGCGAGCCGAGATTCAGCACCATCAAGAAGCGCTGCTCGTCGGACTCGCGCACGTAGGCGAGCATGGCGCCCTCTGTCGTCACGGGCTTGTAGTTCCCCACACTGAGCGCCGGCTCTGCGCGTCGCAGTGCAATCAGCCGGCGATAGAGCGTGAGCGTCGAGTCGCGATCCGACTTCTGCGCCTCCACGTTGCAGTACTGGTAGTCGAAGCCCAGCGGGAGCCAGGGCTCGGCGGTGCTGAAGCCAGCGAACGCCTCGCCCGTCCATTGCATGGGGGTACGCGCCGGATCCCGGCTCACCCCAATGTTTTTGCCCTGCGGGTCCTGCATCTGCTCCGGAAAGATCACGGCGTCTCGCATCCCAATTTCGTCGCCGTAGTAGAGCGTGGGCGTGCCCCGCAGCGTGAGTAGCAGCACCGCAGCCACGCGCGCTTGCGCAACCCCCAGGCGACTCGCAACGCGCGGTTGGTCGTGGTTGCCGAGAACCCAGTTGGGCCAGGCGTCGGCCGGCAGCGCGCCCTCATACTCGCTGATGGCGGCAGCGATCTGGCTCGCCTTCCAGGGCAGGGTGATGAGCTGAAAGTTGAAGGGCAAATGAGCGCCATTGCTGGCCGTGCCGTAGTAGGCGACGAGCCTACGGATGGGCAGGTAGATTTCCCCGATCAGCACGCGCTCGGAGTATTCATCCAGGAGCGCGCGCATCTCGATCGCGATCTCTTGCACCTCGGGTTGGTCGGTGGAGTACGTGGGCAAGAGCGCGTTGTACGGCACCTGGTCGGGGCGATAGTCGGGGTTGGGGGGATTGTCGCGCCACTCGCTATCTTTGACGAGATGCCACAACACATACACCCGGAAGCCGTCGACTCCGCGCTCGAGCCAGAAGCGCATCGCCGCATACATGGCGCGCCGGAGCTCGGGGTGGCGCCAGTTCAGGTCGGGCTGCTCCTTCAGAAACGCATGATAGTAGTACTGCTCCGTCGCCTCGTCCCACGTCCAACCGCTGCCGCCGAACACGCTGAGCCAATTGTTGGGCGTGCCGCCGCCCGGCTTCGGATCCTTCCACAGGTACCAATCCCGCTTCGGGTTGTCGCGCGAGGAGCGCGCTTCGACAAACCAGGGGTGTTGATCGGAGGTATGGTTCGGCACGAAGTCCAGAATGATCTTCATGCCGCGCTCGTGTGCGCGCACAATCAGCTCCTGCATGTCCTCCAGGCTGCCGAAGATGGGGTGGATCCCCGTGTAGTCGCTGACGTCGTAACCAAAGTCTGCCATCGGGGACGGAAAGACGGGAGAGACCCAGATGGCGTCCACACCGAGCCACTCCAGGTAGTCGAGCTTGGAGAGCAAGCCCGGGAGATCGCCCACACCGTTGGCATCCGAGTCCGCGAAGGAACGTGGATACACCTGGTAGACGATGCCCTTTTGCCACCAGAGATACTTCGTCATCGAGTTGGACACTCCCTCGGCGCGCGCCATCGGCTTACGCTTCATCCGTGGCTGCCAGCACGCTGGCAGAGCGCGCGGTCAGGTTCCAGACGCCCTCGGCGTGCGGCGGCGCAAAGCCCGCGCCGCCGTATTTGACATCCTCGCTGCACAAGAGCAGGTTCCAGCTGCTGCCGCTGGGCGGCGCCAGGAGGGGCTCCGGCGCCGGTTCGAGCGCGAGATCGGCTCCCAGGTTGACGACCAGCAGGCGGTCTCCGGTGGGCCCCAGGAAGCGCAGCAGGAAGGCCTCGGGGCCCAGCACCGCGCCGTACATCTGTTCGGCGCGCTGTTCCTGAAAGGCGGGGTCGTCGCGCCGCAGCGCCAGTAGATCCTTGTGCAGCGAGTACAGCGGGGCGTTCCGCTTGCGCTCCGAAAAGTCCAACTTGCAGCGCTCGAAGGTGCTGCGGTCCGATGGATCTGGCAAGCCTTCACCTACCTCGGGCGCAGCGATCGACGGAAACTGAACCAGGAACTCCTTGCGACCTTTGCGCACGAGCCCGGCCAGCTCCGGCTTGTGGTGCGCGAAGTAGAGAAAGGGCGAGCTGGCCCCGAACTCCTGTCCCTGAAAGAGCAAAGGTGTCGGTGGAGACAATAGCCAGAGCGTGGTCAGCGCGCGCAAACGCGCGGGCTCGCAGAGCTGGCTGAGGCGCGCGCCGGCAATGCTGTTGGCAACCTGATCGTGATTCTGGAGGTAAGTGATGAAATGGTGTGCCCCGAGACCGAGCGCAGAGCTGCCGCGCCGCTGCTTTTGCCAGTGGTAGTGTTGGCCCTGGTACAGGTAGCCCCAGCGCAGCGCCGAGATCAGCTCCTGCGGTGTGCCCCTGTAGTCGTGGCAGTACGCCTCCCGCCGCCCCGTCGCTGCCACGCGCACGGTATGGTGAAAGTCATCGTTCCAGAGCGCGTCGCAGCCATATCCCCCTTGCTTGGGCTCGCGGACCAGACGCGTGTGCTGCGGTTCGTTCTCCGCAGCGATGTAGGCCCGCTTGTTCTGCTGCCGCGCGGCGCCGTGCACGGCGCTCACGATGTCCGCGATGATATGCGGCGTCGAGGAGTCAAACAGGCTTTGCGTCGCGTCCAGGCGCAAGCCATCAAAATGATACTCGAGGAGCCAGTAGCGAGCATTCTCGAGGAAAAATTCGCGCACGGGGCCGCTGCCCGCGCCGTCGAAGTTGATCGCCTGCCCCCACTCGTTCTCGTAGCGGTCGGTGTAGTAGTCGGGAGCAAACGTCCCCAGGTAGGCGCCGTCCGGACCGAGGTGGTTATAGACCACGTCCAGGAGCACGGCCAATCCCAGCTGGTGGGCTCGATCAATGAAGCGCCGCAGATCGTCGGGCTCGCCGTATAGCCGCGTGGGAGACCAGAGCGCAACGCCATCGTAACCCCAACCGAACTCGCCCGGGAACTCTGCGATGGGCATGAGCTCCAGCGTCGTGATTCCTAGCTCCGCGAGCTGGCCGAGCTGCTCGGCTGCTGCGCGGTACGTGCCCTCGGGCGTGAACGTCCCGATGTGCATCTCGTACAGCACCTGGCCGCGTTCGAGAGTACCGGGGAAGCCGGCATCCTCCCAGGCGTAGCGAGCAGGGTCTACGATCTGCGACGGCCCGTGAGGACCGCTCGGCTGATAGCGGGACGCGGGGTCTGGCAGCAGAGTGTCCTGCCCGTCGAGGCGCAGGCTGTACAGGTCGCCGCGGCCCAGCCCTGCGATGAGTCCCTCGAAATAGCCATCGGCGTTCCGGGTCAAGGCGTGGCTCTCGCTCGAGCCCACGGCATTGCGTTCCACCACCTCCAGCTTGCGCGCGGCAGGCGCCCAGACGCGAAAGTGAGTGCCCTCCGGTCCAGGCTCCGCACCGACAGCAAACCTCCGCATCGACTTCTCCTTCAGCGCTTGGGGGTATGGCGCGAGCGCCACGGGAATCCGGCAGCGGTCCAGCGCTGCTTTTTGCGTGCAGAGCAAATGTCATTCCCGCGGGGGGCAGGCGCCTCGGAGAGGTCAATCCACGGCGGCGAGGGCCGCGTGGGGCTCGGCGCCTGGGGTGAGCATGACCTTTTCGCCCCGGTTGCTGAACAATGGTGTGGTGCGTTTGTCGACCCCGCCTTGCAAGTTGCGAGTTTGGTTCCCGTGAGTCGCAGATGGCAACGGCGTCGTCGTGGCACCTGGGGGCCGGCATGAGCGTTGCACACGCGATGCTTACACATGCACACCCTGCCTGGTCTGCCCTATCCACTCGGCGCTGCCTGGGACGGGCAGGGCGTCAATTTTGCCCTCTACTCCGAAAATGCGGAGCAGGTGGAGCTTTGCCTGTTCGACGAGCACGACGCGGAAACGCGGGTCCAGCTCGAGCATCGGACGGCGTTCGTCTGGCACGGCTACGTGCCGCAGCTTCGCCCGGGCCAACGTTACGGCTTCCGAGTGCACGGGCCTTATGACCCCGAGCGCGGGCTGCGCTTCAACCCGGACGTCGTACTGCTCGATCCGT
>Ga0164241_10004477_pt1 | contig 13508 bp, 10 predicted proteins | sample OricomyardsoilBY_FD_108780 | JGI IMG/M metagenome (GOLD analysis project Ga0164241, IMG submission 108780) | Backyard soil microbial communities from Emeryville, California, USA - Original compost - Back yard soil (BY) | ecosystem: Environmental > Terrestrial > Soil > Unclassified | place: USA...
GCGTCAAAATTTGAGAAAAACGCCTCAGCGTCTGCAGGAATCACATAGTCTTGTAAACTTTCATATTCATAATTCAGGGTTACTTTATTTCCTTCGGATACTCCGCTGCCTATTAGCTGAAAGCCAGGCGCATTGATATTATCATTGAAAGTCTTTATAGGCCAGTCTTCGGGCATGTTTATTGTCAAACGCTCTTTTATGTGTAATGGATAGGCCAACTTAAACGGCATACTACGATTTTTATCTGCGGGCTTGCTCATATCACCATCTATCACAAAAGGGGTAAAATCAATTTTGGTTCTGCTTCCCTCCTTTTTCCAGACATTAGCGATAGTGTAGTACTCGGTTGTGGTGAAAGATCCTGTAGTATCATTACTTTCATAAGAAAGACTATCAGCTACAATCTGATCAAAGTAAGATGCGTAAAAATTTTTGTATGTATTCTTCATTTCATAAATACTGCTATTCTTAAAATAGTAGCGCGCGTCATCGGCATAGCAACCTGTATTCGTTGTTATTACTTTCAAATAAGATTTTCCTGGTAAGGCTCCAATAGTAAAAATCTCCTGAACGTCTGTTACGCCTGTCTCATTAAAAGGTATCGCGGTTAGGTTTTGCGTTTCGTTACTAACTAACAGGCCTACCTGGTAATCAGGGTATGAGATTTTATTAATAGGGCCGCGTTGAAAAGAAATAGTTGGATCAAACCAATAAATGCTATTCTTTATTTTTACCTGAACTGTGCAATGATCGAAAGCTAACGGTGAGGGAAGTTTCTCCTCTAATATTTTTTTGTCAACTGTATTGATTAGCACCGGGTATGCCTCAATATCCATTGCCTGCAACATCGTTACCAGCAAATAAGACTTGTCTTTGCAATCTCCAAAACGTTGAGCAAATATTTTATCTGGTTGGTTGGGTTTATGTGAATAGACGCCTGTTTCCATTGCCATATATCTTATTTCATCCTGTACAAACCGCAATGCTGCAAGTGTTCTTTCTTCATCGGTGTTGTAAGATAATTTGATCGTATTGATCTTATCAAGCAACGAAACAGACAGATGGGGATTTTTAGGAAATAAGGAAACAGCCCAATTACTTACCTGCGTCCAATCATTAAACTCACTGACCAATATGGAGCCATAAGGATCATACCAGTCGGGCGTTTTGCTTTCAAGATGCAATGCCGCTACGTCCTGAAGTCGCCATTCGTAAGTCGTTTCGTCACCACTTTTATTCACAACTGGCTGAATGTTTGTTTGCCTGTTTTTGATCGTAATATGCTGCTTATTGGAAACAATTAATTTATAATAAATATTTGCCACCGGTATCGCATAGTTACAATCAAATTCACTTGCATATTTGCCTTTAAAAATCGGATTGAAGCCTTTAATAGTATAACTGTATTCGATAATATCATCCTTTCTCACGTCATCCAAAACAAGAAGCGCTGTGAGCGAGCCATCGTAAGTATGCCTGTCTAATTCTTTCTCCTGCTGAATGGTTTTAAATTTGGAGAGTTGAAGTTTGTCAATCTGCTTCCCATCTCTCGTAATAAGAACGCTGTTAAAAGTCAGTTGCTCGTATACTGGATCAAAATTTACCGAAATCTCAGATCCATTTTGGACGCCGGCGTCAGATAATATCTTTATCGTCCTCCTGCAAAAGGTCAATTGGTCAGGAAGGGAAACTTGTCTTTCAACTCGTAAGTTCAGCAGACCATCTTCAGCTTCAGACTCCAACTTTTGATTGTTATAATCAATTTCATTATCCGTAACCCAAGCAGGCTTATGTGCTGCGCTTAATTTTGAATGCTGCGCTTTGGAATGTAGGGATGCGATTAGCAAAAGCGAAAATAAAAGCCAGTATAAAAGCAGTTTCATATTAATAATTAACGACCAAGTTAATTTTTTATTTGTTGCCTGCGTCGTCGCTTAGAAGGCAACGATTAAACACATTCCATTAATAATTTAGGCGATATAAATATACATCTTCTTAAAATTCAAAACTATGCGATATCAACTGCTAATCCTAAAAAAAATCGTCGCTTCTAAATTCCAGTTTGGTTCTGTTTAAATTTTCAATTTTATTTTAAATTGGTTTGAAAAATAATTGAGATAATTACTTATATAAATCCAGGTTTGCATAACCTTCTTTTGCTCTCATTTCAGCACGCTCAACATATAGGTTTCTATCCTGCGGCGCCCAGGTATTTAATCCATCAACATAGCGATTGAACATGCAGAAAGCGGCAGCAATCAAAACGGTATCGTGAATTTCCTTGTCAGTAGCACCCTTGTTCCTGGCAGTTTCAATTTGCGCTGCGGTAACATACTTGCCACCCTTCTGTACACTTCCTGCAATAGAAAGCAACGCTTTCAATTTTTCGGAAATTGGCACAGATGAAAAATCTTTTTTAATAGCATCAATTGTTTGCATGTCGCATCCAAAATAGTGTTGGGCCATTGACCCATGCACATTCTGACAAAAAAAACAATCATTCAGCGATGATACGTAAGCGCCAATCATTTCGCGCTCGCCGCGGGTAAGTGTATTGTTATCATCACGTAACAATATTTCAGCCAGCTCATTTAAAGGTTTTGCAGTTTCAGGTCTATAGGCCATTGGCCCTCTTATGCCCGGCAAATCATTTTCTAAATCGATGTGTGCCATAAAATATTTGTTTAAAAAGTGAATATTTAATTTTGTTTCATTTATTTTTTGTGCGGCAACGTATATCCCTTTGCCATCCGCTCGCCCATTGCCTCATACTCTGCAGGGTCAGTGGGCGTCAGACTATTAAGCCCATCTACATAGCGGTTAAACATACAAAAAGATGCGGCTATTAAAACCGTATCATGTATCTCGCGGTCATTTGCGCCCAGATTTCTCGCTGCCTCAATGTCTTCCGGAGTTACTTCTTTGCCTAACACCTGCACCTTGCCCGCTATGTGCAGCAAGGCTTTCAACTTATCGCTCACGTTTGATCGCTGCATATCTTTTAATACATCATCCACCGTGTCTTTTTCATCGCCATATAGACATCTTGCAGCAGCCGCATGGCTTTTCATACAAAACATACAATCATTACGATAAGAAACATAAGCCGCAATCATCTCTCTGTCTGCTTCTAATAACGGAGATTCTCCGCGGAGTAAAACCTGCGCCAGGTCGTATAAAGGCTTGCCGGTTTCGGGTCTGAACATCACCAGGGAACGGATTCCCGGAACTCCTTCGGGAACATTAATGTGTGCCATTTTTTTATTTTTTTATTTTTTAATAAATTCATACAGTAAACAAACAATTATTAGGAATTCTAATTTTTTAAATCCTTAGTTTTCTTAATGGAAACAGGATTGCAAGTGCAACCGGTTTTAAACCTTAGTAGAATATAAAATCGTTGAGTACTTTAACCTTATTACCTTATTTGCAACCATAAAAAATAAGGTAATAAGGTTAGTGATATATCATCTTTCAAATTCTACTAAGGTTTTGAAAAACAAAAACCGAAATCCTCTAAATATATCGAAGAACTTATTTTTCCTTTTACACAACATCTGGCACTACTTCGGGTAATGCCTGTTGTTCATAATCTTTATTTATATCAATCTTATCCTGTCCTTTTGCAAACAAAACCACTAATAAACCAATCACAAACACAAGCGAAAAAATAAAGATAGCATTCCCATATCCTCCCAAAGTAGTTACCAATATGCCGATAAACAAAACGGCTGAGGCAGTAAAAATTCTGCCTACATTAAAGCAAAACCCTGTAGATGATGCCCGTATGCCGGTTGGAAATATCTGGGGTATAAAAACCGATAAAGCGCCCTGGCTGCCACCAAAAAATAAAGCCAGCACGGCAATTTCAACATAAACAATATTGCTGAAAACGACATTCGTTTTAAACAAAATAAAAGAAAGAAATACGCAAACGGAAAAGCAGATTAGCATTGACTTTCTAATACCTGCAAGATTAACAAGCCATCCCGATAAAAAGCCGCCGATTAAGCCACCCATTCCCATAAACATCATTCCCAGGCTCCTTTCTTTTTGTGCATCAGTAGTAGTTACAATACTTTGAATCCATGTTGGAAGCCAGGAAAAAATAGCCCACATACCAATCAGCATAGTACCGAAAATGATGGAGCCAAAAATTAATGGACGATGGTTGTCTTTTGAAAAAGCAGACTTTTTTAATGACCCCGACAATGCTATTTCAGCCTGATGTGCATGCCATCCGGGAGATTCTTTCAAAATAAAAATGCTCCCAATAGCGATAAGTAATGGAATAAATCCGACAAAAAATCCCAACCGCCAGTAAGCAAAGATGTAACTGATAAGCCCCGCGGAAAAAATTCCGATAGGAAACCCAATAGATAAAATGCCAATATATATTGCTTTACTGCGTTTAGGCCATACTTCACTCATCAGAATTACGGACACTACCAAAACCCCGCCTACCCCAAAGCCACTTAGGAACCTGCAGATCACAATACTCCACCAATTGGGCATCATGCCTGTCAGTACAGTGAATAACCCGTAAAATGCAATGGAGGATAACAATGATTTCTTTCTGCCGATCCTGTCGCTGATGAGGCCCCACAAAAATCCACCAAATGTCCATCCAAAAATAAAAACAGCATTGATATAAGCACTTATATCATTGAGTTCTTTCAGACTTTTATCGATGGACAGATCTTTTAATACTACCGGTAAATACACTGACATGAGCGTAGAAACTGCTCCGCCAAACACCGTACTTAGAATGCAAATTGTAAAAAGGAGAATATGGTAGGTAGAAATCTGGTTCTCCTTTAAAATGGTGTCGCCTAAGTTTATTTTTTTCAATTGTTTATTTTTTTAGAATGAGAATAGAAAAAGGTAATTTTTGTTCGTTTACTGTTAATTGAAAAGTGCTCTCTGCTTTTCCATAACTGTAATTATTTGTTCGTAATTATTTAAATTTTAATGAATAAAATTGATTGTTTTTTGAGTCATTTTTCGATGGTTACAATTATTATTTATCTTTTAATTCATTATACTTTTGTTCCAAAAACCGGTAACCGGCTGCTTTATATTCCGGTGTAGATACGGTAAAATGATCTCCGGGATAATAAGCAAATACAAATCCTGCATCTGTCTTTTGCATTTCATCGTCAAATAAATGGACAGGGTAATTCAATAAAAAATTATCCTGCTCACCCACTGATACCCTTATTTTTCCCTCCAAATCGGGCCTAAGCATTTGCCAATTGGAACGAACGTATAAAGAAATGTCATAGTTTTTCCAGTGCTCAAATGTTGCCCGATCAATATCTCCCGTTGCATCATTCCACAAACTGCGTGGTGTACCATCTTCGTTCTTTGGGCTGAAAACGAAGTTGAAAGAATGCATTTGCTCACCCCGCCAAATCACATGTTCCATTGCACACATGTCCTTCATCAATATCCATGGATAACGGCCGGCAATGGTGGCGGCTAATTGAAAAGTACTGTCTTTTGTGTAGTACAAATTTTTATCGCTATACAAATTGACCTGCTGAAAGTTTCTGAAATCAACCGGGTCAGGAGAACTTGACCAGCAGGCAGTGAAAATCTTCGGGTAATGTGTTTGCAGCCATAACACTGTCCAGCCTCCGCTGCTGTGGCCAGTGAGAAGCCTTGCAGCATTGGTTCTGTATGTTTTCTCTACCAGGGGAATCAGTTCTTTTGTTAATGCATCTCCCCACGGGCCATTGTTATCGCTGTTGGCATATACCGAATGTCCGCCAGGGCAATTGCCATCAAGAAAAACACGGATGCAGGGAGTAGTATCTATAGGTTCGCCTGGAATATTTTTTCCTGACCAGGCATGATAATCGCCACCAAAGCCTGATATCCAATACAGCACCGGAAATTTTCGCTCCGGTTGTGTGAAGTATTCTTTTGGAAGTATTACAGCAGCGTTTATAGTGGTGGGTCTTTTATAAAATGTGGTCAGCAACGCCGAAGGCGCTTTCATTTCTTTCACGTATTGTGTTTCGGTGAAAGCGGTTTCTTTAATTATTTCTGTACATATTATATTAAAAGACTGGTTCGTATTTTTAGTAAGGTTTACTATTACAGGCTGGTTGTACATATTGCCCGGACTCTCGCCAATAGAACGCCCACCCTCGTTTTTGTCCCATACCACTTGTGCATGATATTTTCCTCTTTCAATGTCAGACAGAGCAACGGGGTAGAATGTGGCGGCATCATCAAAGGTTATCTTTTGATTTGGCTTCACATCTTTTACAGTAATGGAAAAGCAAGGGAACTTATGCACTCCTATCATTTCATCTTTCGGGCTTTTAGAATCCTTGGAAAGATATAAGAACACCTTGCCTGAAAAACTTTTCCCTGATGCCACAGAAGTATAACTAACAATAAACTTTTGGCCAATAACCTGGAAGCAACAGAAAGTTGCGATACAAAATATAACGACTCTTTTATTTACAATCATACATTTAAAGATTAAATATTAAATGAAACTAAAATTTCTTCCTAAAAAACCCCTCTTTAATTTTCAGTAGTAGGCAAGGGAAATTCGCTCCACACATTATCGCCAGTACGGTCGATAGGTAACGTGTTCAAAAGATTATACCTACGCAAATCAATCCACCGGTGCCCTTCAAAAAATAATGAATACCGTCTCTGGTTCAGCATTTCTGTAATTAAAGCTGATTTTGTTAACGGGCCATCATAATCAGTCAACCCGTGGCGATTCCTTATAACATTTATAGCTTTAACTCCTTCTTCCAAATTGTTCAACTGAATATTGGCTTCTGCATAAATGAGAATTAATTCTTCATTTCTTATAATAGCTATGGGCGCTGTACTTGAAGTATAAACCCATACATCTCTATCGCTGGTAAGGTCACTAAGTGATATGGGTGAATTGCGAAGGGATGTTTTGTTGATCCTGTCATCACCGGGTTCAATATCGGTTGCATAGGAGGGGTGAGCCACCCTGGCTTCTCCTGTTTGGTTTTGAGGAATGAATACAGAGTTTATTTGATCGCCGGATCCTGTTCCAAATTCATGATAGATACCGGCATTAAAATCTCCCTGCAATAAGAAAAAGGAAGCATTAAGATCATCAAGAGCTGTCTGCCAGTGGCTTTGGTATAAACTAACCCTGGCAGCAAGAGCCCTGTTGAACTTAGTTAATCCGGATGCATCGCTGAATCTATTAAATCCTGCCAGGGAAAATGAAATTGTGGCATTGCTAAAATCAGTTCTTGCCGAATCAAGTAAAGAGGTAATTGCGGCTAAGCCATCGTCATAACTTACAATTGGGCCAAGGTTGCCGGGATCATTTACGTCTATTCGTATCCCGTTTGAATCCGTGAGGTTCAGATTCAGTAAAAGCTGGTAGGCTTTGATAGTTCTTGCAAAACCCAAATAACCGCTTTTTTGTTCGTTGGTTATAAAGGTTGAATTGGTAGCTGCTTGTATAAGTACATTGCAATTTTTTACTACACTATATCTTGCCGCCCAGGGAATCGTAATATAAAAATTGTTGCCAATTAGTTGGGCATCGTTAGCGCCAAGTAAATCTAAAACATATCGCGGCTCCGAGTTTGAAAAACGGTAAATTTCCCTCCCGATAACACTCACGTCGTCAAGGTAGATATTAAGTGAATTTCTCATCCCTGATTCTGTGCCGCTTACCAGGTTATTTAACTGGCTCTGGGTGGCATTTTTTGTCACTTCCTCAATGGTGCTGCCGTTTAAATCGCCATAGTCTTTTTTACAAGACGTAAAAAGAAACAATGTGCAGGAAAGCAATAGTGTATTTATTTTAATATTTCGTTGCATGATCATTTTTATTGAAAAGGGTTAAAAACTAAGTGATAAGTGAAGGGCTGCTTGCTTGCTTGAAGGGTATGGACATATATCAACGCCAGATGAAAAACCTGTTCCGAAGTTGGATACTTCAGGGTCATATCCTTTGTATTTTGTGATGGTAAAATAATTGTGAAGCGATGCGCCGATATTTATCATTTTAATAAAAGAGACCGGAGATTTAATGTCGTAATACAAACCGATTTCGCGAAAACGCAGGTAAGAAGATGTTTCAACAGTTTGCTGTGCATTTACTCCAATCTGCATCAGTTGAGTAACGCCATAAGGCATCCCTGATTTGGTTGGCTCATCATAATTTGCGCTTGTACCACCAAATACACTTTGAAGAGAAGTAACATTAACATTTTGTCCTCCATATTTCCAATGAATTAAAAAACGCAGGCTTAGTCTTTTATTCAAAGTAATATCATTATAAGTGCTCATCTGAAACTTCGGTTCCGCGTCGCCCAATGGGCCAACTCCATGCCCGTTAAGTCCTACAATCTGGGTTGCTGATTTGCCTTGTTCTATCTGATAAGTGCCTAACAGTACTCCTCCGGTAGAACCCAGTTGAACCGGAGGAACAATCAGCTTTGTTATTTTTGAACGGTTAAGCCAGAAGTTAACAGAGGTGTTCCATACTATATTATTTGATTCTACAGGCCTTGCGTTCATTCCTAATTCGACACCGTGATTTGTCAGGTCACCCGCATTGATCCATTGCTGTGCAAATCCCGATGATGGTGGTGGTGTAGTCAACAAAAGAAAATCATTAATATCTTTTGCATAATAGGTTAATTCGAAACCAAGCCGTCCTTTTAACAGGCTGAAATCAACGCCTGTTTCGAATTCTTTTTGCCGTTCGGGTTTAATGTCTGCTTTTCCCTCTGTAGAATTAACCAGCAGTCCCGGATATCCCGAAATATTGGATATACCGAAGGATGTAAATTTACTTCCATAGGCGGGTACGTTGTTTGCTTCACCGTATGCAGCCCGCAACTTTATACTTTCAAAAACGCCGTGTTTAACCAGCCCCATATCTGTCAGGTTCCACGAGATGCCACCCTTGGGATACAGGTAATATTTTGAAACATCACCATTATTGCTTGATTGATCGAAACGTAACCCCGCGGTCAGATAAATAGCATTAATAATTTTGGCTTCTTCCTGTATAAAAATACCGTTGTTGAGAAACTTGTTGCGGTTTTGTGTTGCACTTAACGCTCCTGCCTGGTCAACGTTTGATTGCCCGGCAATGATTTGGGATGCTACGTTTAGCAAGTTATTGTAATCACCCATTTCTCCGGTAATTCCTGCTGATGTAGTCAGAGACAAAGTACTTGATGCAACAAAAGTGTTCACCAGAGAAAGAATATAATTCACATTTAGGCTTTTTGTAAAACCTTGAATGGACTGGCCCTTATTAACTGTTTCGAACTGTAACTCACTTGGAAATAAAACGCTTGTTTGTAGATTATAGAAGTCTAAGCCGCCCCTGCCGATCAATTCAGTGCTACTCTTGCCACTTTTTTGCAGGATTGCCTGGAGGCTGGTCCCCATGATGAACCGGTTTACCGATTCATTGTTTTTCATAAGCGCTATCGTTTGTAGTGGATTGGATGCAGCAAGAGGATTGTTAGGATAATTTCCGTTAGCATCAGGATGCAATTGGGCAAAACCGGGCGTAGATGCGAGTGTTACACCTATTGTGGCCCCGGAGTTGTCATTTCCGAACAAGCCTCTGTCTGCGGAAGAATTGATGTAATTAGTGCTAAATCCTATTTTTATACCATCGGTAATTTTATGGTTGAGATTAAGCCGGACGCTGGTATTGCTATACCCGGTACCCTCCACAATACCGCCATCATCTTCATAGCCGGCAGAAAAATAAAAATCCGTTTTTTCACTGCCACCCCTCATGCTTACCTCCGTATTACTGGTGAGGGCAGTATGATCATATACCTCTTTTTCATAATTATAAATTTCGCCTTTAGATTGTGCTTCCAGGAATGCGTTCACCAATGTTGCTGAATCCCCGGGCAGCGTTGCAGCAGTTTCAGCCGTAAATTGCCTTACACCCAACAATTTTATCGGACTCAAAAATCCGATGTCCTGTGAAAAGGTAATATTTGTTCTCCCCGGTTTTCCTTTTTTAGTTGTAATGATTATTACGCCACCGGCCGCGCGAGACCCGTATATTGCTGCAGCTGAAGCGCCTTTCAGTATCTCAATGTTCTCTATATCTTCGGGCCTTATATCTGCAATTCGGCTTGAGGGATTATCCTGATTAGAGGTAGGGCTACCGGGAGAGGCCAATGTTACTGCATTCAGCCCACCGGAAGTAGCCGTGTTATCAACATAAACACCATCAATAACATACAACGGCTGCGTATTTCCAAATACGGAAGTTACTCCTCTAAGTTTCACGGAAACTCCTCCTCCAGGTGCGCCGGAATTTGCAATAATATTTGCACCCGGAATCTTTCCTTCGAGCGCCGCATCCAATGTTTGAGCAGGTGCAATTCCGTTCAATTCTTTGGCACCAATCACTGTTACGGCATTGGGTAGGTCCCTCCTTTTTACAGAAGTTGCCAGGCCGGTTACTACTACTTCATCAAGCCTTGAAACATCTGCTACCAATTTAATTTGTAAATCTGAAGCGCCGGCAGTATTAATAGTTTGAGTTTTATAGCCAGCAACGCTGACGATTAAAGAGGTATTGTCAAAAACAGAAATAGTAAACTTTCCATTGGCATCGGTTGTGGTTGCTCGCGGCGAATCTTTAACGCTTATAGTTACACCCTGAACAGGGATATTGTTGCCAGCAGTTACCAATCCAGTAACTGTTTTGTTCTGTGCTAAAAGCGCTGAATGAAACAAGGTCATTAGCGCCGTGACTGTAAAAAAATGCAATCTTTTTCTCATTGTTTTGTTTTGTTGTTAAAAATTTATAAAAGAATTCATATTTCCTTATTTTCAGAAGCCGGATGTTCGGTTGAAAAAATATAATTACCATAGCCTCTTTCAACAATCTGTTTTGCTCTTAAAGGATAGGTGGAAAGATCAGTTGGCGTATTGGCTGCAAGCCCGTCAACGTACCGGTTGCACATACAAAAAACTGCGGCAATAAGCACCGTATCATGAATCTCCTTATCGGTAGCGCCAAGGATTTTTGCTGATTCTATCTGTTCAGATGTTACATGCTTTCCACCTTTTTGTACGCTTCCTGCAATCGCTAATAAAACTTTTAGCTTGTCCGGAATGTTCGCATGGATATAATCTTTTTTTACCTGCTCCACCAATTCGTTATTACCGTCTAAATAGCAAGCTGCAATTGCCCCATGCGACTGCTGACAATAAAAACAATCATTGAGATATGAAACATGTGATGCAATCATTTCTCTTTCTGCCATGCTTAATCCTTCGTTTGTACGTAACAGTAAATTTGTTAGTTCACCTATCGGCGAAGCAGTTTCAGGGCTGAAAGCCAATAAGGCTCTTATACCCGGCAAGTTTTCATCTACATTAATATGTGGCATGTGTTATTTTTTTATAGTGAATCAATAAATATTTAAGAAAGTTTTTCTTCTGCAAGCCTTGTTCCCTCAATGCGTGATTTTATTTTGGCAAATGCGGTATCTCTTGATGTGGATACGTCATCGGCAAAAGGTGAAAATCCGCAATCATCAGTGGTTCCTAATTGTTGAGGTGAAATTATTTCTGCTGCTTCCAATATGGTATCACGAATCTCTTCGGGGGTTTCCACCCTCGGATCATTTACATTGATTACTCCAATAAATAAATGCTGACCAGGCCGTATATTTTCTTTAATCATAGTAAGCACGGCGTGTTTGTCCTTTTCGCCGGCAAATTCCAGGTAAAAATTTCCGGCATTCAATTCAAACAATAATGGAAGTAATTCTGCATAACTAATGTCGGCGCTATGGGGCGAATCATGATCGGCGCCCGGACAAGAATGCACGCCTATTTTTTTTCTTTCTTCCTGGCTAAAGCGATTAAGAACTTTATTATTCAAATCAATGAATGATCTTAACAGCCCTTTAGAAGGGTCAAGTTTCAATGCGAGCCTTGCTTCGGTAAAATCAATCTGCACCTTATATGCTCCACTGTTTAAACACTTCCTGATATCTGATTCGGCTTCATTCAATAAATCCTCTGTAAATTGGTCTTGAGAATAACCCTCAATTCCTTCCTGCGGATATAGTAAGCTAATAGCTGAAACCGATATCACTGCCTGCTTTACAGGCAGGGTTGTTAATTGCCTCGCTTTTTTAAGATAAGATTCGGCATAGGTTTTATAATGAAAAGGTCCCGATGTAATTTTTGGTAACTGACGGGTATGTCCATCTGCAAATGGTATTATGACTCCATCAGAAGCAAGATTTGTTAAACCACTGATCGGATAGGTAGCAAAGCTTGGTTTGCTTTGCTCTCCATCAGAAATAACAGGTGATCCCGTTTCTTCAAAGCGTCTGATAGTATCGATTAGCGCTTCGTCCATTATCTCTGATAATTCACTTTCTTTTATTTGCTGTTGAGCAAATGATTGTAAAGCATCCAGTAAATATTTCGGACGCGGAACACTACCAATTGGCTCTGTTTGAATTTTCATATTTTTTTTATTATTGTTCGGTGATTGATTTTATTTTCAGAATTATTATCCTTCAGTTTATTTTTTTAAATGATCATAACCTTCGGGTAATCGCGTGTATCCGTGGTTTACAAGCCTTTCAGCTAAAACATTATAATAATTATTTTCTGCCGGAAGCGCGGTTGCCAATCCATCCACGTAGCGGTTATACAAACAAAATAATGCTGCGATTAATACGGTATCATGAATTTCAATATCCGTGGCGCCGGCGGCTTTGGCATTATCAATTACTTCGGTAGTAACAAGTTTGCCACTTTCCCTGGTAAGAGATGCGATAGTAAGAAGCGCTTTCATTTTTTCACTAACAGGAGCGGTAGCAATATCCTGTTTTACTTTTTGAGAAGTTTCATGATTGCCAATTAAGAGATCCGCGGCGGCAGTGTGGGCGGTGGTGCAAAACGTACATTGATTACCGTTAGACACAACTGACGCTATTAATTCGCGCTCTGCCTCTGTGAGAGTAGAATTTCCCCGCATCAGGATTTGGGTAAGTTCACGAATCGGTTGACCTGAATCTTTTCGGTATTCTAACAATCCGGTAATTCCCGGCAAATGGCTTTCTAATGGTATGTATGGCATAATTATTTTGAATTATTAAAATGAATAATTTTTAAAGTCTTAAAGTTTTTTTTACTTAACTTAGAACTTCCAATGAATTTGAAAAAATCGGTTTTCCCGGCTTTTTCAAAAAAGGGCCCTGATAAGACTAAAAGGGCCGTATTACTTGATATAAGAAATTTTTTAGCGTTAATTTTTTTGGTGCAATATTCAAACATCTCTCTTTTATTTTTTTCCTGGTATTGGTTCCGGCTGGATTGTTAATGATTTCTATCCTTTTTAAAAGAATAAGAATTTATTAAATAAGTTGGTTTACTGGGATAAAACTTTTCTTTGAAAAAGAAAAGAAAATTTCAGCTTGACTGTTTGCGGATTATTATAATGGAAGCCATTCGGGATTTATGAATCC
>Ga0164241_10004478_pt1 | contig 13508 bp, 12 predicted proteins | sample OricomyardsoilBY_FD_108780 | JGI IMG/M metagenome (GOLD analysis project Ga0164241, IMG submission 108780) | Backyard soil microbial communities from Emeryville, California, USA - Original compost - Back yard soil (BY) | ecosystem: Environmental > Terrestrial > Soil > Unclassified | place: USA...
GAGGTCGCCGACATTGGAATCGTCGGCGACCTCTTCACCATCGTGCCCGAGCTCGAAAAACTTATCGACGCTTCGAAGAAGTGATCAGAGCTTGCCGAGAATGTACTCGGCGCTGGACACCTTGAACTCACGCGGTGCCTCGACCTCGACATGGGCGGCCACACCATCCTTCTCCACGATGGCGAAGCGCTGCCCCCGCCTACCCATGCCGAAGCCACTGCCGTCCATTGTGAGGCCCAGCGCCTTGGCGTAGTCACCGTTGCCATCGGCGAGCATGGTGATCTTGTCGCCGACGTTCGCGTGTTTGCCCCAGGCGTTCATCACGAACACGTCGTTGACCGCCATGCAGGCGATGGTGTCGACGCCCTTGGCCTTGAGGTCGCCGGCCTTGTCGACGAACCCGGGCAGGTGCTTGGCATCGCAGGTGGGCGTGAATGCGCCGGGCACGGAGAACAGCACCACCTTCTTGCCCTTGAAGAGATCGTCGGTGGACAGGTCCTGCGGGCCGTCCTTGGTCATCACCTTGAATTTGCCCGCGGGCATCTTGTCGCCAGCCTTGATCGCCATGTTTCGTTCTCCTTAAGCAGATGGGTTTCGGGGAAATAGTCCGGCCTTGACCAGCATGCCGGGCACGGCATGGTCCAGGGCCTGCTGCAGCCAGCCACTGGTATCGAGCAGTGCCGGAAGGTCAACGCCGGTCGCGACGCCCATGCGATGCAGCATGTAGATGAGGTCCTCGGTCGGGATGTTGCCGGTGGCGGCCGGCGCGAATGGACAGCCACCGATGCCGCCGCAACTCGCGTCCAGCACCGACACTCCGCTCTCCACCGCCGCATACGCATTGGCGAGGCCGGTGTTGCGCGTGTTGTGGAAGTGCGCACGGAGCTTTACGCCTGGCAGCGCCAGGCGCAGTGCCGCCACCAGCGCGCTCACCTGCGTGGGCACGGCGACTCCGATGGTGTCGGCCACGGCGATCTCGTCGGGCCGTCCCGCCGCGACCCGTTCCGCCAGGCGCACCACGCGGTCAATGGGTATTTCACCTTCGAACGGGCAGCCGAAAGCGGTCGAGATGGTGATCTGCGCGCGAATACCGGCGGCGCGCGCGGACTGCGCGACGTCCAGCCAGGCGCCGACCGCTTCGTCGATGCTCGCGCCCTGGTTGCGCAGGCTGAAACTCTCACTGGCGGAAATGGCCATGCCCACTTCACCGCATTGGGCAGCCTGCGCGCGCTCGTAGCCCTTGCGGTTGAGGACCAGCCCGATGAACTGCGCCTGGCTGGCGCGCGGTGCGAGCGCCGCCAGAACCGCCTCGGCGTCCGCCATCTGCGGCACCCGCTTGGGATTCACGAAACTCGCCACCTCGATGCGGCGCAGGCCGGCGTCGACCAGCCTGCCGATGAACTCCAGCTTCGTCGCGGTCGGCAAGACCCGCGATTCGCTCTGCAGGCCATCGCGGGGGCCGACTTCAACGATCTCGATGCGGGTGGGTTTCATGGGGCGCAAATTCTAACGTCTGACTCTGTGATACAACGCGCCGCCATGGCTGATACCGCCGATAACAAACACGGTGCGCTCTCCGACCTGCGGGTACTCGAGCTGGGAACCCTGATCGCCGGCCCATTCTGCGGCCAGCTGCTGGGTGACATGGGGGCCGAAGTCATCAAGATCGAGGCGCCCGGCCAGGGTGATCCCATGCGCCACTGGGGACCGCAACCGCGCGGTAAGCCCTCGGTGTGGTGGCCGGTCATCGGACGCAACAAGAAGGGCGTGACCCTGGACCTTCGCCAAGCCGAAGGCCAACGCCTTTTCAAAGACTTGGTGCGTAAAGCTGACGTAGTCATCGAAAACTTTCGGCCCGGGACGCTGGAGAAATGGGGCTGCGGTTGGACGGAGCTCGCCGCACTCAATCCCCGCCTGATCCTCGTGCGCGTCTCGGGGTATGGGCAGACCGGCCCCTACTCGCAGCGCGCCGGCTATGGCGGCATTGGCGAGGCCATGGGTGGCTTGCGCTACATCGTCGGCGAGCCGGACCGGGCCCCGTCGCGCGTGGGCATCAGCATCGGCGACTCGCTGGCTGCCGTGCATGCCTGCATGGGCACTCTCGCGGCCCTGCACCACCGCGAGCGCACCGGGGTGGGCCAGGTGGTCGACGCCGCCATCTACGAGTCGGTGCTCAACATGATGGAGTCCTTGATCACGGAGTACGACCAGCTCGGCCATGTACGCGAACGCAGCGGAGCCATCCTGCCGCGTATCGCGCCGTCCAACGTGTACCCCACGCGGGACGGCATCGTGATGATCGGCGCCAACCAGGACACGGTATTCGCGCGCCTGTGTGATGCCATGCAGGCGCCGGCACTGGCCGAGGATTCGCGTTACCACGATCACCAGGCGCGCGGCGCGAACCAGCGTCAGCTGGACGAAGTCATCGCGGCCTGGACGGCCACGCTCGATACGCGGGACTTGCTGGCGCTGCTCGAGAAGCACGGCGTGCCTTCGGGCCTGATCTATCGCACCGCCGACATGTTGTCCGACCCGCACTTCGCGGCGCGCGAGGCCATCGTCACGACGCGGCATCCACAGTTCGGTGAGCTGCGCATGCAGAACGTCGCGCCGCGACTGTCAGCCACGCCGAGCTCGGTGCGTACGCCGGCGCCGGCGCTGGGCGAGCACAACGAGGCGGTCTACCAGGGGTTGTTGGGACTCACGCCGGAGCAGCTGGCGCCGCTGCGGGCGGCCGGTGTCATCTGACAAAGCTGCTCTTCAAAAACACGGACGCCGCCCCTTTGTCTTCAAAGGGGCGGCGTTTGAGAGTGGCGCTTGAGCGTCTGACTAAGTATTGAGCAACCAGAGCTTGGCGATGCGGACCATGGTCGGGTCCTTCTTCACGCCCTTGAAAGCCTTGGCGGCCTCGGCCTTGTTGTTGTTCTTGAGGTGCGCCATGCCCAGCAGCATGTAGGCCTCGTCGTTGCGCTCGGCTTCCTTGGGGTCGCCCTTGGCCAGGCTGCCCTTGGTGATGCCCGCCTGGATGAGCTGCGCCCCCTTGGCGGCATCTCCGCAGGCCAGGTACTGCGCGCCCACCTTGACCAGTGCATCGCCGGTGGCAGCGCTCCGCGCCGCGGCTTCGTTCTTCGGCAACGCCGGCTTCTCGACCGCCACTTCCTTCTTGGCCGCTTCGAGCAGACGCGTATTCACGTCCACGTCGCGCTTCTCGACGAACGCCTTCTTGCTAAAGCCCTGCTCGAGCACCGACTGCGCTTCGCAGGCCAGTTTCTCTTCGAGCGCGAGCTGCGCCAATTCCTTGAACTGATCCGGATCCTTGAGCACGTTCACTTGCAGCGCCAGGCGCATGACGTTGTGAGCCTGGATGTCATCCAGGTCGCCGCCGCGCAGGGCTTTCATCAGGTTCTGCCAGTACTCGGGCTTCGGGTAGTAGACCACCAGCTTTTCGTAGGCACTGCTGACGCAGGCGTTGTCGCCCGCCTTCTCGCAGGCCGCACGGATCAGCAGCAGCTGCTGTTCCTTGGGCGCGCGGTTGCTGTCGGCCAGCATGTCTTTCATGACCGCCGCGGCTTCCTTGTTCTTGCCCGACTGGTAGTAGGCCTGCGCCAGCGCCACCTGCAGCTCCGGATCGCGCGACAGCTTGAGGCCGCGGTTCGCGTAGTCGATGGCCTTGGGATAGTTCTTAAGCGAGGTGTACAGGCCGACCAGCGCCTTGTAGCGATCGGCCTTCTTCGCCTCCGGCATGCAGGGCGAGTTCAGCGCGTTCTCGAGCTCACGCGCGGCGTCGGCGTCCTGGCGCAGGTTGTGATAGGCGTAGCCGCGGAATTCGGCCATGTAGTACTGGTCGAATCCGGACTTGGCGCCCGGCGCCGACTCGGCATCACGTACGCGGTTGATCACGTCCTGCCAGCGCTTGGCCTTCATGGCCTCTTGTGCCGCCGTCATTGGCTTGGCAATGGTCTTGCTGATCTTGCCACCGCCGGTGCAACCAGCGCCCTGTGCCGTCGCGGGGGCACTGAATCCCATTCCGAGAACCGCAGTCGCCGCGAACGCAATACCTAGACCACTTCGAATTGACACGCACTTGCTCCGCGTAGAAATGAAAAACCCAAACGCTCTCGACTTCACCAGGACTGGCGCGGTGTTCAACCCGCGGCAGGTCCGTTCAGATTCAACTGCCACAACTTCGCGACACGCACCATCGTGGGATTCTTGGTCACGGTCTGGAACGCCTTGGTGGCTTCCGCCTTGTTGTTTGCACGCAGGTAGGCGATGCCGAGCAACAGGCCGGCTTCGTCCGTGTCCTTGACGCCGCTCTTGCCGAGGCCGCGCTGGATGGCTTCGATGGCCTTGTCGTTTTCGCCGTAGCTCAGGTAGGCCGCGCCGAGTTTCACGTCGGCATCGCCAGTGGGCTTGGCGCGGGACGCCGCGTCCTGTTTCTCGAGCGTGCTCTTGTCATTGGCCACGGCCGTCTTGGCTTCGCCCAGGATGCGGGTGGCGTGCTCCTTGTCGCGGGCGGCGCTGAAGGCGCCCTTCTGCTGGCCCTTCTCGAGCATGGCCTGGGCTTCACCCGGCAGGCCCTGCGCCATCGCGAGCTGCGCCATCTCGATGTATTGCGGTCCGTCCTGGAGCGCGCCCGCACCGTCAGCGAGCCGCAGGATGTTCAGCAGTTCCTTGTCACTCTTGCTGGCGCGCAGCAGCGCGTCGGTCATGTCGACCCAGTACTTGGGCTTCGGGTGGTACTGGACCAGCTTTTCGATCTGCTCGACCACGCAATCGTTGTCCTTCAACTGCAGGCAGGCGCTTTGCAGGATGCGATAGGTCGGTTCGTCGGGAGTCTTGCCACTGGCTTCGAGCTTCTTGATCACGTCGCTCATGGTGGCGCGTGTGTTCTCGAAATCGTTCTGGATGTAATAGGCATTGCCCAGGAAAATGCCGATCTCGGGATCGCCACCTTCGTAGGCCTTCTTGCCGTATTCGACCGCCTTGGGATAGTCCTTGCCCTGGTAGGCCAGCTGCAGCAGCAGCTTGAGGCGCGCCGCCTTGTCGGCGTCAGGCATGCAGGGGGAGCTGTAGGCCGCGTCGAGTTCACGCACGGCCTCGGGGTACTGCTTGAGGTTGGCATAGGCCACGCCCTGCAGCTCGTGCACCCAGAATTTGTCGTATTCGGTCTTCTCGATCGGAACCGCGTCCACGGTCTTGGCGTTGGCCAGCATCGCATTCCAGTCTTTGGCAGCCCGCGCCTGCTGCACGTCGTCCATGGGCTTCTCGAGCTTTTTGCTGAGCTTGGGCTTGGCGCCGCCGCTACAGGCCTCAGTCTGCGCCAGCGCCGTGCTGGCCATTCCCAGAAAGCCGACCGCGGCAATCGCCGCCGCGAGTTTCATCCGGTTTGGCACTTCAGATGCTCCTTACAAAGGAGCCGCGGTTTTTTGGACCGCGGCTCGGTGCGATACAACTCACCGTCCAGGAATTGGATGCCTGTAACGACGGAAAGTTTCTCAATGGTTTCAGACGTTTGGATTAGTCCCGAAACTCGGAGATGTTCACGAAACCCATTTTCTTCATGCGATTGCGCTGTGCCGCCGCCATGACCAGCGCGGTGGTTTCATAGCGCGAACGACGATCGGGCCGCAGGTGAATCTCGGGCTGCGGTTCCTTGTCGCGTTCGGATCGGAAGAAGCTTTCGAGCTGCGGAATACCGCTGACCACCGTTCCGTTCCAGACGATCGTGCCATCGAAGTCGATATCGATCTGGATCACCTCCGGACGAACCGGGGGTGGCGGATTGTTGGTCTGCGGCATGTCGAGCTTGGTCGCGTGAGTCATGACGGGGATCGACATGATCAGCACGATGATCAGCACCAGCATCACGTCGATGAGCGGAGTCGTGTTGATCTCCATCATCGGGGCGCCTTCGCCGCCACTGCCTACACTCATTGCCATGAAAAACTACCTCGAGCTCAGCGTGTGACGCGGATGCTGCCGCGATCCGGTTCGGTGATGAAACCGACCTTCACGATGCCACCGCGCTGCAGGTTGAAGATGACCTTGCCGACACTTTCCCAGCGCGTTTCCTTGTCGCCGCGAATGTGGAACTCGGGCTGCGGGACCTTGCGGGCTTCAGCGACGATTCGCTGGAAGAAAACCTGCTTGTCCTGCATGCGCGAGGCATTCCAGAAGACCGTGCCGGATCGATCCACCGAAATGGTGATGTTCTCGGGCTTGGTCTGGGTGGGAATGTTGACCGCCTTCGGAATTTCCACGCGCGCCATGTCGCGGACTACGGGTACCGTGATCAGGAAGATGATCAGCAGCACCAGCATGATGTCCACGAGCGGCGTCGTGTTGATTTCCGAGATGGCAGAGCCTTCCTCTTCGCCACCAGTTCCGACACTCATCGCCATTTCGACTTACCTCGCCAGGTGTGCACAACAGTGAAACGTAGACCTGCCCTTGGCAGGTTTACTTCTTCACGCCGGCGACGGGAGCGCCCTGCGACACGCGGGCACCGCCCACGAGGTACGCATGCAGATCCGAAGCGAAGTTGCGCAGGCTCTCGCTGATGGTCTTGTTACGACGCAGCAGCCAGTTGTAGCCCATGACCGCCGGCACGGCGACCGCGAGGCCGAGGGCCGTCATGATCAGAGCTTCACCGACGGGGCCGGCCACCTTGTCGATGGACGCCTGGCCCGACACGCCGATGGACACGAGGGCGTTCAGAATGCCCCACACCGTGCCGAACAGACCGACGAACGGAGCGGTCGAGCCCACGGTCGCGAGGAACGCGAGGCCGTTGCTCATCTTGCTGTTCACCGAGTCGACCGAACGCTGCAGCGACATGGTCACCCACTCGTGCAGGTCGATGCGGTCCGTCAGGCGGCCTTCGTGATGGGCCGAAGCGCGCAGGCCGTCTTCCGCGACGGCGCGGAAATCGTTGTCCTTCGGCAGGCGATCAACGGCTTCCTTAAGGGAACCGGAGCTCCAGAACTGCTTCTCGACCACCTTGGCGCCCTGGCGCAGTCGGCGCTGGTCCCAGAGCTTGGTGAAGATGATGTACCAGGAGACCGCCGACATGATCAGCAGCAAGCACAGGGTGCCACGGGCCACGATGTCGCCCTGTTGCCAGAGCGCTTCGATGCCGTATGGGTTATCGACTTGAACAGTTGGTTCCATGATTTCCTCGATGACAAAAATGCGATGCGGTGCCCGAGCACCGCATCACCGTAAATGGATTAGTTGTTCTTCAGAACGAACTTGACCTTGAACTTGATGCACGACTCCGCGAGCGCAGTACCGGCTTCGGTACCTGCCGCGTAGCGCGTGGCCTTGGCTACTTTGACTGCCGCGCCGTCCAGATCCGGGAAGCCGGAGGTGTCGGTCACGACAGGTTCGCGAAGCAACTTGCCGCCGGGTCCGACGCAGGCCTGCACCACGGGCGAGCCCTGCTCTTCGCGGCGAATGGATCCCGGCGGGTAGTAGTCGTCGGGGTTCGCGGGACGCGTCATCTTGGCGGGCGAGCCCGCGACGCGCACCGGCGGCGGCGGGGCCGGCGGCGGTGGCTTGTCGGTCACGTCCTGGATGGCGGTGGAGGTGGTCTCCATCGGCAGGTCGATCGACACTTCCGGAGGCGGAACCTCAACCGGCGGGCGCTCCATCTCGGGCGGCGGCGGCGGCGGCGGTGTGTCTTCGGGCTTCACTTCTTCGACGATGTCGGCCTCGATGGGAGGCGCGAGCACTTCGACGACCTTGCGGGCGAGACCAGAGGCCAATGCCCACGCGGCCAGGATGTGAAGAGCGATGATGAGCACCACGACGATGCCGCGGCGGGTGAAAAAACCAGAGTCTTGTGCGTAAGCGGCCATTTTTTCCCGTGGTCGCGAGTGAAAAAACTATCGGCGCGTCAAACGGGGTGGCGGAAAGTAACTAAGCTTTCCGACCAGTGCAACCGTTTGTTCGTTCCGTCCCCCGGCCTGCCCCAACTCAGCGAGCATGACCATCTAAGTAATCAGATTAACGTTTTTAGCTTTGGTGCCGGTCCAAAGCCGCCGAACTGTAACCGCAGGCGCAGAACCTGACAACAACTGTGTTTGCGATCGGTTTGGCATGACGCGAATTGTGTAGAGCGTTTTCACTGTCAGTCGGTCACGGCGCCGAGCGACGCGCTTGACACAATCCGTGCGTATTTCGCGAGCACGCCCTGCGTTGCATAAGGCTTCGGCGCTTTCCATTTCGCGCGCCGCTTGCGCAACTCGGCCGCGCTCAACTTGATTTCCAGGGTTCGCTTCACTGCATCAATTGCGATTTCGTCGCCGTCCCGAAGCAGGCCTATCGGTCCGCCGAGAGCCGCTTCCGGAGAGATATGTCCAACCACGAAGCCATGACTCCCGCCGGAGAACCTTCCGTCAGTGATCAGCGCCACTTTGTCACCTAATCCACGCCCCATGATGGCACCGGTGGGGCTCAACATTTCGCGCATGCCCGGGCCACCGCGCGGTCCTTCGTAGCGAATCACCACCACGTCCCCCGGTTTCACCTTGCCCGCGAGGATGGCCGCGGTGGCGCGCTCTTCGCCATCGAACACGCGCGCCGTGCCGGTGAAGCGCAGACCTTCCTTGCCGGAGATCTTGGCCACCGCGCCTTCTGGCGCGAGGTTGCCGTGCATCACGACCAGGTGGCTGTCCTTCTTGATCGGATCCGACAGCGGTCGAACGATGTCCTGCCCCGGTGGGTAATCCGCGACGTCGCGCAAATTTTCGGCCAGCGTCTTCCCGGTGACCGTCAGGCACTCACCGTGCAACAGACCGGCGTCGAGCAAGCGTTTCATCAGGGGCTGGATTCCACCGATGGCAATGAGTTCAGACATTAAGTAGCGGCCACTGGGACGCACGTCGGCGAGCATCGGCACCCGCTTACCGATCCGCGTGAAATCCTGTAGTCCCAATCTGACCCGCGCGGCGTGCGCGATGGCGAGCAGATGCAGTACGGCATTCGTGCTGCCGCCCAGCGCGATGGTCACGGTGATGGCGTTTTCGAAGGCCTTTTTCGTGAGGATGTCGCGCGGCGTGATGCCCTGCTTCACCAGCTCGACCACGGCGGCGCCGGCGCGCCGGCAGTCGTCGAGCTTGTTCTGGCTCACGGCTTCCTGCGCCGAGCTGTTAGGCAGCGACAACCCGAGCGCCTCGATGGCCGAGGCCATGGTGTTCGCCGTGTACATGCCACCGCAGCTGCCCGGTCCCGGGATCGCGGTGCGTTCCACCTCGAGCAGTTCCTCGTCGGAGACGCGCCCCGCGGCGTGACCGCCGACCGCTTCGAACACAGCGACAATATCGCGGCGCTTGGCGCCCGGCTTGATGGTGCCGCCGTACACGAACACCGCCGGGCGATTGAGCCGCGCGATGGCCATGGCGCACGCGGGCATGTTCTTGTCGCAGCCGCCGACGGCGACGAAGCCGTCGAAGCCTTCCGCGCCCACCACGGTTTCGATCGAGTCCGCGATAACTTCGCGCGACACCAGCGAGTAACGCATGCCGGGCGAACCCATCGAGATGCCGTCGGACACGGTGATGGTGTTGAACAACACCCCCTTGCCGCCCGCCGCGTCGACGCCCTTGATGGCTTCGCCGGCCAGCTCGTTGATGTGCACATTGCAGGGAGTCAGGTTGGCCCAGGTCGACGCCACGCCGATCTGCGGTTTGGCGAAGTCGGCATCCTGGAAACCCACGGCGCGCAACATGGCCCGCGACGGCGTCTGCTTCGCGCCATCGACCACCAGCCGCGAATACCGGCGCGCGTCAACGTTCTTCTTCGTCATCGTCTTTCCTTCTGACACTAATTCTTCGGCGCGTGCATCACGCGCCGCATGTGCGAAAACCCCGCGGCGCCAATGGTCACGAAAATCAGCGGCAGCGCCAGCGAATAAACTCCCGCGCCGGGTTTCGCGGCTTCCAGCCATTGGTAGATCAGGATGCCGGCGGGTGGACCGATCGCACCGCGCACGCCCGTGAGCGTGACGTGCACTCCCATGTAGTGCTGCGCGCGACCGACCGAGGCGAAGTCATTGTGCCCGAGATTCCACCCGAGGTTCGAGCCCGCGTAGGCAAAGGCCAGCACCACGGCGCCCACCCAGATGACGGGCAGGTTGTGGAGCCAGGTGCCGACGCACAGGAATGCCACGGCGGCCACCAGCGCCCAGCCCTGCCGCGCGCGGTATTCGACCACGTGTCCTTGGTCGAACATCCGTGCCCAGAACGGCACGAACAGCGGTACCAGGCCGAGCGGCACCACCGAGAGCAAGGCGATCTGCAAGCCGGCGGCGAGGTGCAGGTGCTCGCTGAAGATCACCACCAGCTGCGAGGTGAGCATCAGGTTGCCGCCGCCGAATACACCCATCCAGAACATGTATTCGCGGAAGTGCGGATCCTTGCCGAGGATCTCGAACAACATGCCGAGGCTGAATGGCTCGGTGCGGCCCACCGCCGCGGTCTCCTCGGCCAGCAGCGCGAACTCGCGCCGCACGCGCGCCGCGCGGTACAGCCAGGCCGCCAACAATCCGGCCGCGGCACCGGCGCCATACAGCCAGCGCGAATCGACGCGCCCGGTGTCGAGCACCCAGGCGGCCAGCGCCGCGGCCAGCGATACCGCCAGCGAGCTCACGATGACGATGCGCCCGGTGTAGCGCGCCAGCGCGCTGCGCGGATAGTTGGCGCTCCACACCGCGGCGCGCACCGTGAGGATGCCGGTCCACAGCACGCGCGCCGTGAGGATGGACACCACCGCGAAGGCCAGCCCGCCGATGGCGCGCGGCGCCACGCCTAACAATCCCACCAGCAGCGCGAAACCCGCCTGCAGCGCCACCATCAGGCCGATGCGCGCCCGGCCATGCGCCAGGTTGGCCCACACGAAACTGACCACGTTGGACAGCGCCGGCGCGCCGCTGACGAACGCCACCGCGAGGTTCACCAGCCAGGGATCGGCCGCGTGCGCGAAAGTCTTCTTGATCAGGACCGCGGCGGTCGCCCCTTCGACCAGGCCCAGCGTCAGGCCGAGCAGCGCCCAGGGCGCGATCTCGCGGCGAAAGGCCGCTTCCGCCGCGAGCGATTCCCTCATCCGAATCGCTGTCGTATCAGCCGGTACAGCGCGCGGACGGTATGCGGATCGCCACCCACGGGACGGCCCGGGCGCTCCTTGGCATTCCACGCGTACACGTCCGCGTGCAGCCAGTTGCGCGAGCGCGTGACGAAGCGCTTGAGGAACAGTCCGCCGATGATCGAGCCCGCGAACGGTGTCGGCGACACGTTGTTGAGATCGGCGACGCGGCTGGCGAGGTCGTCGTCGTAGCCGCTCCACAGCGGCATGGGCCACAGCGGATCCGCTTCCTTCTCGCCGATTGCGCGCAGTTCCATGGCGAGCTGCGGCGGATTCGAGTAGATAGCCGGTAGCTCGGGCCCCAGCGCGACGCGCGCGGCGCCGGTGAGCGTCGCGAGGTCGATGAGCAGCGCCGGATCCTGGGTATCGGCCTCGGCCAGCGCGTCGGCCAGCACCAGTCGCCCCTCGGCGTCGGTATTGCCGATCTCGACGGTGAGGCCCTGGCGCGAACGCAGCACGTCGCTCGGCCGGTACGAACGCCCGGAAATGCTGTTCTCGACCGCCGGAATCAGCAGCCGCAGCTGCACGGGCGCATCCGCGCCCATGAGCATGCGCGCCAACGCCAGCGCCAGCGCCGCGCCGCCCATGTCCTTCTTCATGAGGAGCATGCCGCTCGAGGGCTTGATGTCGAGGCCGCCGGTGTCGAAGCAGACACCCTTGCCGACCAGCGTGACCAGCGGCGCGCCCTTCTTGCCCCAGCGCATGTCGATGAGGCGGGGTTCGCGGGCACTGCCCTTGCCCACCTCATAAATGAGTGGATAGTTCTGCCGCAGCAATTCTTCGCCGACGATCATGCGGCACTCGGCTTCATGCTGCAGCGCCAGACGCTGCACGGCCTCGCCGAGTTCGGCCGGCCCGAGATCGTTGGCCGGTGTATTGATGAGATCCCGGGCTTCGCTGAGCGCCTCATTGGCCAGGCGCACGTACTCGAGGTCGGTGCCGGTGGGCGCGACCAGTGAGGGAAGTTCGGCCCCCGCCTTGCGGTAGCGCGTGAACCGGTACGAGCCGTATTCCCAACCCAGCGTCAGGTGCGTGGCGGCGACGGCGCTGAACGTGCCGGTGAACCGGTAACGCCCCGGCGGCAACCGGTCCGGCAGGCCGACCGAGGTCCAGAGCGTGGGTTCGAATAGATCCGGCGTCGGCCCGAGCCCGAGCGCTGCACCGGCAATGCCATCACCGCCCGGGGCGGGAATGACGAGCAGGCGGTTCCTTTCGGCCTGGAAGCCATGCGTACGGACCCAGGAGCGAACCGCCAGGGGTTGGACTTCGAGCCAGGCGCCCAGGCCCTGCTCGCTGATCAGCCAGATGGGTTTGGCGCCGCTGGCCTCGGCTTCGTTCAGAAGATGGGAGCTCACGGTAAAAGCTTAAGCGAAACGGGGTGATACACGCTCATTCACACTGGCTTCTCGTTGACAATCGGCGAACACCTGTGTTGCTATCGCGCGCATTGTATGCAGGCTAAGATCGTTCACGACACGGCTTTCCACGGCGCGACACTCGCGACGGACGCCCTCCTTGAAGGAAGTGTTGTACTCGTATCCCTTCCGCTACCCCTGCTCCTTATTCGGAGCAACCGGTGCGGGACGCCTGTCTGAAGCGAAAACCTTAGAGCAAGGCAAATCACCAAAAAAACCCCGCACCGGCCATAGAGCCGATGCGGGGTTTTTCGTATGAACGTATTGAAACGCAAATGGAGTCGACAATGACGAAGCTGTATTCGGGCAAAGACGTAGACAAGAAGGCGCTGAAGAAGGCCCGGATCGCCATCCTGGGTTATGGCAGCCAGGGCCGCGCGCATGCGCTCAACCTCGCCGACAGCGGCCACAACGTGGTGGTCGGCGTGCGCAAGAACGGCGACAGCTGGAAGAAGGCCAAGCGCGACGGCCTGAAGGTGGCCGAGCCGGTGGAAGCCGTGAAGGACGCCGATCTCGTGGCCATGCTGGTGCCGGACCTCGCCCAGGCCGACCTGTACAACCAGGTCAAGGACTCGCTGAAGAAGGGCACCGCCCTGCTGTTCGCGCACGGCTTCAACATCCACTTCAAGCAGATCAAGCCGCGCAAGGATCTCGACGTGGTGCTGATCGCGCCCAAGGGTCCCGGTGATCTCGTGCGCCGCCAGTACCAGCAGGGTCGCGGCGTGCCGTCGTTGATCGCGGTGTTCCAGGATTCGACCGGCAATGCATTCGCCAAGGCGCTGGCCTATGGCCACGGCATCGGCGGTACGCGCGGTGGCGTGCTCGAGACCACGTTCGCCGAGGAGACCGAGACGGACCTGTTCGGCGAACAGGCCGTGCTGTGTGGCGGCGTGTCCAAACTGGTGCAGACCGGGTTCGAGGTGCTCACCGAGGCCGGCTACCAGC
>Ga0164241_10004479_pt1 | contig 13506 bp, 16 predicted proteins | sample OricomyardsoilBY_FD_108780 | JGI IMG/M metagenome (GOLD analysis project Ga0164241, IMG submission 108780) | Backyard soil microbial communities from Emeryville, California, USA - Original compost - Back yard soil (BY) | ecosystem: Environmental > Terrestrial > Soil > Unclassified | place: USA...
AGCGGCGCCTCCCAGAGGTCGATGTCGGCGACCCGCATCAGCGCCAGCCGCTTCAGCGCCCGGTCGGCGCCGACGAAGTCCTCGACGAACTCGTCGGCAGGCGCCATCAGGACCTCGGCCGGGGTCGCGTACTGGGCGACCCTGCCGCCCTCGCGCAGGATCGCGATCCGGTCGCCCATCTTGATCGCCTCGTCGATGTCGTGGGTGACGAAGAGGACGGTCTTGCGGACCTGCGCCTGGAGGCGGAGGAACTCGTTCTGCAGGCGCTCGCGGTTGATCGGGTCGATCGCCCCGAAGGGCTCGTCCATCAGCATCACCAGCGGGTCGGCGGCGAGCGCGCGGGCGACGCCGACCCGCTGCTGCTGGCCGCCGGAGAGCTGCACCGGGTAGCGGTCGCCGAGCTCGGGGTCGAGCCCGATCAGCTCCAGCAGCTCGGCGCTGCGGGCGCGGATCCGCTCCTTCCTCCAACCCAGCAGCTGCGGCACCGCGCCGATGTTCTCGCTGATCGTGCGGTGCGGGAAGAGGCCGATCTGCTGGATCACGTAGCCGATCTCCCGTCGCAGCCGGGCGGGGTCGCGGTCCCGCACCGACTCGCCGCCGACGAGGATGTCTCCCGCGGTCAGCTCGACCGTGCGGTTGACCATCCGCATCGCCGTCGTCTTCCCGCATCCCGAGGGCCCGACCAGGACGCAGATCTCGCCCGCCGGCACTTCCAGGGTGAGGCGATCCACCGCGGGAGCGCCGGAGCTGCCGTAGCGCTTGGTGGCGCCCTCGTAGCTGACGGAGGAGGCTCCGGGTTGGAACTCCGGGTCTTTCGCGGCCTCTACTGCGGGCACCAGAGGCGAGCCTATACCCCGCTGGTACCGGGATTAGTCATATGGAGCGGGTCAGAGGCCGAGCCGGTCCGCCCGCTCCCGTGCGCGGGCGAGGATTTCGTCCATTCCCGGCAGCTCGCCGCCGCGCATCAGCACCCGCCCGCCGGCGACGACGGTGTCGACCGCCGAGCCGGCGGCGGCGTAGACGAGGTTGGAGGTGAGATCGCCGACGCCGAGCTCGGGGGCGCCGGGACTGAGCAGGAGGAAGTCGGCGGCGGCGCCGACGGCGAGCGGGGCGCCCGCCCCGAGCAGCGGCGCCTGGGCACCGGTGGCGACGGCCCAAGCGTCGGCGGCGGCGATCGCGGTCGGGTCGGCGGCCGCGTGCTTCTGGGCGAGCGCGAAGGTCTTGAGGTCGGCTAGCAGGTCGAGCGCGTCGTTGGAGCCGGCGCCGTCGCTGCCGAGGCCGACGGCCACGCCCGCGGCCCGTGCCGCCGGGTAGGGGAAGACGCCGCCGACGGCGAGCTTCATGTTGGCGACGGGATTGGTGACCACGGTGCAGTCCCGCGCGGCGACCAGCTCCAGCTCGGACCGATCGAGCCAGACGCCGTGGGCGAGCACGGTGCGCTCGCTCAGCATCCCGAGGCTGTCGAGATAGGCGGCTGGGCGCAGGCCGTGGGCGGCGACGCAGTCCTCGACCTCCCGCTCGGTCTCGGCGAGGTGGATCTGGATCGGCAGGTCGCGCTCGGCGCTGAGTGCGGCGATCCAGCGCAGCGAGTCCTCGCTGACCGTGTAGATCGAGTGCGGCGACAGCGCCGGCGCGACCGCGGGACCGAGCCCGTCCAGCCGCTCGAGGCTTTCCAGCGCCCGCCGCCGCATTCCCTCGGCGTCGCCGTCGCGGTCGAACAGCGGCGCCCCGATCGTGGCGGCGATGCCGGCGTCGGCGACCGCCCGCGCGGTCGCCTCGGGGTGCCAGTACATGTCCCAGAAGCGGGTGGTGCCGCTGCGGACCATCTCCGCACAGGCCAGCCGCGCGCCCCAGTAGACGTCGTCGGCGTCGAGCTTCGCCTCGACCGGCCAGATCCGCTCTTCCAGCCAGGGCATCAGCGGCAGGTCGCCGCTGCTGCCGCGGAAGAGGGTCATCGCGGCGTGGGTGTGGCCGTTGACCAGCGGCGCCACCAGCGGCGCCCCGCCAGCGTCGATCGTCTCCTCGCCGGGAGCCGGCACGACACCCGGGCCGAGCGCCGCGATCCGCCCGTCCTCGCAGCGCAGCCCGACCGTCGCGCCGTCGCGGACGGCGCCGGTGACGGTCAGCCCCATCGCGCCTGTCGCTTTTGTATCGGTATGCGTGACAAAAGCGCCAGGGGGTTCATCGGCCCACCGCGCCGAGCCGTGGCAGCACCGCGGCGAGGCCGTCGCGCAGCCGGGCGGCGTTGGCGAGGCGGTCGTCCTCGAGGCCGGCGACGTCGAGCTGGCCCTCGCCGATCCCGTTGGCGAGGTTGTCGACGACGCAGAGCGCCGCGTAGTCGAGCCCGAGCTCGCCGGCGACGACGCACTCGGAGGCGATCGTCATCCCGACCACGTCGGCGTGGGCGGCGATCAGCCCGATCTCCGCCGGGGTCTCGAAGCGCGGCCCGAGCGTCTGCCAGTAGACGCCGCCGTCGCGCGGCTCCTGCCCGCCCGTCCGCCAAGCCTCGATCACCTCGCCGCGCCAGCGCGGGTCGAAGCCGGGGGCGGTGTGGGCACGGGCGTCGTCGAAGATCGAGATCCCCGTCTGCAGGGCGATGAAGTCGTCGGGGCAGAGCAGGCTGCCGACCGGCAGCGCGGTGCTGAGTGAGCCGACCGAGCCGATTCCGAGCACCCGGTCGCAGCCCTGCTCGAGCAGCGGCCGCAGGTTGGCGGCGTGGTCGATCTCGTGGGGGAGGGCGTAGGCGCCGTCGGCGCCGCCGTGGCGCTGCACGATCGCCGCCCCGTGCTCGGCCGCCGCCGCCGCGATCTCCTCGCCGCCGGGCCCGAGCGCGTTGCTGCCGAGGATCACCGCGAGCCGTCCCATCGGCCGATCCTAGCCGTGGCTGTCATTTCTCCCGCATAGCGGAGGAAATGACAGCCACGCTCATTCGCGATGTGCCCTGAAGGCCGCCGCCGCCTCGTCGTGGTCGACGATCGGCGCCGGGTAGTCGAGGCGCTCGAAGCCTTCCATCGCCCAGGGCCGGAAGATCGCCTTGCCGTGCACCGATTCCAGCTCCGGCAGGTAGCGGCGCACGTAGTCGCCGCCGGGGTCGAAGCGTTCGGCCTGGCGGACGGGATTGAGGATGCGGTTGGGGCGGGTGTCGTTGCCGGTCCCCGCCACCCACTGCCAGTTGCCGGCGTTGTTGGCGATCTCGCCGTCGCTGAGCAGGTCCCAGAAGTGCCAGGCGCCCCGGCGCCAGTCGACGTAGAGGTCCTTGCAGAGGAAGGAGGCGACGGTCATTCGCGCCCGGTTGTGCATGAAGCCCTCGGCGGCGAGCTGGCGCATCGCCGCGTCGACCAGCGGGTAGCCGGTCCGCCCCTGCTGCCAGGCCTCGAAGGCCCGCTGCGAGCGCGACCAGCGGTCGCGGCGCGGGCGGTAGTCGCGGTGCGGCAGGGACGGGGTGGCGGCGAGCACCTGATGATGGAAGTCGCGCCAGCAGAGCTGGCGGACGAAGGGCGCGCCGCCCTTGCGGCTGCGCGCCTCCTGCATCAGCGCCAGCGGCGAGACGCAGCCGAAGCGGAGGTGGGCGCTGAGCCGCGAGGTGGCGTCTCCCGGCAGGTCGTCGTGGCGCTCGTCGTACTCGCCGAGGCCGTCGCGGAGGAAGGCCCGGGCCAGGCGCCGCCCCTCGGTCTCGCCGCCGCGCGCCCGCTGCGGCGAAGGCAAGCCGCCGGTCAGCTTGCCGAGGGCGGGCAGGCGGCCGGCCCGGAGCCGGGACGGGACGGCGAGCCGCCGCGGCGGGCTGGGCCGCCGCCGCGCCGGCACCGCGCTCCAGGCGCGGTGGTAGGGCGTGAAGACCTTGAAGTGGTCGCCGCCGGCGGGAGTCACCGCCCCGGGGGGCACGATCGTCACTCCCGGATGGGCGTGGAAGGCGATCCGCTCCTCCGCGCACGCCGCCGCCAGCCGCCGCTCCCGGGCCCGCGCGTAGGCGCTGTGGTCGGCGCTGACGTGGAGCTCCTCGGCACCGCACTCGCGGGCGACGGCGATCGCCTCCGCGACCGGGTCGCCGCGGCGCAGGAAGAGGCGGCCGCCGGCCCGCCGCAGAGACTCGTCGAGGTCGGCCAGCGCCTCGCGCATGAAGGCGACCCGGTTGGGGGCGGCGAAGCGCGAGCCGAGCAGGCGCTCGTCGAAGACGAACAGCGGCACCGTGCGTTCGGCCCGCGCCGCCGCCGCCAGAGCCGGGTTGTCGTCGACGCGGAGGTCGCGGTTGAAGAGGATCAGCGCCGTTTTCACGTTCTCGCACTGAGGGTAGGGATGAGTCATGGGCGAACGGCCTTCGGGACGAGAGGAGACCGAGGGGGAGCGGCTCGATCGCAACCTCGGCGAGCTGCTGCAGGAGCTGCGGGTGGCGCTGCCCGGCGTCCAGGTCCTCTTCGCCTTTCTGCTGGCGGTGCCGTTTCAGCAGAACTTCACCGAGATCACCGAGTTCCAGAAGGATGTCTACTTCGCGACGCTGCTGCTGACGGCGCTGTCGGCGGCGCTGCTGATCTCCCCCTCGGCCTACCACCGCCTCACCTTCCGCATGCAGCAGAAGGACCACCTGATCTTCCTCGCCAACCGCTTCGCGATCGCCGGCCTGGCGGCGCTGGCGCTGGCGATGACCGGGGCGATCGTGTTGATCACCGACATCCTCTTCGGTACCGCGGCGACGATCGTCACCGGCGCCGCCGCCCTCGCCGTCTTCGTCCTCTTCTGGTATGCGCTGCCGCTGAAGCGGCGCCTCGGCTCCGCGCAGGAGCCGGACCCGCCGGTTTCGAAGCCCTAGGAGGGACCGGACCGGATCTCGCGCAGCCGCGCCAGCTCCTGCCCGAGGTCGTCGACGAAGGGGAGGTCCGGTGCCTCGCGGCGCAGCATCGCCAGGTCGTCTGTCCAGACCGCTTCCTTGGTGTCGAGGGGGGCGGCGAACTCTTCGCCGGCGCTCTCGCCTTCCTCGGCCAGGGTGCGGGCGAGCACGCGGATGTTCGAGAGCTTGTCGGCGGCGTAGATCGCCAGCGCCTCGCCCCCGGCCGCCTCGACCCGGCGCCGGTGCTCGGCCTTGCGGCGCTCGAAGGGCTCGACGGATTCGTCTTCGGTCAGCGTGCCGACCAGCTCCGCCACCGCCGGGCCGAACCGGGCCTCGACGTCCTCGACGCTCGCCTCGCTGTCCTCGACCACGTCGTGGAGCAGCGCCGCGGCAACAGCCTGCTCGCCGAAGCCGTGCTCGGCGAGCAGTTCGGCGACGGCGACCGGGTGGTGGATGTAGGCCATGCCGCCGCTGCCGTTGCGGGTCTGGCCGGCGTGCGCCTCCTCGGCCATGCCCAGCGCCTCCCGGATCAGCTCCGACTCGGCGGCTGCGGCCTCGATCCTGGGAGACGGCATCTGGCCGGAGCCTAACGCGTCGCGGGCGTGGCTCAGGCGGGTGCGGCGGCCTGCGGAGCCCAGGCCGACAGCTCGTACTCGGCTCGCTCCATCCCCAGCTCGATCGCGGCCGGGTCGCCGCCCAGCCCCGCCCAGCGCTCCTTCGCTTCGGCGCCGAAGCCGTCGAGGAAGTCGTCGGAGTGCATCGGGTCGTGATGGAAGAGGGCGGTGCGCTCGGCCCCGGTGCGGCGGGCGAAGGCGAGCGAGTGGCTCAGCGCCGAGTGTCCCCAGCCGACGTGCGCCGGGTACTCGGCGTCGGTGTACTGGCCGTCGTGGATCAGCAGCGAGGCGTCCTGGGCGAGGGCGAAGCCGGAGATCCAGTCGTCCTCGAGGGTGTCGAGGTCGGCACCGAGCGCCGGCTCGTGATCGGGGATGTAGGCGAGCGAGGAGTCGCCCTCGTCGATCCGGTAGCCGAGGGTCGGCCCGCGATGGGCGACCGAGGCGGCGCGGATCCGCGCCGAGCCGATCTCCCACTCGGTCTCCGGGCAGCTGCGGAAGGAGACGTCGCAGGGCAGCTCGCGCACCTCGACCGGCGAGAGCGGGGCGGAGATGTAGCGGGCGATGCGGTCGCGCAGCGAGGCCTCGGGCGAGGCCGGCCCCCAGATCACGATCTCGGTCTGCGGCCGGAAGACGGGGGCGAAGAAGGCGAGGCCGAGGATGTGGTCGAGGTGGAGGTGGGTGAGGAGGATGTGCAGCCGCGCCGGCTCGTCGCCGAGCGCGAGGCCGAGGCTGCGGATGCCGCTGCCGGCGTCGAGGGCCAGCAGCGAGCCGTCGGCGAGGGTGACGCCGACGCAGGAGGTGTTGCCGCCGTAGCGGATCGTCTCCGGCCCCGGGGAGGGGATCGAGCCGCGCGTTCCCCAGAGCTTGACCTTCATGCCGGGTGCGCCCCGTTGCCGTTGGTCTCGGTCGGCCAGAAGATCGCGATGCCTCCCTGGGAGCCGTGCGCGGTGAGGATCGGGAAGGCGGAGACCTCGACTTCGTGGCTGGCGCCGTCGGTCGAGTGGATCACGAGCTCGGCGTGGGCGGGGCGGCCGTTGCGGATGGCGCTGACCAGCGGCAGCTCGTCGTACGGGATCGGCTCGCCGCCCTCGTCGAAGGGGCCGAACAGCGAGCCCCACTCCGCGGCGCCGACGGTGCCAAGCTCCTCGAAGCGTTTGCCGAGCATCATCCCGGCGGCCTCGTTGTAGAAGACGAGGACGCCGCCCTCGTCGACCAGGAAGGCCGGGGTCGAGAGTGCCGACATCAGGTTGCGGGCGAGGATCAGCTCTAGTGGCCGCTGCGTCACAAATGACACTTTAGATCGTCGGTTGCGTAGTGCTAGGCATTGGCCGGGATTGCCCTGCGGAAAGCGAGAAGGGCAGCCTCTTCGCCCGCCGTACCCGGCAGCGTGACTTTCATCACACCGCGCAGGATTTCGAGTACAACTCACGGCCCGATGCGCGAGCGAACCAAGACCTACCGAGCGGCGATGGCCCTGACCCGGCCGGTCGCGCTCTGGGGGCGGCTGCAGGTCGAGGGGCTGGAGGCCTTGCCGGCGAGCGGGCCGCTGCTGGTGCTCGGCAACCACGACAGCCACTGGGACCCGATCGCGGTCGGGATGGCCGCGATCAAGCGCCGGCAGATCCGCGCCCTGGCCAAATCCGACCTCTGGAAGGTGCGCGGGCTGGCCCCGATCCTCAATGGCATGGGCCAGATCCCGATCGAGCGCGGCAAGGGCGACACACAGGCATTGGGGCGGGCGATCGAGGCGCTGCGAGCCGGTGTCTGCATCGGCGTCTTCCCCGAAGGCACCCGTTCCCGCGGCAAGGTCCTGCGCGCCCGCAGCGGCGTCGGCCGGCTGGCGCTCGAGGTGCCGGAGGCGCACGTCACCCTGGTCGCGATCGAGGGTACCTCGGACCTGACCGGCTTCCCCCGCCGGCCGCGCCTGCGGGTCAGCTTCTTCGACCCCGCCGGCGGCCAGCCCCGCCCCGACGAGGACCCCGGCGAGCTCTCGGCCCGGCTCCTGGCCGAGATCCGCGAGCGGGTCGCCCCCTCGATCTCCTACCGCAAGCGCGGCTAGCGGACCTCGCCGGCGGCGCGTTCGAGAGCGCGCCCGATCCTGGCGACGACGGCGTCCAGTTCTCGGCTGATCTGATCCCAGGTCACCCGCGTGACCCGGTAGCCGGCCGCAACCAATATCTGGTCTCGCCAGCGGTCACGCTGGAAGGCGACCGGCGTGTTGTGCGTCTCGGCGCCGTCGGTTTCGACCACGACGCGCAGCTCCTCCCAGAGGAAGTCGGGAGTTAGGTAGTCGCCATCGATCCGCAGGGTCTTGTTGCAGATGGGCCGGGGCAGCCCTCTCTCGACCAGTCGGGGGAGGACCAGCGCCTCGAAGTCGCTGCGCAGGTCGGGCTGTGCGCCGTCCTGCGGGCGCCACTCCTCGGCGATCGCGCGCAACGCCGCGAGGCCGCGCCGGCCTTGGGCGGCGTCCAGCGCCGCGTCGAGCGAGTGGAGGCCCAGCAGCTTCGTCACCGCCGCCCGCTCGATCGCCCGCCGCAGAGAAGGGGTGCCGAGCATGCCCGCAAGGTCGACCAGCGTCCGCATCGGCGTCGTGCACCTGACCCCCTTGTGGATGACGATCTCGCTTGGGCTCGGGAAGCGGCATCGACGGCAGCGAATGCCGTCGATCTTGCGCCCCGCTTGGTCGCGAGCGGTCACGTCGATCAGCACGGGCCACTGATCGCGCAGCCCCCAGAAAGCCGCCGCCGTCCCATGGGAGACAACCGATCCCTCTCCACAGGCAAGCAGCGCCGCCTGTAGATCCCCGACCCGCCCGATCGAACGATGCCCGACCGCATAGACCCCGCGATGCACCCGGTGCATGGTGCCCCTGCCGGCGCGATGTGAAGCGGCTCGCCGGGTGATCTCGAGCTTCCGGAGTTGATCCAGCGACACGACTCCGCTCTGATCCAGGGCGAGAGCGGCCAGCCGCTGGTCCTTCTGTTTCCTGTCGTGTCCGTGGTTCTTTTGGGACGGCATATGTCCCCAAGGAACCACGCAGCCAGGACTCTCCCCTCCTGTCAATCCCGTGGTGCTTTTGGGACGGGATAGGTAACTAAGGAACCGCGGGACCGGGAGGTGGGCTCAGTCCTCGGCCTCGGCGCCGCCGGCGGTCAGCGCGTACCACTCGGCGCCGAAGGAGTCGATGTCCTGACCCTTGGCCTGGCCGGGCTTCTGGTCGGCGCTGTAGGTATAGAGGGGGTGGCCGGCGTAGGTCACCTGGAGGCCGCCGTCCCTGCGCTTGGCGGTGCCGAGCTTGGCGGCGGCGGCTCCGTTGCTGGGCCGGGGCTTGCCGTCGGTGAGCAGCGGTGGCCAGACGCCGGCGCAGGCGCCGTAACAGGAGGACACGGCGCCCTTGTCCTTGTGGAAGTCGTAGAGGGTGTGGCCATCGGAGGCGACGAGGACCGAGCCCAGTCCGGGCACGCTGCCGACCGAGACGAAGGCGCCGGTCTGCGCCGGGGCGCTGGCGGTCGTGCCGGTGTCGGCTTTGCTGCCGGTGCCGCCGTAGCCGCCGCCAGATCCGTCGCCGCCACAGCCGGCGAGCGCCAGCGCTGCGAGGAGCGCCAGCAGGGTCAGAATGCGGATGTTCCTGGTCGCGATCACGTCGTCTCCTCCTGGTTCGGGCCGCCGGTCCCCTTGACCGGAGCGACGAAGGTTCGGTTGCCGGTGCGGATGTCGATCGCCCGGGTGCGGGAGAGGTCGAGCGCCGAGCTCAGCACCGCCTCGGAGTCCTCCCCCCAGCGGTAGCGGAAGGTGCCGGCCGGGACCCGGGCCCCGCGCGGGCCGACCAGGGACACCCGGCAGAGCGTGCCGGAGCGGATCCCGCGCACGTAGACCCGGATCTCAGTGCCGTAGGCGTGGGGCTCGAGGGTGGCGCCGATGTGGATCCCCGGCGGCAGCGCGGCGAACTCGACGTGCTGGGCGGGGTCGGCGCCGCCATCGCCGGGGAGGACGAAGATCGCCAGCGCCGCCGCGGCGGCCACGGCGGCTCCGGTCAGCGTCAGGCCGAAGCGCCGGTGCCGTCGCCGGCGACGCGCCCGGCCCTCGTTGCCGATCGCCGCCGCGATCCGCTCGCCGAGCAGCGCCGACGGCTGCGGCGCCGGGCGGCCGAAGCGGTCGGGATCGGCCAGCGGCAGCAGCTGCGCCACCGCTCCCAGCGACTCGGCCTCGGCCCGGCACTCGGGACAGCTCTCGAGGTGCGCCTCCAGACCGGCGCGCTCGCCGGCGTCGAGGTCGCCGAGCGCGTATGCCCCGAGCAGGTGGCGCCACTCGCGGCAGCGGTCCGGCCCGTCAGTCCTCATAACCCATCTCCTCGAGCACGACCCGCAGCGCCCGCAGGCCGTAGTAGACGCGGCTCTTCACGGTCCCCTCCGGCACGCCCAGTTCCTCGGCCACCTCCGCGTAGGGCCGGCCGCGGTAGTGGGTCTCGACCAGGACGCGGCGATGGTCCTCGCCGATCCGCCGCATCGCCTCCTCGACCTGCCACGACAGCAGCGCCTGCTCAAACGGCTCGACCGCGGGCTCGACCCCCGGCGCGGCGACGGCCGGGCGGGCGGCGCGGGCGCGGCCGAGGTCGATGACGACGTTGCGCAGGATCGCGAACAGCCAGGTCCGCAGCGAGCCGATCTGGGGGTCGAAGCGCTTGCCCGCCCGCCAGGCCCGGACGAAGGTCTCCTGCACCGCCTCTTCGGCGAGCCCGGCGTCGCCGAGCGAGCGCAGGGCGAACCCGAAGAGCTCGCCGGAGTGCGCCGCGTAGGCCTCGCGTACGTCCCGCTCGCCTTTCAATGCCCCGGGCTGCATCCGCCTCCGTCTACGGGGCGGATGCAGCCCGGGTTCAAGCTCTATCCCTCGAGTTTCCCGATCTTGAAGATCTTCGTCCCGCAATCGGGGCACACGCCCTGGATCGCCGGGCGGCCATTTTTCATGGTCACCTGCTTGGCGTCCTTGATCTCGACCTTCTTACGCTCTTTGACGCAGTAGCCCTCGGGCATAACGCGCCCTCCTTTCGCTGCCGTTTTGCGGCAAGGCTCGCGTTGCACGCGAGGTGGATTGAGCCGAATGTAACGCAGCTGGGGGACACCACGCACGGGTATCGTGCGCTTTCGCACAAAACGGTTGACTGGCGAGTCAACTAGCCTGCTGGCCGAACTTTCCGATCTACACCGCGCTTAAGGAGACAGAAGAATGCCCGAAGCAGTCATCGTCGACACCATTCGCACGCCGATCGGCCGTGCCTTCAAGGGCTCGCTCGCCCAGCTGCGCCCGGAGGAGATGGGCGCCTTCGTCGTCGACAAGCTGCTCGAGCGCAACCCCGACCTCGACCCCGCCCTGGTCGAGGACCTGATCTGCGGCTGCGGCTTCCCGCAGGGCCTGCAGGGCTTCAACATCGGCCGCATCATCTCGCTGCTCTCGACGCTGCCGCAGACGGTCACCGGCGCCACCGTCGCCCGCTACTGCTCCTCCAGCCTCGATGCGATCCGCCAGGCCGGCAACGCGGTCAAGGCCGGCGAGGGCGACGTCTACATCGCCGCCGGGGTCGAGTGGGTGAGCCGCTTCAACGAGCGCACCGAGGCCGCCGGGGCCGAGGACCAGGACGAGAACCTGAAAGGCAACAACGGCCAGCCCAACGCCTACATCGAGATGGGCAAGACCGCCGTCAACGTCGCCAACCACTACAACGTCAGCCGCGAGGACATGGACAAGTTCGCGCAGCGCTCCCAGGAACTGGCGGTGAAATCGCAGGAAGACGGTTTCTTCGACCGCGAGATCGTGCCGGTCACCCTGCCCGACGGCACCGAGGTCACTAAAGACGACGGCCCCCGCGCCTCCTCGACCCTGGAGAAGCTCTCGACCCTGCCGGAGGCCTTCGGCGGCGGCGGCGTCACCGCCGGCAACTCCTGCCCGCTCAACGACGGCGCCGCCGCGGTGCTGGTGATGAGCGACACCAAGGCCAAGGAGCTGGGCCTGACCCCGCGCGCCCGCATCGTCACCGCCGCCACCTGGGGCAACGAGCCCGAGTACATGGGCGTGGCGCCGATCGGCGCGATCAAGAAGGCGCTGGATCGGGCCGGGATGACGATCGACGACGTTGGCACGGTCGAGCTCAACGAGGCCTTCGCCGCCCAGGTCGTGCCGATCATGGACGAATGCGGAATCGCCCCCGAGAAGCTCAACACCCACGGCGGCGCGATCGCCCTCGGCCACCCCTTCGGGATGACCGGCGCCCGCATCATGGGCACCCTGCTCAACGCGATGGAGACCGACGACCACCAGGTCGGCCTCGAGACGATGTGCGTCGCCGGGGGGCAGGGCAACGCCATGATTGTTGAACGAGTCTGAGCCGGAGCTGATGGGGCGTCCTCGGATGGCTGATCTCTCGCAGGTCACGACCGAGGACGCCAGGCAGTTCCTCGGCGGCAGCTTCCCGGGCGACCTCGGGATCGAGCCGCTGGAGATCGAGGACACGCACGCTCGGGGCAGGGTCGTCGTCGACCGGCGTCACCTGCACCCGGGCGGCTTCGTCCACGGCGGTGCCTGGACCGCGCTCGGCGACACCGTCGCCGCCTGGGCCACCTTCCGCAGCATCCCGCCCGGGCACGACTTCACCACGATCGAGCTGAAGCTCAACGTCTTCGGCGCCGGCCTGCCCGGCGACGAGATCGTCGCCCTGGCGACGCCGCTCCACGTCGGCCGCACCACGGTCGTGATCGAGGTCAAGATCGAGCGGATCAGGGACGGCGGCGAGCCGAAGCTGGCGGCGAACCTGATCGTCACCCAGTTCGTGCTGCCCCCGCGCGAAGGCTGAGGGCCCGATCGACTACGTGTTCGGATACGGCTCCCTGGTCGAGCTGATCGAGCCCCTGGTCGAGGACGACCGCGTCTTCCCGGCGGTGCCCGGCCGGCTGCACGGCTTCCGCCGCTTCTGGGGGGCGGCGATGAACAACTGGGAGGCGGACGACGCCGCCAAGCACTTCGTCGACCCCGGCAGCGGCCTCAAACCCCGGATCAGGGTCGCCTACCTGGATATCGAGGAGAGGGCGGGATCGACGGTCAACGGGCTGGCGATCCCGGCCGACGCGGGGCGGCTGGCGGAGTTGGACCGGCGCGAGGTCAACTACTCCCGCATCGACGTCACCGCCGCCTTCCGGCCCGGGATCGCGCATCGGGTCTTCGCCTACGTCGGCACCGACGCCGCCCGCGAGCGCGGCCGGGAAGAGGCCCCGGATGCTCCCGTCCACGTCAGCCGCCAGTACGTCAGCCGCATCAGGCGGGCCTTCGCCGCACTCGGCCCGGACGACCTGGCCGAGTTCGAGCGCACGACCGCGCCGCTGCCGTTCCCCGAGCGCGACCTCGAGCCGCGCTACCCGCCGCCCTCGGCACCGGGCGCGGTCTAGCGACGCGCCCCGCGCGTCAGACGGCCTCTTCGGGCTCCGCGGGCGCTGCTTCCAGCCGTTCGATCTGCGGCAGCTTCCAGAGGGCGCTGGCGATCGTGAGGCCGACCGCGGCCGAGAACAGGGCGAGGAACCAGGAGGTCGCGCCGAGCAGCTCCATCTCGAAGAATTCGCGGATCGGGGCGGCGGCGAGGATCAGCGCGTAGAGCGCGCCGAGGCCGGCGACCAGGGCCAGCATGTAGCTCTGGATCGCGATGTGCTCGCGGCCGGGGCCGCGCTCCAGCAGCAGCACGAAGGCGAGGCCGAGCACGATCAGCGTCGTCGTCGCCGCGGTCCGCCCGGCTTCGAGGCTGCCGCCGAAGACGGTGTCGACGAGGAAGAAGGAGAGGATCGAGCCGAGCGCCGTCGCCAGCCCGGCCGGCACCGCGAAGGCGGCCAGCGCTCGCAGCAGCCGGCCGCGGTAGAGCGGCCCGTCGGAGGGCGCCAGGGCGAGCACGAAGGAGGGGATGCCGATCGTCAGGAAGGCGGCCAGGGTGAGGTGGCGGGGGAGGAAGGGGAAGGCGAAGCCGGGCACCGCGACCAGCAGGATCAGGGCGGCGGCGTAGACGGTCTTGGTCAGGTAGAGGCGGCCGAGGCGGTG